>Ga0134127_10001926_pt1 | contig 15140 bp, 13 predicted proteins | sample KB31753_FD_96459 | JGI IMG/M metagenome (GOLD analysis project Ga0134127, IMG submission 96459) | Terrestrial soil microbial communities with excess Nitrogen fertilizer from Kellogg Biological Station, Michigan, USA - KB3-175-3 | ecosystem: Environmental > Terrestrial > Soil > Unclassified ...
GATCCAGGGCAACACCGGCGGCGCGCTGATCGTGCGGCGGGAACTGGACCGGGCGGGTTGCCGTGCGGCCATCGACCTCGCCGAGATGGACTGCTATCCCTACGCGATGCGCCGGCCCGGACCCGCCCGCTTTCGCCGGACCACGGAAAAACGCTGGCTGCAGATCGCGGCGTTTCCCGCATCCCGGACGCCCGCAGTGTTCGCCCGGCTGCAGCCGCTGTTTCCGCAAGCTGTCGCAGCGCCGGACATCCTGCACACTGGCTTTACCAACATGAATGCCATGCTGCACGTGGCGAACTGCGCCAGCAACGCCGCGCGCATCGAGCGCGGCGGCGGCTACCCGTTCTACGGCGAGGGAGTTACGCCTGCCGTGGCCCGGCTCTATGAGGCGATTGACTCCGAGCGCGTTACTGTCGCGCGGGCACTGGGCGCCGACGTGCCGAGCCTGCCGGACTGGTTCGAGCGGGTCTACGGAGTGCGCGAAGCAACCCTCGTGGGCACCATACAGAAACTGAGCTACAACATCGACGGCGCTTACGTCGACAACAAGGCCACAGGCACCCTGGATCACAAGTACGTCACGGAAGACACGCCAACCGGATTGATGCCGATCAGCGCATTGGGAAATGCGGCAGGCGTGCCTACGCCGGCCATCGATGCGCTGGTGAAAATCGCGCAGACCCTGCTGGGCCGGGATTTCGCCGCGGAAGCCCGCACGCTCGAGCGCATGGGGCTTGCCGGCCGAAACGCTGAAGCGATTCGCAAGATCGTTCGGCACGGGTTCTGACATGAATTCGATTCGGCGCCACGTTCTTCGGTTTACCTTGAGCCTGTTGCTCGCCACCGGCGCCGGCAATAGTCTCGCGCAGGATTATCCGAAACGCCCGGTCCGCTTCGTGCTGACCTTCGGCGCGCCCGGCGGCTCTCCCGACACCATCGCGCGCGCCGTCGGCGCCAGGCTCACTGAAATGTGGGGCGTGCAGGTCGTCATCGACCCGCGCCCCGGGGCCGGCGGAATGCTCGCCACCGAGATCGTCGCGAGGACGACGCCGGACGGCTACACCATCATGCTGGTGAGTCCCAGCCATGTCATCAATCCGGCGCTGCACGCGAAGGTGGCGTACGACCCCTTCAAGGATTTCGCGCCGGTGACGCAAGCGGCCGAGGTGCCCAATATCCTGTCGATCTACCCCGGCGTGCCGGCGCGCTCCATGAAGGAACTGATCGCGCTGGCGAGAGCCAAGCCCGGCAGCCTGAGCTACGGCTCGGCGGGCACGGGCTCCTCCCAGCATCTCGCCGGGGAGCTGTTCCGGGAGATGGCCGGCGTGAATATCGTGCACGTGCCATACAAGGTTGCGAGCATCGCCAACCTGGACCTGATCTCAGGCCGCATCCAGATTGCGTTCGCAGCCACGTCATCACTGAACTTCATTCGGGACGGGCGCCTGGTCGGGCTCGCGGTAACGAGCGCCCGGCGCAACCCGGCCTTGCCCGAGTTGCCGACAGTGGCCGAGGCGGGCCTGCCCGGCTACGAAGCGGCCGCTTGGTACGGAGTGCTCGCGCCGGCGGGCACGCCCAGGACCATCATCACCCGGTTGCACAAGGATTTCACCGCCGCGCTCGCCCATCCCGACGTGCGCGAGAAGCTCGCCACCCAGACGATAGAGTCCGTGACTTCCGCCTCCCCGGAGGCCTTCATGGCATTCCTGCGCCGCGAGTACGACAAGTGGGGCGCGCTCGTCAGGAAATCCGGTGCAAAGGCGGAATGATCCGGACCAGGCGGCCGTGACCGGAAGCGCGTAAGCGCAATTGCCCTAACGCCTGACGCCCGGCGTCTCGATCGGCAAGCCACTGGCGCGCCAGCCGAGGTATAGCTCCAGGTCGAGGAGGTCCTGCGCGCCGTAGGGCGGCATCTCGGCGCGCAGGCCGAAGAAGCAGGCGCGGATGCGGCGCTGGAGCGAGCCCGTGGTCTGCCATTCCAGGCGATACGTCGGGTAGCCATTGCCGTGCCCCTGGCTGATGGTGTCGCCCAGCAGCTGCCGTCCCCAGTTGCGGTCGTGGCAGTGCGTGCACGCCATGTTCATCTGCCCGGAGCGCCGGAAGTACAGATCGCGCCCGCGCTCGAAATTCTTCCGGTTCTGCGGGTCCACCGCGACGGCGACAGGCATGCCGCGCGACGGGTACGCGACGTAAGCCGTCAACGCGAGCAACTCGTCCGACTCGAGCTTGAGCGGCTCCGCCTGCTGGTTGCGCTCGCGGCAAAGGTTGATGCGGCCCTCGAGGTTGACGAGCTTCGCCGCGCCCGGGTCCACGCGCGGGTAGCGCGTGGCAACGCCCCGCATGCTCTTCGCGGCGTCGCCGTGACACGCCGCGCAGGATTTTCCGCTGCTTCCGGCAGGCTCGCCCCACAGCTTTGCGCCGCGCGCGACCCACAGCATGCCGGGGTTGGCGAAGTCGTCGGCCTGGAGCTTGCGCACGTCTTCGCTCGTGAACTCGACGCCGGACTTGAGCGGCGCGGGTTTCTGCGGCTCCGCCGCATTCGCGGAGGATGCCAGCATCAGCGCCAGGACAACTACTGTTTTATTAATAAAATCAGCCACTTATTGTGATAGAGGCGCGCTCGGCGCCACGCTGGCCGGCATCGTCCATCCATTCGAAGACAAATTCGCCGCTCGCCTCTGCCACGGTGCAGAACTGCACGTAGGGATTGGCGGCGATGCCCGAGCCCAGCTCGGCGCGGAACACCTCGGCTCCGTTGTAGCGCACGCTCAGGTTGTTGATCACGTTCTTCGGAATCGCGCGCCCGAGCAGGTCGAAGCGAAAGCCGGTTTCCATCGGATGCTGGATCGCGATCCGGACTTCGATCACCTCGCCGCGCTTCGCCTGCTGCGGAATTTGCACGCGCGCGACCATGTCAGCTGGCATCCAGGCAAGCGGACTCGGTGACTTCGACCTCGGCGCTGCCCGACCAGTACGAGCCGTCGGAGAGCTGCGCGACGGCGAGCACGCGCTGCGAGCCGTTGAGCCGCACGCGGGTGGCGACCTCCGGCCTCCCCGCTTTCGGTCCCAGGTGGAAGGTCGCTATCAGGGGCCGCGGGTTGCGTCCGGACAGGAGCGTGATGCTGCGCACGTGGTCGGCGGCGGTCATCGGGCTCACCACGCTCACCTTGAGCGGCACCGAGTGGCCGTTGTCGGCAAGCCGTGGCGTGTCCACCGTCACGCGCCCGGGATTGACCGTCGCGCCGCCGGTAATCTTGCGGAGCAGCGGCGCGAACGGATCGTCCTGGGCGCGCGCCGCGCGCCCGGGCCACAGCGGCGCAGCGGCCAATCCGGCCAGCACGGAAATGAAACGGCGGCGTGCAGGAGCGCCCATCAGCGCAGGGTCAGCAGGTAGGCCACGGTGTCCTCGATCTGTTGCGCCGTCAGTACCGGCTTGCCGCGCCAGGCCGCGCCCACCTGGTTGAGTCCTTCCACACGGTAATAGGACGGCATGATCGTGTCCGGGTTCAACCGCAGGGAATCGACGACGCGCAGCCGCAACTGGGCCTCGGTGAGCCGCGCCCCCACTCCTGCGAGCGGGGGCCCGAGATTGCCCATGCGCACCCCGGTATCGGGCACACTGTGGCACAAGAGGCAGTTCGAGTCGCGGCCTGAAACCACCTGCTTGCCGCGTGCCGCGTCGCCCGGCGCGGATATCAGCCGCTCGCGTACCGCGTCACCCTCCACGCGATAGGGCGACAAGGTTTCCTGTGCCGCGGCGGTGCAAGCCGCTACAGCGGCAAGCACCGCGAACCCGCGCGCCCAATGCACCTTGCCGCCGGCCTCCCGCCCTAAACGAGAGTGAGGCCTTCGTGCTTGAGCGGCAGGGTCCGCACCGGCTTGCCGGTCGCGGCAAGGATGGCGTTCAGCACCGCGGGCGCCGTCACGCAAATCGTCGGCTCGCCGACGCCGCCCCAGAAGTCGTAGGTCGGCACGATGACCGTCTCGACTTTCGGCATCTGCGACAGCCGCGCGATCGGGTAGGTATTGAAATTCAGTTCCGCGACCCGACCGTTCTGGATCGTGATCTCGCTCTGCAGGGAATCGAACCCGTAGGCGACCGAGCCCTCGACCTGGGCGGCGATCGTCGCCGGGTTGACCGCGTGGCCGCAATTCAACGCCAACACCATGCGATGAACCTTGACCTCGCGGCCCTTAACGGAGACCTCGGCGACGGCCGCCGAGTAGCTGCCGTAACCCATGAACTGCGCGATGCCGCGATGGACGCCGGCCGGCAGCGGCTTGCCCCAATTGCCTTTCTCCGCCGCCGCGTTGAGCACGGCGAGATGCTTCGGGTGATTCTTCAACATGGCGCGGCGGAATTCGAGCGAATCCTTGCCGGCCGCCCGCGCCACCTCCTCGATGAAGCATTCCGAGAATATGCCGTTCTGGTTGGTATTGACACCACGCCACGGTCCGACCGGCACGTGCGTATTGCGCATGGCGTACTCGATGCGCAGGTTCGGCACGGTGTAGCCGAACTGGGCGTCGTCGGGCTCCGGCCACATGCCCTGCAGCTGCCTGCGGTCCTTGCCGTCCTTGATGTTGTGCGGCGCCAGGTAAGCGTTGATCGACTGCCCGGACACGCGTATGTGCATCCCGACGAGATTGCCGCCCTGGTCGATGCCGGCAGAGAGCTTGCACTGCGCGATCGGGCGATAGAAATCGTGCGCCTGGTCTTCCTCGCGGCTCCACACCATTTTGACGGGAACGCCCGGGAACTGCTTCGCGATGGCGACGGCCTGGCGCACGTAGTCCTGTGTGCCGCCGCGACGACCGAAACCGCCTCCGAGGCCGTGGTTATAGGCTTCGCACTGCGCCAGCGGCAGCCCCGACGCGGTGGAAAGCGCGGCGAGCGATGCTTCCGCATTCTGGCTCGGCATCCACACCTCGGCCTTGTCGGCGGTAAGCTTGACCGTACAGTTCATCGGTTCCATGCAGGCGTGGGACACGAACTGCGCGCTGTAGACCGCCTCGACTTTCTTCGCCGCTCCGGCGATGGCGCCCATCGCATCGCCGACGTTGGTGTCGGTGAACGCATCGCTGGCCGTCAATCCTTCCTTCAGGTGCGCCGCAATCGTCGCGCTCGACTGCTTTGCGCCGGGACCTTCATCCCATACGATCGGCAGCGCGTCGAGCGCCGTTTTCGCCCGCCACCAAGAATCGGCCACAACGGCGACGCCGGTCTCGCCTACCTTGACGGCCCCGCGCACTCCGCGCCGGCCGGCAATTTTTGATTCATCGAAACTGACGACCTTGCCGCCGAACACCGGGCATTCCTTGATCGCAGCGTGCAGCATGTCCGGCAACTTGAGGTCGATCGAGTACATCTTGCCGCCATTCACCTTGTCGGCCGTGTCGAGCCGCAACATCGGCTTGCCGGCGACCTTCCATTCCTTCGGACTCTTGAGCTTGATGCTCTTCGGATCCGGTGGGGTCAGCTTGGCCGCGGCAGCGGCGACTTTGCCGTAGCTCGTCGAGCGCCCCGACCCCGCGTGCGTAATAACGCCGTTAGCGACGGTAAGCTCGGTGACCGGGACGCTCCACTGGTCGGCTGCAGCCTGCAGCAACATCATGCGTGCGGCGGCGCCGCCCTGGCGGACGTAGTCTTGCGAGCCGCGTATGCCGCGGCTGCCGCCGGTCGCCATGTCGCGCCAGACGCGCTTGCGCGCGAGATTCTGGCCCGGCGATATCGGCTCGATCGCCACTTTTTTCCAGTCGCATTCGAGTTCCTCGCAGACGAGCTGCGCGAGGCCGGTATGAGTGCCCTGGCCCATCTCGGCGCGCGCGATGCGGACAACGCAGGTGTCGTCGGGCCTGACCACGACCCAGGCGTTGATCTCCGTGTTCGCGGCCTGGCCCTGGGCCGAGACGGAACCTGCGCCGAACGGAAGGTTGAGGCCAAGGGCCAGCCCGCCGCCCGCGGCGGCGGAACCCACGACGAACCTGCGGCGCGAAAGATTGGTGGTGTTGCTACGTTGCGTCTTTTTCATGGCGTATCTCCTCGGGCCTAGGCTTGGGTTGCGGGATCAACGGAGGCAACAGCGCCGTCGATGGTTTCGGACCCCATGTGAATGATGGAGCCCCCGCCCTTGCCCGTGCCGGCCGCCATGTGGATGGCTGCGCGGACGCGCTGATAAGTGCCGCACCGGCAGATATTGGTCATCGCCGCGTCGATGTCATTGTCGGTCGGATTCGGGTTCTTCCTCAGCAGGGCCGCCGCCGCCATGATCTGACCCGACTGGCAATACCCGCACTGCGGCACGTCGAGCGCGAGCCAGGCTTTCTGCACCGGGTGCGAGCTGTCGCGCGACAAGCCTTCGATGGTGGTTATGCGCTTGCCCACAGCGCTGGAAACCGGCAGCGAACAGGAGCGCACCGGCTCGCCGTCGAGATGCACGGTGCAGGCGCCGCACTGGGCAACGCCGCAGCCATACTTGGTGCCGGTCAGCCCGACCTGTTCGCGAATCACCCACAGCAGGGGCGTTTCGGGCTCGACGTCGACCTGTTGCGACCGGCCATTGATATTGAGTTGGATCATGGTCACTCCTCCGTTTTGCAGCCGGACTATCGGCCTGCGGCAAGATTATGCCGGGCCTATTGCAGGGTCAAGCGTGCTACCTGACGCTGCGGAAATCCTGCCAAATGAGCCGGTTGCGCCCGGGATTCCGGCGCTCACACGACCGTGATCCTGGCCGACTCGACCACGGAAAAGCCCTTGTCGCCGGTCCAGCGGAACTCGATCGTGCCGCTCTCGGTCGCGACGGTCGTAAAGGTAAGCAGCGGATTGGCCGCGATCGACGGATGCAGTTCGGCACGGAAGATCTCGACGCCGTTGTACAGGCAGACGAACTGCCGGATGATGTCGCGCGGGATCACCGCGCCCAGTTGCGTGCGCCGGAATCCGGTTTCCATCGCGTGCCGGACCAGCGCCTTGATTTCGATGATCTCGCCGCGCCTCGGGTTCGCGGGAACGTTGACGACGGCGCTCGCGGTAGCCATCTAGATCAGTCCGTCCTCGAGGCAGGCCGAAAGGGTGACCACGACGCTCATGCTGCCGGACCAGAAGGAGCCGTCGCTCATCTCGGCGATCGCCGTCACGGTCTGGGTGTCGGCGATCCGCACGCGGGTAGCGATGTTCGCGCGCCCGGCACGCGGACCCAGATAGACACTCACCACGTTCGGCAGCGGATTTTTCTCGGTGAAGACATGGATCGCCTTCACGTGGTCGGCCGGCGTCATCGGACTCTCGACCGCGACCGACAGGGACACCGAGTTGCCGTTGTCGATGAGCGGGGGCAGGTCGAGCTTGACCCTGCCGCTTTGCACCCGCGAGGAACCGATTACCTTGCGCACCGCCTCCCGCATCTCGTCGGGCGTCGCATGCGCGTTCCCGGAAGCGGATACCAATCTCATGCCGCCGGCGAGACCGCCGGCGGCGATGAGGAAATGACGGCGCGAAGCCACCTACGCGATGCCACCTACACCAGCTGGAAGCCGTGGTTCTTCAGCGGAACCGAACGGATGCGCTTGCCCGTCGCCTGGAACAGCGCATTCAGCACCGCGGGCGCCGCCACGCAGATCGTCGGCTCGCCGATGCCGCCCCAGATGGCGCCGCCGGTCGGCATGATGATCGATTCCACCTTCGGCATCTGGGCGATGCGCATCGAGTTGTAGGTGTTGAAGTTCTCCTCCACGATGCGCCCGCCCTTGACGGTGCACTCCTGCATGAACAGCGCCGACAGGCCGTAGACGAACGAGCCGGACACCTGGCGCTCGATCTGCGCCGGATTGACCGCGTAGCCCGGATCGGTGGCCGCCACGATGCGGTGGATCTTCACCTTGTTGCCGTCCTTCACCGAAAGCTCGCAGGCCGCGGCGACGAAGCTGTTGAAGGCCTTCATCTGCGCGACCCCGCGATGCACGCCGGCCGGCGCGGGCCGGGTCCAGCCGATGCGGTCGGCCACCGCGTTCAGCACCGCCAGGTTGCGCGGATGCTTGGCCATGAACTGGCGGCGGAATTCAACCGGGTCCTTGCCCGCCGCTTCCGCCAGCTCGTCCATGAAGCACTCGATGAAGACCGCGTTCTGGTTGATGTTCACCCCGCGCCAGAAGCCCGGCGGCACGTGCGACTGGCGCATCGCATGATCGATCAGCAGGTTCGGGTAGTTGTAGCCGAACGAATGCTCGCCCGAGTCCGCCACGCCCTGGAAGGTGAGCGGGTCGCGGCCTTTCTGCTGCTCGACGATCGCCGGCCGCACTTCCTTCAGGATCGACTGGCCCGACAGGCGCATGTGCAGGCCGGTCAGGTTGTTGGCCGCGTCGAAACCGCCCACCAGCTTGCACTGCATGATCGGGTGGTAGCGGCCCTGCACCATGTCCTCTTCGCGCGACCAGAGCAGCTTCACCGGTGTCCCGGGCATCTGCTTGGCGATGTTGATCGCCTGGGTCACGTAATCCTGGAACGCGCCGCGCCGGCCGAAGCCGCCGCCCAGGTTGATCTTGTAGACCTCGCACTTGTCCGCCGGCAGGCCGGATGCCGCCAGCACCGCCGCGAACGAGGCTTCGCCGTCCTGCGTCGGCACCCACACCTCGCACTTGTCGGCCGTGTAGCGCGCGGTGGCGTTCATCGGCTCCATGCAGACGTGGTTCTGCCACGGATAGGCGTACACCGCCTCGACTTTCTTCGCCGCGCCCGCGAGCGCTTTCTTGGCGTCGCCCTCCTGGTTGCCGACGAACGCCTGGTCGGCGTCGAGTCCCGCCTTGAGCATGTCGTTGATGTTGGACTGCTGCACCTTCGCGCTCGGACCTTCGTCCCAGACCACGGGCAACTGGTCGAGCGCGGTCTTCGCCTGCCACCAGGTATCGGCCACCACCGCGACCGCGGTGTCGCCGACCTGCACGACCTTGCGCACGCCTTTCATGCTCGCCACGCGCGCAGCGTCGTAGCTCTTCACCTTGCCGCCGAACACCGGGCTTTCCTTGATCGCCGCGTTCAGCATGCCAGGCAGCTTCAGGTCGAAGCCGTAAACCTGCTTGCCGGTGACCTTGTCGCGCGTGTCGAGGCGCGGGACCGCCTTGCCGATGACTTTCCAGTTCTTCGGATCCTTGAGCGGCACGTCCTTCGGTGCCTCGAGCCGCGCCGCGGCCTCCGCCACCTTGCCGTAACTGAGCTTGCGCTTGGAGGGTCCGTGCGTGATGACGCCGTTGACCGTGCTGCACTCGGAGACCGGCACGTTCCACTGGTTCGCCGCCGCCTGCACCAGCATCAGGCGTGCCGCCGCGCCGCCCTTGCGCACGTAGTCGTGCGAGGTGCGGATGCCGCGGCTGCCGCCGGTGGAGAAATCGCCCCAGGCGCGCTTGCGCTTCACGCTCTCGCCCGGCGTCGGGTATTCGTAGACGATCTTCGACCAGTTGCACTCCAGTTCCTCGGCGACCAGCTGTGCGAGGCCGGTGATGGTGCCCTGGCCCATTTCCGAGCGGGCCATGCGGATTACCACGGTATCGTCGGGCCGGATCACGACCCAGACGTTGATCTCGGGCGAGCCGTCGGCGGCGCGCACCACGGCGGGGCCAAAGGGCGGCAGGCGCAGGCCCAGCGCAAGGCCGCCGCCGACCGCGGCGGAGCCGACAATGAAGGAACGGCGGCTGACTTTCGGTGTGTTGATCATGGTCGCCCCCTCAGGCCTTGGCCGCTGCGTGAATGGCCTTGCGGACTTCCTGGAACGTGCCGCAACGGCAGATGTTGGTCATCGCGGCGTCGATATCCGCGTCGGTGGGCCGGGGCTTCGCCTTCAGCAGCGCCGCGGCCGCCATGATCATGCCGGACTGGCAGTAGCCGCATTGCGGCACCTCGTGCTCGATCCAGGCCTTCTGCACCTTGGTGAGCTGCCCGCCGGCGGCCAGCCCCTCGATGGTGGTGATTTTCCTGCCCGCGACGGCGCCGGCGGGAATGGAGCAGGAGCGCATCGGCGAACCGTCGATGTGCACGGTGCAGGCGCCGCACTGCGCGATGCCGCAGCCGTACTTGGTTCCAGTCAGGCCGACCTGTTCCCGGATCGCCCAGAGCAGCGGCGTGTTCGGATCGACGTCGACGTCATGGGTCTTGCCATTGATGGTCAGCTTCATTGCGGTTGCTCCCCTTTTTTCCGATTTGCGAACCTTAACCCTATTGCGCTGCGCTGCAAAGACGCAATGCACAAACCCTTCCGGAATCAGCGCGGTAGGCTTTTATTCCCCGGCTACGGCGGTGTCCTGCAGCAGCGCGAGGAAGGCCTCGGCGCTGAGCGGCCTGCTGAACAGGAATCCCTGCATCTCGTTGCAGCCGTGCTGGTGCAGGAATGTGCGCTGCTTCTCGGTCTCCACGCCTTCGGCGACCACCGTCAGCCGCAGGCTGTGCGCCATTGCGATGATGGCGCGCGTGATCGCCGCGTCTTCGCCGTCCGCTGGCAGATCCTGGATGAAGGAGCGGTCGATCTTCAGGTTGTCGATCGGGAAGCGCTTCAGGTAGCTGAGCGAGGAGTAGCCGGTGCCGAAGTCATCGATCGAGAGGTGCACGCCCATTGCCTTCAGTCGGTCGAGCAGTGCCACCGCGTGCGCCGGGTTGCGCATCACCATGCTCTCGGTAATTTCAAGCTCCAGCAGCGGCGCCTCGAGCCCCGTCTCGGCCAGCACCCGCGCCACGTCCTCAAGCAGGCCGTCCTGCGAGAACTGCCGCGCCGACAGGTTCACTGCGACCCGCAGCGGTGACAGCCCGCCCGCCTGCCAGGCCTTGGTTTGCGCGCAGGCCGTGCGCAGCACCCATTGGCCGATCGGCACGATGAGCCCGGTCTCCTCGGCAAGCGGGATGAACTGGAGCGGCGGCACCAGGCCCTTGACCGGATGGCGCCAGCGTATCAGCGCCTCCATGCCGCCAATGCTGCCGGTAGCCAGATCGATCTTGGGCTGGTAGTGCAGCAGGAACTCGTCGCGCTCCAGCGCGCGGCGCAAATCGGATTCCATCGCCAGGCGCTCGAGCGTGTGCATGTTCATCTGCGCCGAATAGAACTGGTAGTTGTTCTTGCCCTGCTCCTTGGCCCGGTACATCGAGATGTCGGCGTTCTTCATCAGGCCTTGCATGTCCTCGCTGTCCGCGGGATAGGTGCTGATGCCGATGCTGGCGGTGATGTGGACTTCCTGCTGGCTCAGGGCGATCGGGCGCGCCACCTCGGCAAGGATCTTCTGCGCGATCAGCGCCACCTCGGCCGGATCCGCGACTTCCTCGATCAGCACCACGAATTCGTCGCCGCCGAGGCGCCCGACCGTGTCCGTTTCGCGCAGGCTGCCGCGCAAGCGCGCCGCGATCTCCTCCAGCACGCGGTCGCCCGCGTCATGGCCGAGCGTGTCGTTGATGTTCTTGAAGCGGTCCAGGTCGATGAACAGGATCGCCAGCTGGCGCGTGCGGCGCCGCGCGCGAGCGAGCGCGCGTCCGACGCGCTGGTGGAACATGCTGCGGTTGGGCAGGCCGGTCAGCTCATCGTAGTGCGCGAGACGGCGCACCCGCGCCTCGGCCTGCTTGCGCGCCATGAACTGGCCGATCTGGCTGCCGATCGAGCGCGTGCTCTGCACCAGCAGCTCGTCGGGCGCGCTGCTGGCGCGGCTGAAGAATTCCATGATGCCGAGCGTTTCGTTGCCGAAGCGGATCGGGAAGGCGAAGGCGCCGCGCAGGCCGGCCTTCGCCGCCTCGGGCCCGCGCCGGAAGCTCGGGTCCCCGGTCACGTCGGTGATCCAGATGGGTTCGCCGCTCGCCAGCACGCGCCGCAGCAGCCCGCCCGCGGTCTTCGGCAGCGCGCGCGCCCCGCGGCTCAGGTCGAGGAAGGCCTCGATTTCCGCCGAGGGCTCCTGCCAGGTCTCCTCGCAGGCGATCTTCTGCTCGGCTTCGTTCCAGCTGCGGCGCGCGCCGCAGGCGCAGCCGAGCGCCTCGCAGATCGTGCGGATGATCTCCGGCATCACCTGCTCCAGCGTCTCGGCCTCCGACAGTAGCCGGGTGACCTTGTGCTCCATCGTCTGCTGCAGCTCGGCGCGCTTGCGCTCGGTGATGTCTGCGGCCACCGCGATGATGCCGCTCGCGGTTCCCGAATCGTCGCGCAGCGGCCCGAGCGACGCATCGATGTAGATGGGGGTGCCGTCGCGCCGCAGGCGCCGGCCCTGGAACTTGATGACGGATTCGCCGGAAAGCAGCCGCCTGCGCAGGCTGTCGGATTCCTCGCGCTGCTCGCCCGGCACCGAGGGCAGCGGCTTGCCGAGCACCTCGGAAGCCTTCCAGCCGTACATGCGCTCGGCCGCGGGGTTCCAGGTCGTGAGCAGGCCGTTGCGGTCGCGCGTGTAGATGGCGAGCGGCGAGGACTGGATCAGCAGCTGCAGCTGCTCGTTGGTGGCGCGCAGCGTGTCCTCGCTGTTGCGCAGGTCGACGGTGATGCGCTCGGCCAGCTCGACCGCCTTGCGCCCTGTGGAGGCGAGCGAGCGGACCAGGCCGAACAGCAGCAGCGTGACGAGGAGGCCGGCGGCGAAGGCGCCCCAGGGCAGCCAGCGGTCGGACTCCGAGCCCATCGCTTCGCGCGCCGAGTAGTACAGCTGCCAGCGCCGTCCACCCACTTCCAGGTCCGAGACCGCGGCGAGCCCCGGCAGCGCTTCGCCCCCCGCGCCGGCCTGCGCCGTGCCCCGGTTGCGCAGGCGGTCGCTGTCGAACATCAGGTTTTCGGCGTTCGGTGGCTGCAATCCCTCCTTGGCATCGAGAAAGCCCGCGTCGTGGATGCGCACGCGCAGCTTGCGCAGGAAGGATTCGCTCAGCACGCCCTGCATGAGGTCGATGACGACGAAGGAGGCGCTCACCACGCCGGTCAAGGCCGCGCGCCGCTGTTCCACGTTGTCCACCGGCATGTCGTTGCGGTAGATCGCCCCGCGCATCGCGAAGCCGGGATGCCGGCTCGGGTCGAGCGCAAGCGCAATCGTGCCCGAGGCCGTGATATGGCCGGAATCCCGGGTGTGATCGAGCGCGGCGAGGCGCACCGCGTCGCCGCCCAGGTCGAGCCCGAGCGCGCGCTCGTTGCCCGCCATCGGCTCGACGTACTGCGCCACGATGTACTCCGCGCGCTCGCCCGCCGGGCGGATGGCGAACTTCGGGTAGCCGCGCGGATCGACGCTGCGGTCGTTGCGCACCTGCGCTTCGAAGGCCGGGCGCTCGGCGTGGCTGATGCGCCGGCTGTAGTGGACCACCTGGATGCCGGGGTAGCGGCGGCTCAGCTCGAGGCTGTCGATGTAGCGCTTGAACGCCGGGCGGTCGATGTGTTCCGAGGCAATGAACAGCCCCCGGATGCCCCTCAGCGCGTCGGCATAGTCGCTGATGCGCGCGTTGATCAGCGCGTTGGCGTCGCTCACCGCGCTGTCGAATTGCAGGCGGTCCTCGCGCTCGACCTGTCGCTTGACCGACCAGGCGGCCGCGGCCGAGAGCAGCACGCCTGCGGCCAGCACCAGCCATGCCGCCGAGGGATGGCTGTAATACCTGGCGAGCCCGGGCTGTGGCATGTGAGCTATTCTAAGCCGCGACTAGCGCGCGGCGCGCGCCGGCCAGACCTGTTCGGCGAACGCCGGGTAATTTTCTGTTATTACGTCCCTCACGTCGCCGCGCAGCAACACAAGCTCGTCTTTCGAAGGAAGCGGCGTCTGCGGCGGCGCGGGGTCCCGGTCGTAGTCGAAGCCGGTATGTTCCAGCACCTCGGCCGCGCTATGCCCGGGATGCACGCTCTCGAGGCGAAAGCGGCGCTTGTCGCGCTGCCACGTGAAGAGCGCTTTGCCCGTCAGCAACGCCTGCGGATTGCCGCGTGCGGAGACGAACTCGACCTTGGGCACCAACACGCGCCTCGAGTGCTCCTCTCGAAACAGGATCACGCGCGGCACCGCGGGGTACATGAACGCCGAGCCGAAAGAGCCGGGAAAGCGGCTGCCGTTCGCCCGCACGAGGTTGATATTCGCCTCGCCGTCGATCTGCGCGCCGCCCAGGAAGAACACGTCGATGCGGCCCTGCCCGGCAAGATCGAACAGCTCGCGCGAGCCCTCGGTGAACGGGTTGGCCGCGCGCCGCTGCTGCAGCGAGACGCGGAATGCCGGATCGCGCTGGCGGTGCAGAAAAGCGCCGGTGGCAGGAATCGGCGACGACGCGCCGATCGCCGCGTGGCGCGCGCCCGCCAGCAGGCGGGCGATCACGCAGGCGAGTAGCTCTTCCTTGGCGTAAGGACCCATTCGTCCAGGTAGTCGTGGAACGCCTCCCGGGTCTTCGCCGCCTTGGCGTAGCGCGACACGTGCGTATCGTCGACGCCGTAGAGGCCGGGACAGGCGAGCGGCCATGCGCCGCGCGGCACATGCGCGACCCCCGAGACGTAGATCGAGGAGATGACGCCCGGCGCGAGCAGCTCGTCTTCCAGCATATCTCCTGCTTTTTTTTCTTCAAAAGTAACAAAAGCAAGGCGGGCAGCATGCGCGACGGTCGCCAGTTCGCGCCGGCGCCCAACCCAGACATTGCCCGCCTCGTCCACCCAGCGCGCGTGAAAGAGAGCGACATCGGGCCGCAGGGCGGGAACGAGGACAAGGTCGCCCTCGATTTTCCAGTCCTTCCTTTCGCTCGCGATGTCCGAGCCCGCGATGCCGCGCAGCGGCATGTAGGGAACGCCTTTCTCGGTCGCCTGCAGACCCGTATGGACCGCGGGACAAGTTGTGTTTTTTATTTTCAAAAGATTTTCTTCAACAGCTTCCGTGAAACGCGGCGCGAGCCCCGCTTCGCCCAGCGACACCGCGCTCGTCTCGACTTCCGCAACGCAGCCCGCGCCGATCAGCAGGTCGGCCGACATGCCCAGGATCGGCACGCCGAGCAGGCGCAGCTTGCGTGCTTTCCTGCGGATCAGCGCCCGCACCACTTCCATCGCCACCAGCGAATAGTCGGGCGGCAGCGCGAGCAGCGCGCCGTCGGGAATTCTTGCCGCTATTTTCTCGGCATTTTCAAGAAATTCTGTCTGATTGGCAGGCAGACTCAAGCAGTCCCGCCCACCGTGAGGCCGTCGATCTTCAGC
>Ga0134127_10001927_pt1 | contig 15139 bp, 13 predicted proteins | sample KB31753_FD_96459 | JGI IMG/M metagenome (GOLD analysis project Ga0134127, IMG submission 96459) | Terrestrial soil microbial communities with excess Nitrogen fertilizer from Kellogg Biological Station, Michigan, USA - KB3-175-3 | ecosystem: Environmental > Terrestrial > Soil > Unclassified ...
TCAAGCGCGCGCAGACGGCGCTGCAGAAGGCGATCATCCGCCTCCAGGTCGCCGGGGGCGTCGGGCCGAGCGAGCCGTCCTAGCCAGAAGCCCGGCCCAATACTCGGACCGCCTCCTAGCGCTCCGTCCCCGGGCCGGCGAGGTCCACCATTCAGCCCCTGTCCCGACTCTCCGTCGTCATCCCCGCCTACAACGAGTCCGCGCGCATCCTGGCGAGCCCGCAGGGGGCGGCCGACTACCTGGCCGCGAGCCCGTTCGATGCGGAAATCCTCGTGGTCGACGACGGCAGCGCCGACGGGACGGTCGCCCGGGTCGAGGCGTTCGCGGCCTCCCGCCCGCCGGACGCGCGCCCCGTCGTGAGGCTCCTGAAGAACGGAGTGAACCGGGGCAAGGGCTACAGCATCAAGCACGGCGTTCTTCTGGCCGGGGGGGACCTGGTCCTGGTCTCGGACGCCGATTTCTCGACGCCGATCACGGATCTCCCCAGGCTCCTCCGGCCGATCGAGACGGAGGGATACGGGATCGCGATCGGCTCGCGGGCCCTCCCGGAGTCGCAGGTGGAGATCCGCCAGGCGGCCTGGCGGGAGGGGATGGGGCGCGCCTTCAATCGACTCGTGCGCCTGCTCACCGGGCTCCCCTTCCGGGACACGCAGTGCGGCTTCAAGCTGATGCGGCGCCAGGAGGTCCTGCCCCTCTTCCGCGGCGCGCGCATCGAGCGGTTCGCCTACGACGTCGAGATCCTCTACCTGGCGCGGAACGCCGGGATCCGCGTGGCGGAGGTGCCGGTCGTGTGGCGGAACGCCGCCGGGACCAAGGTCAACGCCCTGGTCGATCCGCTCGACATGCTCAAGGACATCGTGCGGGTGGTCCTGCGCGATCATCTCGGCCGGTACGGTCCCCTGGGGCGCCAGGCGGCCGGTACTCTGCGCAGACCATGAAGGCGTCGCGGGCCAGGAAGACCCTGACGGCCGGACGGGCGGCGACGCTGGCGCGCCGCCTGAAGAGAGGCGGGCGGGTGATGGTCTTCACCAACGGCTGCTTCGATCTCCTGCACGCGGGGCACGTGGGCCTCCTGGAGGCGGCCAGGGCGCACGGCGATTTCCTGGTGGTGGGGGTCAACTCCGACCGTTCCGTGCGGCTCCTGAAGGGCCGGGGCCGCCCCATCGTCCCCCTGCGCGAGAGGATGGAGGTCCTGGCGGCCCTCCGCGCGGTGGACGCCGTCGTGCCGTTCGGCGAGTCGACGCCGGCACGCCTCATCGCCCGGCTCCGGCCGCATGTCCTGGTGAAGGGGGCGGACTACCGCACGAAGGAGATCGTCGGGCGGGACACGGTCGAGGCCCTGGGTGGCCGGGTGGTCCGCGTGCCGCTGCGGCGCGGGAGGTCCACGACCGATCTGATCCGGCGGGCCCTCCGCGCGGCGCCGCGGCGCGGCCGATAGTCGCGCTCCCGGGGTGCCGGTGGAACCGATCCTTCGCTCTCTCCTCGATTTCGCCGCTCGCGATCGCGAGCTCCTGGCGTCTTTGCCTGTCGCCGGCGAGGCGGAGCGCCGTCGCATCGCGATCGCCGGGCTGAGCCCCGCCGCCGCGGCGGTCCTGCTCTCGTCCCTGGCCGGCCGGACCCCCTCGGGCAAGGTGCTCCTGATCGTCCCGGGCGAGAAGGAAGCCGAGGGCTTTCGCTCGGACCTGTCGTTCGCCATGACCGCGCTGCGCGGCCCGCAGGCCCGGGTCCACCTCTTCCCCTCGCTCGAGGCCGACCCCTACCAGGAGCTCGCGCCGCACCTGCGCGTCGCCTGCGAGCGGGTCCAGGCGCTGCGCGCCCTGCGGGAGCCGGGCGAGGCGATCGTCGTCGCCCCGACGCGCGCCCTCATCTACCCGCTGGCCCCCGCCGGGACGTTCGACGCCTACCGGCTCGACCTGACGGAGCGCCAGCCGCTGCGGCCGGACGACCTCTCGGGATTCCTCCTGGAGGCCGGCTACCTGCGGGTCGACCTGGTCTCCACCATGGGGGAATTCTCCCGGCGCGGCGGCATCATCGACTTCTTCCCGCCCGGGGGCGGGGACCCGCTGCGGGTCGAGTTCTGGGGAGAGGAGGTGGAGTCGCTCCGGACGTTCGACCCCGCAACGCAGCGCTCCACGGGCCGCCTGCCCGCGGCCGCGGCGCCGCCGGTGCGCGAGTATCCCTGGTCGAGGGCCGCGCTCGATCGGCTGCGCGGGGCGCTCGAGGCGCGGCACGCCTCGTGGAATCCGCCCGCGGCGCGGAGGCACAGGCTCGAGAAGGACGATCTCCTGGGCCGGATCGAGGCGCTCGCCACGGGGCGGTCCTTCGCCGGCCTCGAGGCCTGCGTCCGGCTGGCGGAGCCCAGCCCCGCGTCGCTGTTCGATTACGCGCCCGGGGCGCTCCTGGTCTCCTGGGAGGAGGGGCAGGTCCTCTCGGACCTCGAGGCGGTCTACGTCGAGATGCACGCCTCCTTCGACCTGTCGGAGGACTTCGGCATGCCTCCCCCGGGCGACCTGCTGCTGCCGCGCGACATCCTGGAGCCCCGGGCGAAGCAGGCGCGCGTGCGTCTCTCCGAGCTGGCGCTCGAGGGGGGGCGGACCGCGCCCCTGAGGGTTCCCTGCGTCCCGGCGCGCCCGTACAAGGGGCGCATCCAGGACCTGGCCGCCGACCTGAAGCAGGTGCCGCCCGGCACCACCACCCTCTTCCTGATGGAGAGCCCCGGCCGCATCGAGCGGCTGCGGGAGGTCCTCGGCGAGTACGACCTTTCGGCCGCCGTCCTGACCGATCCCCCGGTGGGGTCACAGGCCGCGGGGGAAGCAGCCCCCGGGACGGCACGGGACGAGGGCGGGACGGCCCCCCGGCCGGTTCCTGGCCTCCTGATCGCCGCCGGCCGGCTGTCGCAGGGGTTCGCGCTGCCGCGCGCCGGGCTCCAGGTCCTGACCGAGCGAGAGGTCTTCGGCGAGCACGCCGAGCGCGAGGCCCGGCGCCGCAAGGTGGCCGCCTTCAGCCCCGGCTTCCGGGATCTCAAGATCGGCGACCTGGTGGTGCACGTCGAGCACGGCATCGGCCGGTACGCCGGCATCGCGCGCGTGGGCGACGACGGCTCGGCGCGCGACTTCATGCTGCTGACCTTCGAAGGAGGCGACCGGCTGTACGTGCCGATCGACCGGCTCGACCTGGTGCAGCGCTACTCCGGCGTGCACGGGCAGAAGGCGAAGCTCGATCGCCTGGGCGGGCCGGGGTGGGAGCGCACCCAGAAGAAGGTCAGGAAGGCGATGCAGGAGATGGCCCAGGATCTCCTGCAGCTCTACGCCGCCCGCGCCGCCGCCCGTGGCCACGCCTTCGCGCCCGACACCGCCTGGCAGAAGGAGTTCGAGGACGCCTTCCCCTACGAGGAGACCTCCGACCAGGAGAAGGCGATCCGCGACGTGCGGGCCGACATGGAGAAGGACCTGCCGATGGACCGCCTGATCTGCGGCGACGTCGGGTTCGGCAAGACCGAGGTGGCGATGCGGGCGGCCTTCAAGGCGGTCATGGAGGGGAAGCAGGTCGCCGTCCTCTGCCCCACGACGGTCCTCGCCTTCCAGCACCTCAACACGTTCCGCGAGCGCTTCTCTTCCTGGCCGGCCAGGATCGAGATGATCTCCCGCTTCCGCTCCCCCCGCGAGCAGCAGGCGGTCCTCAAGGAGGTCGCCGCGGGCCGGGTCGACGTCCTGATCGGCACGCACCGGCTGCTGTCGCGGGATGTGACGTTCAGCGACCTCGGCCTTTTGATCGTCGACGAGGAGCAGCGCTTCGGCGTGTCCCACAAGGAGGCGATCAAGGGGATGAAGAAGGACGTCGACGTCCTGACGCTCACCGCCACGCCGATCCCGCGGACGCTGCAGATGGCTCTCGCCGGCATCAGGGACATGTCGGTGATCGAGACCCCCCCGGAGAACCGGCTCGCCATCCAGACCTCGATCGTGCCGTTCCGGGACGGGGTGATCGCCACGGCGATCCGCAACGAGACGAAGCGCGGCGGGCAGGTCTACTTCGTGCACAACCGCGTCGAGTCGATCGCCTCGATGGCCGGCTTCCTGCGCAAGGCGGTGCCGGAGGTCCGCCTGGGCGTGGCCCACGGACAGATGGGCGAGGGAATGCTCGAGCGCACGATGATCGCCTTCCTGAACGGCGAGTTCGACGTCCTCCTGGCGACGACCATCATCGAGAACGGCCTCGACATCCCGCGCGTCAACACCATCATCGTGAACCGCGCCGACCGGTTCGGGCTGGCGCAGCTGTACCAGCTGCGCGGCCGGGTCGGGCGCTCCGATCGCCGGGCCTACGCCTACCTGCTGGTGCCGGCGCGCCAGGCGCTCAGCCCGGTCGCGAGGCGACGGCTGAAGGCGCTGCAGGAGTTCTCGGAGCTGGGGTCGGGCTTCCGGATCGCGGCGATGGACCTGGAGATCCGGGGCGCGGGGAACCTCCTGGGGGCGGAGCAGAGCGGGCACATCGCGGCGGTCGGGTTCGAGATGTACTGCCGCCTGCTGGACCAGACGATCCGCGAGATGAAGGGGGAGGCCCCGCGCCCCGAGATCCGGGCGCAGATCAACCTGGGCGTGGACATCAAGATCCCCGAGGAGTCGATCCCCGACTTCAACGAGCGCCTGGTGCTCTACAAGCGGATCTCGACCGCCCCGGGCGAGGAGGAGCTGGCCCGGATCCAGGACGAGATCCGGGATCTCTACGGCGGCGTGCCGCCGCAGGCGGTCAACCTCGTGGCGCTCGCGAGCCTGCGCCTCGAGGCGGATCGGCTCGGCGTGCGCAGCATCGACGTCGCCGGCGGGCGCGTGCAGATCCGCTTCGCCGAGGGGGCGCCGGTCTCACCGGAGGGGCTGGTGCGCGTGACGGCCTCCCGGGCGGGGGCCAGCCTGTCGCCCCAGGGGGTGCTGCGCCTGGAGCCCGCGGGATCGGGCGGATCGCCGGGGGGCTCGCGGGCGCAGTCGGACCTGGCGCGCATCGAGTCGGTTCTCGACCTCTTGAAGTCGATCGGGGCGGGTGGTAGCATGCGCCCGACTTCACAGCCCACCGCAGCCGGGCCACCCGACGGGGACAGGTGACCATCCAGAGCGAAGGCAAGCAGGGAACGGAGCGGGTCGTCGTCGCCCGCGCGCTGGTCCTGGCCTGCGCGGCGGTCCTGGCGTGCGGCTCGCCCAAGGACGACGCGGGGGCCGGGGCCTCCCCGTCTCCCGGCGCGGGACGGGCCCAGGCGATGCTCGACGCCCAGGTCGTGGCCACCGTCGGCGGCGAGCCCATTCCGATGAAGGCCTTCGAGCGCTACCTGGCCGACAACTCGGGCGAGAGCGAGGACGACGAAGCCGAGCAGGCCAGCGCCATCCGCAGCCGTCTCCTGGACCAGATGATCGAAGAGCAGCTCCTGCTGCGGCAGGCCAAGGGGCTGGGGGTCACCGTCTCCGATGCGGAGGTCGACGACTACCTCGGGCAGATCGGCGTCAGCGAGGGAGAGGCCGAGGTCACGGGCGGCGAGGGGAAGGAGGCGTTCCGGGACAAGGTGCGCCAGGGGCTGATCCTCCAGAAGGTGAAGGACCGGGCGGTCCTCAGCAAGGTGGAGGTCACCCCGGGCGAGGTCGAAGACTATCTGAAGAAGCAGCCGGAAGCCGCCCGGGTGCCGCGATCGGTTGTCCTGCGCCAGATCCTGATCGATGATAAGAGCCAGGCCGATCGGCTCGCGGCGCAGCTCGCCAAGGAGCCGTCGCGCTTCGAGGCGCTGGCCCGGGAGAACTCGGTGGCCCCGGACAAGGGGCAGGCGCGGGCGTACACCGAGGAGCAGCTCCCGGTCGAGCTGCGGGACGCCCTGTTCCGGCTGGAGCCGGGGCAGTCCAGCCCCGTCCTGGAGAACTCCGGGAGGTACCTGATTTTCCAGCTGGTGCGCAAGATGGAGGCGATGGACGCCGACGTCTCCGAGGTGAAGCACCGGCTGCAGCTGGAGCTGTTCCGCAAGAAGGGGGAGCAGGCGCTCGATCGCTACATCGCCGACCTGAAGAAAGAGACGGAGATCCATGTCAATCGCGCCATCCTCCCCTTCGAGTATTCCGGTGAGTACCGAAACTAGGCTCCTCCGCGTCCCGGCGCTCCCCGCCCTGGCCCTCCTGACGGTCCTCCTGGCGTCTCCCGCGCCGGCCGGGGCGGCGATCGTCGAGGAGATGGTGGCCAAGATCAACAACCGCATCGTCACCAAGAGCGAGTTCGAGGAGCGCGGGAACTACATCCTGAAGCAGATCTACCAGGAGTTCTCCGGGTCGGAGCTCGACCGGGAGCTGGTGGAGGCCCAAGAGAGCATGCTGGCGAACATGATCACGGAGCTCCTGCTCATCGACCGGGCCGAGAGCCTCCTCGACCTGACCAAGGTGCGCAAGAACCTGGTGGACGACTTCCGCAAGCAGCAGAACATCGCGAGCGACGAGGACCTGGAGAAGCTCCTCAAGGACCAGGGGATGACCCGGCACGATCTCGAGGAGCAGCTCATCCGGCTGGCGGTGCCGCAGGAGATCATCAGCTACGAGGTCAGGCGGAAGATCAGCGTGAGCGAGCCGGAGATCAGGAAGTACTACGAAGATCACCAGGCCACCTGGGAAACCGCGCCGACCGTGACTTTCAACGAGATCGTGCTGTTCTACGAGGAGGCCAACAAGGCCGAGGTCCTGTCCCGCGCGCAGGGGATCGTGCGCGAGGCGAAGGGGGGCGCCGACTTCGGCGACCTGGTGCAGCACTACTCCGAGGCGGCGAGCAAGGAATCGGGCGGCTTCCTCGGCCCCTTCCCCGCGACCGACCTGCACACGGCGATCGCCCAGGCCGCCTTCGCGCTCGAGCCGGGCGCCATCGCCGATCCGATCGACACCGGCCGCTCGTTCCACGTGATCCGCCTGATCGGGAAGACCGAACGGCTGGTCAAGTCGATCGACGAGGCCCGCGACGCGATCGTCCACGGAGTGCGCGAAGCGAAATTCCGCCCGCGCTACAACGCCTACATCAGGAAGCTCTGGAAGGACAACCAGATCGAGATTTCGCCGAAGTACGAGCACTTCCTGGTCCGGTCCCCGCTGAAGCAGGGGGAGGGCGTGCAGGCCCCCGCCCCGATCGGAGGGAAGGAGGAGGCCGCCCCGCCCGAAACACCGGGAGACGCGGGGTGATCCGGGGCGTCAAGTTCGGGTTGTCCGCGGAACGGAGCGTGTGCTAGGATGCTTTCAGGCTCGCGACCCCAGATTTTCACCAGCCGTTATGTGAAACTCGAATCGGGTGCGTGACATGTGCCGGGAGCTCGGGGCCCCGGCGGAAAAACATTAGCCCGGAGCGTGGCGCGGGCGGGACCGCGCGGTACGTGAGGGTTCGATACCATGCGCCGCATCGATTTCGGAAACCAGGATCAGGGCCAGGACGACACCCGGAAGGGTGAAGACCAGGTCAACCGGAAGCTGATCAGGCCGAACCTGGCCGATCTGAAGGACCGGCTCACGCCGCGGCAGCCCCGGCGCAAGCAGGTCCCCCCCGACCAGACCAGCGCGGAGGCGTTTTACTACCTGAAGCAGATGAACGCCCGGACTCCCATGGTCGTCGTACTCAAGGACGGCGAGGAGCTGCGCGGCGTCATCGAGTGGTACGACCGCACCTGCATCAAGGTCAATCGCGTCGGGGCCCCCAACCTGATGGTGATGAAGGACTGCATCAAGTACATGTACAAGGCCGAGGACCAGGACGAGAGCCGGACCACCCGCTCCGACGGGATCTAGGCCTCTCCCCTGAAGCCGGTCATCGCCGTCACGGCGGGCGATCCGTTCGGGATCGGCCCGGAGATCTGTCTCCGGGCGGCCGCCGAGCCATCGGTCCGGGACGCCTGCCGACCCCTCCTCATCGGCGACCGCGATCGCCTTCTCCGCGTGGCCCAGGCCCTGCCCGGCGGATCGGCGGGGGATCCCGCCTCGTGGCCCGAAGTCAGCAAATCCCCCTTCGCCTGGGGCTCGAAGCAGGGGGACGACATCACGGTCGCGACCTGGTCCGATGGCCCCGCCCTCTACGACATGTCGGACCACCCCGAGCCCCCGCCGGTCCCCGGTCCGACGGTCGCGGGGGGACGCTCCTCGGTCATGTACGTCAAGCAGGCGGTGGCCCTCGTCCGAACCCGCGGCGCCGCGGCCGTGGCGACCGCCCCCATCAGCAAGGAGGCGATGCGCCTGGCGAACGTCCGTTATCCCGGGCACACCGAGCTTCTGGCCGACCTGTGCGGGCTGGAGCCTCAGGAGGTGACGATGCTGTTCGTCACCCGGGACCTCAAGGTGGCCCTCGCCACCGTCCACCAGTCGCTCAAGGAGGCGATCGCGTCCCTCTCCTCCACGGGGATCGAGGCCAGGCTGCGCCTGGTGCGGGACGAGCACCGCCGCTGGTTCGGAGGCGACCCGCGGATTGCCGTGTGCGCCCTGAACCCCCACGCCGGCGAGGGGGGCCTGTTCGGCGCCGAGGAGCGCGAGATCCTGGCGCCGGCGATCGCCGCGTCGCGTCGCTCCGGGATCGACGTCTCGGGGCCCTACGCCGCCGACACCCTGTTCGTCCGCGCCGCCCGGGGGGAATTCGACGTCGTCCTGGCGCTCTACCACGACCAGGCGACCATCGCCGTCAAGGCGCGCTCGTTCGGCAGCGCCGTCAACATGACCCTCGGCCTGCCGTTCCTGCGGACCTCCGTCGATCACGGCACGGCGTACGACCTCGCCGGCAAGGGGACGGCGGATCACGGCAGCCTGGTCGAGGCGATCCTCCTGGCGGCGAGGCTTTCGGATCGGGCCTGACCCGGGACCCCTCGCGCCGGCGGCCGGCCGGCGCTCAGCCCTTTCTTTCGGACTCCCGCAGGACCCGCAGCATCGGCGTGTGGACGTTCAGGTTGGCGGCGACGATGTCGCCGGATTTCAGGAAGTCGTCCCGCCCCCGGAAGTCGGTGACCATCCCCCCGGCCTCGCGCACCAGCAGGCTCCCCGCGGCGATGTCCCAGGGGGACAGCGCCATCTCCCAGAAGCCGTCGAATCGTCCGGCGGCGACGTACGCCAGGTCGAGCGCGGCGGAGCCGTCCCGCCGGATCCCTGACGCAGAGAGGGTGAAGGCGCGGAACGTCGCGATGAAGTCGTCCAGGCGCTCGAGCGAGCGGAACGGGAAGCCGGTCACCAGAAGCGCCTGCGACAGCTTCTCGGCCGGCGAGACCCGGATCGGCTGGCCGTTCAGGAAGGCGCCCTGGCCGCGCGCCGCGGTGAACATCTCGTTGCGCAGCGGATCGAAGACGGCGGCGGCCCGCAGCCCCTCCGCGTCGGCGAGTCCGATCGACACCGAGAACAGCGGATAGCCGTGGATGAAGTTGGTGGTCCCGTCGAGCGGATCGACGTACCAGCGGTACTCGCTCGTGCCGGTCGACGGGGCGGATTCCTCCGCCATGATCGAGTGGTCGGGGAAGCGCCCCCGGATCATGGCGAGCACCGCCTCCTCCGCCTTCCGATCGACGATCGTGACGAAGTCGTTGCGCCCCTTCTCGTGGATCGGGTAGCTGCCGCGCCGGCTCCAGTAATCCATCAGGACACGGCCCCCCTCGCGGGCGCAGGAGACGCAGGCGCTGAGGTGGAAGTCGAGGGTCGCCGGGGGGGCGGGCCCGGCCTGGCCGCCGATCCGGCCGCGGGCGAGGGCCCGCCGCCGGGCGACCGAGAGCCGGCGCGCGGCCGTCAGGCGGACCACGCGCGGCAGGGGCCTCTTGGCACCGGCCGGCTTGGCGGCCGGCCAGCGCGCCGGCATGCGGGCCCGCCGCAGGCGCGCCTTGCGCCGCGCGGCGTTTTCACGCCTACGAGCCCGGCGTGGCATCGGATGCCCTCCCGGCGGCGGTTCCCTTCCGCTTCCCGGCCTCGCGGGCCGACGGGGCCGCCCCCGAGTGCGGATGGGCGCGGTCGTACACCTCGAGGAGCCGTTTCGTGGACACCGCGGTGTACCTCTGGGTCGTCGACAGCGAGGCGTGCCCCAGGAGCTCCTGGATCGAGCGCAGGTCGGCGCCGGCGTTCAGCATGTGGGTCGCGAACGAGTGCCTGAGCGTGTGCGGCGAGACCCGCTGTCTCACGGCCGCCGACCTCAGTCGCGCGTTCAGGATGCGCCGCACGCTCCGATCGGTCAGCCGCCCGCCCCGGGAGTTCAGGAACGCCGCGTCCCGCGCCTCCCCGGCCCCGCGTCCGGTCCGCTCCGCGTCGGGCAGCAGCGTGGGCCGGGCCTTGAGCCAGGCCAGCAGGGCGCGGACCGCCTTCGATCCGATCGGCACCAGGCGCTCCTTCCGTCCCTTGCCGAGGACGCGCAGTATTCCATCGCCCGCGACCCCCGAGACGTCCACGTCCCCCAGGTCGGCCCCCACCAGCTCCGCCACGCGCACGCCGCTGGCGTACAGCATCTCCAGGATCGCCCGATCGCGCAGGTCGAGCGGCGCCGCGCCGAAGGCGTTGTCGAGGAGCGATTCGATCTCGGCCTCGCTGAGCGCCCGGGGAAGCCGGCGCTCGAGCTTCGGCGTCGCGACCTGCGCCGCCGGGTTGGCGGCCATCCGCTCCTGCCGGACGAGGTGGCGGAAGAACGATCGCAAGGACGCCAGCTTGCGCGCGACGGTGGCGCGGCTCACGCCGCGATCATGCAGGAACGACAGGTACTCGCGGACGGCGTGGTGGTCCAGCGAGGTCCACGACACCGGGCCGCGCGGCAGGAGGCCGGTCTTCAGGAAGGTCTCGAACTCCCTCAGATCGGCGCGATAGCAGCGCACCGTCTGGGGCGACGCCTTGAGGTTGTGCTGCAGGTGCGTGACGAACTCGCCGACCAGATCCATGCGGCGATGATTCTACTCCCGATGGACCCCGTCCCCGGTCCCGCCCAACCTTGACATCCCCTGTCGCGACCTTATATTCGCCTCGGTCATCTGCCGGGCAGGACCGCGCAGCAAGGGGTGTCGCATGATGCCAAGCTGTGGCTCCCGGAGGCGCGACGCCCCGGACGCCGACGTTCCCGCGCCTCCCGGGCCCGAGGCCCTTCCCCTCTCCGCGGACCGGAGGAGTCGATGACGCGCAGGAAGAAAATCCTCCTCGTGGACGACGCCGAAACGGTGCTCCTGATGGAGCGCATGATCCTGCAGGGGGAGCCCTACGACGTCGTGACGGCGCGCGACGGGGACGAGGCCATCGCCCAGGCCCTCGCCGAGCGCCCCGACCTGATCCTCCTCGACATCGTCATGCCCAAGAAGGACGGGTTCGAGGTCTGCCGCCTGCTCAGGAGCCACGCGGACACACGCCACACCCCCATCCTGCTGGTGTCGACCCGCGGAGAGCCGCAGAACGTCGAGGCCGGGTTCGCCAGCGGATGCAACGACTTCATCACCAAGCCGGTGGACAGGCTCGTGCTCCTGTCGAAGATCCGCAGCCACCTCGGCGGGTAGGAGCGCATGGGACGCGCCGCGACGACGAGGGCCGTGAGACAACGCGGCGGGCGCGGGACGCCCGGGAACGGGACGGTCCGGGCCCTGCTGGCCCGCCACAGGCGCGAGCTCGCCGCCCTGCGCGGCCGGGTAAGCGAGGCCGAGGCGGACAACGAGCGCCTGGCCGGCCAGTCGATCGAGAACGAGCAGAAGCTCGGCAACCTGATGTCCCTGTTCCTCGCGAGCCAGAGGCTGCACGAGAGCCTCGAGAGGGAGCGGGTCCTCCAGGTGATCCGGGAGATCGTCGCCAACCTGATCGGCTCGGAGGAGATGGCGCTCTTCTGGCGGCAGGAGGGCGGGACAGGGCTCAGCCTCCTGACCTCGATGGGGCTCGAGGCCCGGCGTCTCGAGTCGATCCGCCCCGAGGACGGCGTCCTGGGGGAGGTCGTTCGGAGCGGCCGGCCCTACGTGACCCCGCCGGGCGGCGTCGTGCCGACCGGCCTGGAGGCCGGGCTGACCGCCTGCGTCCCGCTCAAGGTCGAAGACAGGGTCGTGGGCGCTCTCGCCATCTTCGGCCTGCTGCAGCAGAAGTCGGGCCTCGAGTCGATCGATCTCGATCTCCTGAAGCTCCTGGCGACGCAGGCGGCCATGGCGCTCTACTGCACCGACCTGAACGAGCGCGCCAGGCTGGTCCCACGGTGATCCCGTGACCCGGCCGGCGGCCCGGCCGGCCGGCACGCACCGCCCAGGCGCCGCGCACCGCCCCCATCGCGCAGGGCACGCCGCGCCCGATCCGCCGATCGGACCGGAGACCGGCGGGGGCTCCGGGCCCGGGGCCCCGGGCGAGGAGAACCGCCAGAGCATCTACCTCCACCCGGGCCAGCTCGCCGCCTCGGAGCGGCCGGCGACCATCACCACCATCCTCGGCTCCTGCGTCGCCGTGTGCCTCTGGGATCCGGCGCGGCGAATCGGCGGAATGAACCACTACCTGCTGCCCCGCGGCACGGACTCCGTGGAGGCGCCGGCCCGCTTCGGATGCCAGGCCACGCACATGCTGATCGAGCGGCTGATCGCCCTCGGGTGCGACCGTCGATCGCTTCGCGCCAAGCTCTTCGGGGGGGCCAGCGTCCTCGGCGCCCTGCGGGGAAGCAAGGAGCACCTCGGCTCGAAGAACGTGACGATGGCGCGCGAGGTCCTGGCCGCCGAGCGGATCCCGATCGTCGGCGAGGATGTCGGCGGGGAACGCGGGCGCAAGCTGATCTTCCGGACCGACGACGGTGCGGCGCAGGTGAAGACGCTGTGACGGACATCGACCGGGACTTCCTCATGAAGGTCTTCCAGGAGGAGTCGCGCGACAACCTCGCCTCCCTGGAAGAAGCCCTCGTGGCGCTCGAGGAGCGGCCCGCCGATGTCGAGCTCCTGAAGCTGATCTTCCGCATGGTCCACACCCTCAAGGGAAGCGCGGCGATGATCGGCCTGCAGGACCTCGCCGATTTCGCCCACACGCTCGAGGACGTGCTCGACGACCTGCGCAAGGGGAAGATCGCCGCCCACAGCGACCTCATCACGCTCCTGCTGCAGATGGTGGACGTGCTTCGCGCGACGGTGCAGGACGCCGTCGCCGGGCGCGCCGCGTCGACCCCGGAGCGCCTCGCCCTGATGCGCCGGATCGAGGAGGTGGCGGGGAGGGCCGGCCAGGACGCTCCGGCGGGAGCCCCCGTGGCCGCGGCAGGCTCCCCGGTGGCCCCTGCGCCGGACGCAGCCGGCCGCGCCGCCGCCCCGGCCCCTGTCGAAGCGGGGGCGGGTGTGGATCGGCGGCGGACGCTGCGCGTCGGTCTCGACCACCTGGATCGCATGCTGACCCTCTCGGGGGAGATCGCCATCGCGCGCCTGCGCGTCCGCCAGGGGCTCGAGGGCCTCGGCAAGGGGGCGGAGGCGCTCCTCGAGACCGACCGGCTGACGGATGGCCTGTTCCTCGATCTCCAGGAGCTCATCCTGCGGGTGCGGATGGTCCCGATCGGCCCGATCTTCCGCCAGCACCTCCGCACCGTGCGGGACGTGGCGGGCTCGCTCGGCAAGACGGCCCGCCTGGTCATCGAAGGAGGGGACGTCGAGGTGGACGCGCGCGTGGTCGAGCACCTGAAGGACGTCCTGGTCCACCTGGTCCGGAACGCCCTCGATCACGGCATCGAGACGCCCGAGGCGCGCCGCCGCGCGGGCAAGGACCCCTGCGGCCAGGTCGTGCTTCGTGCCCGGCACGAGGGGAGCAGCATCGACATCGAGATGGAGGACGACGGCGCCGGCCTGAACCGCGAGCGGATCGTCGCCCGGGCCCGGGCCCTCGGCGTGGGCCCGGCGGATCCCGGCGCCCTCTCCGATGCCGAGCTGTTCCGCCTGATCTTCCAGCCGGGGTTCTCCACGGCCGAGATCGTCTCGGACATCTCCGGACGCGGCGTCGGCCTCGACGTGGCGGTGCGCAACGTCGAGGCGATGGGGGGGACGATCGAGGCGTCCAGCACGGCGGGCCGCGGCACGGTCATGCGCCTCCGCATTCCGCTGACCCTGTCGATCATCGCGGGGCTGTCGGTGGGGACGGCCGGCGACACCTACGTCATTCCCCTCGACTCGGTCGTGGAATGCCTCGAGATGCCGGCCGAGGAACGGCGCCGCCCCGGTCCGGCCGGCCTCCTCAACCTGAGAGGCAGCGTGCTCCCGTACGTGCGCCTGCGCCACCTTTTCGGTCTGGGCGAAGCCCGGTCCGGGCGCGAGAACGTGGTCGTCCTGCGGCAGGGAACGGCGCGGGCCGGCCTGGTCGTGGACGCCCTGTACGGCGAGCGCCAGGCGGTCATCAAGCCGCTCGGGCGGATGTTCCAGAACCTCCCCGGCGTCTCGGGCTCCACCATCCTGGGGGACGGCCGGGTCGCCTTGATTCTCAACGCGCCGGCGCTGATGCGCGAGGCGGCCGCCCGGCAGGCGGCGCCGACTTCCGCGGGGGCGGAATGATGCAGGCGCCCGGACGCGAGCGGACCCTGACCATCGGGCGGAAGCTGGCGCTGGTCGGCCTGATCTGCGGCCTGCCGCTTCCGATCATGCTGGTCTTCACCATCCGGGGGGTCAACGCGGACATCCGCACCACGGAGCTGGAGCAGGCGGGAAGCGCCTACCTGGCTCCGCTCGAGGCGCTGCGGGTCCGCCTGTTGCGGCACCGGCTGCTGGCGGCCCGGGCGGGCGCCTCCGGGCAGAGCGCCGGGGGTCCCCTGGCGGAGGAGCAGGCGCGCATCGACGAGGCGATGGCGGCGCTCGAGAAGGTGCAGGCCCGGTATGGCGCGAAGCTGCAGGTCACCGAAGAGGGCCTGAGCAGGCGCCGGCGCGGGCACGTCCAGGTGCCGACGATGAAGAGCGAGTGGAACGATCTGAAGGAGAAGCTGCCGCTCCTGCCCGCGGGCGAAGCCGACGATCGCCACGAGGAGCTCATCGCCGACGTCAGGACCCTCGCCAGCCACATCGGCGACACGTCCAACCTGATCCTGGATCCTGAGCTCGACAGCTCCCACCTCCTGGACGTCGCGCTTCGGGGCCTGCCGCTCCTGGAGGATTCCCTGCACCAGGTCGCCGGTCTCGCTCAGCGTCTTCTGGAGAAGCGTCGGCTGTCCGAAGAGGACCGCGTGCAGCTCA
>Ga0134127_10001928_pt1 | contig 15127 bp, 13 predicted proteins | sample KB31753_FD_96459 | JGI IMG/M metagenome (GOLD analysis project Ga0134127, IMG submission 96459) | Terrestrial soil microbial communities with excess Nitrogen fertilizer from Kellogg Biological Station, Michigan, USA - KB3-175-3 | ecosystem: Environmental > Terrestrial > Soil > Unclassified ...
CCGCCGGCCGAGGCGCGCCTCTGGATCGGGATGTGCGCGCCGCAGGCCGTCGCGGGGCTGGGGCCCCGCCGGCCGAGGCGCGCCCCTGGATCTGATAGACTGCGGCCCCATGACAGAGCCCCGCCTGCCGCTCCACGGAATCCGCGTGCTCGAGCTCGCCCAGGTCGTTGCCGGCCCGTTCTGCGGCGCGCTCATGGCCGAGTTCGGCGCCGAGGTGATCAAGACCGAGATGCCTGGGCGCGGCGACGACCTCAGGCGGCTCGGCCCGACCGAGGACGGCTGCACGTACTGGTTCGCCGTCGACAACCGGAACAAGAAGCTGATGACGCTCGATCTGCACTCAGCGAAGGGGCAGGAGATCGTTCGCCGGCTCGTACCCCAGTGCGACGTCGTCCTCGAGAACTTCCGGCCGGGCGTCCTCGAGCGCTGGGGCCTCGGGTGGGACTCGCTTCACGCGCTCAATCCGCGGCTGGTCATGGCGCGGATCACCGCGTTCGGCCAGACCGGGCCCTTGAATCAGGGGCCGGGCTACGCCGCCATCGGCTCGGCGTTCGGGGGCACCTGGTACCTGAATGGCCCGGCCGATCGTCCCCCGGCGCGGCCGACGCCCGTGTATCCGGACTACATGACCGGCTTGTTCACGGCGTTCGGCGTGATGGCCGCGCTGCGGCATCGCGACGCGACCGGCGAGGGGCAGTGGATCGACGCCGCGCTCTACGAATCGGCCTTCCGCGTCCTCGAGTTCACGACCACGCTCTACGGGCGGCAGGGCATCGTGCGCGAGCGCGGCGGCCTGCAGCACGCCGGCTGGCCCGGCGGCGCGTTCGAGACGCAGGACGGCAAGTGGATCGTGTTCACGGCGCCCGCGCAGCATCTCTTCGAACGGCTCTGCGCCATGATCGGGCAGCCCGATCTGCCTCGGGATCCTCGCTTCGCCGTCGCCGCCGAGCGGCCCAAGCACATTCCAGTCATCCTCGACCTCATGACCGAGTGGTTCGCGGCACGGCCTTTCGAGAAAGCGCTGGCCGAGCTGAAGGGCGCCGACATCCCGCATTCGCCGATCATGAGCATGGCCGACATCTTTGCCGACCCGCACTATCGCGCGCGGCAGATGATCATCGACGTGCCCGTCGAGGGACTCGGGACCTTGCCGCAACCCGGCGTGGTTCCCAAGCTGTCACTGACGCCCGGACGCATCACGCACGCCGGCGGCCCGCTCGGCGGCCACACCGACGAGGTTCTTTCGTCGCTCCTCGGCATGAGCTCCGCCGAGATCGCTCAGCTCCACGCCGACCGCGTCGTCTAGCTCCGCTTCGGTAGCTCGCTAACGCGGCTTTCGCGTGGCCCGCGGCCCGTCGTTCGCGGCCGGCCCGGCGTCATCAGGATGTTTCCGGATCGTCACAATTTCATCGGCTCGTCTTCACACCCTCATCATCTGCGCCTGCGATAAGAGCCGCGTCGATGCGCTGATCTTCCCCACCATTCCCGAGGAGGCGTGCATGAAGCGTGGATCGCGGCGGCTTGGCCGACGTTCGTTCCTCAAGGGTGCCCTGGCGACAGCGCCGCTCCTGATCACTGGCCCGTTCCTGAAACCCGGCGGTGCGCAGGCGCAGGGTCGTGGGCACGGCTTCTCCCCCGTCACGACGACGGACGAGTACTTGCTGCCGAGCATCCCGGGCGTGCAGACCGTGGCGATCCTGACCGTCGGCGACTCCGTCGGCGGCTACCGGATGGTCGGCATCCCCGACGGTCTGGGCGCCTACAACAGCGACGGGCACCACTTCACGCTCCTGATGAACCACGAGCTCGTCGCCACCGTCGGCATTCCCCGCGGCCACGGCTCGAAGGGCGCGTTCGTGTCGCGCTGGACGATCGATCGGCGAACGCTCGAGGTCGTGAAGGGCGAGGACTTCACGCAGTCGGCTCAGGACGTGTTCCTGTGGGATCCGGCGGCTCAGCAATACATGCCGGGAACCACCGTCTGGGAGCGGCACTGCTCGGCTGACCTGCCTCGCCCCGGCGCATTCTTCTATCGGGGCAAGGGCACGACCGAGCGCCTGTACATGAACGGTGAGGAAGTCAGCCAGGGCCGCGCGTGGGCCCGGATCGCGACCGGCTCGCATGCGGGCGAGGCGTGGCAGCTGCCGCGTCTCGGCCGCATGGCGTACGAGAATGCGGTGGCCAGCCCGCATCCGCAGCTCAAGACCGTGGTGATGCTCACGGACGACGGTGCCTTGAGCACCGCGCCCACGGCGAGCGACTTCCCGAGCGAGGTCTACGTGTACGTCGGCACGAAGACAAACCGCGGCAACCCGGTCGAGCGGGCCGGCCTCACCAATGGCAGCTTCTACGGTCTGAAGGTGTCGGTCGCAGACCAGCCCGTGGCCGAGGAGAGCAACGAGTTCGGCCTCGGCACCGCGACGAGCGGCTTCGTCGGCTCGGGAAGGTTCAGCCTCCACAACTTCGGCGACGTCTCCAGCATGGACGCGCTGGCGATCGAGACGGCCTCGATCGCGGCCGGCGTCACCCGCTTCCAGCGTCCGGAAGACGGCGCGTGGGACCCGCGCAATCGGAACCGCGACGACTTCTACTTCGTGACCACCGCCAGCCTGACGCTCAACTGCCGGCTCTGGCGCCTGCGCTTCGACGACGTCGAGGACCCCGAGCAGGGCGGGACCATCGAGATCCTCCTCAAAGGCAACGAGGGCCACGGCATGCTCGACAACGTGACGATCGACCGGCGCGGTCGGATCGTCATGGACGAGGATCCCGGCAACGCCGCGCGGGTGTCGAAGGTGTGGGTCTATCAGATCGCGACCGGGGAGTTCTTCGAGGTCGCGCACCACAATCCGGCGTTCTTCGACCCGGCAAACACGGGAACTCCGGCGTTCATCACGCAGGACGAGGAGACCTCGGGGATCATCGACGCCGCGCACATCCTGGGGCCCGGCTGGTTCCTGCTCGACGTGCAGGCCCACAAGACGAGCACCGACACCGAGCTGGTCGAGGGCGGTCAGCTTCTCGCGCTGTTCATCGACCCCGACCTCGCCTCACCGCACGGCGACAAGCACCACGGCGACCAGGGAGAGAACGAGGAGGAAGACGCCTAGCCGACAGCGCGACGCTGCTGCGTCGGCCGGCGCAGCAGCGTCGCGGCCAGCGGTCCCAGGACGAGTGCTCCGCCGATCGCGTTGAGGACGGCGAAGCCCCATATACCCAGGATCATGCCGCCGGCCGCCGATCCGAGGGCCCCCATCAGGCCCATCGTGAGGTCGGCGAAGCCCTGCGTCGACGCGCGCTCGGCCGGCGTCAGGGCGTCGGTCAGGAGCGCGCTGCCGGCGACGAAGGCGAAGTTCCAGCCGATGCCGTTGATGGCCAGCGCCAGGATCACCAGCACGGAATCGCTGCCCGGCGCGAGCCCCGCCAGCATCACGGCGCCGATCAAGACCATCGCGCCGACGCCGATCATCGGCAGGCGCCCGACGCGATCGCAGAGCCAGCCGGAGAGCGGCGACGCCACGTACATGCCGCCGAGATGCAGGGAGACCGCGACGCCGATGGTGCGCACGCCGTGCCCCTGATCGTGCAGATAGACCGGCGACGTCGACGTGGTGGCGATCATCACGAACTGGCTGATGGTGAGGGTCGCGAGCGCCAGCTGCACTCGGACGTCGCCAAGGATGGCGCCGAGCGAGCGGGCCGGCTCGAGCCGCCGGCTGGACGCCTCGACCGCGTGCAGCTCGCGGGCGATCGCCAGTGGATCGGGCCGGAGCAGGAGCTCGATGACGATCGCGGCCAGCGCATAACCGGCCAGACTGATCAGGAACGCGCTGGCCGCCGGCGCGACGCCGAGAGAATTTCCGACTCGGAGCGCCGGCTCCATCAGATTGGGTCCGAGTATCGATCCGGCGCTCGAGCCCCACACGATGAGACCCATGGCGCGCCCGCGCTGATCGCCCGGGCTCACGTCGGCGGCGGCGTAGCGGCTCAGCAAGTTCGCAGTCTGCGAGACACCAAAGAGGAACATGCCGACGAGCAGGAGCGCGAAGCTGCCGACGGTCACGCCGGCCATGCCGAGGAGCGTGCCCAGCACGGCGAGCGCGTAGCCCAGAACCAGACCGGGGCGGCGTCCCGCGCGATCCATGAAGCGCGCCAGCGGCCAGCTGGCCAGCGCCGTGCCGAGGGCACCCGTGGCGATCGGCACGCCCGACCAGGTGTTGGTGCCCATGATGCCGGCGGCCATGATGCTACCGACCGCCATGCCGATCGAATGCCCGGTGCTGCCCAGGACCTGCGCCGCGAACAGCGTGGTCATGAGGCGGCCACGACTCGCCGCGCTGCGAGGTGCCGCCGCGTGAAGGCTCATGTGCGACCAGTCTAGGGTTTCACGCGCGCCGCGGTAAACGGCCAATGGAGCGAAAGTGGCGCGCCGATTGGCCCGCCGCGACGCGCCCCGCTTGACCCGGAATGCGTGAGCAGGCTACATGTGATCTCGATGGGCATGGTCGCCGCCGCCCTGTGAGCCGCGTGACGCTGGTCAGCTTCGACATCGACGGAACGCTCGAGGTCGGCGAGCCGCCCGGTATCGTGAGCATCGCGCTGGTTCGCGAAGCCAAGCGCCTGGGCTACGTCGTCGGGAGCTGCTCCGATCGGCCAGTCAGCTTTCAGCAGAACCTCTGGGAGCGCCTGCGCATCGCGGTCGACTTCACGGTGCTCAAGCACCGCCTGCTGGACGTCCGGGCACAGTTCGCGGCGACCGCCTACTATCACATCGGCGACACCGAGGTCGACGCCTTCTACGCGAACGCGGCTGGCTTCAGCTTCCTGCGCGCCGACGCCGAGACCCGCCGGCTCTGGCCCTCGGAGCTGTTCGTTCCGCCGACCGACGGCCGCCGCGCCTGATGTCGCCGATCTGGTCGGGCGCGGCCGGCGCGGTCGCCGTCGCGGGCCTGCTGGCGCTCGCGGTGGGCATGGGCATCGGCCGCTTCGCCTTCACGCCGATCCTGCCCATGATGCAGGAGGACGCCGGCGTCTCCATCGCGATGGGCGGGTGGCTCGCGTCGGCGAACTACGTCGGCTACCTGCTGGGCGCGCTGTCCGTGATGGGGTTGCGCATGCGCGCGACCAGCGCGATCCGCGCCGGGCTCGTCACTATCGGCCTTGCCACCCTCGCCATGGGCCTCGAGAGCGGTCTCGCCTGGTGGCTCGTGCTGCGCGCGATCGCGGGCGTGGCGAGCGCGTGGGTTCTTATCAACGTGTCGGCGTGGTGCCTCGAGCGCCTGGCCGCGCTGGGGCGCCTCGGCCTGACCAACACGGTGTTCGCCGGCGTCGGCGCGGGCATCGTGCTCGCCGGCGGGCTCTGTCTCGCGCTGATGCACGCGGGCGCCGGCTCGGCGAGCGCGTGGACGGTGCTCGGCGCGATCTCGCTCGCGCTGGCCGCCGGAACCTGGCCCGCGTTCCGTCGGGACGCTGCGGCGCCTGGAAATTCCGAGCGCACCGAGACGCGCGCCGTCGCCTGGGATCGGGAGTCGCTCCGGCTCGTGCTGTGTTACGGCGCCTTCGGCTTCGGCTACATCATCCCGGCGACGTTCCTGCCGGTCATGGCGCGCCAGGTCATCCGCGATCCGGCGGTGTTCGGCTGGTCGTGGCCGGTCTTCGGCGCCGCGGCGATGGGATCGACGCTGGCCGTCGCCGCCTTGCGAAGCCTGATGAGCAATCGCCGCTTGTGGATCGTGAGCCACCTCGTGATGGCACTCGGGGTCGCGCTTCCGGTCATCTGGTCGAGCATCGTCGCCATCATGGTCGCCGGGCTGCTCGTTGGCGGCACGTTCATGGTCGTCACGATGGTCGGCATGCAGGAGGCACGCAGCGTGGCGGGCGCGCGGGCGACGGGGCTGATGGCCGCGCTGACCTCGGCCTTCGCCCTCGGGCAGATCTTCGGCCCGATCGTGGTGAGCTACGTCGTCGCCGCCGGCGGCGGGTTCTCGACCGCGCTGCTCGTGGCGGGCGCAGTGCTGCTGCTCAGCGCGTACGAGCTGTCGTAGCGCTCGGTCGAGCCGTCAGAGCTCCAGCAGCGCGCTGAGCCCCCGGTGAAACGTGGGCGCCCCGCCCGGCACCATGCAGCTCTCGAGCACCTCGAATAGCTCCTCACGTGATGCGCCCAGGCGCATCGCCCGGTGCATGTGCGCGAGCAGCGCCGCCTTCTCCGAGCCGCGGTAGGCGAGGAGCGCGATGGCAACGAACTCGCGCACCTTGGCGGAGACGTGCCGGCCCTCGCCGAGACCGAGCTCGTAGATCCGGTTGTAGGCCTCGACGAACTCGGGGTCCTCTCGCGCCGCGAACTCCCATTCCGGGTAGATGTAGCCCCGCGCCTGCTTCATCCGCGCGATGAGTGCCTCCGCTCGCTCTGCCCGATCCTTGTCTGCCGCTTCCTGTGACATCGATTCCTCCAGGAGAATGCTCAGCGTACCTTGCCGCGGGCGGCGACCGGCCACACGACCTCGACCGCGCCGTTTCGGACTCCGTAGATCTCGTCGACCATGTTCGTGACGACGCAGCAGTGATTGGGCACGACGTGGACAACGTCGCCGACCTTCGGACGTTCGGCACAGGCCGAGAGGTCGACGGTGCCGTGCTCCTCCGACAGCGCGGTGATGGCCGCCTCCGGGTACTCCATCACGTGCCCGTAGCCCTTCATGAAGTAGAGATCGGAGGTGAGCACCTTGGAGCCCGCGTCCAGGATGGCGCGCGTGGCGGTCGGGCGGCTCACCACGGTTGCGCGCACGCGCATGGCGCAGTTGTCCCAGCCGGCGGTGCCCGTCGAGACCACCATGGCGTCGTTGTAGACGCAGGTGCCGGCGCGGTGCTCCGTCAGCATCGGGAAGTTCTGCGCAGTGAAGAGCGACGGCGTGCCGCCGCCGGACACCACCGGCACCGGAATCCCAGCCTGCTTGAACAGCGCCAGCGCCGCCTCGAAGAAGTCGCGGGTGTTCGGATCGCGGTTGGGAAACGTCATGAGCCCATCGAAGCGCATCCGGGGCATCCGCATCGCCTGCCGCGCCAGCGCGAAGGCCGCGTCGGGGGTCTGCACGCCGGTGCGGCCGAACCCCGTGTCGCACTCGACGAGGAATGAGAGATCGACCCCATGCCGCGCGGCCGCGTTGGAGAGCGCCTGCGCGACCACGTCGTTGTCGAGGACGACCGCCAGGCGCCGGACGCGCTTGACCAGGGTCATGAGGCGATCCGTCTTCGGCTCGCCCAGGATGTTGAACGTGAGCAGGATGTCGTCGGTGACGCCGGCGTCGACGAAGACCTCCACCTCGCCGAGCTTCTGGCAGGTGATGCCGGTCGCGCCCGCCGCCATCTGCATCTTGCCGATTTCCGGAATCTTGTGCGTCTTGATGTGGGGCCGGTTTCCGATCCCGTACCGAGAGAGATGGGCCTGCACGCGGCGAATGTTCTCTCGCATGATGTCGAGGTCGACGGTGACGACGGGTGTGTCGAGGTCGGTGAGCGCGGTCATCGGGTCCTTTCCTCGTTAAATCGCCTGGAGCAGGGGAGTCATCGAGCGAGGCGGGCCGGCGTTCTCAGAGCGAGGGCCATCGGTCGGCCCAGGGGCGCGCCTGCTCGAGCTGCGCGGCGAGCCGGAACAGCGTCGCCTCGTCGCCGAACCGCCCGGCGAACTGGACGCCGATCGGCACAGCATCGCCATTCCAGAAGAGCGGCACTGACATGGCCGGCTGACCGGTGGCGTTGAAGACCGGCGTGAATGGCACGAACAGCGCCGAGCGGAAGATGCCGTGCATCGGGTTATCGTCCGGCGCATCGAAGCTTCCGAGCGCGGGCGGCGGCTCCGCCAGCGTCGGGGACAGCCAGACGTCGTAGTCGATGAGGAAGCGCGCGATCTGACGCGCCACGGCCTGTAAATCCTGGATCGCCAGCAGGTAGTCCGAGGCGCTGCGGCGGCCGCCCATCTCGTAGAGGGCCCAGGTGAGCGGCTCGAAGCGCTCCGCGCCCGGCGTCTGTCCGGTGCGCCGCGACCAGTCGTCGATCGTCCAGGCAGTGCCCGCCGACCACACCGTGATGAACGCCTGGCTGATCTGGTCGCCATCGAGCGGGGGCGACGCCTCGCTCACCTCGTGGCCGAGGCCTTCACAGAGCTTCGCGGCCTCGTGGACCGCCCGCACGCAGTCCGGATGCACCGGCGCCCCGGTCGCGCTGCTAGTGGTGAAGGCCACGCGCAAAAATCCGGGCGGCCGGCTCACCTCTTCCAGAAATGGGCGAGGGGCCGGTGGCGCGACGTACGGATCGCCGAGGTCCGGGCCCGCGGTGGCGTCGAGCAGGGCGGCGCTGTCGCGGACCGAGCGGGTCACGGCGTGCTCGACGACCAGGCCGCTGAAGAGATCGCCGTAATGCGGGCCGAGCGGGTTGCGGCCACGTGTGGGCTTGAGACCGAAGAGACCGCAGCACGAAGCTGGAATACGAATCGAGCCTCCGCCGTCATTAGCGTGTGCCATGGCGACGAAGCCCGCCGCAACCGCCGCGGCCGACCCGCCGCTCGAGCCGCCGGGCGTCAGGCCGAGGTTCCATGGGTTGCGGGTCGGACCGAAGAGCCTGGGCTCGGTGGTCGGCAGAATGCCGAGCTCCGGAGTATTCGTCTTGCCGATGACGATCAGCCCGGCGCGCTTGAGGCGTCGCGTGAGCTCGCTGTCCGCCTCGGGCGTGTACCGGCCGTCGATGAAGTCAGAGCCTTCGGTGAACCTCGCCCCGGCGTACTCGGCCAGCAGGTCTTTCAGGAGGAAGGGCACACCGGCGAAGGGCCCGTCGGAGCCTACCACCTTGGCCTCGGCGCGAGCCCGGTCGTACAGCGCGGTCACGACCGCGTTCAGCGTCGGATTCAAACGCTCGACACGCGCAATGGCCGCCTCGACCAGCTCGATGGGCTTCACGGCCTTCTCGCGCACGAGCTCGGCCTGCGCGATCGCGTCGAGCCGCCACAGGTCAGTCACGGCGCATTCTCGTGGCGACGATAGTGCTCTTGCCCGCGTCGTAAGACAAGGAACGGCATCTCGGGCAGCCTTGACATGAGATCAACATCTGTTTAGTATTTAAGGTCCGTATGGAGGTGGCTTCGATGAACCCGGTAGAGCGTGCGCTGACTCAGGATCTGACAGGGCTTCTCGATCGCCTCGCGGCGTCTCTGCCCGAGGGCGGCTTCGAAGGTATCCGCATGGCCCACCCGGGCCTGAAGGGCAAGCTGGACGACGCCGACGCCCGGCTGGCGGCGGCGCGCGAGTCGCTGCTCGATGGCTACGGCCGCTGGCGCCGGGCGCTCGAAGATCTGGAAAATCTCTGGGCGCTTGGGGCCTGGCGCTCAGCCGCGGCCGAGGAGCCGGCCGAGCAGTCCACCGCGCTCGCGGCCTGATTTGACGCGCGCGGCCGTATAGGTGGCGCGGGCAGCCTCGAATCGCTGCCAGTAGTCCGGCAGCTCGCGGGCCAGGACGACGTGCGCGCCGAGCAGCCGGTGCATCTCGTCGCCCGGGGCCTGTTCGGCCGCCGCCACTTTGCGTCGCTGTCCCTCGTCGAGGCCGGGCGCGATCGCCGCCTGGAGCTCGGCGAGAAACACGCGCACGCCCTCGGTGAACTCGGCGCGGTCGGTCGCGCTGTCGGCGCGCGGCGCCGGCAGGCCGAGGGCGCGGCGGCGCTCGACGAGGGCGCCGAGGCAGACGAAATCGACCGCCTCCTCGAGGCGCTCGCGCAGCTGCGCTTCGATGCGGTCGTTCAGCGCGGCCGGCTGATTCGGGTCGCGCCGCGGCGAGCTGCCGAAAGGTGAGTCTGGCGTCATGAATCTCCCGCTCGCAATGCTAAGATTCTAACGTGCTCGTTGCGCGCGTCGTGGTGGTCATGCTCCTCGTCCTACTCGCGGTTCCCGCGTCGGCCCAAGCACCGCACGGCGATACTTCCGGAATCTCCCCACGGTTCAATCCGTCCGGAATCAACGACGCAGCCAACGAGGCCGACGCGAGCGGCGAGATCCCCGGTGCGGTGGTCGTCGTCGGTCGCGGCGACGACGTGCTGTTCCAGCGCGCCTACGGCTCGCGGCGCCTGATCCCGAGCCAGGCCCCGATGACCCTCGACACCATCTTCGACATCGCCTCGCTCACGAAGCCGGTGGGCACGACGATCGCCGTCATGTCGCTCGTCGAGCGCGGGCTGATCTCGCTCGACGCGCCGCTCGGCCGATACCTGAAGGAATACCAGGACAAGCAATTCGAAGAGATCACGATCCGGCGGCTCCTCACCCATAGCGCCGGACTCGGCGGATACCCCCCGAACGCCACGGTGGCCTCGGGCATGCCGGCGGCGGTGCGCGCGATCGCCAAGCTGCCGCTCGAGTATCCCCCCGGCTCAGGTTTCCAGTACAGCGACACCGGGTTCATTCTCCTCGGCGAGGTCGTTCGCCGGGTCAGCGGCACGCCGCTCGATCGCTACCTGGACCGGCTGCTGTTCCGCCCGCTCGGCCTGACCGACACCACATTTCAGCCGCGCGCCGGCACGCTGAGCCGCGTCGCGCCGACCGAGTTCGCGAATGGTCACATGCTGCGCGGCGATCCGCACGACCCGCGGGCGCGCCTGCTCGGCGGCGTCGCCGGCCACGCCGGCATCTTCTCGACCGCCGCCGACCTCGCGAAGATCTGCCGGATGCTGCTGAACGGCGGCGCGCTCGACGGGCAGCGCATTCTCGAAGCCGCCACGGTGCGAAGCATGTGGGAGATGCAGCCCGAAGTGCGCGGGGCGCGCACGCTGGGCTGGGACAGCGCGTCGTCCTACTCCCGCACCATCGCGCCGTTCTTCCCCGAGGGCTCGGTTGGCCATCTCGGCTTCACCGGCACCGCCATTTGGATCGATCCGCCGACCAAGAGCTACCTGATCGTCCTGTCCAACCGCGTGCATCCCAACGGGGGCGGCGCTGCCAAGATCCGCGATCTGCGTATCCGTCTCGCGGCGGCGGCCGGCGCGCAGCTCTTCCAGCCGCCGGTCATCGCCGACCCGGGCCCCACCAGCGGCCCGGCCGCCGACGGACCCGTGCCCGACCAGCGCCTGCCCGACACGATTCTGACGCCCGACCGCGTCCTCACCGGGATCGACGTGCTCGTCGATCAAAAGTTCTCGATGCTCCAGGGACACTCGGTCGGCCTCGTCACCAACCAGACGGGAATCGACTCGCGCGGCCGGCGTACGATCGACCTGATCGCCAATGCGCCGGGAGTCAGGCTGCAGGCGATCTTCTCCCCCGAGCACGGCATCACGGGCCAGGCCAATACCGACGTTCCGAACGGGCTCGACGTCGCGACCGGCCGGCCGATCTGGAGCCTCTACGGCGCCACCCGGCGCCCGTCGCCGGCGATGCTCAAGGACGTCACGCTGATCGTCTTCGATATCCAGGACGTCGGCGCGCGCTACTACACGTACCTCACGACGCTCATCTATGTCATGGAGGAAGCGGCCAGGCAGCGGATCCCGGTGGTCGTGCTCGACCGGCCCAATCCGATCACGGGGCGCGTGATCGAGGGGCCGCTCATGGATCCCGATCTCTATTCGTTTACCAGCCCGCACACGATCCCCGTGCGAACCGGGCTCACCATCGGCGAGTTCGGCCGGCTGGCCGCCGCCGAGCGCAAGGTTCCCGTCTCGCTCACGGTCGTCCCGCTGGTCGGCTGGCAGCGCGAGCGCTGGTACGACGAGACCGGCCTGCCGTGGGTGAACCCGTCGCCGAACATCCGCTCGGTCACCCAGGCGCTGCTCTACTCGGGCGTCGGGCTCCTCGAGGCGACGAACCTCTCGGTGGGCCGCGGCACCGACATGCCCTTCGAGGTGATCGGCGCGCCGTGGATCGAGCCGCGCGGGCTCGCGGAGTTGCTCAACCGGCAAGGACTCCGCGGCGTGACCTTCGAGCCGATCTGGTTCACGCCGGCGAGCGACGTCTACGCCAGCACGCTCTGCCCGGGCGTCCGGTTCGTGGTGACCGACCGGGAGGCGATCCGGCCGGTGACGGTGGCGTTCGCCGTGGCGCGGGCGCTACGCGAGCGTCATCGCGACCAGTTCAGGCCCGAGAACATCCAGAACCTCCTGGTGAACCGATCCACGATGTGGGCTTTTCTGAGGGGCGAAGTTCTGGAGCGCGTCGTCGCCTGGGCTGAAATGGATCGCGCTGCTTTCTTGAAGCGTCGGGCGTCGTATCTCATGTATCGGTAGCTTTACTCGCTCCGCGCGGGGCGTCGGGCCGCGGCGCGCGGGGGCGTGGTCCGTTGACCCCTCGCCGACCCGACCACACCCCACCCGCCGCGGCCTGCTCCACGTGGGCGGAATCTTGCGTTTCGGTCATGCGCCCGCGGCTCGCTTCCTGAGCTCGGGCGTCGGTTTCGCCGGCGGCGGGTCTGAGTTCATGCTGCGGTGACGGCCGCGTTGCTGCGTAGCTGCTTGCGGTGGGCGCGGGTGGCGCGCCATCAGGGGACTGCGGCGCCGCCCGGTGATGCGGGGGTGTTGCTTAGCGTTCGACGACTCGGAGGGAGCGGAGCTCGGCCCGGAGGCGGTCGCGGCTGGCGGCCGGGACCGTGACCGAGTTGGCGTCTCCGTCGCTCACGAAGCGCTCGTGGGGGTTCTTGTCGAAGTAGTTGATCCAGTAGCCGAGGTCGCGCTCGACCGCCTGGATGCGGGGCAGGCGCACCGGATCGAAGGCGCGCGAGAACGGCGAGGGCGCGGGGCCGCCGGCGACCATCAGCACGGCGTCGTGGCTATAGGTGGTGCCCTTGGCCGTGCCGTTCAGCACCCAGTTGACGTCCGGCGGGTAGACGCCGTGCGGCAGCGCGAGGGTGCGCGTCCTGTAGTCGGGGACGTGGCGCTGGATCCACACCTGGGCCTCGGCCACCTGGGCGCGCACCGTGGCCTCGGGGTACTTGCCGAGGTTCGCGTGCCAGAGCGTATGGTTGCCGATCTCGTAGCCGTGGCTCACCAGGAAGAGGAGCTTCTTGGCCTCGTACTCCGGCTGGTTGAAGAGCCGGTTCGGCTTGGAGGCGCCCGGCAGGACGTAGAAGGTGCCGCCCCGGCCGAAGTCGGGCTTCTCGGCGATGAACGCCTCAAGGATGCCAATGGCGGACTTCGGATCGATCTGGACGCTGCCGTTCGCCTCGATGTAACGGAACTGGCCCGGCGAGGAGTCGTCGAACGTCAGGACGACCGGTGTCGTGCCGGCCGGGATCTTGATCTTCCGGTCGAGCAGGTCGCCCAGGTTGATCAGCCGGTACCCCTTCGCGTAGAGCGTTTCCAGGTCGCGCCGGAAGTTCTCGGGGGTTCGCGTCCAGCGCTCTTCGGGGTAGTCGATCTTGTGGTACTCGAGGATCATCACGCGGCCGAGCTCGTTGGGGGTGAGGTCGCCCGCTCCTGCGTACGAGACCAACAACAATGCCGCCGTCAGAATCAATGAGAGAACCAAAAAGAGCTTCACTTGGTCCCGCTGGCTTCTTTCTGCCGTAGCGCGCTGGCGGTGTAGTCGTTCCGGGGGTTCCACAACATCCAGCCGACCGCCCCGGCGTCGTCGGCTCCCTTGATCTGGCCACGGATCTCGGGCACGCCGAAGATCCGCTTGTCGAATGCATAGTCCTTGAAATCCTGCAGCCACGGCCGCACGCGTACGGGGTGGCGGGCAGAGCGGCGATAAGTCTGCTTCACGCTCTCGTGAACCACTTCATAGGGATGATGGACAGGGTTCCGGAAGCCCGGGATGCCCATGTGATAGCCCGAGGGATAGACCATCGGGCAGAAATAGTCGAGGTTCGGGGCTAGCTCCTCGATGCGCTGGCCGATGTCGGTGTCGTTCTCGTTGAACGCGGTGTAGCCGAAGACATCGGCGGCCACGAAGACGCCGAGCGGCCCCAGCTCGCGCCGGGCCTTGCCGAGGAAGCCGGCGATGGCCGGCAGCCGGGTGTCCTTGTTGTTGGCTGACGCGTACTTCGCCGCGCCCAGCTTGCCGTCGGTGGGAAAGCGGACGTAGTCGAACTGGATCTCGTCGAACCCCTTGCTGGCTGCTTCCTTCGCGATCGCGACGTTGTAGCGCCAGACCTCTTCGCGGAACGGGTCGACCCAGGCGAGCTTCTCGTTGTCGATCCAGGGCTTGCCGGTGCGGGTGTCGATGATGGCGAGGTCCGGCCGGCCGTTGGCGAGGACGTTGTCCTTGAAGGTCACAATGCGGCCGATGGTGTAGATGCCTCGCGATTTCAGATCGGCCATGAGGCCGTCGAAGTCCTTGAGGGTGCCGGGGCCCTGGGCGCCGACCTGCAGCGCCAGAGGCACCTCGGTACGGTAGACGATCCAGCCGCGGTCGCCCTTCACGTCGATCACGACCGCGTTCAACTCGGTGCGCGCGGCCAGGTCGAGGACACGGCCGCGGATGCCCCGGTCGCCGATGCCGAAGTAGGTGAGGTATGCCGCCTTGATCATCTGCGGCTGCATCACTACCTCGATCGCGTCGCGGGTCGGCGCCAGCTTCACCTTCGCGAAGCCCGGCCGCTTCACCACCATGGGCGCGTCGGCCGGATGGCCCTCGATCGTGAACCGGCCCTCGGCGTTCGTCAGGTGCTCGACGCCGCCGATGACCACGGACACGCCCTCGAACGGGCTGTGGTTCGCGTCAAGGATCTGACCACTGATCGTTTTCGGCCACGTGACCTTCGGCGGCTCGGGGGCGTGCTCGACCGGCCGCCCGACGTAGTCCGAGACCTGACCTGGAGTCGGCACTGGTACAGGTCGAGCCACCGTCGTCGCGCGAGCGGTCTCGACCGAGGGCGACAGCAGGAGGTAGCCGCTCAGAATCGCAACGGCGAGAAGCCCGACAGTGTAGCTTCCGTCGAGAAAATCACGGCGGCGCTTCGAGGAAATGTGTTCGTCACTCATAGGATGTTTCCACAGTAGCAATCAGGGTATTTCGACAATAGCGTTCGCTGGAACGTGTACCAAGCAAAAACTTTGCGGATACAATTCGTCGTATGTCATCGACCACTAACTACTTGGGATGCGAGCGCGCGCGGCGACGTTTCATCGAGGTGAACGGACTTCGACTGAGCTTTCTCGA
>Ga0134127_10001929_pt1 | contig 15124 bp, 10 predicted proteins | sample KB31753_FD_96459 | JGI IMG/M metagenome (GOLD analysis project Ga0134127, IMG submission 96459) | Terrestrial soil microbial communities with excess Nitrogen fertilizer from Kellogg Biological Station, Michigan, USA - KB3-175-3 | ecosystem: Environmental > Terrestrial > Soil > Unclassified ...
CTCATCGTCTCGGGCGCCTTCGGCGTGTTCCGGCGCACGACGCTGATCGAAGTGGGCGGATTCAACCCGCAAGCCGTCGGCGAGGACATGGAGCTCATCGTCCGGATCCACCGGATCATGAAACAGCAGCGGCGGCGCTATCACATCGGCTTCATTCCAGACCCTGTCTGCTGGACGGACGCGCCGGAGACTCTCAAGGACTTGGGCAGCCAGCGAGCGCGCTGGCACCACGGGTTGGGCCAGGCGCTGATGCTGAATCGCTGGCTGATTTTGAACCCGCGCGGCGGCACCGTCTCGTGGCTCGCCATTCCGTTCTATGTGCTGTTCGAGCTGCTTGGGCCCGTCATCGAAGCGTTGGGTTTCGTGTTCTTCCTGACAGGCGGAATCTCCGGCTTGCTCTCCTGGGCCGACGCGGGCGTGTTCTTGTTGCTCGCGCTGTCTCTCGGCATGCTGCAGTCGGTTTGCGCGATCATGCTCGAGGAGTTTTCGTTCCCGATGTATCGCAGGTCGCGCGATCTGGCGCTTCTCTATGCAGCCGCGCTGCTCGAAAGCTTCGGATACCGCCAGCTGACCGTCTGGTGGCGGCTCAAGGGCCTGTTCCGCTGGCTCTCCGGCCGGCGCCACAAGTGGGAGCAGATCACTCGCAGCGCCAGCGTCGGTACCGGCTAGGCTGAGCTCCCGGGCGGCGGATCGCGCAGCGCATCGATCTCGGCTCGCAACCGCGCCGAATCGTCTGTTGCGATGCGCTCGAGCACACGCACGCGCTCCTCGAGCTTCGCGATCAATGCGTCGCGTTCCGCGAGCGCGCCCTCGAGATCCGCGCGATGTGCGCGCCGCCGAGGCCGGTCGATCGGATCGCGCATCTCCTCGGTGTACCCGCGTCCCTGGCATGCCCAGAGCCGACTGCGCTTCATCATGAACATCCAGAAGAACATCCCGAAGAAGACCCACATCCAGGGAAAGCTGTGCATTGTCTTACCTCCATCGACGGTCGCTATTCAAACGATCCAGGGCGCCGACTCATTACAGCCGCTCTCGCGGTTCAAGCTCAGTCTCGACCTGATCGTGAAGCGATTAGCAGATTCCATGCCAGTAGCCGCGGAAGGCTGCAAGTCGTTGATTGGAAAGAGATGCTCGCGATGACGGCAAATCGGGGAGTCGTCGAGGGGGGAGGCGAAAATCGTCAGTCGTTGGCGCAATCGCCTACGCGTCTAGCGGAATCGGCAACCCTGCGGCCGGCGCTGCGCAGGGTACTCACGAGACGGCGGCTTCCTCCTCCACGAGCTTGAAGTCGCCCTTCGCGGCTCCGCAGTCGGGGCACATCCAGTCTTGGGGGATGTCCTCCCAGCGCGTTCCGGCTGCGAGGCCCGCGGCGTCGTCGCCGAGCGCCTCGTCGTACACGTGGCCGCAGACGTTGCAAATGAATTTGCGGTAACCCATCGCTCAACTCCGTTGCAGCATCGTAATGAGCGGATCGAACATTCCGCGCGTCGCGCGCACGGTCGTGGTCGCGCCGTGTTCCTGCACGCCGCGCATCGCCATGCAGAGGTGCTGCGCCTCGCTGACGACGACGACGCCCTTCGGCTCGAGCGTTTGCACGACAGCGTCCGCGACTTGCTCCGTGAGCCGCTCCTGAACTTGAAAGCGCCGGGCGAAGAGATCGACGATGCGCGGGATCTTCGACAACCCGATGATGCGGCGGCTTGGGATATAGCCGACGTGGATGCGGCCATGGAACGGCAGCAGATGGTGCTCGCAGAGCGAGTAGAACTGGACGTCGCGCACGAGCACCGGACTCTCGCCTTCGGCGGGGAATACGCCGTTCCCGACGCACGACTCGAGGTCGTCCGAGTAGCCGCCGGCGAGATACCGTAGCGCCTTGGCATAGCGCGCCGGCGTCGCGGCTAGGCCGCCGCGCGTCAAGTCCTCGCCGAGATTCTCAATGATCGCGCGAACATGGTCGGCAATCGGATCTGCCGCGTCCTTCAGCTGAACGGTCTTCAATAGCGCTGTCACTTCAATCTCTCCAACACATTGGCAACGATCCGATCGCAGCGCTCGCCCGCGAAGCTGAATGCCTCCTCGCACGCGACGTCGATCTTCGTCGCGAGGCCCTCGCGCAACAGACTTCGCGCGCGAAAGAGGCGGGTGCGCACGGTGGCCTGCGGGATGCCGAGCGTCTCGGCGGTCTCCTCGACCGATAGCTCTTGCACTGCGCGCAGCACGAACACCACGCGGTAGTCGTCGGGCAGCGAGTCGATCTGCGCTTCGAGTAAGCGGCGCATCTCGGTGCGCTGCGCCGAGCGCTCGGGCGTGTCGTTCATGTTCTCGTCCGGGATCTCGTTGATCTCCGTCTCGGTGACTCCGGCCTGTAGCGGCACGATCTCGGCGCGCCGCGCGCGCTTGCGCACGCGCATGAGCGCTTCGTTCGCGACGATGCGCGCGAGCCACGTCGAAAGCTTCGCCTCGCCGCGAAAGCCGCCAATCGATCGATAGGCCTGCAGATACGCTTCTTGCAGCGCGTCCTCGGCCTCGGCGTCATCGCGCAGGATCGCGCGCGCCGTGCGGAACAGTGCGCGGTTATGCCGGCGCATGAGCGCCTCGAACGCCGCGGGCTCGCCCGCGGCGACGCGCGGCGCAAGCTCGGCATCGGACGCGTCGGCCGCAGGGGTGGTTGGTTGTGGGCTTTTCATACGTGGCATTGGATGACGCGACCGTGCGCCGCGTTCCCGATGATTCCGGGGCAGGCGGCGGAGCCGCCTGGGCCGTGGCGCGCGCTATGAGACCGGGTCTTTCCAACGGGCCTTCGCGGCGCTTCGCGCGATCTCGACGCGCCGCTTCTTGGAAAGAGACGCGGCGCGCGCCTTGCCGCCCTTCAAGCCGCCTTTGCGGCCCAGCGCGACGGCCGCTGGGTCCTTGGTTGCATCGGTGCTCAGCGACTCCGCCGCCTCAACCGTCACCGCCGGATCGAACGTAGCGGTTTGGTCACCGGCGCCGGGCTTCTTGCTTGAGCGCTTAGGCATAAGATAATGTCCGCCGTCCTACCGCGCTATTAAAAACTAGACCATGGCCACGAAGGAACTTCGAGAGCTACGGCATAAGTACAAGGCCGCATATACGAGCTATATGCTCTGCGTGCAGGCGCTATCCGATGCCAGCCAGACCGGGGTCCTGCCTTCGGCGGAGGTGCTGGAGCTCGAGGACAAGGCGTTCGACGAGCTCACGGCGCTGAGGCAGACTTTGTTGGATGCACTTCAGGCGCACAACGCGAAAGTCAACAAGACCGGCTGAGTCGCGATCGGGGGCAGATGCATGGCTTCGGTGATCGTTGAGGGCGTGCCCCCGCGGGAACGCGCGGCGCGCAGTCCGTTCTACGTCGGCGTGTCGCTGTTGGTCGTCGCCACGGTGCTCGCCGGGTTCGCGCCGTCGTTCTACGCGATCGCCGTCGATGGCAGGCCGCGGCCCTGGATCATGCATTTGCACGCGGCCGTCTACCTCGGTTGGCTCGCGCTGCTGGTGTGCCAGACGGTGCTAGCGGCGCGCGGCAAGATTGCGCTGCATCGGCGGATCGGGACAGTCGGCATTTACTACGCCGCGGTCGTTTGGATCCTCGGCGTGATCGTGAGCTTCCTCGCGCCCGCCGCGCACGTGCGCGCAGGGGAGTGGAGCGTCGAGCAGGCGGTCACGTTCCTGACGATTCCGCTCGGCGACATGGTGCTGTTCGGCTGTTTCTTCGGCGCGGCGATTGTGTATCGGAGTCGACCCGACGTGCACAAGCGACTCGTCTTGTTGGCGTGCGTCGCGATCATGTTCGCGGGGGCGTTCCGGCTTTCCTACGCTCTGAATCTGGCCGGGCAACTCGCGGTCTGGTACTTGCCGATTGTCCTGGGAATGGCGTACGACCTCTACAAACGCGGGCGCGTGCATCGCGTCTACTGGATCGGGGCGGTCGTGATGGGGATCGGTCTCACTCGGATCCCGTTCGGCGAGACCGAGCTCTGGCACGGCATCGCTCGCCCGCTGCTGACGCGGTTCATCTGACGGCCTTGCTCCCATGGCCGAATCGCGCGACGTGACAACGGCAGCCGCGGGGCCCATGGCTTGGCCGCCGTCTTTCACCTTCAGCACGCGCCTCACCGCGCGCGACGCGTTCCTCGTCAACGCCGCGTTCGTCGTCGCGTTGCTAGCGCTGAGCCAGCTCCCGTTGCTCGACGCGCGCCCGGTCGTGCGCGCCTCGATCGTCGGCGCCGCGCTCGTGCTGCTGGCGTGGGGCGCGTTGCTGTTCGGTGTCCTGCGGCGCGGGCAAACGGTTGCGTTCGAAGTGGCGCTGCGGCCGCAGCACTACTTGCAAGCGTGTTTGCAAGGCACGCTGATCCTCTACTGGGGCTTCTACTGGCGCGAGGTGTATCACGCGGCGCCGCTGATCGTCGCGCAGCTGCTCTTTGCCTACGCATTCGACAGTCTTCTGTCGTGGACGCACCGGCGCACGTTCGCGCTGGGCTTCGGCCCGTTCCCGATCGTCTTCAGCCTCACACTGTTCTTTTGGTTCAAGGACGACTGGTTCTACTGGCAGTTCGTGACGGTGGCGATCGGATTCCTTGCGAAGGAATTCCTGCGCTGGCGGCGGGACGGACTGAACACGCACATCTTCAACCCGTCGTCGTTTCCGCTGGCCGTCGTGTCGATCGTGCTGCTGCTCTCCCAGAGCACCGACATGACGTGGGGCTTCTTCGTCGCGCAGACGGAGTTCTATCCACCTCACATGTTTCTCGCGATCTTTCTCGTCGGGCTTCCCGGGCAGTTCTTGTTCGGAGTTGCGCCGATGACGTTCGCAGCCGTCACGACGACGTTTGTCTTTAGCCAGCTCTACTACGCCGCGACGGGCAGCTATTACTTCGTCGATTCGCACATTCCGATCGCCGTGTTCATCGGCATGACGCTGCTGTTTACGGACCCGGCGACGTCGCCGCGCACGCTCGTGGGACGCATCGCCTATGGCGTGCTCTACGGGCTCACGACCGTTTGGTTGTACGACGTGCTGCTGGACGCGAACAACCCGGGGTTCTACGACAAGCTGCTGCAAGTACCGCTGCTGAACCTCGCGGTCAAGCTGCTCGACCGCTTGGCGTCGCTGCCGGCGCTCAAAGCGTTCGATCCATCCGCGTGGGCGCGCGACTGGATGCCGCGGCGCCGGCATCTCGCGTACACGGGCGTCTATTCGACTGCGTTCGTCGCGATGAGCGCGTCGGGATATCTCGGCGACCGACATCCGGGGCAATGGACGCCGTTCTGGGAGCAGGCATGTGCGGCGGAGAAGCGCGACGCCTGTCTGAATCTCTATTTGCTGCACGACGGCTTTTGCACGGACGGGTCGGCTTGGTCGTGCAACGAGATCGGCATCCTGCTCGCGGAGCGGTACGACGATCGTGCGAATGCCGCAGCGGCGTTCAGACGCGCGTGCACGCAGCAATTCGCGGCGGCGTGCGACAACGCCGCGGCTATCGTGGCCGGCCGCGCCCTGCGTCACGACGCGCCGACCGCCGCGGACTACCGCTTCATCCTGCGCGGCAGCAAAGGGCCGATCGAAGATCTCGAGCCGGCGAAGCTCTATGCGCGCGCCTGCACGTTGGGTTGGCCCGGCACTTGCCGTTCATGACGCCCGCTCGGCGCCGGACATAACGTCAAAGTCCCTCTGGACCTGTCGCGCTTCGCCGTCATAGACTCCGCGACAACGAATAACAACGAATAGCGCCAAATCTCTCGGTGCTCCTGTCTGCGGAACGCGCTAAGAGCGCATCCGGATACCGAGACTCGTCGAAGCCGTCGTCGCCTTCCGGGCGCGCGCTCGACGGCGCGACCGAATGCCGACAAAGGTAAAGGGCAGTCCGCGCACGAGTGTCATGGCACGCGCCGTGAGAGTGGGCTGCGTCGGCCTAGGTCTCGGTTGCACGGCTTCGGCGGCGGCACAGTATTCGCTCTCGCAATTCAACGAGATCGGCCTCTCCGCTGACGAGCAGACCACCCGCAATAACGTGTCGTACGCGGCGATCCTTACGCAGATCGCGATCCACAACGCGTCGATCCCCATAGGTTTCATCCCGTCGCCGACGATCTCGGGCGTGGCCGAAGCGGCCAATACGGCCGCGGACAACACACTGAAGTTCACAAAGGCGTACCTTCGGGCCCCCACCGACGTCTCGCTGCTGCCGAACTACGCCGGCGGCTGCAGTTACGAGCTCATCCTGCCGCAGGCGAGCGCGAAGTTCGGCAACTTCCTCGGCCTGTTTCCGAAGCTCGGCGACGACCGGCTTTGGTTGCCTGGCGATACGCCGATCAGCTTCGGCGTTCTCGGTGTGCCACAGATCGTGCACGCCCACACCGACGTCGAGCTGAGCCTGCACGGCGCGGGGATCGTGCATACGGACGACGAGCTGTCGGGCGGCGCGGACACCGGCGGCGGGCAGACCGTGATCGTGGGCGCAGGTGTGCACGAGCTCGAATGGCGTGCGGACACGAAGTGGTACCCGATTTTCGACACCGTCGTGCCGATCGCTCTGTCGGTGATCATGTCGAAGTCCGAGACCTATTTCAGCGCCCATGCCCGCGAGCTGAAGAGCACACGCAACGCGAAAGCCGAGATGCTCTCGATCAAGAGCAATGTCGACGACATCGCGCGACAGCTCGATGACCTCAACAGAACACTGCACTTTTACGAGCACCTCGACGGCCTCATCATCGACGCCGGCCTGGAGGTCACGGGCAATCAGATTGTCGAGCGGTTCTTCAAAGCCAAGACGACCGTGTCGCGCTCGCGCACTCAGAATCTGACCATCTACGACGTCCTCGCACCGACGATCACCACGAGCGACGCGACCCCGACATACGAGGCTACGGACATCGGTGGCGCCCGGACGGCGCGCTACCTGCCGAATCTGCGCAACTTGATCACGGCGAGCGACGAGTGCGGCCGACCGGTCACGATCTCCAACAACGCCCCCGAGCTTTTGCCGCTCGGCGACACCGTCGTCACGTGGACCGTCCGCGACCTGGGCCCCACGGCGCCGGGCGCTGCAGATCACGACGGCGACGGCGTCAACGACACGCAGCTCTTCAACTCGCGCACGGTGCAACAAGTCGTGACGATCGAGGATACGCAGGCCCCGATCATGGTGCCGCCGCCCGGCGTCGTGATCGAGAGCAATACGTCGATCAACCTCACCGACCAGGCGCTCGGCCAACCGCTGGTCGTCGACCTGGCCGACCTGCACCCAACCGTCACTCGCTCGACGGATAGCGTTGACGGCATCGTGCCGCCCAATTCGCGCACCGTCGTGACGTGGAGCGCCGCGGACGACGGCGCGCCGCCGAACGTGACAAACGCGCAGCAGCTCGTGACCGTCAAGACGCCCGGCACGAATACGCCGCCGACGGCGGCTCCGAAGTCCGCCGATACGCTGACCTCGAAGTCGGTGCCGATCGTGCTGACGGGGTTCGACGCCGACGTGCTGCCGTTGACGGGCAACCCGGGCGGGCCTGGCATCGCCGACCCGCTGCAGTTCCGGATCGAATCCCTGCCGCAGAACGGCGAGTTCGTCGCGCCGCTCTATCCGTTCTTCATCGACGACTATCGCACCGACAAGGTCGGCGGCCTGATCGCGTACATCGAGTCGCAGCCCGACGCCGCGACGCTGCGCCAGAGCTATGAGACCGCCGTCGCGACGCGCACATTGTGGAACTGGCTGAACACGGAATTCTGCAGCGCGACGCCGAGTCAAGCGGCGCCCGTCGACTTCGTGTTCGAGCCGCGCTACGTCCAGGTGACGGACGACGGCGAAGAGTATTTCTTCGACAACCTCTTCGTTTGCCATCCCAACGTCGACTCCGACTGGGCAATGTACCCGCGGATCTCGCGCTGGAGCGCCGCGGGTCAGTTTCTCGGCCACGTGCGCGTCCAGGACGGCGACGCGGACAGCGGGATCGATCCGATCGAAGCGTCGTTCCGGTTCACCGACGACGGCTTCCTGTTTTGGGTGTCCAAAAGGACCGGCGGCGAGCCGGTGGTGTCGGTGCATCGATGTAGCGCGGCGCTCACCAACAAGACCAACGATCCGCCTGTGTGCGGCATGCAGGGCAGTGGATACTTCGGTCCGATCCATGACACCTCGGGAAACTCCGATCCCGAGAACGCGTTTCTCGATACGGATCGCGACGTCGCCTACGTAACCGATGGCCACCGCATCGACGTGCATCGCCTTTCGAATCAGCAGCGCGTGGGCACACTCGTCGACGACGCGGGCGTCATGGACTTTCTTGATCACTTCTCTTGCGGAATCATCGAAGGCACTTTTTTCACCGACGAGATGGAGGTCGACTCGAACGGCAATCTCTACGTCATCGACAACGATTGCAATCGTATTCATAAGTTCACGCCGTCCTATTTCGATGACGACGGCCAGATCGTGCTTGGCGACTACGTCGGCTGGATGGGCCGCTGCAACGGCAGCAACAACCTTGCCTGCGACGTGCCGAACCAGCGCACGAAAGGCTACAGCTGCACGGCAGCGTCGGCGTGCACGGTGCCGCCGAGCAACGGCTCGCGTGGCGATCTGGTCGGCCAGTTCCGGAACCCCGCGTATCTCGCGATGGACCCGAACGACGTACTGTATGTCGCCGATTACGGCAATAGCCGTATTCAGCGCTTCGGCCCCGACGGCACGTTCGCGGGACAGGCGCAGTCGACCGGCAACGGCATCAACGCGCCGGTCGACGGCGCCTTCGTGCTCGGCAACATGGGCCCGCCGAAGCACGTGTCGGTGAACTCGCGGCGGTTCTATGTCGTCGATCAGCAAGAGCGGTTCGTGCACGTGTTCGACGCGTCGCCGTTCACGGACGTGACGGCTTCCACGGCGACCGTGAACTACGTCTCGGACTTCGATTTCCACACGAGCACGGACCACTTCTCTTACTCCGTCCACGACGGGCTCGTCTCGAGCAACGTCGCGCAGGTCTCGATCGCCGTGGCGCGCAACTATCGACAGCCGCTGCCCACCGCGCAGACCGTGACGACGAACGAGGACCACGCGATCGTGATCGTGCTGTCGGGTACCGACCCCGACGGCATCTTGACGCGCGACTTCAACGGCTTGGACAGCCTCACCTTCGAAATCGAGAGCCAGCCGCAGCACGGCACGCTCGCGCGGGGCGGCACGCCGCCGGCCGGCGTGACGCTCGATCCCGGCATGGACGTTTGGACGTACACGCCGAACCGCGATTTTCAAGGCGGCGATGTGTTCAGCTTCACGGCGAGCGACGCTTTCACCGATCGGACCAACGACGGCTCGCGCACAATTCCGGAGCCTTACGGCCAAGCGGAGCCGGTCGACGTAACCGTGACCGTCGTTCCGGCCAACGACATTCCGATCGTGCGGCTCGACGAGCCCGCGCGCGTGGCCGCGGGCTTTCCGGTTCTCCTGCAAGGAACGGTCTACGACGACCTCGGCGATGGCTACGCCGCGACGGTCCGGTGGGGTGACGGCCGCGTCGACCGCAACGGTGTAACCGTGATCGACGACAACGGCACTCCGAACGACAGTGCCGACGACGAAGCGCGGATGACCGGCGTCGTCTTCAGCGAGGAGGGCATGAGCTCGATCGGTCAGTCTCCGATGACCGCGATGCACAGCTACACCACGACGGGGTCCCGGCAAGTCGTCATGTGCATGCGCGACGCCGGTCGGCTCGAGGCGTGTGATGCCGTCAACGTGACCGTCGAGTCGCTCGCCGTGCTCGGGGCGGAAGTCTCGTTGTCGCACGACGAGATCGTCGACGGAGTGCCGTTCGATGCGACGATCGAGGTCGTGAATGGGCGGCCTGAAGGCGTACCGGGCGTCGCCGCGACGAACGTCAGGCTCGCGCTCGAGATCCCGCCCGAAGTGGCCGTCGGCGCGTATTCGGCGTCGGTCGGCAGCTGCGCCGTCGACCAAGGTTCACTGCATTGTGGCTTCGGCACTTTGGCGAGCGGCGCGACCGCTACGGTGAAAGTAGGGCTGCGTGGCAAAGGCACGTTGATCCACCCGCGAGCGTTGTCGCTGCAGGCCGATGTCAGGACCGACACGCCCTCGCTCGAGGAAGCAGCGGTCGGCCGCGCGTCAATCGATCTGAAAGCCGTCACACTCGACCGCGACAACGACGGCCTAACGAATCTGTTCGAGGGATTCTACGGCGTCAGCGAGCCCGCCGCGGATGCCGACGGCGATGGGTTGACGAACCGCGCGGAGCTCGACAACCGCACGTCGCCGGTCGCGGCCGATACTGACGCCGATGGCGTCGCGGACGGCGCCGAGGTCAACCGGTACGGGAGCGATCCTCTTTCGACGGACAGCGACGGCGACGGCCTCGCCGACGGCGTCGAGGTCGCGACCCACGACACCGATCCCGCCGAGCGCGATAGTGACGGCGACGGGTTGCCCGACGACTTCGAGCTCGCGAACGGCTTCGATCCTCGCGTGGCCGACAGTGCCGGCGATCGCGACGGCGACGGCTTGAGCGACGCCGACGAATTCGCAAACGGGACGGACCACCTCGCCGCCGACAGCGACGGCGACACGCTCTCCGACGCCGCGGAAGTGAACGTTTACGCTACCGATCCGACGGAGGCCGACACCGACCAAGACGGGCTCGCCGATCAGGCGGAGCTTGCCGTCGGCACCGACCTGTTGAAGCCCGACAGCGACGACGACGGCCTTCTCGACGGCGCCGAGGCGGCGGTCGGGACGAGTCCGCTCGACGCGGACTTCGATAACGACGGCCTGCCGGACGGTTGGGAGGTCCGCAACGGAAGAAACCCCGTTGTCGCGGACGCCACGACGGATCCCGACGGAGACGGCATCCTGACCGCGGCCGAGCTCGCGAACGGCACCGACCCACTCGACGCGGACACGGATCGCGACGGTTTGTCCGATCGCGTCGAAGCCCTCGGCGGGACGAATCCGCGCGAAACCGATACCGACGGCGACGGTCTCGGCGACGGCGACGAGGTCGCGGTGCACCACAGCAATCCGCTCTTAGCCGACGGTGACGCCGACGGCTTGCCGGATGACTGGGAGGTCGAGCATGGGCTCGCCCCGCTCGCGAACGACGCGGCAGCCGATCCCGACGCCGACGGTCTCGTGAACCGCGGCGAGTACAAGTACCACTCCGACCCGAACAACGCCGACACCGACGGTGACGGTCTCACCGATCGTGCGGAGCTCGCCGTGCTGCGTTACCGCAATAGCGGCCAAACGCTCGGCACCGCGATCGGCGAAGCCGTCGCGCTCGGCGATCTCGACGGCGACGGCGATCTCGATGCGTTCGTCGCGAACCGCACGGGTGGCAGCGAGATCTGGCTGAACGACGGCGGTGGAACGTTCGCGTTGGATTCAGCGAATGCGCTGAACGACGCCGAGGCGCTCGACGTCGATCTCGCGGACGTCGACGGCGATGGCGATCTCGACGCCGTGCTCGCGCACCCGACGCAGCCGAACACGCTCTGGATCAACGGCGCCGGCGTCGCCGCGGAGGGCGTCTTCACGTTGAGCACCCAAACGGTCGGCGCCGGCGTCAGCGACGGCGTCGAGTTTGGAACGCGGTTTCGATCCTCGCACAGCGGTCCGTCGCTGGCCGTCGCGAACTACGGCGCGAACGAGGCGTTCGCGTTCGACGACGGCGTGCTGATCCAGCTCCCGGTCAACGATCCGCTCCGGGCGAACAGCGAGGACGTCGCGGTCGGGGATCTGAACGGCGACGGTCTCGACGACGCGTTCGTCGTCAACCGCGGCGCCGCGAATCAAGTGTTCCGAGGAAACGACGTCGGGATCTGCACTGCCGCTCTCTGCGACTCCGGCCAGCGGCTCGGCACCGGAGCGGAGAGCATCGCGGTCGCGCTCGGCGACCTCGACGGCGACGGCGACCTGGATGCCTACGAGGCCATCTACGCAGCCGGCGATCGCGTCTGGCTCAACAACGGCAGCGGCACGTTCACCAACAGCGGCCAGGCGCTCGGCGCGGACGGCAGCAACGACGTGAATCTCATCGACACCGACGGCGACGGCGATCTCGACGCGCTCGTCGCGAACAACGGCACGAGCAGGCTGTGGGCGAACGCCGGCAACGGAACGTTCGCCGACAGCGGACGAACGCTCGGCACGGCCGCGACGTTCGGCCTGGATGTGGGAGACCTCGACGGGGACGGCGACGAGGACGTCTACTTCGCGAACGACGGCCCGGATGCCGTCTGGCTGCTGGACCGGCTGGCGCCGAACGATCCCGACAGCGACGACGACGGTATGAACGACGGATGGGAGGTCGACAACGGCTTCGATCCGTTGAGCGATAGCGACGGCGCGCTCGACAAAGATTTCGACGGGCTCACGAACCTCGAGGAGCACGACGCCGAGACGGATCCGCGCGACACGGATACCGACGGCGACGGAATGACCGATGCGTTCGAGGCACGCAACGGCCTCGATCCAAAAATCGACGACGCGGGTCTCGACCTCGAAGGCGACGGCACGAGCAATCTCGCGGAGCTCCAGCAAGGCAGCGATCCGCAAGGCGACGATACGGCGCCCGTCGTCACGGCGCCCGGCACCGTCACGGCGAATTCGACGGGTGCGCTGACGGCCGTGCCGCTCGGTGCGGCGAGCGCGCAAGACGAGCGCGACGGCGCCGTCGCGGCGACGCCCGACGACGACGGCCCGTTTGCGCCGGGACGGCACCTTCTGACGTGGTCGGCGAGCGACGTCATGGGTAACGTTGGGCGAGCCCAGCAGACCGTAAACGTGATACCGCTCGTCGATGTTGCCGTCGGCCAACTCGCCGACGAGGGCGATACGATCACGGTCGTCGTGCAGCTGAACGGCGCTGCCGTGAGCTATCCCGTGCGCGTGGACTACTCGGTCGCGGGCGCGGCGACGAATCCGGAGGACCACGACGCCGCCGGCGGCTCGGTGCTGATCGGAGCCGGTACGTCCGCCAACATCCCGATCGAGATCGTCGCGGACAACTACTTCGAGGGCGACGAGACGTTCACGCTGACGCTCGAGGCAGCCGTAAATGCAGTGCTCGGCGTGCAGCGCAGCCATACGATCACGATTACGCAGGCGAACGTGCGCCCCGTTGCACGCATCGTCGTGCGTCAGCGCGGCGAAATCGTAACGACGGCAGCGGCCAACGGAGGACCGCTGACGATCAGCGCAGAGGTCGCGGATCCGAACGTCGGCGACATGCACACGTACGAGTGGAGCAGAACAGACCCCGGTATGTTGAACCCCGCCGATCACGCTGACGCGAGCTACTCGATCGACCCCGCGGCGCTCGCGCAGGGGCTGTATCGGCTCAGCGTCGACGTCGCCGACGACGGCGTGCCGATCGCGCTCGAGAGCGCGACGAGCCTGCTCAAGATCGTCGCTGCGCCGCCCGTGCTGACGGCGGGCGCCGACACGGACCGGGACGGCGTGGCCGACACGGATGAGGGCGCGACCGACGACGACGGCGATGGCGTGCCGAACTACCGGGATCCGAACGACGCGGGCAATCAGCTCCTCTACGCCGACGACGGCCTCGTCCTCGAAGCGCAGACGGGGCTCACGCTGCGGCTCGGCGAGCAAGCATTCGCGAACGGCGCGACCGCGGCCGTCGCCGAAGCAACCGTCGGCGAGGATGTCGAGAACGGCTATCCGAACGGCGTCGTCGACTTCGAAGTCTTGGGCGTCGAGCCTGGCACCTCGGCGACCGTCGTAGTGCCGCTGAAGCATCCGATCCCGCGCGGCGCGGTCTATCGCAAGCACGTGCGCGGCGGTTGGCGCGACTTCGTCGTCGACGACGCGAACGCAATCGCGAGCGGGCCGGGAGTGAATGGCGCCTGTCCCGCGCCCGGCAGCGGCAGCTACGTCGCCGGCGTCCGCGAGCGCGACGGTTGTCTCGCTCTCACGATCGAGGACGGCGGGCCAAACGATTCCGACGCGACGGCGAACGGTGTCATACGCGATCCCGGCGGGCTCGCCGTGCCGGTCGGCGTCACGATCGAGCTGCTCCCGCCTGCCCCGAAGGTGGTCGCACACAACACGACGAAAGTCGTCGCGTTCGCGCTCAAGCTCGTGAGCGTGTCGGGCGACGTCGCGTTGCGCTCGCTGACGATCGAAGCCTCGGGTAGCGGCGACGACCGCAGCATTGCGCGCGTGCGCGTCTACGTTGATGCGAACGCCAACGGCTCGGTCGACGCCGGCGAAACCGAGATCGCCGCGGGCACGTTCAATCAAGACAACGGCACGTTGCAACTGCTCATGGTAACGCCCTATGCGGTGCCCGCCGGCGCGACGAATCTTCTGGTCACCTACGATCTTTGAGGACGATGCCGATGAAAGCCAGCCGCTATGCCGTCACCGCCTGCTTGGCGGCTTTGCTTGCCGCGTGCCATAGCAGTGGAGGAGGTGGCGGCGGGGGAACGACGCCGGCTCCGACACCGCAGACCTATGCAGTGAGGGTGACGGGCGTCGAAGTCGTGCGCGCGGCCGATCAGCTGACCCTGCCCGTCGCCGGGCTGCCGTCGCCGGCGGGTGGGGCGATCACCGTCCAGCCGTAGCGCGCCACGACTTCTCCAAGCAGAGTTTGATGAGCGGCTAGCGCGTCGTCGCGGGCGCCGCGCGTTGCGCGTCCGGCGACGAGTAATCGACGAACGTGAGCTCCTTGCAGGTGTCCGGCGAGTAGGGGACGTCGGCGACTTGGATCGCATCTGAACCCTTGTAGTCGCCGACGAAGTACACGGGGTCTTGCGCGACGTACTCGCGCTTCAAGCTCATGCTCGAGGGATCCAGCGAGAAGCGCTCGCCGACATGCAGCTCGTTACTGTTCAAGATCGGAGGCGATAGCACGCCGGGAGCGAAGCCGACCGTGTCGACGACGAGCACGTCGCCTTCCCAGCGCCCGATCGAATGGCCCGCGCGGCTCGGCTCGATGCGCGCGGGATGCTCCTGCGCATTCATGTGAATCGTGCGCGTGAAGCCGAATTGCCCGTACTCGATGACGACGGCGTCCGGCTTCTGCGTGATGCGATTGACGGCTCCGTCGAACGTCCAGTCGAACA
>Ga0134127_10001931_pt1 | contig 15122 bp, 13 predicted proteins | sample KB31753_FD_96459 | JGI IMG/M metagenome (GOLD analysis project Ga0134127, IMG submission 96459) | Terrestrial soil microbial communities with excess Nitrogen fertilizer from Kellogg Biological Station, Michigan, USA - KB3-175-3 | ecosystem: Environmental > Terrestrial > Soil > Unclassified ...
TGCGGTACCCAACCCGCGGATATCAGACTGATCAACCGTCGTGTTGCGCCGCGCCGGACCGCCTTACATCTGTGGAGGACTCAACGAAATCGCCAGTTGACCGGTCGTCCCATATCAGAACGCCTCGGCCACGGCGAAGTACAGCAACCCCTCGTTCCGGCCCCACGCGTAGTCGAGCCGCAGGTGCATGGGGTACCGGCGCGTCATCTGCCAGCGCACGCCCAGCCCGCCCGCCGGGAGGACCAGCGCGTCCGCGAGATCGCCCACCGATGGCGCCACCTGCGCGAAGCCACCGAACACCGTGGCGCCCAGCCGGTCCGCGGAGTGCCAGCGCGCCTCGGCCTGCGCGCCGACCAGGACCTTGTCGCGGTAGCGGCCTTGCTGGTAGCCACGCAGCGCGTACTCGCCGGATCCCACCGAGGGCAGCGCGTAGAAGGGCACGTCGCCCGCCGTAGCGAGCAGGTTCGCGTTGGTCGCGATCACGAGCCGCCGGCTGGGGATCTGCGTGTACCAGCACCAGCCCGCCATGTAGCGCTGGAAGTCGCGCGAGCTGCCGAGGCCGTCGCTGAAGAACCAGCCCTTCACCTTCGCCAGCGAGCCGTGCGTGGGCCAATAGTCGTCGTCGCGCGTGTCCAGCTCCACCTGGAGCCCCGGCGCGATGAGCGTCGCACGCGATGCATCGTCGGAGGGCACGGGTGCGGCGGGTCGGCCACCGGACTGTAGCTCGACCTTGGTGCCCATCGCCATGACCGCGGCCCCGAGGTAGAGCCCCGGCGTGACGCGACGCAGCACCGAGCCGACGCCAAAGTCCATCGTCTGCTCGAGCCCGATCGAACGCCCCGCGTTGCCCGCGTCCTCGCCGATGCCGAAGAAGTCGTAGTTCACGTCGACGTGGCTCGCGAGGCCGCGCAGTCGCCAGGTGTCGTGCGCGAGCCGGGCCGCCTCGATCGCCATCAGGCCCCAGCTGTCGTTTTCGGTGTAGAAGCCGGCGATCACGCCGGTCGAGGGCTTGATCGTGGTGTCGGCATCGAAGCGGTGGATGGCGCCGGCCATGAGCCCCAGCCCCCAGCCGAGCTGCGTGTTCTTGAACGGGATCGGGGCGAAGATCGGCGTCACGCGATCGACGCCCGGCGCCGGCGGCGGCAACGCCGTGCCCGCCGGATCGACGGTGGGCATGCCGTCCGAGAACGGCTCGCCCGCGATCGGCACCGTGGACTCGCTGGCGCGGCTCGCGGGCACGGCGGCGAGCGAGGCGAGCAGCACAGCGGCCACCGCGCCGGCCCGCAGGCGCCTGGCCACCCGCATGCTCACGAACGTTTCCGCGTCAGCGCGCTCACGACCAGCAGCACGACGATGTTCGCGATCATCGCCACGATGCCGATGTTGAGATCGGTGATCACCGAGGGCCAGCTCGGGAACAGCTTCGCGAACGTGGTGCCCGTGAGCGAGGTCCAGGACACGGTCGCCACGCCGGTGGCGATCCCGGCCATGACGCCCGCGGACGTGGCGAGCGGACGCTCGGGCAGGCTCAGGAGCAGCGAGGGAAAGAGCTGGGTGACGAAGTTGTAGCCCAGGAGCAGCAACGGCACGATCGCCTCGCCGCCGTGGAGCGTGAAGTACACCGCGACCAGCGCCACCACCGGGACCATGGCGCGCGCGAGTCGGTGGATCGTGTGCTCGCTCGAGCCGGGGAGGAGCGGCTGGCAGACGTTCTTCGCCACGATCGTGCACGCGCTCATGAGGATCATCGAGCCCGGCACGAGCGCGGTGAGCAGGCCCGCGGCGCCGATCAGCCCGACCACGAGCGGCGGGAACGCGAGCTTCGTGACCTTGAGCAGCGACAGGTCCGCCTGCGCGCCGACCAACCCCGGAACTTGAAGTATCGCGGCGAAGCCGGTGAGGAACACGAACAGCAGCACCAGCTGGTAGAGCGGCATCACCGCCGCGTTCTTGCGGAACACGTCCTCGGACTTGGCCGTATAGGTCGACGCGAACGCGTGCGGCCACATGTAGAAGCCGAGCGAGGTGAGGAGCACGGTGGAGACGAACCACGACACGCTCATGCCTTTCGCCGGCAGCGTCAGGAAGCCGGGCTTCGCCTGCTCGATGGCGTCAAACATCGGCCCCATGCCGCCGTAGTAGCGCCACGGCAGGTAGAGCCCGAGCGCCACGGCCACGGCGAGGATCATGATGTCCTTCACGACCGCGGTCCACGCCGAGCCGTGCACGCCGGAGATGATCACGTACACCACGAGCGCGGTGACGCTGATCCACACCGCGGCCGGCACCGAGAGCGCGCCGTACGAGGTCTCGGAGACGATGATGCCCAGGCCCTTGAGCTGCAGAACCAGGTAGGGGATCAGCGCCGCAACGCCCACGAGCGACACCATCACGCCCAGCGCGGGGCTCCCGTACTTGCGGACGAAGAAGTCGGCCTGCGAGTGGAGCTGGTGCGTGGTCGCATAGCGCCAGATCACCGGCAGCAGGAAGTAGGAGATCGAGTAGGCGATCGCGCCGTAGCAGAGGATGTAGAACGCGGGCGCGCCCCGCCCGTAGGCCCAGCCGCTGCCGCCGAGGAACGTGAACGTGGTGTAGATCTCGCCCGCCATGAGCAGGAACACGAACAGCGCGCCGAAGCCGCGGCCGCCCACGGTCCACTGTTCGAGGTTCATCGTCCGGCCGCGGCGCGCGAGCAGCCCGAGCGCGAACGAGAGCGCGAGGAACAGCCCGATGACGACGAGCGCGGGGTTCAACTGGTGCGCTCCCGATCGCGCCGGCGCTCGGCGGCCGCGTGCCGATCGTCCAGCCGGCCGACGATCGCCATGACCAGCGATGTGAGCAGCACGCAGCCCACGATCCACGCGAGCAGGAACGGCATCCCCAGCACGAGCGCGTGCACGCGGTTCGCGAACGGCACGCCCAGCAGGATCAGGAGCCCCGGGAGCGTGGCGAGCCAGCGGTGCAGGGGGACGCGGCGCATGGGCCGCGAGTATGGAGAGGGCGGCGCGCCGGGGCAATCGACGGGCCCCACGCGGATGCGTGGGGCCCGGTGCGCACTCGAAGCGGCGAGGGTAGAGTGTCGGGAGTTACTCGACCCGGATCTTGCCTTCTTGGACGATGCGGTCGAGGTCTGAGGTCACGAACCGGTCCTCGGCGCGCGAGTAGTCCGAGATGTAGAAGCCCATGCCGCGCATGCCGCCGCGGAGCAGCTCACGATCCTTCTTGGCAGCACCACGCAGATGATCGACCAGCACACGCAGGGCCTGATACTCCGCGGCCGTGAAGGTATTCCGATGCTTGGGCATGCACTCCTCCGGGTTCCCTGTGCCTGGGGCTTCCTTGGGGTCAGCGGGGCGGCCTGCGCCCCCGTGGGTCGACGGGCGGGTTATCGGCCGTGAGCCGTGTCGGCTTGATTGGCGGCCTCGGGCCCGAATCCACGATCGACTACTACCGCCGGCTGCTCGAGGCGTGGGCGGCCGAGCGCCCCGGGAGCGCCCCGGGCATCGTCATCGACAGCCTCGACGTCCAGCGCGTGGTCCCGCTCGTCGAGCGTGACCACGCGGGCCTGGTCGAATACCTCGCCGGCTCGCTCCGGCGCCTCGCGGGCGCCGGCGTGGACTTCGCGGTGCTCACCGCGAACACGCCGCACCTCGTCTTCGACGAGCTCGCGGCCGCGAGCCCGGTGCCGCTCCTCAGCATCGTCGAAACCTGCGCGCTCGAGGTGAAGCGTCGTGGCCTCGTGCGCCCCCTGCTGCTCGGAACGCGGTTCACGATGGAAGGACCGTTCTATCCGAAAGTGTTCGCCCGGCATGGACTCGAGCTGGTGCGGCTGGGGAGCGCGGATCTGCAGTGGGCGCACGAGCGGTACATGGGCGAGCTCCTGAAGGGCGACTTCCGCGACGAGACGCGCGACGGGTTCGTCCGCCTGGTTGCCCGGCTGCGCGACACCGATCGACTCGACGCCGTGATCCTCGGCGGCACCGAGCTGCCGCTGCTGTTGAAAACGTCTGACGTGGCCGGCGTGCCCGCGCTCGACACCACCGCACTCCACGTGCGCGCGATCGTCCGCCGGCTGCTCGAGACCGAGGGCGCCCATGCCCGCGACTGAATCCCGCACGCGCCGGGCCCGCCGGCGCTCGCCCCACGACCACGTCTACGCGCGCATCGGGCTCTCGCGAATCCACGGCGTGGGCGTGCTTGCGATCTGCGACATCCCGCGCGGCACGTGGCTCTTCCGCGGCGAGGACGAGCGCGTCGTCTGGGTGCGTCGCGGGCGCATCCGCCGGCTCTCCGAGGAGCTGCAGAAGCTGTACACCGACTTCGGCATGGCCTGGGGCGACCGGATCGGCGTGCCGCGCACGCTCAACATGCTGTCGGTGGGCTGGTACCTCAACCACTCGGACCGCCCGAACGTCGAAGCCGACGAGGACGGACGCTTCCACACTCTGCGCCGGATCCGGAAGGGCGAGGAGCTGACCGCCGACTACCGCACGTTCTCGGAGGACGACCTCACGTTCCGTTCGATGGCCGAGCCGCCGCGGCGGCGTGGGTCCGGCTCAGCGGGCGCCGGCGATCGCCAGGAGCGTGTCGCCACCCACGCGCGCGAGGATCGAGGCCGCGCCGGGCGGATCGATGCGCGCAACGGTGCGCCACGCCGCACGCGCCCGCGTCGTGTCGCCGAACGCCAGCTCCGCCCGAGCAAGCCGTAGCCAGTTCTCGGCGTTGGGCAGCGTGATCGCCACGCCGCGGAGCGTGTGCAGGCCGCGCACCGCGCCGTACTCGAAGCCGTCCGGCTCGCGACCGAACCCGGGACCGATCTCGTAGAGGATGCCGACGCGCGGCCACACGAAGCCATCCTCCACCATGCGCATGGGCACCCGCGACAGCGCGCGGCGCGTGAGACCGGGAACCACCACGGTGGTGTCGAGCAGGAACGCCGTGCGCGGGCGCAGCAGCGCCTCCGAGGCGGAGAGATAGAGCCAGCGCGCATGACCGCGGCGCGAGGCCTCGGCGAGCCCCGCCAGGTCATCGCTCGCGGGGTAGGCCTCGGTCCCGATACCCGCGAGCCAGCCGGTGTGCGGCTTGCGCGCGATCACGCGATCGCCCGGCGTGGCGAGCGACGCGAGCACGCGCGCGCACTCGAGCGCCTCGAGCGGCTGCTGCTCGAGCACCGAGCCCTGGAACCTCACCGACGCACGGGCGTCGCGGATGCCCAACGCCAGGAGCACGAGTGCGGCGGCGGCCTGCAGCGCGCGATTCTGGCCCGCGCGGAGCTGGAACGGCAGCGCGATCGCGTACGCGGCCAGCGCCACGTAGCAGGGCAGCACCGCCAGCGCATATCGATCGTTGTATCCCGCGGGGACGAGCGCCAGGTAGGACCACAGCGTTGCCTGCGCGATGAGCAGCGCGGGTCGCTCGCGGCGCGCCAGCGCGAGCACCAGGCCCGCGACCGCCACGACCATGAGCGGAGGGCCGGTGAGCTGGCGCATGTCGTCGCCGATGTGCGCGACGAGGTTGTGGGCGATGTGGCGCAGGATGCCGCCGGGATCACTCGAGTACGCGAGCCACGGGTCGTTCGCGAAGCGCGGCCAGACGTTCGCGAGGAACTGGTCCCAAGGCATCCGATCGCGCGTGGCGTAGAGATCGAACAGCAACAGCTGGTGGAACTGCACCGTGCCGCCGTGCGTGCGCGCGAACACGATCCAGGGCAGCGCGAGCACCGCGAACCCGGCGACGAACGCGGCACCGCGCAAGGCGCGCTGACGCCACGCGCCCGGTCCGGGGGCCGGTAAGCCAAGTGCAACAATGCCAGCGGGTAAGAGCCACACGCTCGTGTAGCGAGTGAGGAAGGCCAGTGCCGCCGCGGCGCCCGCGGCCAGAGCGCCGCGCGTGGCCGTCGGCTCGCGCAGGAGCAGCCACATCGCGAGCGCCTGGAACGCCACCGCGATCGCGTCCGTCGTGACCCAGTAGGACTGGCGGAAGAACACCGCGTTCGTGGCGAGCAGCGTCACCACCGCGAGACCCGCGGCGGCGCCGAATCGCGCGCGCAGCCGACTCCCCCAGAGCAGCATCGTCGCCAGCCCGCCCACGAGCGAGAGCGCGAGCGCCGCCGGGAACGCGCCGCGCGCGAGCGGCGTCACGACCGCGAGCAACGCGGGGTAGATCGGGCCCACGAAGCCATAGACGGGCGGCAGCTTCCCTTCCGGTGTGAGCAGCCGCCCGTGTGCGAGGTCCGAGGCGGCGGGCGCGTAGCCGCCATAGAAGTCGGTCTCGGCGTCCAACCCGCCGATCCGGTGCGGTCCGGCGTTGACCGCGATCACGCATGCGGCGAACGCGACGACGACGGCGAGCGCGAGCGCGTCGAGGAGCGGGTCGAGCCGGTAGGTCTCGCGCGGCGCGGAACCGCGGCTCAAGCGGACTTGGATTCGAGCGCGGCGACGCGCTCGCGAAGCCGCGCGACCTCCTGGCGGAGCGCTTCGACCTCGGCCGCGAGCGACGCACGCGCGGCGCCCGAAGGTGCAGCCGGCGGATCGTCCTCGCCGTCGCCCGCGCGCGCGGGGAGACCCGCCTGCCCCGACTTGAGCTGCGCCAGCTCGGGCGCGAGGTAGAGGTTGTGGCTCACGAACTGACCGCGGCCCGCGGGCGAGAGCTCGATCATGAGCCCGCGTTCGACGAGCCCCGAGACGATCGGCTTCAAGACCGCGAGGTCCTCGATCGGCTCCATGCGGGCCGCACGCCCGCGCAGCTCACCCATGGCCTGCGCGCCGCGCAGAAGCAGCTCGGCCATCACCGCCAGCTCGGCGCGGTTCACGCCCATCCACTCGTAGGCGTGGTGCTTCCATTTGGAGACGCGGCCCATCCAGTCGATCTCGCTCGCCGCCCCGAGCAGGCGCAGGCCGTCGAGCGCGCGTTCGACCTCGATGTCGTCGAGCGTCGTCACCGGATCGCGGTTGTTCTTCTGGTTGCAGCCGGCGACGATCGCGTTCACCGATATCGGGTAGGCGGCGGGCGTGGTCTTCGCCTTCTCGATGAGCACGCCGAGCACGCGACGCTGGTTCGGCTCCAGCGCCTTCCACTTCGGCGTGGACGGGGTGGTACCGGCTGCGGGGAGGCTGTCGGACATGGTCCCTCGGGCGGCGCGCGGGTATTCGTTCCGTCGGCGCGCGAGTATGGACCGCACCGGTGTGCGGGGTCGAGTCCGACTCAGGCTGGCGGTCCCGCGGTGGAATTCAGTGCGTGCGAGCGCCCGGACGCGGCGGCTATCCTCCGGTGCATATGAACCCCGTCCCACGCTGGGCTCTGGCGACGGTCGCTCTGTTCGCCGTCCCGATGGTCCAGGCTGCCGAGCCGCGTCCAGGGATGGGGCGGCTGGACTCCATCCTCGACCTCGTTCGCGGTCGCGAGGAGCGCGCCACCCGGCGCTTCAGCCTGAGATCCCCGGTCGGCTTCCCGGCCGCGGGCACGGAGTTGCCCGCTCAACTCCCCGGATCGTGGTCGACCCAGTTCGGGATCCCCGGGCTCGACGGCGAGCCCCAGTGCGCGACGTACTACCGGGGCGATCTCATCGTCGGCGGGTACATCGAGGTGGCCGACGGCCAGCACACCCGTGGCATCGCGCGCTGGAACGGCCACGCGTGGCATCCCATGGGTTACGGACTCACCGGCTACGTCACCGCGCTGACCGTGTGGAACGGGCGACTCGTCGCGGGCGGCTACTTCTCGAGCGGCACGATCAGCGGATCGCTCGCCATCTGGAACGGGCAGGTGTGGGAGCAATTCCCGGGGGAGCGCATCGATGGCCAGGTCCTCGCGCTCGCGAGCGATGGCTCGTCGCTCGTGGCCGGAGGCACGTTCGACCACATCGGTACGCTGCCCACCGGCAACGTCGCGCGCTGGGATGGCGCGACGTGGGATGCGATGGGAGGCGGCACGGATGGACGCGTCCGTGCGGTGGCGCGACTCGCGGACGGCTGGGCCGTCGGCGGCGAGTTCCGGCTCGTGGGCGGCGCGCCCGCGGGACACGTCGCCGTCTGGAACGGGGCGGCGTGGGACCCGCTCGATCGGGGCATCACGACCGCGAACGGGGGAGGCGCCGTGCTGGCGATGGCCCGGCTCGGAGACGACCTCCTGATCGGCGGCGTGTTCGACAGCCTGGGCACGGTGGCGGCCGACGGCATCGCGCGCTGGGATGGCACCGGCTGGCACGCGCTGCCGGGTGCTCCGGAGAACCTGGTCGTCACCGCGCTCGAGACGGACGGCGGTATCGTCCATATCGGTGCGATCAGGCTCGGGGTGTCGTTCGACGACCGCAGCGAGCTCGCGACGTGGAACGGTTCCACCTACGTGGGGGAGGTGGGCAGCCCCGTCGGCGAGGTCACCGCGATCGCCTCGGCTGAGGGCCGGGTCGCCGTCTGCGGCAACTTCAACAACGTCGACCACAGTCCGGTGCTCTGCACCGCGGTGCGGGTCGGTGCGCGCTGGGAGCCCGCGGAGGGATGGCGTCCGCCCATGCACGGACTCTCGTCGTTCGTGCAGAGCCTCGCGCGTTTCAAGGGCGAGGTGGTCGCCCTCGGCGGGTTCAGGTTCGCCGCAGACGACACGGGGTGGGTTCACGTCAACGGCATCGCGCGCTGGGACGGAGCGCGATGGCGACCGATGGGCGACCAGGCGTTCTTCGGCGCGACCGAGCTCCTGGCCGACGGCGACGCGCTGTACGCGACCGGGTACCAGTCGTGGCGGTGGGACGGCACCCGGTGGAACCCGCTCGGCGTGACCAGCTCTGGGCCCATCTCCCACCTCGCCTCGTACAAGGGCGAGCTCTGGGGGGGCGGACACTGCTTCGGCTTCTGCCCGGACGCCACGGCGCTCTGGCGCTGGGACGGACAGGACTGGGTTCCGGTGCAGCCACCGGCGGGGATCACGCCCTTCGACGCGCGCGTCTCGGCCCTGCACGTGCACGGGGACCGTCTCGTCGTCGCATGGGCGTTCTACCAGCCGGACGGAACGCCCCGCGCGCGCCTCGTGCCGTGGGACGGCAACGGGTGGGGACCTGACCTCGGCGATTTCAACGGCTCCATCGACCGGCTCGTGACGTTCCAGGGCCACCTGTGCGCGATCGGCGGCTTCGGCCAGATCTCCCATACACCGGTGTACGGCTTTGCGATCCTGGAGGACACGGGCTGGGATGCGCACGGCTACGAGGGCTCGCTGCCGTACGCGATCGCGGCCAGCGACTCGGCGCTGTTCGTTGGCAGCAACGCCATCTCGGCATGGGACGGCGCCCGATGGCGGATGCTCGGGAGCGTGAGGGGCGACGTGGGGACGATACTCGCAGACGACCAGTCGCTGTGGGTGGGCGGAGGCTTCCGCTTCGCGGACGAGACCGGGTCCCACTCGATCGCACGCTTCGACTTCGAGACGTCGCCACCACCGCATTCGGACGAGGGGCTCGCGCTCACGGCGGGACCCAACCCGTCGCGCGACGTGTTCTCCCTCACCTTCACGCTTCCCGAAGCGGCCCCGGTGCGCCTCGTGATCCACGACCTGATGGGGCGGGAGGTGCGCCTGCTCCTCGACCGGATCCTGCCGGCCGGGAGCCACACGGTGACCTGGGACACGCTCGACCGGAACGGCCGCGCAGCGCGCCTGGGGCTCTACTTCGCGCGACTCGAGCCGGGCCAGCGCCACGCCACCACGCGGACGATCGCGCTCGTTCGCTAGGACGCGGGTGGGTTACGGCGCCGGCATCGCGTGCGGCCGATACGGCAGCTCGAGCTGCGAGAAGATGAACGAGTAGATGTCCGCGTACTCCTCGTTGCGCGCGTTGAGCGGCGTGCCGATGTGGCCGGTGGTCATGCTCGTGCGCAACAGCACCGGGCGCGACGTGCCGCTGGCCTGGAGCCGGGCCGCGAACTTGAACGAGTTGCTCGGGGTGACGCGCGGGTCGTTGACTCCGGTGAGCAGCAACGTGGCCGGATACCGCGTGCCGTCCTTCACGTTGTGGTACGGCGAGTAGTTGAGGAGCGCCCGGAACTGCGACGAGTCGAGCACGGTGCCGTATTCGGTGGTGTTGAACTGGCCGTTGGGGGAGAGCTCCACCCTCAGCATGTCGTAGACGCCGACCGACGACACCACCACGTGGAAGAGGTCCGGATGCTGGGTCAGCTCGGCACCCATCAGCAGGCCGCCGTTGCTGCCGCCCTGGATCACCAGCCGCTCGCTCGCGGTGTAGCGTTTGTCGACCAGCGCCTGGGCGCAGGCCGCGAAGTCGTCGAACACGTTCTGCTTGAGCGTGAGCTTGCCCGCCTCGTGCCAGGCGTCGCCGTACTCGCGTCCGCCGCGGATGTTCGCCACCGCGTAGATGCCGCCCTGCTCGAGCCACAGCTTGCGCACGGCACGGAACGACGGTTTCTGGCTGATGCCGTAGCCGCCGTAGCCGTAGAGCAGCAGCGGCGCCTTGCCGTCGAGCGCGGTGTTCTTCTTCATGAGCACGCTGATCGGGACGCGCGTTCCGTCCTTCGATACGGCGAATTCGCGCCGGACCTCGACGTCCGAGAAGTCGGCGGGTGATTTGAGCGCGAGTGCCGTGGGCACGAGCGTGCCTGCCGCCGGGTCGTAGCGCAGCCAGTGACCGGGCTCGGTGAAGCTCTCGCTCCGGACCAGGCACTGCTCGCCGGCATAGCGCGCGAACCCGGTCACCGAGCTCATCGCGGGCAGCGGCATCTTGCCGAGTGATTCACCGCTCAGCGTGAACACCCGCACCTCGTTCGGCCCACCGGTGATGTCCTCGACGTAGAGCCGGCTGCCGGCGACGTGGATGTCGTCGATCGCCGTGCGACTCGGCGGCACGATGCTCTTTGCTTCCGCGAGCACGGGCCGGTTCAGCGGCACGCGCAGCACCTCGCCGTTCGCGTCCTTCGCGCGCGAGAGCAGCAGCAGTCCACCGTCCCCGAACTCGGCGCTCACGATCTTGTCCCGGAAACCTGCCACCGTGCGGAGCGCGCCGTCCGGGCCGCGCAGCCACCAGCCGATCTCGCCGCCGTCGCCGTTCCGCACCAGGATCAGCACGTGGCTCGCGCGCTCCGAGCTCTCGAATTCGATCTCGGCGATCTTCGGCAGCTCCTTCCCGATCACGTAGCGGTCGCTCGAGCGCGCCGTGCCGAGCTTGTGGAACCAGGCCTGCTGATAGAAGTCGAGGTCCGCGGCCGGCCGCTCGCCGGGCGCCGGGTAGCGCGTGTACATGAGCCCGGAGCCGTCCGCCGTCCACGCGACGCTGCCGCCCGCAGTGCCGCCGTTCACGCGCGGCAGCACGTCGGGCAACTCGCGGCCGGAGGCCACGTCGAAGATGTGCAGGTCGCCCGACTCGGTGCCGCCGCGCGACAGCGACACCGCGACCTTCGAGCCGTCGAGCGACGGCGCGAAGAAGTCGATCGTCGTGCTGCCCGTGGTGTCGATCGCGTTCGGGTCGACGATCACGCGCTCGCCGGTGAGGTCGTCCACGGAGGTCAGCGCCACGAGCATCGGCTGATTCCGGGGCGGCTGGTCCTTCATCGCGAACAGCGTGCCGCCGTGATACTGGAGCCCGTAGTAGTCGGGCGAGATGCTGCGCGACAGCTCGGCGACGCGGTCGCGGATCGCCGTGCGGGAGGGGATCTGGTCGAGGACGCCGCGCGTGTACGCGTTCTGTGAACCCACCCAGGACTTGACCGCATTGTCGGACCAGTCCTCGAGCCACTGGTAGTCGTCGCGCACGACGGTTCCGAAATAGCGACTCTCGACCGCGCGCTTCTCCGCCGCCGGCGGTTCCGCGGGCGCGGCGGCATGCGTGCGCGATGCGGTGAACCACAGCACGAGCGTGGCCAGCAATGCAGCCGTTCCGACCAGGATCGAACGTGATGAGCGCACGGCACCGTTCATGGTCATATCCTCCGCGCTGAAAGCGTCACCGGAACGCATCGGGCGACACGGTACCATTTGTACTTGGTCCGTGTTCATGCGTAGGTCGATTCCGCAAATGTTCATACAGCATTGACTGTATGGACCGCGACATCGCCGCGTCACTAGTGTGGAACGTGCGCGGAGTGAGTTCTCCACCCACCCTCTCTCTCGGAACTCGGGCCAACTTCGCGGCGCCACAAGAGTGGGAAGTCCGACCTGAGACGGGGCGACGCGCGCGTGAGCACCGAACGAGAGAGCAAGCATGGGTGGTGGTGGGCGGCCAGCCTGCTGACGGGGTTTGGATTGGCCGCCTCAGCGTATCTGCTCGCCCGCACGTTCGCGCTCATCGCTCCGACGGTTCACGTGGCGCCCGACCTGTGCTCGGCGCTGTTCTCCGCGAGCTGTGACGCTACGCTATCCGACCCGCGTGCCTGGGTCCTCGGCATCCCGCTCGCCGGTTGGGGCCTGGTCTACTTTTCGATGCTCGTGGCGCTACTCGCGCTCGCCCGGTTCGTGGCCGGCGCGTTCGAGGCTCCGGCGCTGCTTGCGGCCTCGGTGCTGGTCGCCATCGGTCTCGGTTGCGGGATCGTGCTCACGGCCAGTGCGCTTCTCGGGAAGGGGACGATCTGTCCGGTCTGTCTCTCGATCCATGCCCTGAGCCTCGCGCTGCTGTTCGCCCTGCAGCGCGCTCTCGCGCGACGGCCGCGCGAACAGTGGGCGATCGTCCATGAGTCGTGGCGTGGCCTGACCGCTGCCGCCGGGGCGGCCCCGGAGACCTCGCGCTGGCGGCTCGTGGGCTTCGGCTGCGTGGCGCTGGTCGCGGCCATGGCCTACCAGTGGGTGTACGTCGAGTCCGCGCTCCGGCGCTCACACCCGGCGTCGGCTCCCGTGGATCACGCCGCCGTCATCACCGCGTTCCGCGCCGCGCCGGAACGCTTGCTCCCCGTGTCCGCGAGCGACCCTCACCGCGGCCCGCTCGATGCGACGGTGCGGCTCGTGGTGTTCGAGAGCTTCCAGTGCCCGCACTGCCAGCGCTTCGCGGGCGCGCTGCCGCGCCTGGAGCGCGAGTTCGGCGACCGGCTGGTGGTGGTGTTCAAGCACTACCCGCTCTCGTCGCGATGCAACGAGCGGCTGCACGTGGACATGCAACCCGACGCGTGCGAGATCGCGTGGGCCGCCGAGGCTGCGCACCGCCAGTCGCGATTCTGGGCGTTCCACGACGCGATGCTCGCGGCCGGGCGCGACGCCGACGCGAACACCATCGAGCGCGCGGCGCGGGGCGCCGGGCTCGAACTGGCGCGCTTCGAGACCGACCGGCGTTCGGCGGCGGTGCGCGAGCGCGTCGCCGCGGACATCGAGCTGGGCAACGATCTGGGCATCCCCGGCACGCCGGCGGTGTACCTCGACGGTCGGCTGGTGCGGACGGCGTCCCCCGAGGTGCTCGAGATCCTCATCAAACATGAACTCGGAAAGCGCGTGAAACGAACTCCCACGCCCGACCACACCGCCAGGCAGACGGCTCGCCTCGACACGGGCGTGGCCCCACGACGGACGGCTGAACCGATCAGCCGAGCCACCCCAGGTCGCAGGGAGCAGGCAGTCTCGACACCATTCGACACGAGGAGGTTCACATGTGGAGGTTGACGGCAGTGATGCTCGCCATCGCGGCGCTGGTGGGTCTGACGATGTTCCACGGCACCGTGCAGGCCCAGCCGCCGGGCAGGCCCGCGGCGGAGAAGACGATGCTCTGCCACGTGAGCGATGACAACGGCGCACACATCATCGAGGTCGCCGATCCGGCGGTGCCGGCGCACCTCGCGAACCACGGCGACTGCATCATCAACTCGGACGATCGCAGCCTGATCGGCCAGCCGTGCGATCCGACGGACGCGAACAACAACGACCTCTGCGACATCCAGCCCTAGCGGATCGCGATGGCGACGGGGGGCGGGGCGACAGGCTCCGCCCCCTCGCGTTCGACGGCAGCGTCTAGGTCCAGAGGCGCATGCCGCCGCGGAACGCGTTGGCGTTGTCTCCACGCCGGGCGTGCGGCGGGAGCTTCAGGAGCTTCTTCACGTTGCCGCCGCCGAGGACGACGTGATCCGCGACCACCGCGGCGCGTAACAGCTCCGAGACGATGTGCACGTGCTTCTCCCACTTGTGGCGTCCCAACCGCTCGAGGCCGCGCACGCCGAGGTAGTCCTCGAACGACTTCCCCTCGCGATAGGGCAGGTGGGCGAGCTCGAGCGATTGCACGACGTGGTCCTCGACGACGGCAGTGCCCAACCCGGTCCCCAACCCGAGGAACAGCATGCGTCCGCCGTCGTAGCTGCCGAGCGCCTGCATGGCGGCATCGTTCACGATGCGGACGCGGCGGCGGAACGCGCGCGCGAAGTCGAACCGGCGCCAGCCACGACCGAGATTGTGCGGCTCGGCGACCGGGCGGCCCTTGCGCACCGGCCCCGGGTAGCCGATCGAGACTCGATCGTAGCGCCAGCCCGCGGTGGCGGTGAGCGTGTCGCGCACCATCACGGCGGGCGTGAGGTGTGGTCCCGAGTCGAACTTGACCGGCGTGCGGCGCCCCGTCGCGAGCAGCTTCACGTGCGTGCCGCCGACGTCGATCACCAGCACGTTCACTGCGGCATCACCCAGCCGCCCACGTCCCGGGTCAGGCGCTCGGCTTCGGCCGGGCCCCAGGTCCCCGACGCATAGGCGAGCGGCGCTGCACAATCGCGCAGCAGCGGGTCCACGATCGCCCATGCGGCCTCGACCGCGTCCTGCCGCGCGAACAGCGTCGGGTCGCCGTCCATGGCGTCGCCGAGCAGCCGTTCGTAGGCGTCCATCTCGTCGCTCGTTTGGTGGCGGGCGATCGACAGCTCGATCGGCTGGCCCAACATGCCGTCGCCCGGGCTCTTCGCACTGCAGCCGACGCCGATCACCACGTCGGGGCCGAGGCGAAAGCGCACGTGGTTCGCCATCGCGGGCGCGGCGTCGTGGAACACGACCGCGGGGGGCGCCTTGAGCTGCACGCGCACCTCGGTCGCGGTCGTGGCCAGGCACTTGCCGGCGCGGATGTAGAACGGCACGCCCGCCCAGCGCCACGATTCCACGCGCAGCTCGAGCGCCGCGAACGACGGCACGCGCGAGTCTCCCGCCACGCCGGGCTCGCCGCGATAGCCCTCGAA
>Ga0134127_10001932_pt1 | contig 15110 bp, 9 predicted proteins | sample KB31753_FD_96459 | JGI IMG/M metagenome (GOLD analysis project Ga0134127, IMG submission 96459) | Terrestrial soil microbial communities with excess Nitrogen fertilizer from Kellogg Biological Station, Michigan, USA - KB3-175-3 | ecosystem: Environmental > Terrestrial > Soil > Unclassified ...
CGGCGGCCGCGCCAGCGCCGCACGTAAAATGGACCCCTCCCCCGGAGGCGCCCCCGCCCGCAGCGCCCCCGGCACCGGGCATTCCTCCCGAGCTGGCCGAGCGTATTCAGCGGCTCACGATGGGCGACGTGGTCGACCTCGCCCTCCGGGGCAATCCAGCAACGGCCCAGGCCTGGGCCAACGCCCGAGCGGCCGCGGCCGCCTACGGAGCGTCAAAGTCCGCCTATTACCCCACGCTCGACGGCGACGTGTCGGCCACGAGGATCAAGACCGCGGCGACCAGCGGACGCGTGGCCGTAATCCAGACGGTGTACGGCCCCAGCGCGACGCTCTCATGGCTGCTCTGGGACTTCGGAGGACGGAGCGGCGCGATCGAATCCGCCCGGCAGGCGCTGCTCGCCGCAGACTGGACTCACAACGCCACCATCGCGGATGTCGTACTTCAGGCGCAGGTCGCGTTCTTCAACTACATCGCGACTGGCGCCCTGCTCACGGCACAACGAGCGTCCGTCAAAGACGCCCAGGCAAACCTGGATGCCGCTGAAGCGCGGCGACAGGTGGGCGCGGCGACGATCGCGGACGTGCTGCAGGCGCGGACCGCCCTCTCCCAGGCCCAGCTCTCGCTCGATACGCTGGAAGGCAGCCGGCTGACGGCGCGAGGCGCGCTGGCCGTCTCTCTCGGATTGAACGCCAACGTCCCGTACGACGTGGACAGCGTGCGTTCGCTGAGACCGATCGCCGCCGTCAGCGACAGCGTGGAGGCGATCATCAATCGGGCGGTCCGCGAGCGGCCTGATCTTGCCGCGGCGAGAGCGGACGCTGCGGCCGCCCAGGCGCGAATCCGGGAGATTCGCGGTAGCCGGTTGCCGTCGATCACGGCGACGGGAACAGCCGGGTACACCGATGTCGTAAACCGGGGCAGCGCCGGCACCAGCTACAACATCGGCCTAGGCCTGGCGATCCCCTTGTTCAATGGTTTCGGCCGGGAGTACTCGCAGAAGCAGGCGGAATACCTGGCCGATGCTGCCGTGGCACAGCAACGCAGCCTGGAGCAGCAGGTCACCTATCAGGTGTTCAGCGCGTATTATGCACTGCAGACGGCGACGCGCCGGGTGCAGACCAGCAACGACCTCGTCGCGAGCGCGGCGCAGTCGACCGAGGTTGCCCTCGCGCGTTACAAAGCAGGGGTCGGCACGGTGCTCGACCTGCTCGCGGCGCAAGGCGCCCTCGCGAGCGCCAGGTCCCAGGTGGTCCAGAGCCGGCTCGCCTGGTACATCTCGCTTGCCCAGCTCGCGCACGACGCGGGCGCGCTGGACCCGAAGGGGGGAACTGACCTCCGGCTCTCACCTGATACCGTGCAGAGTATCCCGCAGGAGACCATCCCGCAGCGATGAAGCGATCGTCCTTCGTTGGTCTGGCAACCTGCGTCGCCCTGGCAAGCGCTTGTAACAAGGCGCCGCACCGAGAACTTCCGCCCGTTCCGGTCCTTGCCGCCACGGCTGAGCGCCGTTCCGTCCCGTTCACCATCGAGGCCAATGGAACGGTGGAGCCGCTGGAGACGGTTGCCGTCGAATCACAGGTAACCGGCTATCTGCTTCGGGCAGGATTCAAGGAAGGTGATGAGGTTCGGCCGGGCCAGGTGCTGTTCGAGATCGACCCGGCACCCTACCGAGCCGCGCTGCAGCAGGCTCGGGCTGTTCTGGCGCGCGACCAGGCACAGCTCGTCGCCGCCCAGCAGGATGCGGAGCGCAACGACGCGCTCGCGGCGAAGGAGTACGTCACCACTCAGCAGGCGGAGCAGAGTCGGGCCGCCGCGGCGGCACAGGCCGCTTCGGTGAAGGCTGATGAAGCGGCGGTCGAGAGTGCGCGCATCAATCTGGAGAACGCCACGATTCGGTCGCCGATTGGTGGCAGGGCCGGCGGCCTGCTGGTCAAGCCGGGCAACCTGGTGCGCGGCGGCGCCAGTGTCACGCTGGTCACGATCAATCGCATCCACCCGATCCTGGTCCGGTTTGCCGTGCCGGGAAATCAGCTGGCCTTGATTCAGCGGTACCGCACGCGACCGCTCACGGTCACCGCAGAACCGCAGGGGGCAACGACCCAGGCGCGCGGGACGCTGAGCTTCGTGGACAACGCGGTCGATTCGGCTACCGGTACTGTCTTGCTGAAGGCCGGCTTCGCGAACCAGGACGGAGCGCTCTGGCCCGGCCAGTTCGTCAAAGCCTCGCTCGAGCTGTACGTCGAGGCCGACGCGCTGGTCGTGCCGTCGAGCGCCATAGTCTCCGGGCAGCAGGGGTCCTACGTTTTCGTGGTGAAGCAGGATCGAACGACTGAAATTCGCGACGTCAGGGTTTCCCGCCCCGCGGGCGACTTTACCGTGTTGGCGGCGGGAGTGGAGCCGGGCGAGCAGGTCGTCACGGAAGGGCAGCTACGGCTCACGGCCGGGGCAAAGGTCCAGATCAAATTGCCGCCGGCGACGCCAGGAGCCGGCGCGTCGACCCGGGGTAGCACGTGAGCATCGCGGAGCCATTCATACGCCGCCCGGTCATGACCACGCTGGTCATGGCCGGCATTCTGATTTTCGGCATCCTGGGGTACCAACGTTTGCCGGTGAGCCAGCTGCCCAACGTGGACTACCCCACCATCCAGGTCAGCGCGAGCCTCCCGGGCGCCAGCGCCGAGACTATGGCGTCCGCCGTCGCGACTCCTCTGGAGCAGCAGTTCTCGACCGTGGCTGGCATCGACGCGATGACCTCGAACTCGAGCCAGGGCAATACGTCTGTCACGCTGCAGTTCAACCTGAACCGCGACATCGACGCCGCGGCGCAGGACGTCCAGGCGGCCATCGCGCAGACCCTGCGCTCGCTTCCCCAGGACATGCTGCCCCCCAGTTACCGCAAGGTGAACCCGGCGGACAGCCCGATTCTCTATTTCGCGCTCACCTCGACCACGTTGCCGCTGCAGCAGGTGGACGAGTACGCCGAGACGTTCCTGGCGCAGCGGATCTCAATGGTGGATGGTGTGGCGCAGGTGAACGTCTTCGGCTCGCAGAAGTATGCAGTCCGGATCCAGCTCAATCCGCAGGCGCTGGCTTCCCGCAAGATCGGGCTGGACGAGGTCGCCCAGGCGGTCGAGAGTGGAAACACCAATCAGCCCACCGGCGTGCTGTGGGGGAAAGACCGCGCGTGGACCATCCAGACGAACGGGCAGCTCCCCGACGCCGCGGCGTTTCGCCCGCTGGTAGTGGCCTCGCGAAACGGCGCGCCGGTGCGGCTCCAGGACATCGGCAATGTGATCGATGGGGTGCAGGACAGTCGGGTCGCGGCCTGGTTCAATGGCGAGCGCGGCGTCGTGCTGGCAATTCAGCGGCAGCCGGGCACGAACACCGTGGCGGTCGCCAATGCCGTACGGAAGACGGTGGACGACCTTCGCGCCCAGCTGCCGGCATCGGTCAAGGTGGATCTGCTGTTCGACCGGTCGCTGTTCATCAACGAGTCCGTCGCCGACGTGAAGTTCACCCTGCTGCTCACCATCTCGCTGGTGGTGATGGTGATCTTCCTGTTCCTCCGAAACCTCACCGCGACGGTGATCCCGAGTCTGGCGTTGCCGATGTCGCTGGTGGGCACGTTCGCGGTGATGTATCTGCTCGGCTTCAGTCTGGACAATCTGTCGCTGATGGCGTTGACGCTGGCCGTGGGCTTCGTGGTGGACGACGCCATCGTCATGCTCGAGAATGTGGTCCGCCACATGGAGATGGGGAAAACCGCCTGGCGGGCCGCACTGGAGGGTGCCCGCGAGATCGGGTTCACGATCCTTTCGATGACGATCTCGCTGGTGGCCGTGTTCATCCCCATTCTGTTTCTGGGCGGTCTGATCGGTCGCCTGTTCCAGGAGTTCGCGGCCACGATCGGCATCGCCATTCTGGTATCGGGGTTCGTCTCGCTGACGCTCACGCCGATGCTGTGCAGCCGGTATCTCAAGCCGGGCTCGCACGCCGGGCACGGCTGGTTCTACGAAATGACCGAGCGCGTCTGGCAGAGGGTGCTCCACGCCTACGACCGCAGCCTTCGCTTCGTCATGCGGCACCGGCCGGCGACCCTGGTGTTCTCATTCGTCCTGGTCGGCGCCACCCTCTGGCTCGCCGTGCTGGTGCCCAAAGGATTCCTGCCCAGCGAGGACCAGGGCCAGTTGATCGGCACCACCGAGGGGCTCGAGGGCACCAGCTTCGACGCGATGGTCGAGCTGCAGCGCAAGGTTGCCGCGATCGTGCAGCAGGATCCCAACGTCGCAGGGTTCATGTCGTCGGTGGGCGCCGGCGGCCGTACGCCCACGATCAACCAGGGCCGCCTCTTCATCCGCCTCAAGCCGCAGGACGAGCGGAAGCTCTCGGCCGACGACGTCGCGCGGGAGATGCAGCCCAAGCTCAGCCAGGTGCCGGGCATGCGGGTCTATATGCAGAACCTGCCGGTAATCAGCATTGGCGGGACGGTCAGCAAGAGCCTGTATCAGTTCACGCTCCAGAGCACTGACATCGACGCGCTCTACCAGAACGCCGGCATGCTGGAGCGCAAGCTGGCGACGCTTCCCCTGCTCGCCGACGTGACCAGCGATCTCCAGATCAAGAACCCGCAGGTGCGGGTGGACGTCGACCGGGACCGCGCAGCGTCGCTGGGCGTCACCGCGGATCAGGTCGAGAGCGCGCTCTACAACGCCTACGGCTCGCGGCAGGTGTCCACGATCTACACGCCTACGAACCAGTATTGGGTAATCATCGAGGTCCTGCCAGAGTACCAGCGCGATCTCCTGGCGCTGAATCAGCTCTACATACGCTCCAGCAGCGGCGATCTGGTGCCGCTTGCCGCAGTTGCGCGCATGAGCACGGACGTGGGCCCGCTCAGCGTCAACCACTCGGGTCAGCTTCCTGCCGTCACCCTGTCGTTCAACCTGGCTCCCGGCGTTTCCCTCGGCGAAGCGGTCACATCGGTGCAGCGAACGGCGGACCAGATTCTCCCCGCAACCGTCACCACGTCGTTCGCCGGAACTGCGCAGGCTTTCCAGGACGCGCAACGCGGTCTGCTCGGGCTGCTCTTCGTCGCGATCCTCGTCATCTACCTGGTCCTCGGCGTGCTGTACGAAAGCTTCGTGCACCCACTCACCATTCTCTCGGGGCTGCCGGCGGCCGGTTTCGGTGCCCTCCTGACGCTGCTCGTGTTCGGGTACGACCTCAACGTCTACGCGTTCGTGGGGCTCATTCTGCTGGTCGGCATCGTCAAGAAGAACGCGATCATGATGGTGGACTTCGCCGTGGAGGCCGAGCGACGGGAGCGAAAGTCGCCCGAGGTCGCGATCGTCGATGCCTGCCTGGTGCGATTCCGGCCCATCATGATGACCACGATGGCCGCCCTCCTCGGCACGCTCCCCATCGCGCTCGGCGCCGGCGCCGGCGCGGAGTCGCGCCGCCCGCTGGGCGTGGCGGTCGTTGGCGGACTTGCCTTCTCTCAGCTGATCACGTTGTACCTGACCCCGGTGATCTACACCTACTTCGACGAGCTGCAGCAGCGGTTCGGGCGGCGGAGCAAAAAGCCGGCCTCCGAGGAGGAGCAGGAGCAGCCGGAACTAGCCGGTGTGGCGGCACAGGGGGGAAATGGAATCAACGGAGTGAATGGCCGTAACAGCGTGAACGGTGAACAGTGAACAGAAGTCCCGCTGTTGATCGGAGCTCCCTGTTCACTGTTTACTGTTCACGCGTTCCTCCCGGCACTTCTACCGCCGCCCACCCTGCCCTCGGCCCCGCATATCTGAGATCGTAAAACCGAACGATCGGCCCTGACTCTCCGTTTCGCACAGTGGCCGCGGGGAAGCGGGACCACCTGAGGAAAGTCGAGCCCGCGGGCGTTGCGGCAGCGGCCTCGACCTCAGGTTGGTCGAGCTCGGGGACTACGGGCCGCGGATCGAGCGTGAAAGTGGGCGATCCCAGCCAACGAAATCGGCCGCGTCGATAGCCTCCCCGCGTCCTCAGTACCACCGACCGCACGAACGGGTTCGCCGGCCCCGGTGCCACCATGGTTGCGATGGGGTCGAGTCCCTCCGCGACCGCTTCGGCGTGCACGATTCCTCTTGCTGCGGCAGCCGAAATTCCCATGCAGCCTATGTAGACCATCGCTCCGATACCTGCCAGCCGGGCCGGGCGCTCAGCCACGGCGTGGGACCTGCCTTTGCGACGCAGCACCCAGCTCCAGAGTGCACCACCTCCGAGCAACAGCCAGAGCCAGGGGTCCACGATGAAGAGGGTATCGGCGTAGAACCATCGTTCCGAGAATGGCATCAACAATCGCACGCCGTAGGTATTGAGCAGGTCGAGGAACGGGTGGGACCATACCGCGATGGCGGAGAGCAGAAGCAGCGACCGGGCGTCCGCCGGGGGAGCCTTCTTGCGGCCGCGGGTCAGTCGGCCCGCGGCGAGCATGAGGCCGGTGAGGGCAACCGGAAGCACGACCAGTGCGAGCACGCCATGGGTCCACCCCCGCCGGAAGCCGAGAGCGAAAAGCGGGTCGCGGACGTACGCCAAGGCGTCGAGGTCCGGGAGGTTGGCCCCGATCAGGAGGGTGGGAACGGCAAGGCGGGTCCGGCGCCGGAGCCCGCTCTCGGCGAGGGCGGCGCCGACCAGCGTATGGCAGAGGTTGTCCATCGGGCAATGGTAACCCCGCCCGGGCCGGTCTTGCCTTGGGCTCCGAATGTGACTATCCTAGCATCCGGATACTAGGATGAATACCTCGAGTGTTCTCGACCGCCTCGGCGCCCTCGCCGACCCCACCCGTACCCGGCTGCTGCTCGCGCTGGACCGGCACGAGCTCACCGTGTCCGAGCTCTGCTCGGTGCTTCAGCTGCCCCAGTCGACCGTCAGCCGGCATCTCAAGCTCCTGGCCGACGATCGCTGGGTGAGCGCGCGCGCCGAGGGAGCCAGCCGGCGGTATGCGCTGGCCTCGACCATCGACCCGGCCGCTCGCCGCCTGTGGCAGCTGGTCCGCGGCCAGCTCGCCGAGGACGTGACCGCGTCCCAGGATGCCGAACGGCTTCGGAGCGTGCTGGCCCAGCGCCGTACCCGGTCGCAGGAGTTCTTCGCGAACTCGGCCGGGCGGTGGGACGCGCTCCGAACGGAGCTGTTCGGACCTCGCACCGATCTGGCCGCGCTTCCCGCCCTGCTGGATGAGCGTTGGGTCGTAGGAGACCTGCGTTGCGGCACCGGCCCGCTCGCCGGGACCCTGGCCCCGTATGTGGCGCGGGTCGTAGCCGTCGATCAGTCGAGAGCGATGCTGGCGGCCGCTCGGGCTCGACTGCGGGACTACTCCAACGTTGAGTTGCGCCAGGGAGAGCTGGAAGAGTTGCCGGTGGCGGACGGCGAACTTGACGCCGCTGTACTCTTTCTCGTCCTGCATTACGTCGCCGAACCGGGTCGAGCTCTTGCCGAGGCCGGACGGGCGTTGAAGCCGGGTGGTCGCTTGCTGGTGGTGGACATGACACCGCACGCCCGGGAAGAGTATCGCCGAACGATGGGGCACCTGTGGCAAGGATTTTCGAGCGAGCAGGTGGATAACTGGCTGGCTGCGGCCGGGCTTGAGGCCGGCCGATACGTGACGCTTCCGGCCGACCCGCAGGCCAAGGGGCCGGCTTTGTTCAGTCTGTCGGCCGCGCGGCCGAAGGGGCCGGCGCAGGGCCTGTACGACGGTGAGCCGGCGGGCCAGAATTCGATGATGAGGAACGCGACTCGCAAACTGAGGAACCGAGGATGACGACAGTGGTCGGAGCGGGAAGGCGAGCGGGCGTCGAGCGCCTGCCGTTCAAGGTGAAAGACCTGGGTTTGGCGGAGTGGGGTCGGAAGGAGATCCGGCTCGCGGAGCACGAGATGCCGGGGCTCATGACGCTACGAGCGGAGTATGGAGCCGAGAAGCCGCTCAAGGGCGCCCGTATCATGGGATCGCTGCACATGACGGTGCAGACCGCCGTGCTGATCGAGACGCTGGTCGAGCTGGGTGCAGACGTGCGCTGGGTCTCCTGCAACATCTTTTCGACTCAGGACCACGCGGCCGCCGCGGTGGTGGTCGGCCCCGACGGGACCCCGGACAACCCCAAGGGAACCCCCGTGTTCGCTTGGAAGGGCGAGACACTCGAGGAGTACTGGTGGTGCACCGACCAGGCTCTCATGTGGCCAGACGGTGAAGGCCCCACCCTGATCGTGGACGACGGTGGTGACGCGACACTCCTGGTGCATCGGGGCGCCGACTTCGAGGCGGCCGGTAAGGTGCCCGCCTTCGACTCCTCGAGCGATCCCGAGGAGTGGGGGGTCATTCTCGACCTGCTGCGGGCCGAGCAGCGCAAGCATCCGGGGCGCTGGACCAAAGTCGCAGCAGGGTTGAAGGGTGTGTCTGAAGAGACCACTACCGGTGTGCATCGATTGTACGAGATGATGCAGGCGGGCACGCTGCGTTTTCCCGCCATCAACGTCAACGACTCGGTGACCAAGTCCAAGTTCGACAACCTTTACGGTTGCCGGCATTCGATCGTGGACGGGTTGAATCGGGCCACGGACGTCATGCTGGCCGGCAAAGTATCGGTCATCTGCGGCTACGGGGACGTGGGGAAGGGCTGTGCCCAGGCCCTCAAAGGCCAGGGCGCCCGCGTCGTGATCACCGAAATCGATCCGATCTGCGCCCTTCAGGCCGCGCTCGAGGGATATCAGGTCACGACGCTGGACGATGTGGTCGAGACGGCGGACATCTTCATCACGGCCACCGGCAACAAGAACATCGTTACGGTCGACCACATGAAGCGGATGAAGGACAAGGCCATCGTGGGCAACATCGGCCACTTCGACAACGAAATCGATATGGCAGGGCTGAAGAAGGGCGGGATCGAGCGGGTGAACATCAAGCCTCAGTACGACGAGTTCGTCTTTCCCGACGGACATTCTGTCCTGATCCTGGCTGAGGGGCGCCTGCTGAACCTGGGGTGCGCCACGGGGCATCCCAGCTTCGTGATGTCCTCCTCGTTCACCAACCAGGTGCTGGCCCAGCTGGATCTGCACCTGAGCTCGCTCGGCAAGCCGACGATCTCGGGCACCCGGTACAGTGACAAGCGGGTTTATACGCTTCCGAAGAAGCTCGACGAGAAGGTGGCACGTCTGCACCTGCCTAAGCTGGGCGTAAAGCTGACCCCGCTCACGCCCGACCAGGCGGCCTACATCGGCGTGCCGGTCGAAGGCCCCTACAAGTCGGACCACTACCGGTATTGATTGCGCCGGAACAGGGAGAGGGCTCCCGCAGTGATGGGGAGCCCTCTCGCTTTGGCGGTGCGGCCTCTTACCGGCCCCCGGCCCTCGCATTACTGTGTGTTGGTTAGAAAACCGGCCGCGTGAGCCCGCGGCCCGACTCATCGATCTCGAGCGCCGCGACAGCGGCGGGAGGACATATGGCCCCGAGAGCCAATGACTTTGAAGAGGCCCTGGAACGCCCGTCCAGGGGGGCGGGCGCAGTCACTGCTGCCGGCCTGGTGCTGGCTGCCGCGGTCGCGGGTGTGGCGGTCGGCCTGCTGATGCCACCGGAAACCGGGGAGGATATCCGCGAGCGGGTCCGCGAGCGGATGCGCTCCAAGTTTGGTGACCTGAGCGAGGGGTTCGGACGCCGAATCCGCACGTTCCGGGAGGAGGGCAACGGTGCCCTCCGCCAGATCGAGAAGCGCCTCAACAAGCTCGAGGACCGCTTCGACGCGGCGCGGGACGCGGCGATCGACGCGGTGGAAGAGCCACTCGAGCGACTCCGGAGTGAGCGGCGCAGTAACGGGGCCGCGCCCATCCTGGGCCTCGCAGCCGGCGCGGCGCTCGCATGGTTCCTGAGCAGTGAGCGCACCGCCGATGCGCGGGCGCAGGTGCGGGACGCCGCGGAGAAAGCTCGCCGCCGTGCGATGGATGAGTGGGATCGCTTCCAGGAGCGAGGCGGGTTCGCGCGCCGCCGCGGCAACGTACCTAACGGCGGCACCTCGGCCGAGAACGCCAAGTCGGAGATCTAGCGCAGCGCAAGCTCGAGGAACGCCGTCCCGGGAATTGGATTCGCCGCGTACGGCTCGATTTCCCTGAAGCCGAGTGAGCGATAGAGGCTCCGCGCCGCGCTCATGGATGGCAGGGTATCGAGTCGTATACGGCGATATCCAATTGCTTTAGCGTGGCCGATGACTGACACCGCCAGCGCCCGGCCTACCGCGGCGCCGCGGAATTCAGGGCGCACGTAGAGCCGTTTCATCTCCGCCACGTCGAGTGAGAGCCGACGGAGCGCGGCACAGCCCGCTACCTGCTCATCACACCAAGCCAGCAGCAACCGTCCGTCCGGCGGCGCATACCGGCCCGGCAATGCCGCCACTTCAACCTCGAAATCCTGGAAGCCCAGATCGATTCGCAGCGCCGACGCGTACTCGATGAACAATTCGCGCGCGGCCGCGATTTCCGGTTCCGATTCCGCCGGCTCGATCCGCACCCTCAAGCGCAACCTCAAACCTGACCCGGAGGGGCCTCAGAACATGAAGCCAGCCTTTATGTACACGCCGGTTCGCCCCTCGCTCTCCACGATCGCGGCGGTGAGCGCATTGTTGCGCGTCAGCGGCGCGAACCAAAGTCCGCCGCCGAAGCCGTGATGCCACTTGCTTGAGGATTCTCCGTTAAACCACACTCGCCCGCCGTCGGCCGCACCGAAAAGGCCCCAATCGCCCGGCAGGATGATGTAATAGCGACTTATCCGCAGACGGAGCTCGGCATTGCCCCAGGCCGAGGCGTCGCCAATGTAGCGGTGCTCGAAGAGCCCTCGCACCGTATTGGCGCCTCCCACATGCGCCGCGTCGAAGAACGGGTAGGTACCCCAATTCTTTTGGCCTCCAGCCCGAAGGGCCAAGGTTGGTTGGAGCGGGATGTTGGCTGTGAGGTAGGTGGAAGCCGCCCCGTGGACCTCGCCATAGGTCGAGACGGCGTCCCAGACGTTGGGGTACACGCTGCCGCCGGCCACCAACAGCACACCGCGCGTTGCCGCGGCTCGGTGGTCCCGGCTGTCGAACTCGAAGCCTCCCTGGGCACCCACTTCTCCGAACTTCTCCGACCCGTATGGCCGCACCTGTGCGATCAGTACGTCCCGATTGAGATCGGTGTCCGCGTAGCGCACGACGGGCGCGAACCAAATCGTCGTATAGCGTCCGACCTGCCATGCCGGCCCGATAGAAAAGAAGTACTGCTGCTGGAAGACCTTGGAGAAGTCGCTGGAACCGAGATCCGGCGTCTCGTTGCCGAAGTCGAAGAAGCGGAGCACATCAATGCCCGACGCACGCGCCTTCACCAGGATTCGCGTGCCTGAGTTCTGAAACCGGAAGTCGCCAAGGAAGTCGACGCGAAACTTGCTCGGACTAGTGGCGTAGCCGGCGCGCAGCGACAACTTCGAAGCATATGGGTTCTGGCGGAAGCCATAGTCGTAAAGCGTCGGCCCACCGCCAATAAAGAATCCCAGATCTGAGCTATAGCCCATCCACGGATTGAACCGCCACTGGTGACCCCAATCGCGGGGCGCACGCCGAATCGGGTCCAGCGAGTCGGGATGGGTGTACGGGCGTCGATCGATCGAGGGCCGGTGGCTCCCCGCGACGACGGACTTCGGGCTCGTGTCGAACACCTTGGTGGAACCGCCGGTTGCGTCGTCCACCACGATCTTCGGCCCATCGCCGCCTGCGGTCGCCGATCCGATGACTCGCAGAGTTGGACCACCGCCGTCCCCCTCGACGTGGACGCTGTCTCGCCCCTCGTTCAGGTACAGGCGTACGTCTTGGGTTTCTCCGCCGATGAAGCGCCGATGAAAGAACGGCGAGGTGTCGCCCTTCTCGGAGTCGGCCTGACGGATGGTCAGATCCATGGTGCCGTCGCCGTTCCGATGAGCCACGGCAACTTCGTCGCGCTTGGTCGTCCGCACTTCCACGTTCCGCGCGAAGAAGCGGTACAGCTTGTTCGCCTCGTCCGGCAGGGCGTCTCTCCGCTTTTTGAGTGCCGTCGCCAACCGCTGGCCGTCCTTCTGGAAGTATTCCGGCGGCAGACGATGCACGGCGTCGTCGATGACCTGGTCGGTGAGTCGAGACTGAAGCTCGCGGACGGTGGAGTTCCAAACCGGCTGCGCGAGACCTACCAGCAATCGCCGATCGAGGAAGCGCGCGTTCCAGGTAATCCCGATTGTCGACGGATACTTGTCGCCGAAATCCACCAACTGCGGAAACCCCGAGGCACGAGCGATGCCGAGCAGAAGGCCGTCGTAGCGAACGAATGCCTGGTCACGATCATAGGGGACCGGCTGCCACGGAGCTTCCTTGCCTTCTTGAGTCTTGATCCAGCGCCACTGCTTCTCGTGTCGATCCCAGTCGCCCAGCAGGACATCCATCAGGCGGGCCCTGAGGTAGGCAACCGTGTCGATGGTCTCCCGGGGGTCCTTGTCCAACTTCTCGAACAGCTCATAAGTGTCGGCGACCTTCACCGCGCCCTCGAACCCGGCGCCTTCGTCGTCCCCTGAGGTGGGGCGCTCCTCAAGTGTTCCGATCAAGCCGGCGAAATCCTTGAACTCACCCAGGGCCGGGTCATTCGGCATGACGAAGATCCGAATAGGCGAAGCCTTCACGCCTACCGCCTCGAGCAAGGGCGCCACGACTACCGGGCCGGCCGGAGCGCCGGCGCTGATCTGATCCTGATAGATGCGGTCGGCCACGGTCTCGCGAAGGTCCGGCGGCAGGAGCGGCGATGGGTCCTTGTCGATCGAGCGGAAGGCCCACTTCCGTCCGTCAGCGCTTTCCAGCCTGAGCGACTTGGTCTGCGTGCCGCCGCCTCGCCGAGTGGGATGCAGGCCGCCGGCAAAGTGCTTTAAGTCGAGCACCGGGACCTTGATCGGCGTCGCCCACAGGTCGCGGTAGTGGTCTCCGAAGAAGAAGTTGTGGAGGCCGCCTTTATGGTACCGAGCGCCGAGCGCGGCCGTGATCGTAGAGTCCGGCGTGAGAGAGTCGGCCGGCGCTTGCGCGGAGACCGGAGCTGCCGTCAGCGCCAGAGCGCCGGCGACGGCGACTGTGATGGACTGAGCCCGCATGATCCCTCCAGGCTGTTCACTCGAGCCACGTGGAGAATCGCTCCTGCAAGCGACCCTCCTGATCGACGGCAAGCACGCCCAGGCGTTCGCGTCCGTCGGTGAGAAACTCCACCCGCATGAACCCAGCGTCCTGAGAGGCGAACCGTGTCTCCGGGAGGCGGTTCACCGGACCCTCGTGCCCAAAGATGCCTGCTCCGCTGACAAGCAGCCAGCGAGCGTTGATCCCCCTCAGCACTTGCAGGTTGTGGTCGTGCCCATCGGCCCAGACCAACGGCGGGTGGTCCCGCATGGCACGCTGGAGCATATCCCGCATTCGCTGGTTAACGAAGCCGGCCATATCCTGGTTCGTTACCCCGCTCTGCCGCGCGATGGCGTAGGTCGGCCCGACGCCGGGCAGGGGGATCCAGAGCCAGGGTTTCACAACCCGGAGCGGGAAGAGATAGGACTCGACCCCGAAGTAGCCACCGTGCTCGCCGCCGGAGGCGAGCGGGTGATGGGCCGCCACTACCACTTTTCGGTCGCCGGCCGACGCGAGATCCGCCTTGAGCGAATCGGCGACGGCCCGCTCGTTGATCGCCCGGCATTTTGAGGTCGAGCCCACCGGCCTTGGCCCTCCGTGCAGCCACCACTGCGTATCCAGGGTAATCAGCCGAACCCGCCGGCCCAGGTCTACCACCGCGGGCCCCGGGCAGCCGTCTGCCGGCAGAAGCTCGACCTCGGGCGCGCCGCGCCGCGCGATCTGGCGCCCCTGGCGCCGGATCGCGTTCCATCCGTCGGGCCCATGCTTGGCCCAGTCGTGGTTGCCGGGGACGAAGATGCCGCGGGCGCCGGCGGCCTTGACGAGATCTACCTGCGTGTCGAGCCGCCGCTCCATCTCGGCGCGATCGGGTGCCGCCGAGTCGGGGAGGCCACGGGGATAGACGTTGTCGCCGAGGAAGACGACGACCCGCTGGCCAGGGGCATTCTCCAACTCCGCGGCCAGGGCCTTGAGGACGGGCTCACCGCTGGGCGCCGGGGCACCCGCGTCGCCGATCAGGAACATTGTGATCTCGACAGCGTTCGGCGCGGGGCGCGGCGCCGATGACGGGCCCGCCCCGGCGCAAGCGGCGACGAGGCCGAGCGCGGCGATCCCAAATCTCATCGAAAGACGCGGAGGTAGACCTGGCGGTGCAGGCGGGCCAGCGCGGCGCGGAATTCGGGATCCTCCCGTGCCCGATCGAACAACGCCGAATCGAGCACCCTGAACTCGATGGGGTTGGGTGAGACGGCATAGCCGCGCTCGAGCCACTCCACGGCGCGGCGGGTGTCGCCCATAGTGCCGTAGTACGCGGCGAGCAGGCCCAGCTGGAACACACTCCCGTACTTGCCCGCCGCGTACGCAGTGCTGACCGAGTCGGCCAGTCCGGCGGCCTCGTCGCGCCGGCCTGCGGCCGCGAGGCACATCGCCCTCAACTCGGGGAATGCGCCCAGGTCGAGCGCGAGGCAACGATCGGCCTGGCCCTGCGCCAGCAGGGCGGCAGCCTCGATCGCGTAGCCTCCGACAAACTGAGGATCCAGAGCCAGAGTCCGCCGGCTTTCGTTCATTGCCAGGTCATAGCGGCGTGCCGCCAGGGCGACGAGCGCAGCGGCTGTATGCATTGCGGGAGACAGCGGGTCCAGCTGCACCGCCGCGTCGGCTTCCGCCACCGCCTGGGGGTAACGGCCCTGCCGCGCCAGGGCGAGCGAACGCACGATGCGGGTGTTGGCCGAGTTCGGCGTGCTCGCAATGGCGCGGCCAACGTCGGCCTCGACAAGGGAGTCCGGCGCCCAGGCATTGAGCCTGATGGTCGCTCGCGCGACATAACCGGCCGCAAGATTGGAATCGAGCTGAAGGGCGCGGTCGGCCATGGTCGACGCGCGCGACAGGGTCGCATACAGATCGCCGGTGCGGGCGATCGCCACCCACTGTTGCAGGGCGCTCGAAAG
>Ga0134127_10001936_pt1 | contig 15104 bp, 8 predicted proteins | sample KB31753_FD_96459 | JGI IMG/M metagenome (GOLD analysis project Ga0134127, IMG submission 96459) | Terrestrial soil microbial communities with excess Nitrogen fertilizer from Kellogg Biological Station, Michigan, USA - KB3-175-3 | ecosystem: Environmental > Terrestrial > Soil > Unclassified ...
CGCTTGCCCGTCTTAATTGCATATAATTCCATCCACTCAACTGCTGCCGTAGCCACCGAGACTGGCGGCCATTCGTGACGACCATCAAACGCCTGAAAACGATGGCTGATGCGGGCTTTGCTTAGCAGTTCTTCCATGCCCTTGAGTTCGGGATAGTTAAAGTCGTCGACGCCGGCAGCACCAAAGAAAACAAAATGCATCTCTAGCATCGAAGACGGATTGATGGGATAACCCGCGCCATTGGCCATTACGCCTGCCAGGCATTTGCAGCCTAACGCGATGCGGACTGCCGCGCGTGCGCCGCCGGAAAATCCGGTGGCATACATACGCTCATCATCGATCGCAAAACGCTGATGAGTATCCGTCAGCATCGCGTTCCACGCATTCACCATAATGTCCCATGGACCATTGCGTGAAGTGTTTGAGCCAAGCACGATCCACCCGTACTTCTCCGCCGCCTCTTTGAAACGCTCGACCGGGACGCGGCCTCGCGCACCCGGGTCGAAAGCGTATAGCACCGGCCACTTCCGATTGGGCGTGTAATTCGACGGGAGATAGAGCGCGTAACTTCGCGACGAATCGCTGAGCGCGTCAATGCGCTCGACGACTTGACCTCTTGGGATCGACTCTGTCTGTGTGATCGCATGTGCGGTTGAGTGGGAGAGTAAAACGACCATCACACTCAAGCGCACAAATGAAGACATGATCATCACCACTACCGCACTAGAATCGCGAAACGATGAACAGGCTGCCACCGATCGCAATCAGGTCTTCGAGCAAAGCAATGTTGAATCTGGCTGGCGCAGGGACTTTACGAGCCGAGCGCGAACCTGATAGCCGCCGTTCGATGTTTGTCGAGCCGCGCTTTATAAGTCCATTTTGCCACGGTCTGGATGACAGGGTGCAAGGGTGAGCTCCCACATTGTCCTTCAAAGCCGAGTGGCTGCTCAAAGGGATCGTAAAATCGCAGGCCCCATCCATTTCATCCGTGCCCTGGAGTCATAGAGTCAGTGGCCCTACCGCCTCAATGTCGCACGCCGGCGAACTTGTGTTGTCGTCCAATCAACACGATCGTTTCGAACAAACCCGGTGGGAATCGTTCGAGGCGGACGCACTCGTTGGATTGTCAGGGGAACCTCCACGAGGTTGTACCCTCGGTGAGACAATGTGGAAAAGGATTTGTCAGCAGTGAATTACTGATTATGTTGGTCGGGGCGAAAGGATTCGAACCTCCGCCCTCTCGGTCCCAAATCACAGGTTCGGCAAAAGCTTAAGTTTTTGTCTTTTCGAAAGTTGCAGCCACCACGAGTTTATTAGGGTTTTGCGGTTCTTTCCCATTGGTTATCAGCGCATCTCCGCGATGTGCTGCGGATTCTGTCCACAAATTGGCCACACGCTTTTGGGGTGAACCCCTTCGTTGAGACAGTTTCAATTAGCCACACTTCCCGTCAATAGATTTGCTTCTCAAACAACCACTTCTCATTCAGAATCTCAGACAACTGGGGAAGCGGAGGCGAGCGCTGCTGGAGAGTAACTCGCCAAGGAATAATCAGTTGGCGACTCATCGAAACATACGGTCGGGGATCTCCGGGACTCCGAAAGGCCCCCAATGAAACGAGGGCCTTGTTTCGGTTGTGCCCGCGTGCAGAAGACTGGGCCAACCGAAGAGTGGAGCCACGGACGCGGAACGCTCAAGGTTAACCACCTGTTGACGGGGAGCCGAGTACCAGAATCGAATGTCTCCTTCGTTGTCTCGCGAATATAGCGTTTCCCCGTCGTCCGAAAAGGCCAATGCGTTAACTCCGGATTTAGAAACTCGCAAAGTCATCAGCAATTGATAGGAGGCTGCACTCCAGAGGTTCACCGTCCCCTTATCGTCGCCGGAGGCTATCGTTCTCCCGTCAGGCGAAAACGCGAGCGCAGTAACACTGGAAGCGTGGCCTTCGAGCGGTTCTGTCAGCAACTTTTCGGGGAAGGTACTGATATCCCATAGTTCCACGGTTTTATCGGTTCCACCGGTCGCCAGAATCTTGCTGTCGTGAGAAAAGGCAAGAGACGCAACGGAGATATCGACGCCTCTGTGCCCCTCGAAGTTTGCGTCGATTTTTTTACGTGTAAGCGTATCCCAGAGTGTGACCATGCCATGCTTGGCCTCGTCGCCTCCACCGCCCACGGCAAGAAGCTTAAGATCTTTGGAAAAGGTCATAGCTCTCGTACGGACTGTACCAACCATAGAAATGTTTGGTTTAGACGACGGGTCAGACTTGGGATTCCACCATTCCACCTTACTGGGACTGCCAGACAACGCCTCAACTTGACCATCGGGTGATCGGGCGGATTGCCGCGACGCGCCTTGCCTAATCGCTACCGGTAATTTTGCCAGCTCGTATGAGAAGGGCGACCGCGACAGCTCTTTCTCAGCCACATCCCACAATTGCAAGCGGTGGCTGGAGCCGACCGCGAGTGTGCGGCTGTCGCTCGAGAAAGCAAGCGAAATAGCATATGCAACGTCCGGGCTGAGCGTGAACAACTCCCTTGGTTGATCGCCGGTGATGTCCCACAGCTTCACGCCGCCTCCATTGAGCAAATCAGTGCCGTCGCCGGTAGCAAGCCGTTTGCCGTCTGGTGAAATGGCGACCACAAGATCTTTATAAGGGTTACGCTCTAACCAACTTTCTTTATGCACGGGCAGCTTCATCTTGAATGAATACACGGTGGCGTCTGCATTTGCCGCGGTCCAAACCATAAAACTCGAGTTGCTGCTGGTCACCATCTTCCTGCCGTCCGGCGTGAAGGCAAGTGATCTGATGAACGGTCGTTTTTCACCGATCGCTAGTTGATTGTTTTTGTCCAGCAACTCTATCTCTGAAGCTTTGTTTGTTTGGACGTTCCAACGCGTCAGTTTTCTGCCGTCGCTTGTGATAAGCGCCTCGCCTTTTTCCACGAAACAGACTGACGGATATCCATCGCCGCCATCCGATAATGTAATCGGTTGTTCCTTGCTGAGGTTCCACAGCATGAACGTCGACCCGTTGCCGATAGCCAGCACATTCTCGTGCGGCACCACGGCAAGCGCGATGTGGCTGTCGTTGCCTTTCAATTTGGCGGTGCGCACGAGGGTAGGAGGTGCGGATTCAGCTGTTGGCCCCGATGGGTCAGGTAAAGCCCACACCTTAATTGCTGTGCGATCGCCGGTGACGAAGTGGTAGAGGCCTACTATGGCAACAGCCTTAATGCTCTCTGGCTGAGCCGGAAGCTTGACGATTGGGGGACTTGAGAGGCCGAGCCCCATCTTTACAACGTTATCGTCGCCGACGGTGATAAAGTGATTTTCCACTTCGTTGCCAAAAGCTATGGGCGCGACCGGCCTGGCAGTGTAAACAGCTACAGGGCCGGCGGTAAGCGCCGGCGCAGGGTTCATGCCCTCCAGAATTGCCGGACCCTCGCCGAAGGTCGCAAGCTTCCGGCTGGCAAGTCTCCAAAGGTAATACCACTCGAAACCGCGCAGATCTCCTCCTATTTCATCCCAGGCCGAATCAGTGATGTATCCAAGTTCATCCTTCAGTGCGATCAGACCTTCGGCCCTATAATGTGTACTCGTAATATCGCCCTTGCGAAGCATCTGCTCGCGATCCAGTAGTTTTTGGGCGCGCTCAGCGTCACCGGCTTCGTACGCTTTCTCCGCCAATCCGATGCTCGAAGCGTAGAGTCGTTTGCGATTTTCGTTGATCTGATAAAGAGCATTCGTGGCGCTCCTGCGTGCTTTCTGTTCGTTTTCAGTAGCCAACTGCTCATTTTCAGTAGCCTTCCGCGCCGCCGTTTCCGCTCTCACTTTCTCTGCCGCCGCTTCCTTCGCGTTCTGTTGTGCGAGAACGGTCTTTGCCTGGGCCAGGTTACGTTGCTCCTCGGCTTCTTTGGCGCGTTTATAGACTTCGTCCTGCGAATTTTTCAACTGCTCGTTTGCCTTCCTGGCGAGTTGATTCTGTAGCGTAGCTTCTTCCAGTGCCTCTTTAGTTTTCTCGGTTGCGGTCTCGGCTATTTTCTTCTGCTTTTCAGCTTCCACCAACAAACCCTGGGCTTTGTTCTTTTGGCCGTAGGCATACACGCCCATCGCCAGAGAGAAGATAAAAGCGACCGCGAAGATCAGAGCGGTGAGTCGCGTGCGTCTGATTTCTCTCGAGCGGCGCGCATTCTCGCCCGCAATGAGCGCGTCACGCACGGTGATGCTCTCGTTCAGAAAATTCATCGCGAGCGGAAATTCCGGATGATAGCGCTTGGCCCAAACATGATTCGGATTGGTTGAGTCACGCCAGGTCAACGCTACCCCGAGATCAGGGTCACGCCACAAACCAGCCTTGCCTTCCTTATGCAGCACCGCAGTTTCGGCGAGCCGACGGTAAATGCGCGCCGAGCGCGACTCCTCGTCCACCCAGGTCTTCAAACGTTCCCAGTTGCGAATCAGGCTCTCGTGGGAAATGTCGATGAGCGACTCGCGGTTTAAGTGAACGTGCCCGCCTGTGATCGCGTCAGCCGGCGGCGGCATGAGAAATGACCTGCCCTCGCGCCGAAACACTTCAATTACCCCGATCACAGCCGCTTCGTTCGCGCCGGTTAACTCGCAAATCTCACCGACTTCCATCGGGCGCCGTATCTCGCGGTTGTCAGTCCCTTTTTCCGTTAGTCCCTTGAACAGTTTTTCAGCAATCACTTGCTGGTTGTCATTTAGTTCTGCATAGGCTTCGTCGGCATGTCGCGAGAGAGCTGCCCCCATGCCGCCGATGGCTTCGTAGTCTGGAAGATCCATTGGCTTGCCGTTGCGGTGAGCGAGCCAGTGGTCCCAAGTGCGCATCAGGGCGTGCTGGAGAATTGGAAGTTGATCGGGATTGTCGCCGACGTCGTTCAGCAGTTGATTGACGAGCGGCTCGCTGATCGCACCCTGGCCGACTGCAACAGGTCCACTGATCGCTTCGCGTCGTTCGTCGCGGGTCATGCGTGGGATCAGGTATTGGCCGTTATTGATTGCCTCCGGCAATTCCCAGAACTGTGAGCAGTCGCCGAGGAAATCGGAGCGCATCGTTAGCACCACGTAGATTTTCTCGACCTTTGGGCCGACCGCTTCGAGCAACAGCTTCACGAAAGCAGCCGCGTCTTCTTGCGAGTTCTCCGCTTCAATGAGCTGCTTGAAACGAAACAATTCCTCGAACTGATCTATTACGACGAGCAAATTTTCGTACTCCGGAAATAGCGGCTGTCCTTTCTCGTCGAATTTTATGCGCGCACGACTAACAAGCTCGACCAGGCCGAGACTGCTTCGTCTCAGGGTTGTCTCTGCCATGACAGCCTGCATGTCCGCGCTCTTTACATCGCCCGAGCCGAGCACTGCTGGAGAAGTCAGAGCCCCTGCGAGATTACCAATGGGGTCGCTGCCGGGACGCAGGATCGCAATACGCCAGTCGGAGCCCGCGCTTGCCATCAGCCCGCCTTGCAGTGCGGGGAGTAATCCCGCGCGCACGAGCGAAGACTTTCCGCTGCCCGAAGTGCCAACCACTGCCAGAAAGCGCGTCCGCTTCAGACGCCGGAGCAGTTCTTCGCTCTGGCCGTCGCGCCCGAAAAAAAGGTGCGTCTCGGTCGATTCAAAAGGCCGCAGACCAGGAAAAGGATTGGCGGTGTGCTCAATTTCTTGCATCGTCTGCTCCTTTCGCGGCGGTTTGGACGCGCGCAACGAACGAATCTAAAACTGCGGGCGAGAAGTCGTCGAAGTTCTTTATAACCAACGTGTCGAGGCTGTTGAATAGTTGCTTGTGTGCAGTCTTTGGTGAAGCCACGTAGACAGCTTCCGCAGCCAGTAGGGTCTTGCGGTTAAGGCCTACCATCTTTTTCAGGTCACGCCGTTTGTACTCAAACCAGAGTTGATTGGCGTTGCCGTAATAAATCAGTACCGCATCACAGTGCGCCAGATTGTACTTGTGAATTTCGAATCCTTCAGAGTCAGCCACTCCTTCGTCGTCAAGGAGAGGCAGTAATACCTGGTAATGCTTGTCGGCAGAGAGATAGTTATTTAAGGGAAGCACGCCCTCAAGATCGCGCTTATCAAAAATCAAGTAGATTTTGGCCGGACTCTTACCGGACGAACCATTTTTAGCGGCGTGGCCGTTGCTGCTGAGGCGAAGTTGAATGACATTCTTGAGTTCCTCCAGCGGCGTTTGTAACAGCTCCGCGCCCCGCTGCGTTGCGGCATCAGTGCGTAAGTGTTCGATAAACTGCGCCTGAATTTCCTCGTGCGGAGCCAGCCCCACGGGCAGCCACAACAATCTTGAAAACGCCTTGTCGCGACTGCGTTCCGCGGCGATTTCATTTTGCAGACGAACGATCGAGCGACTGCCGGCTCCCTCGGGAACTATGCCGTAACTGCCGCCGATGAGGTGAACAGAAAGCTTCGCACGGCTGACACATTCGCGTACTGCTTCCTCGTAGTTTGGCGAGATCAGCGGCAGCTCCCTTTCGGGAAGAATGTCGTAACCACGATTCTGCAACTCGCGCTTGATCTGATCTCGCTCTCCGCTTAAGTCCCTGGTTGTTTGCGCGAGATAGACAGTGCCTTGTGCGCGAGAAAAGACCGAGCCCTGAGCGAGAGTACGTGAGCGTAGATTAATCTTGGAAAGCACTTGCTTGAGATCCCAGACGAGGTCGTCAAGTTTGCCCCAGTATCTTTGGTCGCGGTGTCGTCCCAACTCCTGCCCAAACGCAACCGGCCGCTGAGTAGTCTTGTCTATTTCGTAAAATTCGTAACCCGGTTGCTTCTGAAACTCGGGCGGGTGTTGCGCGAGATCGATGTGAGTCTTGACCACTTTGAAAAGGCGCATTCTGTCGCCCACCCGGAGACCACCAGTCTGATCTGCCAGACGGCAAAACTCGCGCAGTTCGCCCAAGCACCAATCAGACTGAAGGTAGCCCGGTGAAAGAATTGAGATCAGTACGGCGGTCGTCCGGATTCGTTCTTCCAGCACGTCGGCAAAGTAGGAGTTGCCCGGCAGCCGCGGGTCACGCCAAATCTCGGGCTTGTAACCAAGGGCCTCAGCCAGGAGGCTTTCGAACCGCTCGTGAAAATTGTCTATCCATCCTTTGCCTTCTTCATCGAGCAGTTCGTTGTCCAGGCTACGATAGCTAATAAAGACATCGTCTATGAAGGTGTGACTTGAAGACATTGACACTCCAAATGCAGGAAAAACTATTAGGATGGAACACGATCAAGAATCGGTTCCAGTGTGACAGAGGATCGAGCTTTTCTCCGAGGACACTATTACCGTTTAGTTGTAATGTCAAATCTGAGGTTCGCGCAGTTCCGATGAGTCGCGGAGAACTGATACCTGCAGGGGTTTCATAGCTACATCGCTTGAGCTTGGGCCGGGTTAGGATTTGGTGCCAGCCGGTTTTTAAACTGCTCTTTCTCAGGATGAAACATAGTCCAGTAACGCACCGGGCGCGGCGCCTAACTTTCATAGAATGCAATAGTGGGTTCGTTCCCAGTGACCAGGCGATCTACTGCTCATTAGATCGCGACCGGCTACACGCGTCTGGCGCTCGCTCGCTATGAAGCGTTCACGAATGTCGCTAATGGGGCTACCTTCGCGCCGTTCAACTTCAACGCGACGTGCGACCGATTCAATTTGTCCACAAATTGGTCCACAAATGAAATACGGCCGCCAATGACGGCAGCCGTAAACTATTGACCTTATTGGTCGGGGCGAGAGGATTCGAACCTCCGACCTCTCGGTCCCAAATCACAGGTGCGGCAAAAAGCTAAGTTTTTGCCATTTCGAAAGTTGCAGCCACCACGAGTTTGCTAGGGTTTTCCGGTTCTTTCCCATCCGCTACCAGCCGCTATCTGCACGGTGCTGAGAATTCTGTCCACAAATTGGCCACACATTTTTGGGGTGAACCCCGCCGTTTACAATTTTGGGGTCAAGCCACGTCGCCACCTCAATCATTCAGCGCGGAGGTAATCGGAGGGTAAAATGGATGGGCCACCGAGGACGAAGAAGAAAGCGAAAGAACGTCGAGCAAAGACTATATCAACCCACGACTGCATTATTCCCCCCGTTCTTCCCAAGGAGGACCTGTACAAGCTCCTTTTCAGGCAATCCGGAGGTGAGGCGCAACGTATTCGAGAGCAGAAATGAAAGGGCGTCGTTTAATAGACGCCCTTTTCCTCAGTTAATTCACGGGTACTTCGGCTTTTCCATCCCAGTCTCCGGCCAACGGAGAATCGCCGTTGAGTCCGAAGCTGAAAACAATGTCTCCCACACCATTGCCAGTTGTATTCGTGTTGTTGAGTGACATCGTTCCGGTGCCTGGATCGAAAACGCCAATGGTTGTGACACCATCACCATCCCAATCTCCCACGACAGGCCGTACTCCCTTTGTGCCAAAAAAGGCTGTGATGTCTACGGTACTAGAGAATCCAATACTCAAGATAAATAGTGATTGGCCTGGTCGAAAGGTCCCCGGCGTGTCGAAACCGGCCCCGGTCCAATCACCTGTAATTGGAATATCGCCGCTTGTGCCGAAGGGAAAGCGAAAGTTTTCCGGAGGCGTCGTATTGTTCGTGTTTGGCCCATTGGTCAAAATCCACTCATTGGTCGAGGGTCGAAAGACGCCGATTGTGTCGATGCCGTCGCCGTTCCAATCACCAGCCACTGGTATGTCCCCATTTTGTCCGAAGGCATTTAGCGTGATTGTGGTCCCATTCTGAAGACGCAATAGCCACTGTTGCGTGCCTGGTCTGAAAATCGCAACGTCATCGATTCCGTTGCCGTCCCAATCGCCCGTAACCGAAAGGTCCCCGGAGATTCCGAATGGGACGTTGAGATCTGCTGGTCCAGCAGTATTCGAGTTGCGAAGTAGAAAAGCGTTGCTCGAAGGACGAAATACGCCGATGGTGTCATTGAACGTAGTTGAGAATTTAGCGACAAACCCATCCAACTGCCCTGGTGGTTTGGGCTGAAACGCGCCGGGCGTAGTCGGTAGATCTCCAGCCGACGTCCCGGCGAGATACACGTTACCTTTCAGGTCCAGCGCGATTGCTTCGGCTCTCGCCGTTCGTCCGCCAAACGTTGTCGAGTACAACAGCTTCGCAGGAGTCGTTGTTGAAACAGTCGCTCCGATCTTTGCGATAAAAGCTGTGCCTGCGTTTGCTCCGGAAAAGACGGGGGCAACTGGTCCAACGGGAAAAGTTGTGTTAGCTGTTGTGCGGCCGGTTACGTAAGCGTTACCGCCTGTGTCGATTGCGATACCCAATCCTTCCTCACCATCTTCGGAAGTATTGCCATTGGCGCCTCCGAGGAAACTGCAATAAAAGAGAGCAGTGCCGTCAGCATTTAGTTTTGCTATGAATGCTTCACCGTTTGTTTGATTTGAGTCGAAAGCATTCTTCAACGGGAAACGATCCGGAGATGAGTTACTCGCGCCTGTGATATACGCACGTTGCGCAGAGTCAACGGCTATTGATTCAACTCGATCATTGATGTCGCCTCCGAAATAAGTGAGATAGGTCAGTGAAGATTCTCCACTGGAAGTTGTTCCAATCTTCGCGACAAAGCCATCAAAACCACCTCCCTGGAAACTATCTTGTAGAGGCGCGAGTGATGAAGGACTTTTGGTCTTCAGATTATCAGAGGCCGATGAACCAACAACGTACGCATTGCGAGCGTTGTCGACTGCAATGCCTAACCCCTGATCGTCTCTGTCACCTCCCAGGTAACTGGAGTAGAGAAGAGTATTGTTACCGCGCGTCTGTCGTGGATCGAAGACGGCAACAAACGCGTCTGTCCCGTCGCCGAAAGAATGGTTGAACAATTGGAAAGCGTTCTTAGTGGGAAGGTCGTTCGACGCAGTAAAACCGGCCACATAGATCCGATTCGCAGAATCAACCGCAACACTCTTACCAATGTCAGCGCCCCGAATGGAGCCGGGGTCCAGCATGATGGCAGAACCGCCAAAGAATGTTGAGTAGATAAGACCGCTTCCATCCGGCTTCAGCATGGTGACAAATGCATCAATTATTCGTACCTCATGTTCGCATCCTCCGACACAACCGACACCCTTGTTTTGAAAGGCATTTTCCGTCACTGGAAAAGTGCTGTCGTTGTTTTCATTTATGACTGCACCAGTGACGATTGCTTCACCACCAGTGCCGACTGCTACGGCATGCGCCTCTGTGCCGCAAATTACAACATTGTTGCCGATATGGCAGTTCCCAGTTTCGGGCGCATTGAATTCTGAGTCGTTGCCAAGGAACGTTAAGTAGAGGAAGTTGGAACCAGTGGCGTTGAGTTTGGCGACGAACGCAACTGTGCCCTTCGCAGTTGCTTGAACGGCGTTGTCAATTGGAAAACTCAGATCAGCAAAAGTTCTTCCGACAACATAGGCCTGGCCGGCGGTATCTACGGCAACACCTAAAGCTTCGTCGCTTGCAGCACCGCCGAAATAAGTTGAGTAGGCAAGAACGGGATCGATCACTAAAGGTTTCACTGGATCGTACTCACTGATTTCGAACCCTATTTCATCTGTTCCTTTAAGCACAAAATTTCCTGCTATCATTCGACGGCCTTCCGCCGTTTCCTGATAGATGGTTGGGGCCTTCTGAACGAATTCTCCAGCACTTGTTTTGGCTACCAGGTTGCCGCCTTGATCGATGTGAAGGTTCTGCGCGCCCTTTAGTGCAAAGCGAATTTTCGACGGATCGGCACCGGGACTCACGACAAAGTCGTACTCGAGTTCATTTTGGGTTCCATGCCAGATCATGTCGATTCCGCTCCATGCGTTTCGATACACGATGTTGCGATAGGTAGAAATATTTGAATGCCACTTCTTCTGGTCTTTGCCAATTAGATAGTTGACCTTGCCCTCGAGCAATTCTTGCCCTTCGAGTCGAGGTCGAGCTTTCAAAAGCTTCAGGCTGAGTATTGCTGTTTGCGCTTCGGCGTCCGCGGTTTGTTGACTAGTCAACTTTAGCGTCGCCTGCGAGTCAGTTAGAAATAATGTGTAACCTCGACCTCGAGAGAGAAACTTGACGTCAGGACTAGTCTGGCCCACGTTCGCTTCAAAACTGAGCGGGAGTTTGCCGTAAGACTGAAGGGCCAAGTGTTCGCGGTGGACACCTGGCAGTTGGGTTGTCTGATCGATTGATGTAGTTGCGGGTGCGCTGAATGTTGTTTGCACCGGCGTTACGACTGAAAGAAACATAGACGCTACTGAAATCAGGGCAATCAGATTTGTCCTGAGACAGGTGTTGGGGATTTTCATATTCTCTCCTTTGAGTTGTCTGGGCGTTTCGAATGTGGCAGCAACTGGCTAACGAAAGTAGCCGCCAGGCGAAAGATTGCCGGCACTTCCTAAGTAGATTTTGTTCAGAAGCTTTGCGGCGAGTTCCTACTTGCTGTGCGCGACTCTTGCACAATACTCCCGAGATTCACTGGAGTAATTAGAGCGTTCTGAATTCGCTTTGAAACTTTTTTGAAAGAGTTGTGAGAGGCGGAACAGGAGGAGTCTTTGGGCTAGTTTCCGTTTTTTGCTTGGAATAAATCAAAAGGCGTCCGCAGTTGACGCTCTTATTGGTCGGGGCGAGAGGATTCGAACCTCCGACCTCTCGGTCCCAAACCGAGCGCACTACCAGGCTGTGCTACGCCCCGAAGGTTGAGGCATTCTATGAAGCGAGTGCGGGATGGTCAAGTTAGGTAACAGGATTACCAGCATGTTTCAGGATTTGCAGGATTTTAGGAATTGATGCGTTTTTATCAATGCTCGGGCGCGATGGCTGATTTGGTTTTTGACCTCTGCGGGTAGTTCGGCGAAGGTTTGATTGTATCCGTCGGGAATAAACAAGGGATCGTAGCCGAATCCGCCGGCGCCGCGTGCTGCGAACGTGATTGTTCCTTCGCACGTGCCTTCTGAAACCTTGAGAACCGCGCCGTCAGCACTCGCGATCGCGACGACGCAGACGAAGCGTGCGCGTCGATCGTTGTCATTGGTTTTCGCGAGCTCTGCGAGGAGGAGTTCGCGTCTGTCAGCGTCGGATGCGTTCTCGCCGGCATAACGCGCAGAGAAAACACCCGGAGCACCTCCGAGCGCTTCGACTTCCAATCCCGAGTCATCAGCTAACGCACAGAACCCAGTTGCAGCGGCATAGAAGCGCGCCTTTGCGATCGCGTTGTCCGCATACGTCTCGCCGTTCTCTTCGGGTGTTTCAACATGCTCGAACTCCCGCAGCGAACACAATGACCAACCTGCATCTTCAAGTATGCGCGCAATCTCTCGAACTTTTCCCGAATTGCGTGTTGCTAGTAATAAAGACGGCATGACTACTGGCGCGCCGCAGTGTCAGATTGAAAAAGGGATGTGACAGTGCTGAACTGTCCAAACCCTGACCTGGTTACACGCTCGATACCAAACGAGTTGAGTCGTGTTTCAGTAGTCGAATAAGGAGCTTTTTCAACTGCGCTACGCAAACTTGCGAGTTCGTCGTTTGATAAACGCCGTCCCTGGAGCTGTAGCAGCGTGACGATGAAACTATTCAGACGATCTTCGTCGTTGGCAAACGTGAGGATCGCCGCTGAATTCCAGTCTGCCGGCCAGTTCAAATACTTCTTCGCGTCCGCGTGTTCCTTCGCGCGTAACGCCTGCAGACCAGCACGCATGTTCTCGCTGCTTCCCAGCAACACGTAGCCGTCGGCAAACACCGCCGTAAATTCCTTCTCGGGATTTGGACTCGACGATAGCCCCTCGAGAATCTCACCCTTACCCTCTTTGACGAATCCCTGCGAAAGCAAACCTCTAAGTTTCGCTTCATCGTTCACACGCGCGACCAGAATCGACCCCTCAGCTTTTTCCGACGCTTTCAAAGTGAGAAGGGGAGGATTAAGTGTCGTGAGCGCTTCTCTCGGATTACTCAACCCATAAACCTTGAGACTCGACTGCAAAACCGAACCAAACAGAACAGCCGGCAAAGTATCGAGCTTCACTGCAACTGCTGAGTTCAGAGAACTGAACGACGTCGCCGGTGGTTTGCGATACATCGTCAGCGACTGAAACCCTTCCGGCACGCGATTCCAGATATCAATAGTGGAACTGTTTTCAGAGTCGGTGGCTTTTTCGAATGCCGGTTGCAAACGCGACACGACGCCGGGGTCCAGTGAGAAGAGATAACGATCTTCAATTCGGCCTTTTGAGACGCTCGTGGTCCACGCCACACCTCGCAAAATCTTACCGGCACTCACCGCGATCAGTTGCTGGAACTGCTGATCGCCAAGCGTCTGGTCCATCAGCAAAGGAGCGGCCCACGAAAAGAGTTTTGCCGAATTCGCCGGCGAGATATAACCGAAGCCCAGCGTCTTATCTGAACTGAGATTCGAGCGCATCTTCAGAAACTCAGTATCAGTGCGAAGATTCGGACGCGTACCACGCCGCGCTTCCAAACAACTTCGCACTGCATTGTCAGAATTGCCGATGATCACGAGTGTGCCGTCAATTGCACCGAGGATCTTGCGTTCGCCGCCGGCGACGGAGCATTCAACGTAATCAGCGTCACCCGTTCGCTCGCTGCACATGGAAGCTCCGTAAGCAAAGTTCGCGAGCTTCGTCACGACCTCAACCGCCGCAGATTTTGTGCGCGATTTTGAAGTGTGTGTTTCGGCAATGAGCGCCACTTCAGGTTTGACTTTGAGAGTGTCGGCTTCTTCTGAAGTGTTCATGCCGACTACGACCAGAGCGACTTGAGCGCGCGCAAACAGCACGGCTTCCAGTGGCCCAATTCCGGCGCGCGCGGCAGTACGCATGAACCGGTTCGGTGAACTGGCTTTGCTTTGCGTGATTGGAGTTGCGGCCTGCCAGGCGTCCGTGCTCTGAATCGCCTGGGCCAGGGCGGCTGGGTTGTTGAACTCGACGTAGACAAGTGAGTCGGCGGGAGCATAGTCCGCCATGTCGACGGTGGAGGGAAGCGCCCACCATAGCCATACGGCTCCGATCAGAATTGCAAGCAAGACAACAGCAAGCAGGGGGCGGAGAAACTTCATTGGTGCGAATGGTAGCTTTTTATCCCGAAAAGGCGCAAAGACCGTAAAGACAGTATCGAAAAAAGAACAAGTCAGGAAGAGGGGCTTGCCCCCGCACTCGTAAAGCGGGGGCAAGCCCCTCTTCCTGACTTGAGATCTATTGCTCAATTGCTGCGACTTCAGAGCCTGTGTTAACTTGGCGCGCTTGGAACCAACCCATGACATATCGTGAATTGTCTGCACAGGCGCTCGCCGAAGAGGACTACGACGGTTTTCTGACCGAGTTAACAAAGTCGCTAACAGACGGAAAAAGAGATCCCAACGAAGTAGTTCGCGACACGCTACTCCACATCTATCACGGCGGCAATCAACCCACGCGCGAAAACTCGAGTCTCGCAGCCCGCGCGGCACTTCACAATTTCGATCCACGCAACATCACCACCGAGCCGGAGTATTACACCGACATCGACGCGAAGCTCTACTCGGAGCGCAAGCCGGCGATCTGGTTGTGGCAAATGTTCGATCGCTCGCCACTCGGACAGAACGCATTGCTCGCACACCGCTTCCGCCGCGCACTCGCACCACTGATCTTTCGCAGCGTCGGCGAGAACTTCAAATGCTGGCAGTTTGTCGAGTGGTCATTCGGTTATAACCTCTCCTTCGGCAACGACGTCGTCGTTCACCGTCACGTCCTGCTCGACGACCGCGGCGGCATCGAAATCGGCGACGACGTCTCGATCTCCGATTACGTAAACATCTACTCACACAGCCATGACATCTACGACATCCACCAGGTTCACACACCGCAAACGCGCATCGGAAACGGCGTCCGGATCACTTACCACGCCACCGTTCTGGCAGGCGTGCAGGTTGGCGATAATGCGATGATCGGCACCAGCGCCGTAGTCAATCGCGACGTTGAGGCGAATCACATTGTGGTCGGCGTACCCGCCAAAACGGTGAAGGTCAAAGATCGCTAAGCGACACCGAGAAACTGGAACAAACAGCCGCTTTCTTCCAGAAACTTGGACCAACCAAGTGCGTTTTCATGTGCTA
>Ga0134127_10001937_pt1 | contig 15102 bp, 14 predicted proteins | sample KB31753_FD_96459 | JGI IMG/M metagenome (GOLD analysis project Ga0134127, IMG submission 96459) | Terrestrial soil microbial communities with excess Nitrogen fertilizer from Kellogg Biological Station, Michigan, USA - KB3-175-3 | ecosystem: Environmental > Terrestrial > Soil > Unclassified ...
AACTCGAACCAGACCGTATCGGGACGGTGGCTCGGCCGGCGCTCGACCGGCGCGTGCGCCAGCAGCCCCGGGACATCCCGGGCCGTTCCGTGAGCCTGGTGCAGCTGCCGCCAACGATCGCTGCTAAACGCGAGCATGGCTTGTCCTACCCCTACAACACGGTCTTGGTGTCCGCCAGCGGAAGATTGAACGCCTCGGCAACACCCGGATAGACTACTTTGCCTTCGACGACATTCAAGCCCAGCGCGAGACTCGGGTCTTTCCGGCACGCGTCCTTCCAGCCGAGCTTCGCGAGCTTCTTGGCGTAGGAGAATGTGGCATTCGTGAGCGCGAGGGTGGAGGTGCGCGGCACGCCGCCCGGCATGTTCGCGACGGCATAGTGAATGATGCCGTCCACCACGTACGTGGGATTCTCGTGCGTCGTCGGCTTCGTCGTCTCGATGCAGCCGCCCTGGTCCACCGCCACATCCACAATCACCGAACCGGGCTTCATCAGCTTCAAATCGCCCCGCTTGACCAGGCTCGGCGCCTTCGCGCCCGGCAGCAGCACCGCGCCGATCACGAGATCGGCCTTCTTGATCTGCTCCAGAATATTGTGACGATTGGAGAACACACCATCGACGTTGGCAGCCAGCACATCGGAGAGGTAGCGCAGGCGATCGAGCGACACATCGAGCAGCGTGACGTGCGCGCCCAGGCCAGCCGCCATCTTCGCCGCGTTGGTGCCGACCACACCGCCACCGATGATCACCACCTCGGCCGGCAGCACACCCGGCACGCCGCCGAGCAAAATGCCGCTGCCGCCGAACACCTTCTCGAGATACTTCGCTCCCTCCTGCACCGCCATTCGCCCCGCCACTTCACTCATCGGCGTCAGCAACGGCAGCTCGCCCGTCGACAGCTGCACCGTCTCATATGCGATGGCGACACACCCTGACTTGATCACCGCCTTCGTGAGCGGCTCCGACGCGGCGAAGTGGAAGTATGTGAACACCACCTGGCCCTTGCGGATCTTCGGCCACTCGGGTTCGATCGGCTCCTTGACCTTCATGATCATCTCGGCCTTGGCCCAGACCGCGTCCGCCGACGGCGCGATCTCCGCGCCCACTGCGCGATACGCGTCGTCGTTGAAGCCCGAGCCGAGCCCGGCTCCCTGCTCCACCAACACCGTGTGACCGTCGCCCGCGAGCGACTCCGCGCCCGCCGGCACCAGCGCAACCCGGTTCTCGTTGGTCTTGATTTCCTTCGGCACGCCGACGATCACGCTTCGCCTCCGTTTGGTCCGAGAGAAACTACCGTCTGGCGTTCTGGTGCGAAGAACTCGCTCGCCAGCGCCGAGACCTCGTCCGCCGTGAGCGCTTCGACGGTCTTGAGTACCTCATCCAGACTGCGATAAGGCTCGCTATAGACCGCGGTGCTCGCCAAACGATACATCCGGGACGTGGGGCTCTCCAGCGACAGCATCAGCTGGCCCAGCGTCTGCTGTTTCGCGTCGTCGAGTGCTTCGCCGCGCAATCCTTCGCGCGCCAGCCGCGCGAACTCGCCCCGAATCGCGTCTTCCGCCTTCGCGGCGCGCGCCGGCTGGCTGCCCACGTACACGCCGGCCATGCCCACGCCGCGGTAAAACGACGTGAAGCTGTAGATCGCGTAGGCGAGCCCCAACTCTTCGCGGATGCGTTGAAACAGCCGGCTCGACATGCCGCCGCCGAAGATGTTCGAGATCACCAGCATCCCGTACTTGCGCCGGTCGGCGTAGGGAATCGTGTCGGTGCCGAAGACAATGTGCGTCTGCGCGGTGTCCTTCTCGAACGCGCGCCGGACGCCGCGCACCGCGGGCGGAACCGGCGGCACCGGGGGCGGATTGGGATGCGACGGCACGCCGTCGCCGGCAAACCACCCCTGGCGCTCCACTTCCTCCAGCAGCGCTTCGTGCGTGAGGTTTCCCGCGGCCGCGATGATGCAGTTCCCCGGAAAGTAGGCACGCCCGTGCAGGTGCTTCAGATCGTCGGCCGACAGCGCGCTGACGGTTTCTTTCGTTCCGAGAATCTGAAAGCCGTAGGAATGGGTGGGCCAGAGCGTTTCGTAGGTGAGATCGAACACTTCGTCGTCGGGCGTGTCTTCGACGGTGGCGATCTCCTCGAGCACCACCTGGCGCTCGAGCGAGAGGTCGCTGTCGCGCAGCACGGGCCGGCGCACCATGTCGGTGATGACATCGAGCGCGCGGGCCAAGTCGGTGTCTAGGACGCGCGCGTGGTAGGCGGTGGAATCGCGCGAGGTGTAGGCGTCGAGCGAGCCGCCGCGCGACTCGAGCGACAGCGCGATCTCCTGCGCCGTGCGCTTCTCGGTGCCCTTGAACACCATGTGCTCGAGCAGGTGCGACACGCCCATCTTGGGCCGGAGCTCGTGCGCGCTGGCCGTCCGCACCCACACACCGACCGCCGCCGATCGGACGCTCGGCACCCGTTCGGAAAGCACGGTGATGCCGTTCGGCGCGGCGGTGCGGTGGATTTCCCGGTCCAGCCGGACCGTGTCTAGCGTGGTGACCACGCTAGTTCTTCTCGATCAGCGCTTTCCGCGACAGCCGCATGCGACCGCGCTCGTCCACCTCCAGCAACTTCACCTTGAGATGGTCGCCCTTCTTCACCACGTCCTCGGTCTTCTCGGTGCGGCCGTGCTGCAGCTCGGAGATGTGCAGCAGCCCCTCGACGCCCGGGATGATCTCGACGAACGCCCCAAACGCCGTCGTGCTCTTCACGACGCCCTCGTAGACCCTGCCGACTTCCGGCTCCTGCATCAGCCCCGAGACCATGTCGCGAGCCCGCTCCGCCGCCTCGCCGACGCCCGAGATCGTGACCATCCCTGTGTCCTCCACGTTGATCTGGGCACCCGTCTGCTCCTGGATGCCGCGGATCGTCTTGCCCTTGGGACCGATGAGGTCGCCGATCTTGTCGGGCCGGATCTGAATCGTGAGGATGCGGGGGGCGTACTTGGACAGCTGCGAGCGCGGCTCCGGCATCGACTGATGCATGACGTCCAGGATGTGCAGGCGAGCCGTCTTGGCCTTTTCGAGCGCTTCGCTGATGACCTTCCAGTCGAGCTTCTCGACCTTGATGTCCATCTGGATCGACGTCACGCCGTCCTTGGTCCCGGCGACCTTGAAATCCATGTCGCCGAGGTGATCCTCGGTGCCGAGAATATCGGTGAGAATCGCGGTCCGTTTGCCGTCGGTAATCAGGCCCATCGCGATCCCGGCGCACGCCGACTTCACCGGCACGCCCGCGTCCATCAAGGCCAGCGACCCGCTGCAGACCGTCGCCATCGACGAAGAGCCGTTGGACTCGAGGATCTCGGACACGATGCGAAGCGTGTACGGGAACTGCTCGTACGGCGGCAGCACCGCCTGCAGCGCGCGTTCGGCGAGAGCGCCGTGCCCGATTTCGCGACGCGAAACCCCGCGCACCGGCTTCACTTCGCCCGTCGAGAACGGCGGGAAGTTGTAGTGCAGCATGAACGACTTCGTCGTCTCCTGCGCCACGTCGATCGAGTCGATGCGCTGCTCGTCGTCGGTCGTGCCCAGCGTCACCGTCGCGAGCGCCTGCGTCTGCCCGCGGGTGAACAGCGCCGAGCCGTGCGCGCGCGGCAACCAGCCCACTTCGCACGTGATCGGCCGCACGGTGTCGAGATCGCGCCCGTCGACTCGCTCCCCCGCCGACAACACGCGCTCGCGCATCGTGGTGTATTCGATCCCTTCGATCACTTCCGCGATCTCGCGCAGCTTCTCCGGGAAATCCTCGGCCAGCGCTTCGATGGTCGTGGACTTGATCGCGCTGAGCGCCTGCGTGCGCTCGCCCTTCACGGCAAGCGTCAGCGCGTCGGCGATCTTCTCTTCCGCCAGCGCTTTCACGCGGGCCACCAGCTCCGGGGCCGGCTCGGCCTTGGTCCATTCCATCTTGGGCTGTTGGACCGCCTCGACCACCTGGTCGGCGACGCCGAGCAGCTCCTTGATGCCCTTGTGCGCGACTTCGAGGCCCTTGATGATCTCGGCCTCGGTCAGCTCCAGCGCGCCCCCTTCGACCATCACAATCGAATCCCGAGAACCGGAAACCGTCAGATCGACGTCCGAAAACTCGAGCTGCTGGAACGTCGGATTGAGGATCCACGCCCCTTCGACCCGGCCCACGCGCACCGCGGCGATCGGACCGTTCCAGGGCACCCGCGACAGCGACAGCGCCGTGGACGCCGCCACGACGCCGAGCACGTCGGCATCGTTTTCCTGGTCTGCCGACAGGACATAGACGAAGACCTGCACTTCGTTCTTGAACCCTTCCGGAAACAGCGGGCGCACGCCGCGGTCGATGACCCGCGCCGACGTGATTTCGTCGTCGGAGGGGCGCCCTTCGCGCTTCAAAAAGCCGCCGGGAATCTTGCCGGCGGCGTAGGCCTTTTCGCGGTATTCGACGGTGAGGGGAAAGTACGGAAGGTTCGAAACATTCTCGGACACAGTCACGGCGGCCAGGACGACCGTTTCTCCGAACTGCACGAGACATGAACCTGCGGCCTGCTTGGCGAGCCGCCCCGATTCGATTTTCAGGGTGCGGCCGGCGAACGTCGTCTCTACTTGCTTCACTGCGGTACCTGTCTAGAGCACTGGAAATGTGCATGTGCTGAGCGCCAAGCCCCGGGTGCTCTTCCCGGAGCGGCCCAGCACGACGCCTTGTGCGACTTAGTGTCGGAGACCGAGCTCGTCGATGAGCTGCCGGTACTTCGCGAGATCGGTGCGCTTCAAGTACTCCAGCAGGCGGCGGCGGCGGCTGACCATGCGCAGCAGGCCGCGTTGCCCGTGGAAGTCCTTTGCGTGGACCCGGAAGTGCTCGGTGAGGCTGTTAATGCGCTCGGTGAGCAGCGCGACCTGGACCCGGCTTGATCCGGTATCCTTTTCGTGCAGCCCGTGTTTCCTGACCGGCGTCGTCTTGTCGTACATCGTCCCTGTTCCCTAATCGTTGGAAGCGCCGTAGGTTAACGAGCTTCCCTCCAATTGTAAAGGCACTGGCCTGACCAACGTCGCGACGGACTTAGTAGGCCACACGCTGGGCCCGTATACCCTGGAGCGGCTGCTCGGCCAAGGGGGATATGCCTTCGTGTTCGCCGGGCGCCAGCCCGACGCTACCCCCGTGGCGATCAAGGTCTTGAAGCCCCGCTACGCCGGCGACCCGCAGTTCGAGTCCCGGTTCCGCAATGAGAGCGAAACCGCCGCCAGGCTGGAGCACCCGAACATCATCCGGATCCGCTCCGTGGCCAAGACGGGCGAGTACGTCTACTTCGCCATGGACCTGTGTGCCGACAGCTTGAGCGCCCGCCTCGCGCGTGAGGGCCCGCTGTCGGAAGACCTGATCCTGCGCCTCGCGCGCGACATCACCGCCGCCCTCGAGTTCGCCCACCAGCAAGGGGTGATTCACCGCGATCTGAAGCCGGACAACGTCCTGCTCCGCTCCGATGGCGGCGCGGTCCTCACCGATTTCGGAATCGCCCGCGCCGTCTCGGGCTACACCGCTTCGACCGGCGTCAACATGACGATCGGCACGCCGCACTATCTGTCGCCCGAACAGGCGCAGGGGCGCCCGCTCGATCCGCGCGTCGACCTCTACGCGCTCGGCGTCACGCTGTACAAGGCAGCGACGGGCGAGGTCCCGTTCAGCTCCACCGACTGGTTCGAGCTCGCCCGCATGCACGTGGAGGATCCGCCGCCGTCGTTACGGAAGAAGCGCCCCGAGCTCTCCAAGCGGTTCGAGCGCGTCGTACTGAAGTGTCTCGCCAAGCATCCCGACGACCGCTACGCCGGCGCCGCCGAGCTGCGCGCCGATCTCGATGAGGTCGAGCAGAAGAAGCGACCCACGGTCACGCTCGGCACCGCCCCGATGGGGACGACGCAGCGGGAGGCGCTCAAGGAGCCGCCGACCGCCAGACCGTGGCTGCTGGTCGCCGGTGTGGTGGTCGGGCTGATCGTGCTGGTTGGACTGGTCGTGCGGCTGATGCGGTAACCGTCTACGGCGCGACTGGGAGGCGGACGATGAACTCGCTGCCGCGTCCCGGTCCCGCGCTCCTGGCCTCGATGCTCCCGCCGTGCAGGCCTGTGAGTCCTTTCACCAGCGACAATCCAATTCCCAACCCGCCCTGGGAGCGGTCGATCGCCTGCCTGGCCTGGGTAAACATCTCGAAGATCTGCGGCAGCATCTCGGCGCTGATCCCAATCCCCGTGTCCTTGATCGAGACGACTGCGTCGGCGCCGTCCTGCTCGACAAGGATGTCGATCCGGCCGCCACGCTCGGTGTACTTCGCCGCGTTGTTCAGGAGGTTGCCGAACACCTGTGTCAGCCGCAGCGGATCGGCTTGGAGATAGATCGGCGTTTCGGGCATCGCGATCGTCAGCTCGTGCTGCTCCGCGTCGATGAGGGGACGGCTCGTCTCGAGCGCCGCCTCCAGGACGGTAGCCAGCGCGACGCGCTCGGTGCGCAGCTCCAGCGTGTGCCGCGCGATGCGCGCCACATCGAGCAAATCATCCAGCAGCCGTGCCATCAAGCGGATCTGCCGATCCACGACGCCCCGCGCCCATTCCTGTTCGGGTGCCAATGGACCCTTGGCCCCCAGGAGCTCGACCGCGTTGCGCATGGGCAAGAGCGGATTGCGGAGCTCGTGCGCCAGCATCGCGAGGAATTCGTCCTTCTTGCGGTCGGCTTCGCGCAGCTCCTCTTCGCTGGCTCGCAGCGCTTCCTGCGTCCGGCGCAACTCGTGGTAATGCCGCTCCAGCGTCAGGTCGCGCACCACCAGGCAGGACCCGAGCGCTCCCTCCCGCAGCATGCTGGCGCCGAGCCGCACGGCGATCGGACGGCCGGCATCGCCTTGCAGCGTGATATCGGCCTGGGCGTCGTCCTCGGCACCGCTTCCGCAGTCGGCCACCAGTCTCTCGAACACCGCTCGGCTCGCGGGACTCACGAGTTGCACCAACGGCTTGCCGGTCAGCTCCGACTGCACCGCGCCCAGCTGATCGGCGAAGCGCTGGTTGGCGTAGATGATCGTGCCTTCGTGGGTCAGCGTGGCCGCCGGGTGCGGCAGCTGTTCGACGGCCAGGCGATACGGCAAGTCCGGCGTTGCGAGGGTGTAGACCCGCTCCTGCTCGGACTCAGCCACCAGCACCGCGTCCGCGTCACCAGCCGCCAGCGCCCGGAGCGTTGCCTCAGCCTGTTCCAAGCGCTCGCGCAGCTCTTCGTTCTCGCGCCGGAGCCGCTCGTCGACGGCAGCGCGGGCCCCGGGGCGCACCGTTTTCCCGCTCATTCGCGTGCCCGAATCTGCAGCCCGACCAGCGCGCGTTCGATGTTGGACAGGTCACCGATGACGCGGCGAATGGGCTCGGGGAGCTTTCGGATCAGCGTCGGAATCGCCACGATCTCGTCTCCCTTGGCCAGATGGGGGTGGGCGATGAGGTCGACGATTTCGATCGTGTACTTGCCGGCGAGGTGTTCGTCACACAGCCGCTGCAAGTTCGCGATCGCGGCGACCGACTTTGGCGTCTTCCCCGCCACGTAGAGACGCAAGTCCCATTGCTCGGGATCAGGCGGGCTCCCCGTCGTGAGCTCGGCAAGCGTTTTGGGCGTGCGTGTTGCGGTCATTGGCGAGCACCCCGCCCCTTGGAGCGGCGCCGGGACGCCCGCCGGTTGTTCGATCGCATCGAGCCCACGAGCGGACCCTCGGGACCCATCTCCACCTCGAGCAGCTCGATGCCATGCGGGGTCAGGAGGAACTCGCGAATCTTGTTGGAGTGCGCCATGCCGCGGGACTTCAGGACGTAGACGCCGCGGTTGCGCTCGCCGCGCGCCTCGAGGTCGCGCACCAGCAACCAGGTGTCGATCAGCGACGAGGCGGAAGAATCCGTCGCCTCGATTGCGGCTCCGCCGTGGGTGAGACTGGTAAACACGGCTGTGATTTCCTCTACCTTCAGAAAGTCGATCAACCGCGTCAGCATCCCCTGCGCCTCCAGGGATGAGCCGGCGGCGAGGAACGTCGTGATCGGATCCACCACCAAGACGTGCGGCCGGACCGTCTTGGCCAGCTTGTGGATGGTCGCCAGGTGCATCTCGAGACCGTAGGCGCTCGGCCGGGAGGAATGGAAGTGGAGCAGACCTTTCTTGACCCAGGGCGCGAGATCGAGTCCGATCGAGCGCATGTTGCGCATCAACTGGCTTGGCGACTCCTCGAAACTCATATACAGCGCGCGCTCGCCCCGGCGGCACGCCGCGTCCACGAAATACGCCGCCACGCTCGTCTTGCCGGTGCCGGCCGTGCCCGAGATCATGATGCTGGTGCCGCGATACACGCCCTCGCCACCCAACATCTCGTCGAGACCGGTGATGCCGGTCGAGATGCGCTCCGTCGACGCCTCGTGCCGTAAGACGAGCGACGTGATCGGCAGCACAGAAATGCCGTCTTCGTCGATCAGAAACGGGTACTCGTTCGTGCCGTGTGTGGTACCGCGATACTTGACCACGCGGATCCTGCGCGTGGACAGCTGCTCGCTCACGCGGTGATCGAGGACGATCACGCAATCCGAGACATACTCTTCCAGCCCGTGACGCGTGATCGCGCCGTCACCCCGCTCACCGGTGATGATCGCCGTGACACCCTTGTCCTTGAGCCAGCGGAACAAGCGCCGGAGCTCGGCGCGCAGAATGTTCGCGTTCGACAGACCGCCGAACAGCACCTCGATCGTGTCGAGCACGACTCGCTTCGCGCCGATGGAATCGATCGCGTGACCCAGCCGGATGAACAACCCGTCGAGGTCATATTCCCCCGTCTCTTCGATCTCGGTCCGTTCCACACGGACGTGATCGAGCAGGAGCTTCTTCTGGGCAACGAGCTCATCGAGGTCGAACCCGAGGGAGCGAACGTTCTGGGTGAGCTCGTCGGCGGTCTCTTCGAAGGCGAGAAAAACGCCCGGCTCGCCGAACTGCGTCGCGCCGCGCACCAGAAACTCCATCGCGAGCAACGTCTTGCCGCAGCCGGCGCTGCCGGCCACGAGGGTGGGACGACCCTGCGGAAGTCCACCGTCGGTGATCTCGTCGAGCCCCGCAATCCCGGTCGGTGCTTTCGGAAGCGGAGACTGTTTTGTGCTGTAAAGGGGTTCGGTCGCCATCAGGACTCTGAATCTAAGCTGGGTTCGACCTCGACGGACTAGGGTTTAACCCCAAAGACACGTCGGAGTGCGCTGACAAGGCGAGCGAAAAAACCGGGCCGTGGGGAGACTAAGGAAGCGGGACGACTCGCAGCGGACCCCTCCGCGAGAACTGCTTGCACAGCCTGGCGTAATTCGGGTTCGTACCGCTTGGGAAACGGCCGTTCCGCGAGCCGAACCGCGAATCCCGGGCGCGCGTCCGAAGCCGTCAGCTCGACCACACCTGGGTGCGCCCGCTCCAGGACTTCCATGATCGGCCGGAGCGGTTCCCGTTTCCCGTTCCGGGTTTCCCGATAGTACGCCGGGGCGACGACCGCAGCCAATTGGCTCGCCGTCAGCCGCCCGGCCAGATAGGCCTGCAGGGCTTCGCTAACGGATATTGCGGATGACATCGTTCGAGATCGCGAGAATCATGATCGCGAGCACGATCAGCATGCCCAGCTGCGTGAGCCGGAGCCGCAGCTGCGGCGACAACGGCTTGCGCCGGATCCCTTCGGCGATCAGGAAGACCGCGTGGCCCCCGTCGAGCACCGGAATCGGCAGCAGATTCAACACCGCGAGGCTGACGGAGAAAAACGCGATGAACATGAGAAACCGGTCGATCCCCAGCCGCACGGCCTGACCGGAGACCTGAGCGATCATGATCGGACCGCCCACTTCTTTCACCGATGCCTGCCCCAATACGAGCCGCTTCACGCTTCCCACCACGAGCCCGATCTGGCCCACGGTCTGCAGCGCGCCGAATTTGATCGACGTGAGCAAAGGCAGTCGCGCGCGGGTCTCTGGAAAATCACCCTCGGCCGCAATGAAACCGTACGGCCGCGGGCGCGCCGATAGCTTGTCGTCATCGGTTTGCGCGCGCGGCGTCACGGTGAGATTCACCGTGCGTCCGCTGCGGACGACCGTCAGCGGAACTTCCTTGCCGGGATTATCCCAGAGCTTGAACACCAGATCGTTCCACGACCGAACCGTGTCCCCCGCCGCGCGGATCACGACGTCGCCGGTCTTCAGCCCGCCGCGCGCGCCGGGCTCGCCTGGCAGCACCATGCCAATCCGGGCCGGTTCGAGCGGCAGCACTCCCCACGTCGCGAGGCGCACGCGCGCGGCCGTATCGGCGGGGAGCCGCACCGTGATCGGCTCGGCGCGACCCGCGACTTCCAGCGTCGCGGTGGAGTCGGCCGTTATCAGAGTCGTCTGGAGATCGGTCCACGATCTCAGGGTGTCGCCGTTGATCCGGACAATGCGATCGCCGCGCGCAAGGCTCGCCAGTGCTTCGGTGCCGGGCGGCAGTGCCCTGACCAGCACGGTGTCGACCTGGGTCGCGGAGCGGACGCGCACGCCTGAGAACGCGCCAAGCGCGCTGTAGATAAAGAAGGCGAGCAGGATGTTCATCGTGACGCCCGCCAGGATCACCGCCATCCGCGCCCACAGCGGCTTCTTATCGAACGAGCGCTCCGGATCGATCGGCACCGCGGCCTTGCCGCCCTCGAGCTCTCCCGCCATGCCTTCGTCTTCGAGCCCGGCCATCTTCACGTAGCCGCCGAGCGGAATCCACGAGATCCAGTACTCGGTTTCGCCGCGCGTCCACGCCAGAACGGGTCGGCCGAAGCCAAGCGAGAAGCGGAGCACCTGAATCCCCACCGCTTTCGCGACGACGAAGTGCCCCAGCTCGTGCACGAAGATCAGCACGCCGAGCACGATGACCAGCGACAACAGCGTCAGGAGCATGCGACCTCACGGGCGAGCTGGCGGGCTTCGGCGTCGGCGGCGAGCACGCTCTCGAGCGTGTCCGCGGCGCCGGGGCGCCCGCGCGCCACGACGTATTCGATGATCTGGGCGATGCGCCCGAACTGAATCTGTTCGTCGAGGAACAGCTGCACGGCGACCTCGTTGGCAGCGTTGAACATCGCCGGCGCGGTGCCGCCACTGCGCGCGGCGTCCCGGCCGACGACGTACGCCGGGAACCGGTCCGGTTGCAGCGCTTCGAACGTCAGCGTCCCCGCGGCCACCGGATCGAACCGCCGCACACCCTGATCGGGCACGCGATCGGGATAGGTCAGCGCATACAGAATCGGCAGCTCCATGGTAGGGAATCCTACCTGGGCGAGCACCGATCCGTCTACGAACTCCGCAAAACCGTGAATGACGGATTGAGGATGAATCACGACGTCGACCTGGTCATAACCCACGTTGAACAGGAAGTGCGCCTCGATCACCTCGAGCGCCTTGTTCACGAGCGTCGCGGAGTCGACGGTGATTTTTCTGCCCATCGTCCACGTGGGATGCTTCAACGCTTCGGCCACGGTGGCGCGCGAGACGCGCTCGGGACTCCAGGTGCGAAACGGACCACCCGAGGCCGTGAGGATGAGGCGCGCGAGCTCGGTCGATCTCCGGCCCGCAACGCACTGCAACACGGCGCTGTGCTCGGAATCGACTGGGACGATTTCACCGCCGCCTTCCCGCGCGGCGCGCGCGACCAGCTCGCCGGCCATGACGAGTGTTTCCTTGTTGGCGAGCGCGACGCGCTTCCCGGCGCGCAACGCGGCCAGCGTCGCCTCGAGACCGGCGGCGCCGACGATCCCGTTCACCACGATGCGCACGTCCGGATGGGTGGCGGCTTCAACCAGACAGTCACTGCCTTTACGTATCCCGTTTCCTGTTTCGCGTTTCCCGCCATTCACCAGGCCAACGAACGCGGGATGCCATTCTTTCGCCTGCTCCGCCAGCAATTCCGCGTTGGAATGAGCCGTGAGGGCAACTACGCGGAATCGCTCGCGCTGCCGCGCGAGCACGTGGAGAGTGGAGCGACCGATCGAGCCGGTCGAGCCGAGGACCGCGACGCCAACGCTCATATCACGCCGTACATCCGGTACAGTCCGGCCGCCGCGGGGATCACGAAGTACAGAGAATCGAGCCGGTCCAGAACGCCACCGTGTCCGGGGATCAGCGCCGAGGAGTCCTTGATCGACACTTCACGCTTGAGGAGCGACTCGGCCACGTCGCCGATCTGACCCACGACCGACACGGCGAATCCGAAGAGCAACAGCTGCCCGTCCGTGAAGTGCCATCCCTGGCGATTGAGCACGAATTTGCCGAGGGCGAGCGCGGTAATGATCCCGGCGAGCGTGCCGCCGATCGCGCCGGAATTGGTCTTCTTCGGCGACAAGATCGGCGCGAGCTGGGGGCCGCCGAGCCACGACCCGACCGCCATCGCCGCGGTATCGCAGATCCCGGTGATCACCAGCGGGAACAAGGTGAGCAGGAAATACGCGAACGGCTGCACCACCGCCACGCCGCCGTGCCGAATCCCGATCAGGAACGACAGCAGCCCCGACGCGTAGAGCGCGCCGAACAGCGTCACGGCAACCGCCGTGAGCGGGCGGCCCCCCGGGCCGCGGCGGCGCATCGCGATCGTCATCACAACCATGAGCCAGACCGCCGCGAGATACAGCGCGGGCTCGGCCCAATGGCGCTCCGAGCCTTTCGCCCAGTAGGCGAGCAGCGGAATGCCCGCCGCCGCCAGCCAGCCGGTGCGCTCGAGCGGCTCGATGCCCTGGCGGCGCGCGAAATCGTACACCTCTCGCGCGCCGAGCACGCCGAGCACGGCGAGCGCGCCCGCGAGCAGCCAGCCGCCGAACCAGATGAGCGCGCCGACCGCCGGGATGGCGATGGCGGCCACCAGGATGCGCTGCACCAGGTTTTTCGAGGGCATCAAGACGCCGTGACTTTACCGAAGCGCCGGTCGCGGCGTTGATAATCGAGGATCGCATCGAGCAGCGTGCGCCGGTCGAAATCGGGCCAGAGCACGGGGGTGATATACAGCTCGGTGTACGCGAGCTGCCACAGCAGGAAGTTGGACAGCCGCTGCTCGCCGGAGGTGCGAATCAGCAGATCGGGGTCGCCCCAGGGCGCGGTGTAGAGCTTGCCGCGCAGTGCTTCTTCGTCGATGTCCTCGAGTTTCTTGGTGCCCTTGAGGACTTCCTCGGCCAGGAGGCGCGCCGCGCGCGCGATCTCGCCGCGCGAGGAGTACGAAATGCAGAGGTTGAGGTGCAGCTTCGTGCCCTGCGCCGTCTCGCGCTCCACGCGCTCCACCGCCGTGCGCCCGCCCGGCGTGAGCCGTGAGCGGTCGCCGAGCACGTGGACCTGCACGCCCTGGCCCTTCAGCTCGGCGACTTCCTTCGCGATGTATTCCTCGAGCAGATCCATCAGCGCCGAGATCTCGGGCGCCGGCCGGTTCCAGTTCTCTTCCGAGAACGCGAACAACGTCAGGACTTCGACACCGGCGTCGATCGCCCCTTCGACGGCTTCGCGCACTGCTTTCATCCCGGCGCGATGGCCGAACGGCCGCGGCAGGCGGCGCTCGCTCGCCCAGCGGCCGTTGCCGTCCATGATGATCGCGACGTGACGCGGTATCGGACCGGACGACATCAGACTTCCATGACCTCCGCTTCCTTGCCCTTCACGGCCGCGTCGATCCCCTTGAGATGCTCATCGTGCAGCTTCTGCACTTCTTTCTCGGCATGCTTCTGGTCATCGGACGAGACGTGTTCGGTCTTCTTGATCCGGTTCATCGATTCGGTGCGGGCGTGCCGAATCGCGACGCGGCCCTCTTCGGCGAACTTGTGGATCACCTTCACCAGCTCCTTGCGGCGCTCCTCGGTGAGCGGCGGAATCGGAATCCGAATCAGGTTGCCGTCGTTGGAGGGCGTGAGCCCGAGGTCCGACGCGAGGATTCCCTTCTCCACCGCCTTGAGGAGTCCTTTGTCCCACGGCTGCACCGTGAGCAGCTTCGGCTCCGGCGCGGCGACGGTCGCGACCTGGGTCAGCGGCATCTCGTTCCCGTACGCTTCGACGCGCACGAGATCGAGCAGCGCGGTCGTCGCCTTCCCGGTGCGCACCGTCGTGAAGTCGCGCTTCACCGCGTCGACCGCCTTGTCCATGAGCTGCTTGGCGTGCTTGACGTGCTCGGAGAGTGTCGGAGTTGGAGCGGGGCTCATTGCACGATCGTGCCGACGCGCTCACCGGCCAGAACCCTGGCCGTCGCGCCGGGCTGGTTGATGTTGAATACCACGATGGGGAGCTTGTTCTCTTTGCACAACCCGAAGGCATTGGCGTCCATCACCGCATAGCCTTTGACGAGTGCTTCCTGGAACGTGATCGACGGGAGGAACTTGGCCGAGGCGTCTTTCTTGGGATCGGCCGTGTAGATCCCGTCCACGTTGGTCGCCTTCAGGATGACGTTGGCTTCGATCTCGAGCGCCCGCAGCACCGCCGCGGTGTCGGTCGAGAAATAGGGATTGCCGGTGCCGCCCGCGAAGATGACCACGCGTCCCTTCTCGAGGTGCCGCACCGCGCGCCGCCGGATGTACGGTTCGGCGAGCTCTTCCATCCGGATCGCCGTCATGACCCGCGTGTCCACGCCCTTCTTTTCGAGAATGTCCTGCAGGGCGAGCGCATTGATGATCGTCGCGAGCATCCCCATGTAATCGGCGGAGACGCGATCCATGCCCTGCTGGCTCGCGGTGGTGCCGCGCAGGATGTTGCCGCCGCCAATCACCAGGCCGAGCTGCACGCCGGTGGCGACGACCGCTTTCAGCTCATCGGACAGCCGCTCGATGACGCCGAAGTCGATGCCGGAAGCCCGTCCACCCGCGAACGCCTCTCCCGACAATTTGAGAAGCGAGCGCTTGTAGACGAGCTTCGCAGCCACCTAGTTGCCTCCGAGCTCGAACCGCGCGAAGCGACGGACTTCCACCTTCTCGCCCGTCTTTCCCGACAGCGCCTTCACGAGATCGCCGACGGTCTGCTTGTCGTCCTTCACGAACGGCTGCTCGAGCAGCACGTTCTCCTGGAAGAACTTCTTCAGCTTCCCTTCGACG
>Ga0134127_10001938_pt1 | contig 15100 bp, 15 predicted proteins | sample KB31753_FD_96459 | JGI IMG/M metagenome (GOLD analysis project Ga0134127, IMG submission 96459) | Terrestrial soil microbial communities with excess Nitrogen fertilizer from Kellogg Biological Station, Michigan, USA - KB3-175-3 | ecosystem: Environmental > Terrestrial > Soil > Unclassified ...
GCTATAATTCTTATTAAAGTATCAAAGACAAAGAATCAATCCAAAAGATATCGCTTATACTCTATATCTTTACTTTCTAGGTCTATCTTATAGAAGCACTACTGCAAAGGCATTAAGCAGATTTGTAAAAGAGTCACGTGTCTATTTGGAAATGGATACAGAAATACAGACCAAAGAAAATATCTTCGGCAAAAACCAAGGTTTCTGAATTTATAATAGATGAAACTCAAATCAAAATTGGCTCTAAATACATTTGCTTATGGGTTGCTATTGAACCTGATCATAGACAAATACTTTATCAGATTGGTATATCTTTTGAGAGAAATATGCTTATTGTAGCCGAGCGTTTTGTTTTTTCTTTGATAAATAAATATGGCAAATATCCTATTTCAACAGCAGACGGTGGAACATGGTATCCATCTCAAGCCTTTAAATTTTTGAAACTAAAGTATCATATTCATTCCTCTTTGGAATAAAGTTTGATAGAGAGAACTATGCAGTACTTCAAAGATAGAACCTAATGCTTTGATGGCTATTTTCCGTGTAGAAAGAATAATTGCAAGTTAAAGAATGTAAAGCAATGGCTGAATCTATTTGCTTACTACTACAACAGAAGAATTATTTCTTAAGTTAACAGAGCCAAAATTACTGAGAGGCTCTTTAAATAAGAAAATGGATTCTTTCGTCTTAACTTTATAATAAAGTTTTTAAATAATTTTTTATTTTTATAATTATCTATAGGTATAACCATACCCTTGATAATAACATTAATTTTCGATTAAATTTTTATTGTTAATTTAAAAGTATTTCTAATTCATTTCTATTCTATCTATCATCCTACCAGATAATAAATCAAATTTATATATCTTTGAATGTGCTGTTGAGGATCTATGATCTTGCATATCTGAATAAAACAAAAAATTTTGATTACATTGAGTACAAACCCAAATAATATTTAAATCTCCATCGTTCATACTTTTAAATTCAAAAATAGAAGTCATACATATAATATAAGCAGTATGAAAACAAATAATGTTAATTTATTTTGATTTTTTTTAGATAACATTATATTTTATTATTATATCTTTTAATTTATTTCTGTTTGAATAGCGTATAATTGTATTGTTTTCATCATATTTATTTATTATTTATAAATCATTAACTTATAAATTTCCATTCGTAACAATTGATTAAAATGTCTCTAAAGTTAGGTGTACATGTTTCTATAAGTGGTTGTTTATCAAATTCAATATATAATGCTTTAAATATTGGTTGTTCTGCCTTTCAAATTTTTACTCGGAGTCCAAGACAATGGAAGGCAAAAGATATTTTACCGAAGGATTCTTCTTTATTTATAGATAAATTAAAAGAGAGTTCAATAAGTTTTGACTCTGTAGTTGTTCATATGCCATATTTGCCTAATTTATCTGCACCTGATGGAGAACTTTACCAAAAATCACTTAGATCTTTGGAAGAGGAAATTATTCGATGTAATTTACTTCAAATTCCAAGTCTGGTCATCCATTTAGGTAGCCATTTAGGAAAAGGATCTAAAAATGGTATTTCTCAGCTAACAAATGCCTGCAATATTGCATCTAGTAAATATACAGATTTGAATTCAACTAAAAACAATGTAAAGATATTATTAGAAAATAGTGCAGGTCAAAAAAATAGTATTGGTAGTTCCTTTGATGAAATTGCAGAAATTTTAGACAAGCTAAATTCTGACGATTTTGGTTTATGTTTAGATACCTGTCATGCTTTTGCAGCAGGATATGATTTATCAAATGAAAATGGTATTTTTAATTTATTGGATACACTATCTAATAAAATTGGATTGAATAAATTAAAAGTGATTCATCTAAATGATTCAAAAGGTCAGTTAGGATCAAATCTTGATAGGCATTATCATATCGGAATGGGAAAAATAGGTGAAAAAGGATTTAAGATTCTAATTAATAATAAAAAACTTCAAAATATTCCTTTTATTATGGAGACCCCTGTTGATGAAACAAGAAATGACGTTGATAATATTGTTTATGTAAAGGAGTTATTAAATAATAACCATTGTTAGTAGATATATATATGATGTAATACAGAAAAGCATATAGCAGCAGATTATACTATTATTTCATCTATATAATCATTAATGATTTATTTAACAAAATAAATAGCTGTATGAAATACCAAATGTTATCCTATATAAAAAAAATATCTTTCTTTATAGCGAAGTTAAAGAACTTAAATTAAATATTTGAATAGTCAAGAAATAGAAAAAAATCAACACTTTTAATGTTCTCTATTAATTGTAGGTTAACATATAGAAAAATATTTATAATAACTTTCACTCTCAAATTATTTTGATCTAATGATTTAAAAATTAATTTTTCAATAAAATATTATATTTATTTATTGTTTTTGTTAAAGTTAATGTAAAATGTAGAACTTAATAATTTTAACTATTGCATTCTTTTACAAATGAATTTAAGGATCTAAATTTTCATATTAATTAATTATCGATGAGTGCTTATGATGATATTTTTCAACTTGCTTTAGAACGCGGTTTTTATTTTCCTAGTTGTGAAATTTATTCAGATACAAATGCAGGATTCTGGGAATATGGTCCAAATGGTGTAAAAATTAAAAACAAATTCCTTGATTTATGGAGAAGAGAATTGGTTAGAAGAGATAGTATGTTAGAAATTGATGGAACTCAAATAATGAGTAAAAATGTTTTCATGGCTTCAGGTCATTTGCAAAATTTTTCAGATCCAGTAGTAAAATGTACAAAATGCAAAAGTTCATTTCGTGCAGATAAATTAATACAGGATAAAGTTAAAATAGATGTACCAGAACGATTACAAAATGAGAAAGTAGATAAGATTATCATTGAGCATAACATAAAATGTCCTAATTGTAATGGAGATTTTTCTTCTACCGAAAGATTTAACATGATGTTTAAGGTTGAAATCGGTCCTGATCATGATGAAGCTTATTTAAGACCTGAAACTTGTCAGTCTATTTTTGTTGATTTTATGCGTATATTTAAAGTGAGCCGTGGAAAGCTACCTTTGGGAATAGCTCAGGTTGGTAAAAGTTTTAGAAATGAGATTTCTCCCCGTCAGGGTTTATTGCGTCTCCGAGAGTTTTATCAAGCTGAAATTGAAGTTTTCTGTAATCCTAATAAATTAAATGATTTGCCAAAATTCGATGAAGTAAAAAATACCAAATTAAGAATTTATGATAAACAGATAATAGAAATTACCGCTAAAGAAGCTTTAGACAAAGAAATTATTCCAAATAAACTTATTGCATACTATTTATCACTATTAGTAGAATTTTTTAATAAAACTGGTATATCAAATAAAAGAACAAGGCTTAGAAGGTTATCTGATGATGAAAAAGCATTTTATTCTAGTGTTGCTTTTGATTTTGAAGTCGATACATCTTTTGGCTGGTTAGAACTTGTTGCATGTAATTATCGATCTGATTATGATTTGTTATCTCATTCAAATATTAGCAAGAGTAATCTATATGTTATGGATAATGAAGAAAAGGTTTTACCTCATATTTTTGAATTATCCTTGGGAATAGATAGATGTATATATTCAATATTGGAACATTCATATTTTATAGATAAAGAAAAAGAAGATAGAGTATTATTAAAGCTGAAACCTTATCTTTCCCCTATTCAAGCTGGTATTCTACCACTTTTAAAAAAGGAAGAATTCAAAAGTAAATCTATGGAACTTTTATCAATAGTAAAAAAAGATTTTGATGTCTTTTATGATGAATCAGGTTCTATAGGTAGACGATATAGACGATTAGAAGAAATAGGCGTTCCTTTTGCATTTACTATTGATCATCAAACGATGGATGATAATACTATAACAATAAGATATAGAGACTCTATGAATCAAGAAAGAATAAAAATTGATGATGTTCCTTCCTTTTTAAAATCAAATCTATCTATCGATTAGAAAATAATTTTTAAAAAAAAAACAAATCACCAAAAAGAGCTTTCACTTTCATTTATCTTTTTAATACGTGCTAAATTGTTCTCCTGTTGTTTGATATTTTTTTTTTGATTTTCTTTTACCAATTCTATGTATTCTTTTATCCTGTTTTCATCTTTATAAATGCCTTCAACTGCTATTACAGATGGTGCTTTTGTAGTAGGAAGTTCTCCACAACAACTTTCTTCAAATTTTTTAATATTATATTCTACAAATTCAATTTTATTATCATTGAATATTTTTTTTATTTTTTGAGAATTAGGAGAATCATCAATTATTAAAATTGGCTTCCTTTGCGTCACTATTTTTTTATATATTTTTTTATATTTATTTTTTTAAAGTAAACTAAAAATATTTTCGTATATAATAATAATTAAAAGATTTTGAAAACATTATTAATAAATAACTTCTCTCCTTATATTTTAAATATTGTCAAATTATTAAATGATATTGATAGTGATTGGACCTGTTTTGACTGTGAATCTCTTTCCGCCATGAATTATGATTATCTTATCTTATTGAAAGAATTTGATAACGTAATCTTATCTGGAAGACAGCAAAATTCTAAACTTATCAATAAAATAAATTCTTGTATTGTTAGAGCGTGCCTAGTCCTTGATAAACCATTGTTAGGAATTTGTTATGGAGGACAAATACTTGCTTTAACTTTGGGTTGTACATTAAAGAAAATGGAAAAGATAAGAGATATTGTAGAGATCAATTTATTAAAACCTACAAAACTATTGCCTAATTATAAAAAAGTAGAAATGTTCGAAAGTCATAGCTATTGTGTATCAAAATTGTCCAAGAGTTTTATATTGTTAGGTAGCTCAAATAATTGTGAAAATGAATTATTTTGTCTTAAGGATAAACCCTTATTTGGGACGCAGTTTCATCCCGAAAGGAGCGGAAAACCGGGAATACATTTCATAGAGAATTTTTTAAAAATATAATTTTATATTAAAATATTTATAATATTAAGATATTAGTCGCATTTTTGTAATTCTATTTTCTTCTTGCAAAAGATCCTTTCTTTACACTATATCTTTAATATTTAATTTGTTGTTTCAAAATGTATGATGGACTGCTCTGCTGTTGCTGCTTTTTCTATACATTTTATAATTATAAATTAAAATAAAACCGTCTTTTTAATATTCATTTATTGTAAATGTTATGATTTTTATTTAATATTGTTTTTTTAAAACTTGTGCAAAGGGACAAAAATGATAATGCAGGACACATTATATTACCCCTGGTAAATAAAACAGAAGAGAATGTTGTATTTCCTCTTGTATTAAATGTGATTTCTAGGTTTTGGGGTGAAGAAATACCTAGACTTGAAATTGAAAAAAGATCTTCCACATATAAAAGTTTTAAAGGTATTGTTTTTATTGAAGGTCTAGAAATTATCGAAAAAAATCTCAATTTATCATCTATTGTGTACCGAGGATCAATATCCGATATAAAAAAAAGAGTTAATCAGGGCTTTCCGGTTATTGTTATTTTACCTGGTATCGGAGACATTGTTCAATTTGCAACCATTGTTTGTGGTTATGATGATAATGAGAAAAGAATTATCACATATATCCCAGAACCTGATTCATATGGAGCAATACCTGAACATACATTCGAAGAAGAATGGTCTCAGGACGATTATTTTACTATTTTGGTTTTTCCAAAGGATATGACTGAAATCTTTAAGAATGATTTATTTGAATTTAACAAATCAAATAGAATTTATCTTGAAACTGAGCGATTGAAAATACAAGGTAAATTCCAAGAGTCTCAAAATATTTTAAATTCTTTTATTAATAATAGTGATCCATCGAATAGCGAATATAAAGATAATACTCAAATATTATGCTTGCTTGCAGGTATTTTAAATGAACAAAATAATCCAGCATGTATTTCTATCTATGAAAAAGTTATTAAAATAAATCCAAAATATTATCTTGCTTATAGAGGATTAGGAAACTATTATCTTAAAAGTAAGAATTTCAAATCATCAAAGGAATACTATCTTAAAGCAATTGAAATTAACCCAAAAAGATTTGGGCCTATATATAAAAATTTGGGTATTGTACTTTTGGAATTAGGAGAAGTAGGATCTGCAAAGAATTATTTTAAAAAATATTTAGAATATGTACCTAATGCTTCTGATAAAGAAAATATTTTGCAATTTCTAAACTCTTGATTAAATTATTTTATGTCATTTTTAGACTCCATAGAAATGAATGAAGATATCAAGGTTATTGTAATTGAGTCATCAGTTAAATCAGACACTTTTTTAGGTTATCTAAAAAGTATAATTATTGATATACTACATACAAATAACATATCTTTTTCTTCAATAGAAAAGGACGGTTTTTATTTTATAGTCAAATTAAATGAAAATAAAGAATTAGTCTGTGCAATGGATTTACTAAGTAAAATTTCAGGAATATCAACTATATTCATTGCTAAATTATTTTCTGTCAATTATGAAAATTTATCTTATAATGCAGTTAAAATTGCTAAAAAACTTTTACTTTATAAAGAAAAATTCTCTATTAATGTCACAAAGTCAAATGAAACTATGATGACAGGAGATGAAAGATTTTTGTATTTTAAAAAAGATCTCGAATTTTTTATAATAAGTGAGCTTTCAAGTTCAGCAACTCGCAACAAATATGTTAAAAATGAATCTGATGCAGATAAAATTTTATTTATATTGATCGGATCCGACTTTGCATATATTAGCCTGTCTCTGCAAAAAGGTAAAGACACTATACCATTTAAATTTTTGAATGAAAACATTATTTGTCCGATATATGACGATGAACATTCTTTTTTATCATTAATTTCAGTTTTAAATAATGGATTTATTCCCTTTCCTTTTATTTTCTATAGTACTAGAGAACAATTAATTAAAATCTTAAAATTATTTGAGTTGATAATTAAAAAATATCCTATATTTAACATAGACATAAATTTAATTGATTTAAATAGCATTAATTTATATAATTATAGAAACTATTTAAAAGAAAATCAACATAATTTTATACAAAATGAAAATTTAATTATAAAATTAATGAATGAACAAATTATTATTATATTGTTATTGAAATTGAAAACAAATATAGATTTTATTTCCCTTCCTTTATTGTCTTATTTGCACCCATTTTGGTTTATAAAAAAAAATATTGCAAAAGCTTTTGATTTTGGAAAAATTGCACTTGCTCCAATTATATATAATTATGAGTATAAAAATACATTAAAGGAGTATCAACATTATCATTCAATTAGATCTGTAATTGAAAATAACTCTTTTAATTTTAATGGTTCTTTTTTGGATATCAAACAAGAAAATTTTGAATCCCTTTTTAATAAATTAATTGATATCAATGAAATATCATGTAAAGAAATTTTGAAATTTAATTTAGATATTCGAAAAGATGATATTCTTGATATTCTCAATTCCGTCTAAGCTATTACTTATTTCCATCAACTGTAATATTTTTTTATTGTATTTTTTATCTAAAATTATTTCTTTTATTGATTCTTCTATGATTTTTGCATTTATTAATTTTGAATCTAATTTTATCCCTATTCCTAGCTTTTCTATTTTATTTGAATTTGAAATTTGTTCGCCGTGGTTCTCTATAGGTATCGATATGAACGGTTTTCCAAATTGAATTGCTTGAGAAATTGCAGTATGTCCACCTCTAATTATTAAAAAGTCAGCAAGATAGAAAATTTCGTCTCTACATGGGCACCATTCATAGTACCAAATGTTATGAGAAAGTTTTCTTGGATTAGTATCCCCATTTGCTTTTCCCTCAGAAAAAATAAATTGGATATTTTTTAAGTTATTACAAGCTTCCATTATTTTTAAAATTATCGGTTTTCTTGTTTCTTTTGGACCACTAATATGAACAAAAATTAGCTTTTTATTTTTATCTATTTTTATCGATTTTATCACATTGTCTACTTTGTCATCAGATATGGTCTTTTTTGGTGCAATGAATCCAACATAGTTTATTTTTGATTTTATAGACTTGACTGTGTTTATTGTTTCTTCAGAAATTGTATACGGTGGAGGTAAATCAGGTATCAGAATTTTATCTGATGTATTCCATAAGCCTCCCATGAATTCACCAATGCAAGTCTCAAAAAATTTAACAATTTCAAATTTTCTTAATGCAGGAGTTAAAAGAAGTTTTATTTGATTAATTAATAGTATAGTAGGTATATTTAATATTTTACCGGCGAATAATGATGATAACCTTGAATCTGAAATTATTATATCCGGATTATATTTTTTTAAATATACAATCTCTTTGTTAACTTGGACAGGTAAATTTGTCAGCCATTGTGGAATTTTTGTAATATTATATTTAACTGAAAATTCTCCTTCTCTGCCCCAAAGAAATTCTACAGGCGGAATACTATTGCATATATAACCTTGAATATCAAGATAATTTTTTGCCTCTCCAAAAGATGAGAATCTCGATTCGTATCCAAATTCTTTCAATTTAGTAGCTAAAATTAAAAGTCTACTTGCATGACCTAAGCCAACTCCATAAGGTGTAAAATATACTCTTCGTAACAATAGTATGAACGATATTTTTTCTAAATTGTTTAAAAACGTTAGTTTTAGTTCTTTTTATAAATAATCTAATTTTTAAATATTTTTCTTTAGTATTATTATTCTATTATTAACTTTTAAAGAAAACTAATGTAATTTTGCTATGGTAATGTTGATATAATTTAATTATATAGATTTTGATTAAATGATTACAATACTTTCAAAGTGCCATAATAATTATACATTAACTTTTACCGTATTAATCCTCTTTACATTATCAATTATACATTTATTCTCAATTATTAAATCTCCTGTTTTAGCTATTTCTGATAACTCTACGTCTATTGTGAAAGATAAAGAATCTTCTACTAATTTATATTCTGAAACTACAAATGTAAATCCTGCTTGTGGAGAGGTTATAAAAGGCAACGTTAAACTGAGCTCCAATTTAATATGTAGTAGTGATGGCTTAATAGTTGGTGATGGGAATACTCAGATCGATCTAAATGGATATTCAATAATTGGACCTGGAAAAAACAGTAGTAAAGTAGGGATAATGATTGGAGGACATGATAATGTTATAGTATTAGGCTATGGTTCAATTTCTGGTTTCCAATCAGGTATATATGCCTCTGGAAGTGAAAATGTTCAAACTGAAAATCTTCATATAATTGACAATAAAATAGCTGTATATATTACTGGAACTAATGCTGTTGATATCAATAATAATATGCTAAATAACAATACTATAGGAATTGCTTCTCATTCTAATAATCAAACAACTATACAATACAATTTATTAAATGGTAATACGTTATCTGGTATAACTTTTATAAATACTGCTGATTCCAAAATAAATGGAAATAATATAATAAACACATCAAATGGTATTTTTTTAGATGCTCAAAGTTCTCAAAATAAAGTAGATTTTAACAATGTATTTAATAATGTTTTGGATATTAATAATGCAAATAACCTTCCTCTTAATGTCAATAAAAATACTTTTGAGAATAATAATTGCATCTCAAGTTTGCCTTCTGGTTTATGTATTGGAAGGTAATACACCCATTCGTGATCCTTTTTAATTGTTAATAGATACCTTGAAATATTTAAATAATTTAAATGATCAATAATATTTTATCAAGTCTTATAGAACATTTAATTTTTGATAGATGATCCTTTAATTCATATCATCATTAAAAGTATTTAATTAAGATTTTTATTAGTATAAACTCAAAATATTGAATTCAATAAATTGGCAAAGAGATATAGAAATTACACAATTTAATGGAAAAAAAGTAATAGTTAAAAAAGATAAAACTACTAAAGTTTTCAATGAATATTTTTTGATCTTTTTGTATTCTCTAATTTCTATATTTTTATTGCATCCTTCCTCTCCTCCTAAGTTTGGAAAGTTAATTATGATTAATGAAGGTGAAGAAAATCGAAAAAAACTAAATAAAATTGGAATACCTACCCCTCAGTTATATTACATTAATAAAAATAAAATTATAGAGGAATATATCGGAGAAGGCAATTTATATAGATTTTTAAAAAATGATGGCGATATAAAAGTTGTTTTCAAAGCAGGAGTTATAACTGCAAAGTTACATAATGCCGGTTTCTGCTTCATAGATAATAAGGCTCAGAATTATTTAGTTAAAAGATCAGAGCTGCTTAGAACAGATATTGGTTTTATTCAAAAGCAGGAATCTATTTTTGCAAAAAGTTTGGATATTGGTTTGTTTTTATCTAGTCTTATCGATCTTGATTCCGAAAAATATAGATTGATTGAGAAAGCATTTTTAGATGGTTATAGATCTGAATCAGGAAATAAAATACCTTATCTATCGATAATTATAAGAAATATTTCCTCTTTAGGTATCTCTCTAAATCACCATAATCTAATCACGAATTTATATTCAAAGTAAACTAAAGATATAGAAAAACTATATGGGAGGTAATTCGACTTTTTTATCAAACCCACCGGATCCGAATTTACAATAAAAGCATTTTTCTGACATCATATATGGAATTTGTTGAATGACTACAGCACCCAGTTTTAATGCAATTTTGGTCATTATTCTGTATTTCAATGGCATTGCAGGAATTACTTCTTTAAAGTAAACGTTATAATGATCAGGACAAAATTTTAAGGTCACATTAGAAGAAGGTCTTTTACTAATATCTTTAGTTGTAGAATCAGAATTTAAAGTTTTTGCAATATTTATTTGCTCACGAATATATTCATGTTTTGGACATGGACAATCCTTTCCTCCAGGATGTTTGTATGCAGGAGTATTTTTCCAATCGAATCCTGAAAAATCTTTGTCAAAATCATCCATTATTACTTCAAGAATTATATAGGGAAGATAGAATATAAATATATAGGCCGTTATTTTAAATAAAAGTTATTTATAAAATGCTAAAACTATCAATATATCATATTTAATCTGTTTTTGCAAGGTAATACTAATAAGTTTAAATATCTTGATCTTTGTAATATATTAATAATCCTTTTTTATATTTATTATATTATTAGTTATTTACTGAATATTCTTCCAATTCTTTTGTATTCTTATTTATTATATACTCTTTTGGATTAAATCCGTATTTCTTTCCTAATTCATTCATATATTTTTGAAGATTATACCATGCGATATTTTTATCTTTTATATTCCCAGAAATACTGCTCCCACCACTACTTAAAGAGGCTTTAGAAGTAGCATTCAATGCGATCTGATACAATTTAAGTATTTTATTAAATTCATCATCATTTAATTTTATTTTATTATCACCTTTGTTGTTTCTATTAGTCATTTAATAACTAAATCCAAATATAAATAATTAAATTCAAAAAGCTTTTCTTTGCAATTTTGTGTTTATTGTATTGATTATTTAATTTAAACAATAAAAATAAAATCATGTCATCCAAGTCCAAAATCAATTACACTGATTTTTCTAACCTAAAAGGAATAGAATTCTTTTACCTTATATCTATATACAAGTTTTTATTATGTAGAAATCGTATTATTAAAAAGTATCTAATTTTATAAGTAATTTCTCATATAAATGAGTTAACGATATCTAATATACTTTAATAAGAATAACTAGAATTTATTCTCTGTTAACCAGTATAATTTATTATCTATCTTAAAGGGTTACGTCGTTGAGCCCAATCAATTATGGAGCCATCATATAATCTAACATTGTTAAATCCTGCATGTTTAAATTGAATATATTTATGAGAAGCCCTTATTCCCGCATGACAATAACATATAATTTCTTTATCCGGAGTAATTCCATTACTAACAAAGTATTCCCGTAAAGTTTCTTTGTCTTTAATCATTTTAGAGTTGTCGCCTAAACCTTCTTCCCAATTATTTAACAAAGATCCAGGTATTCTTGCCTGAAAATGTTCTTGAGGGGTTCTTGCATCAATAATTATAGTATTAGAATCGTTTTGCTTTTCTTTAATTGTATAAGCATCTGCTCTAATTGAGGAATTTATTTTAGATATAAATTTAATATTGGTATTGTCAGGAACTTGATTTATTTTTTTTGATAAAGGTTTTTCATATTTTCTGACGGGTAAACCTGCTTTCTGCCATTGAGAGTATCCAATATCTAAAAGATTTGTATTATCATGTCCATAATAATTTAAAGTCCATACCACTCTCGCTGCAGATGGATCTGGATATTCTCCATAGACAACCACAGTTTTTGAATCATCAATTCCTAGACTGCTAAAAAGCCTTTCTGCACCTTGTTTTTCTATAACCAAATTGGATCCATTGTCCGATATAGATATAACTTGTTCGACATCAAGAGGTTGTGAATTTTTAATATGTCCGAAATTATGGGCGTAACTCCCCCTTGTATCTATAATGCATAAATTATTATCATCCAAATGAGAGTCAAGCCATTTACTATCTACAATTATCATATTACTCAGCAGATAAAATTAGAGATAGTTTAGCATATTTTATTTCTATCTGATCATTTAAAATAATTTTATGTATTTCCAATATATTTTATTATTCACATTCAGAAAATAAAACGGATAAATTATACCACGAATAGAGCTTCATATAATAGAATTATTTTTTAATAAATATATTATATTATATTTAATATATTTATTTTTAAATTAATAAAAAGTTCTGCGTAATGAACATAAAAGTTAGTAAAATTAAAAATTTGAAATTGAATAGATAAGTTAGTTGAGAATAAAAAGTTGCTAATATTACTTTAAAATTTTGTTTATAATATCATTATCTTTTAACTTTAAAAATTGTTTTTTTAAATAATATTCATTATATATCTATTGCTAAGTATAATATTATTTTTTTTATATTTAAATGATTTCTTTATTTATTCAATTTATACTAACGTATTTTGGGAATAATATTAACAAATATAAAAAAAAGCTTTTGATTTTTAATTCAATTAAAAAATTAAAGTTTTTGCTTTCTGAGTCAATCAGATTCGTCTGAATAAATTAATTTCATTTCGTCAAATGTAAGTTTTTCTCCACCAGTCATTTTCTTCATTGCTACTTCTTTTAAAGAATTCCATAGTTCTTGGTTTTCTCTATTCTTCCTCATTTTATCTTGAGGAACTTCATGTCTGTTTCTTCTGTCTCTGTCTCTTTCTCTATCACTGTGTCTTTTCTGTCTTTCTGAAGAATATTGAAGTCGGGATTTTTTAAATTCGATTGCATTAAGCTGAGTATCAACCATTTCTAATTTAGCACCAGCTTCTCTTACCTGATGGATTATTGCTCTTCTTTCTTCGTAAAGTTCTTCTCTTTGATTTAATAACTCATCTAAATTAGATTTTAATTTACCAATTCCCTTGCCAATCTCAGCTTTTTGATCAAAAATTTGAGTCATCTTACCTTTAAGATCGTCAAACCTCATTGCCATGTTTTTATATGTATCTTCTTTTTTATTGATAACTTTAAGAGTATGCAATTTAGTTGCAATTTCCTTTGATTTTAAAACTAGTCTTCGTTCTTCATCCTTTGATAATTTTTTTGTTTGAATATCTTTTTCTATTTGTTCTAATGATCTTGTTAAATTTGCAATATTGTATCGATCTCTTCTTGAACGAAATCCACTTGCAGCACCAGAAGCCTTAGAATCTAAGGTCTTCATTCTCTTCCTTTCTTCAATTAAACTATTCCTTAATTCAGTAAACTTTGTATAATCTGCATCTTTTGCTTCATTTGTATGTTTTAATTTTAACCTTTCAGCTTCAAGCTTCACTCTTTCCTCATCAATAATTCTTTTGGTTTCTTCTATCTTTTGATTTATTTTTTCTATTCGACTTTCTCCGTTCTTTTGTTCTTCTAATAAAGATTTTTTGAAGTCTAAAAGTGTTTTTTGGTTTGAATCTATTGAATTATTCATTCTATTGTCTTTTTTTATTGCAGAAGCGCTAGCTGCAGCAGTTGGAGCTATAGCTGAATTTCCGCCACTCTGTTCTTGAACCACGCCGCTGAGGACTGTAGATAGATGGAAAAATATATTTCTTATTATTACAATAAATAAGTATAATCTTCTATAACAATGTTATATAGGCTTATAATTACTTTTATTACAATAAATCATACATATTCTAAAATAACTTTTGTTTTGTAAATCTTCTGAAATAATTATTTAAAAAACCTTTTTATTTATATTAGCAAATAGGATAAAGAGATTTCTAGTTGTTTAATATGAATTAGTTTGCTATTTGATTTGGGCGCTGTTAACTTGAGAGTTTGTAAACTATTTTTCAATTCATCAAATTTATTCTCAAAAAAACTTTTCAAAATTCATGTTAAATTGAAATTAAATGGGATAAAAATGAATAAAACTTACCTAATCATTACATTTAGATGATGGTCAAAATAAAAGATTTTTCCTAAAGTTAACAGAGCCTAAATTTAGAAATATATGTGTATAAACTACTTTCAGTACGTTATTAGTTTTTTTAAAAAAATAAAATATTTTATTTTTTGAATTTACAGCATTTTTTGGTTATTTTGAAGGTTATTGATTATTTTGATGGTAACGATGAAGATGATTTTCGGAAAAATTCTTTCACATTAGGTCTATAAAGATAATATATAATGACTATGTCTATGATTATTGCTATTATTGAACCTAAAAGACTGTATATTGCAGAACTATTATTATTATTAACAATTACTTCGGCCAATTTAGGATAATTATGGGCAATTGATGCGGCCAACATATATCTAATAGTTTCAGAAATAACTTGAATTACAATGCTTATTATTGTAATAACTATTGTAATTGTTCTAGCCCAGCCTTTACCTTTTAAAAGCCCATAAGACACAATTAAATATATTAGCCCTATTATCAAAAGAATTGATCCTATTATTAATAGAGCAATTCCAATTATAGATCCAATAGAACGAAAGTCATTATTAGGTGTAATATCTACAGAAGATGCATTAATTAATGCTCCTGTAATAACAAGGCTTATACCTCCAAACAATAATAAA
>Ga0134127_10001939_pt1 | contig 15095 bp, 10 predicted proteins | sample KB31753_FD_96459 | JGI IMG/M metagenome (GOLD analysis project Ga0134127, IMG submission 96459) | Terrestrial soil microbial communities with excess Nitrogen fertilizer from Kellogg Biological Station, Michigan, USA - KB3-175-3 | ecosystem: Environmental > Terrestrial > Soil > Unclassified ...
CCGAACTTGTGGTCACGCAGCATCTACGCGGTACCCTTGTAGGTTATCCGGACGTCCAATACCGAATGGCGCGGACCCTCAATGCGTGTTAACCCCACCCCGACGCTGACAAACGGGCGGTTTCATTACGCCTGGGTGATTGTGCTGGTCACATTCGCCGTGCTGATTATTACCGCCGGTGTCCGAGCGACGCCTGGTGTCCTCATGGTGCCGCTCGAGGCGGAATTCGGGTGGACGACCGCTGCCATTTCCACCGCAATCGCGATCAACATCGCGCTGTTTGGCATCATCGGACCATTTGCCGCGTCGGCGATGAATCGTTTCGGAATTCGACGCATCGTCCTTGGCGCCCTGGCGCTGCTTGCGGCGTCCGTCGCACTGACGACGCGGATGCAGACGATCTGGCAGATGACGCTGCTCTGGGGCATTTGCGTGGGCACCGGCACCGGCGTGACCGCCATGGTGCTCGCCGCGACGGTAACGACGCGCTGGTTCGAGACGCACAGGGGCGTCGTGCTCGGCATGCTCTCGGCGGCGAACGCGACGGGTCAGTTGGTGTTTCTGCCGATCCTGGCGCGCATGATCGCGTTACACGGCTGGCGCTCGGCCGTGTGGATTGTCTCCGGTGCAGCGGCTTTGGTCTTCCTGGTCGTTCTGATGTTCATGCGCGATCGTCCGGAAGACGTCGGCCTTCGCCCGTACGGGCAGCCACCTGATGCACCGGCGCAGTCCCCCGTACGTTCATTGCCGCCGCTCGCGGCTTTGCGCCTCGCGGTGCGATCTCCTGCGTTCTGGGCGCTCGGCGGTACGTTCTTCGTGTGTGGGGCGAGCACGAACGGTCTGATCGGCACACATCTGATCGCCGCGTGTCACGACGTCGGCATTCCAGAAGTCCAGTCCGCACAGCTACTGGCGATGATGGGCATCTTCGATATCGTCGGGACGACCGCATCAGGATGGCTGACGGATCGGTTCTCCCCGCGCTACCTGTTGTTCGGGTACTACACGTTGCGCGGCTTATCCCTGCTGTGGCTGCCCCACACGCTGCAGGCGGATCCTTCGGCCTTGAATATCTTCGCCGTGTTTTACGGTCTCGACTGGATTGCAACGGTGCCGCCGACGGTGCGCCTGACGACAGAGTCCTTCGGTAAGGAAAACACCGCGGTGATCTATGGGTGGATCGGGGCATGCCATCAGATGGGCGCGTCGCTCGCGGCGTTCGGCGCTGGTGCGATCCGGACCAATCTCGGCGCGTATCAACTCGCCTTCTGGATCGCGGGCGTGTTGTGCTTACTCGCGGGTCTGGTGTTCGTGACCGTTGGCAAGTTGGCGTTTCGCCCCGCGCCGCGGCTCACCGAAGCGCTGGCGTAACCAATCGTAACTTCGAGTCTGTGACCGGAATCGACCGCATGAGCATTGTGCCGTTCTCTTCGCGATTCAAAGCGTCGCTGATCAACGTCGGCAGTGCAGAACAGCACGTGCGATCCGGCGGATCCGGCCCAGCCGTGTTGTTGCTTCACGGATTTGGCGATACCGGCGACATGTGGCAGCCGCTCGCGGAGGTCCTCGTCGCCGATCATATGGTGATCGTGCCCGACTTGCGCGGCATGGGACTGTCAACACATCCAGAGGGCGGCTACGAGAAGACCAGCCAGGCGCGAGACCTCGTATCGATTCTCGACCACCTGACGGTTGACCAGGTGATGCTCGTGACGCACGACATCGGCAACATGGTGGGCTATGCGTTTGCGGCGCAGTTTCCGCAGCGTGTGACGAAGTGGGTCGTCATGGACGCGCCGCTTCCGGGATTGGGGACCTGGGAACAGCAACTGGTGAACCCGTTGGTCTGGCATTTCAACTTTCGCGGGCCTGACGTCGAGCGTCTGGTGGCCGGTCGGGAACGCATTCTGCTCGATCGCTTCTACAACGAGCTCTCCGCGAACCCCGCAGCGATTGATGAGAACACGCGACGCCATTACGCCGAGCTGTATGCCCGGCCCGGCGCTATCCACAACGCCTTCGGCGGCCAGTTTGCCGCCTTTGCGCGAGACGCCGAAGAGAACAGAGCGCTGTTTGCGAAGGTCGGGAAGCTTCGCCTACCCATCCTCGCCATCGGTGGCGATCATTCGTATGGAGCGTCGATGAAAACGGAACTGGAATTCGTCGCGAACGATGTCCAGGGAGCCGTCATCACCAACGCCGGCCATTGGATCATGGAAGAACAGCCGCAACAGGCCATCGCCATCATCACCAAGTTCATCGCAGGCAGGTAAGGCGTGACTATTCCTCGGCAACGGTGCTGGACAGCGCCAACCGTGACACCTCCAGGTCATCGGCAGGTCTGAGATCTACTTGCCGACGGCCTCGACGCAGAAAGCGCTTCTGCCGCAGCTGATCGAACAGTGAATAGGTCACCGGCGTGACGACGAGCGTCAGCAGCAGCACCAGCGTCTGTCCGCCGATCACCACCCACCCAATCGAATGGTTCGTTGACGCTCCGGCGCCGCTGGTGACGACGAGCGGCACCATGCCCGCGACAAACGCGAGCGTCGTCATCAGGATCGGGCGCAATCTGTTGCGGCAGGCGAGCACGATGGCGTCGTGCGTACTGAGGCCCTGCGCCTTGAGTTGAATGGCGTGATCGATCTGCAGGATCGAGTTCTTCTTGACGACGCCGAACAGCACCAGGAGGCCGAGTGCGGACATCACGTTCAATGACTGGCGAAAGATGATCAGCGAGAGCAGCGCAAACGGCAGCGTCAGCGGCAGCGACAACATGATGGTCACGGGATGGAGCCATGATTCGAACTGCGCCGCGAGCACCAGGTACATGAAGATCAGCGACAGGGCAAGCGCGGTGAGAAAGGCCGTAACTGTCCGGTTCAGTTCGCGAGCCTGTCCGCCGAACTGACCGCGGTATTCCGCGGGCAATTTGAGCTGCGACGCACTTTCCGTGATGGCGTTCTGCACGGTCGCCTGTGAGGCGCCTGGCAGAAGGTTCGCGATGACCGTGACCTGCCTTTGCCGGCCGAGCCGGCGGATGTCGGAGGGCGACTCCCCTCGGGAAAATCGCGCGACATTGTCCAGCGTGACGGCACCCAGCCGCGACGAAGGCACCGGCAGTTGGCCGAGTGCGTCATCAGAGGTGCGATCGGCCGCCTCCGCGCGCACGTGCACTTCGTATTGCTCACCGCCCTCGTTATAAGTGGTCACCGCGTCGCCGCCGACGAGAAGCCGCAGGGCCTCGGCCGCATCCGAAAGCTGCACGCCCAGGTCGGCCGCCTTCGCCCGATCCATCCGCACTGACAACTCCGGCTTGCCGTTGTCGAGCGTCGTGTCGGCATCGACAACGCCGGGGATGCCTTTCACCTTCTCGAGAAGCTCGTCGCTGTACCGCTGCAAACCAGCGATCTCAGGTCCCTGGAGGACGTACTGCACACCGCCGCCGCCAAAGCCGCCGCCTCCGACGTTGACGCGGAAGCCGCGATCGGCATACGGCTTGAGGATCTCCGTGCGCACCTGCCCCATGATGTCGAACTGATCTCGTCGGCGCGCCTCGATTGGCACCAGCTTGACGAAGATCGACGCGTTGTTCTGCGTACCCGCACCATCCCCGGCCACCGTCAGCAGCGTGTAGTCCACTTCCGGTATGCGGCGGATCGCGGTGGCGATGCGGTCGGCCAGCACCTGCGTGGCGTCGAGACTCGTGCCCTCTGGTGCACGAACGGACAGGTCGAAACCGGACTGATCGTCCTGCGTCGTGAAGTTAACGTTGACGAATCGGAACAGCGGGATGCTCGACAAGAAGACGAAAACCGCCAGCGTCGCGATCACCGCACGGTGCGCCATCGCCCACTCCAGCATTCGCGAGTAGCCGCGATCTAACGGAGCGAAGACCCTCGAGTGCCTCGAGTCATGCATGCGATCATGCTTGTCTCCGCTCGGACGCCTCAACTTCAGCATGCGAGCAGACATCGTCGGCGTCAGCGTGAAGCTCACGATCAGCGACACCAGAATCGCAAACGCCATCGTCAAGCCGAAGCTCATCATGAACCGGCCGATGATGCCGCTCATGAACGCCACCGGGACGAAGATCGCGACGAGCGACATCGTTGTCGCCAGCACCGCCAGGCCGATCTCTCTGGTGGCCTCCACTGCCGCCTGCATTGGCGGCATCCCTTTCTCCTCGATGAACCGGTAAATGTTCTCGAGTACCAGGATCGCGTCGTCGATCACGATGCCCACCGACAACGTCAGCGCCAGCATCGTGAGCATGTTCAGCGTGAAACCCATGTACCAGATCAGGCCGAAGGTCGCGATGATTGACGTCGGGATCGAAATGGCGGCAATCACCGTCGAGCGCAGGTCACCAAGAAACAGGAGGACGACCAGTGCGGCGAGGATCGAGCCAACCACAAGGTGCTCCTCGACGCTCTTGATGGACGCCTCGATGAACTCGGCCTGGTCGCGGACGATGCGCAGCTCGTAGCCGGCGGGAAGCGTACCCCGCAGAACGGCCAGACGAGCCTTCACGCCGTTCACAATCTCGACGGTGTTGGTGCCGGACTGCTTGCGGATCTGCAGCAACACGGTCGGGCTCCCATTCACGGTGGCGACGGTTTGCGGATCGGCCTCGCCGTCCTCGATGCGCGCGACGTCACGCACGAGGACGGGGTGTCCGTCGGTCTCTCGGATGACGATGTCGCCGAACTCGGCGGGCGATTCAACACGACCGCGCGTACGCATCGTGACGGACACCGCCCCCTGATCGAGCCTGCCGCCCGGGATGTCGGCATTTTGCGTCTGCAGCGCCCGCGCGACGTCGTTCACCGTCAGGTTGTGCGCCTGCAGGCGTCCCGCCTCGAGCCAGACGTTAATCTGCCTGTTACGGCTGCCAAGCACGAGCACCTGGCCGACACCATCGGCGCTCTCGAGCTGTCGACGAAGCACTTTGTCGGCATACTCCGAGATGTCGCGCACCGGCTTGTCGGCGGTCACCGCGATCGTGAGAACCGGAAACGCATCGGGATCGCGCTTCTCGACGATCGGCTGCTGCACCGTTCGCGGAAGCAGCGGCAGGATGCGGCTCACTCGATCGCGCACCTCCTGTGCGGCCACGTCGGTGCTCTTCTCGAGGTTGAAGCCGACGACAACCTGCGATACGCCCTCGGACGACACCGACGTCAGCGTATCGATGCCGCTGATGGTGTTGACCGCTTCCTCGATGTGGTCCGAAATCTCGGTTTCGACCTGCTCCGGCGCTGCGCCAGGCAAGCGAGTCGTCACGACGATGGCCGGAAAGTCAACGTTGGGGAACTGATCGATCCCGAGCTGCGCAAACGAGAAGACGCCGATGACCGTCAGCGACAGGATGAGTACCGATGCGAAGACCGGCCGGCGGACACAAAGCGCTGCAAGCCACTGCATGACCGCCTCTCCTTATTTGCTCACAGCGATGCGAATTCCGTCGCCGAGCTGCGCCACATTGCTGGTGGCGATGGTTTCTCCGCGTACCAGGCCACTGGTGACCTCGAGGAGATCGCCTGCCGTCTGACCTGTCGTTACGATTCGCTCTTCAACCGTCCCGGCACCGGAAACAACGTAGACCCTGGAGGTGCCGGTGATCGTGCGGATCGCCGTCGAAGGCACGAGGAGCGCCGGCGTCGAGGATGCCTGCTCGATCTGCGCAGTGGCAAAGAGACCCGGTTTCAGATCGCCGGTCTCGTTGGGAACGACCGCTTCGATGACGAGCGCGCGCGAGTCGGCCTTGAGCGACGGGGAGACGTAACGGATCTTCCCGGTGAACGTCTTGCCCGGATAGGCGTCCACTTGAAGTGAGACCGTTCGCCCCGGAGCGAGCGAAGCGAGATACTGACCCGGCACCGTGAGCTCGACGCGCATCGGGTTGAACCGTACGATCGACACCGCCTTCATGCCGCGCGACACGTAGTCGCCCACCGATACGAAACGCTCCTCGACCGCCCCGGCAAACGGCGCACGCACGACAGTGTCGGTCAACGCTTTGCGGGCGAGCGTCAGGCGTGCCTGCGCGGCAAGCAACGACTGGTACTGCTGCTCGGCGTTGTTGCGAGCGATGTCGTACTGACGGTGTGCCGCCTCGGCCTGCGTCCGGCTGCGGTCGAAATCTGCGGTCGACAGCAGCTTCTGCTCATTGAGCATCCTCGCGCGCGCATAATCGGCCTGCGCGAGTTCATCCGATGCCTTCGCGCTGGCGACCTCAGGCACGCGATCGATGTCGAACGATCCGCTCGCGCCGAAGCCGAGCCGCGCCTGGATCTGGGCCGCGTTCGCCTCAGCCTCCTGCACCTGCGCCCGAACTTCGGTGTCGGAGATGCGAATGAGCGCTGCACCCTCGCGGACCAGCGTGCCGCGCTCGACCGGAGTCGCAACGACGCGGCCCGCGACTTCGGCCGAGACGTCCGCCTGCTCCTCGGCGGTCAGCGTGCCCGTGGCGGCTACGAATCGGGAGATTGGCTTCTCGGTCACCGCCGCGATCGTGGCGTTGACCGTTCTTACGTCATTTGACGCCGCAGCTTTGGCTTCACTGCTGACCCCCGGGCGGCAGCCGGCCGCAGCAAGCGCAAGAAGAATTATGAAGGGAGGGAAACGCATTGAAGGTTCAAGTGTACAGGCGGGGCCGGAATTCGCTGAAACGAAAGCAATAACGTGAACTGGAACCGTTAGAACCGTGAATCCGTTTTGAAGCGAGGCCGAATCACTGCCGCGAGGATTACACCTAGAGCGAAGAGCAGCAGCACGGCCGATATCGGCCTCGTGAAAAGTATCATCGGCGACCCGCCGATCGCGAGAGAGCGCCGCAGTTGCTGCTCGGCGAGAGGACCCAATATCAAGCCGATGACGGCCGGTGCCAGCGGCATCGAGAGCCTCCGCATCGCGAAGCCTGCGGCGCCGATGCCGTAGGTGAGCGCGACGTGGAAGGCGGATCGATTGACGCTGTATGCGCCAAGACTGGCGAGCGTCAGGATCCCTGCGTACAGCAGTCGACGCGGGATGGTCAGCAGCCGCACCCACAGCCCGACGAGCGGAAGGTTCAGCAGGAGCAGCATCGCGTTGCCAACATACAGGCTGGCGATGAGCCCCCAGACCAATCGTGGTTCATGCTGAAAAAGCAGCGGACCTGGCTGAAGGCCGTACTGCTGAAACGCTGCGAGCAGGACGGCGCCGGTTGCCGACGTAGGAAGCCCCAGCGTCAGCAGCGGAACGAGCGTGCCGGCAGCCGACGCGTTGTTCGCCGCTTCCGGGCCGGCAACGCCTTCAATGGCCCCGTGACCGAACTCTTCTCGACGGCGCGTCAACCGGTGTTCCACGGAGTACGAGATCAGAGTGGGAATTTCGGCGCCGCCTGCGGGAAGCGCGCCGAGAGGAAAACCGATCAGCGTGCCGCGGAGCCATGGCTTCCACGAACGCCTCCATTCTTCCCGCGTCATCCATAGCGAGCCGATGACAGGCACGATGCTGGTTTCCCCCGACGAGCGGGTCGTCGCTGCATGGAGCACCTCTCCTACGGCGAACAATCCAACGACGAACACGACCGGATCGATTCCGTCGAGCAGCGCCGGGATGCCGAACGTCAAGCGCGCTTCGCCGGAGAGGCGATCGATGCCGACGAGTCCGAGCAGCAACCCGAAAAAGAGACTTGCGAAGCCCCGTATCGCGGATCCGCCGACGGTGGACGAGACGGCGAGAAACGCGAGCACGGCTAAGGCGAAATACTCGGGCGGTCCGAATCGCAGCGCCGCCGTGGCGAGCGCAGGCGCGCAAACCGTGAGCGCCGCCGTTGCCAGGGTTCCGGCGACGAAAGAACCTATGGCCGCGGTGGCGAGCGCCGCACCGCCGCGTCCGGCCCGTGCCATCAGATGACCCTCGATTGCGGACATGATCGATCCGCTCTCGCCCGGAGTGTTCAGCAGAATCGCCGTCGTCGACCCGCCGTACATCGCGCCGTAGTAGATGCCCGCGAACATGATGAAGGCGGCAATCGGATCGAGCGTGTAGGTCGCGGGCAGCAGCAGCGCAATCGTGAGCGCCGGACCGATGCCGGGAAGAACCCCGACGAACGTGCCAAGCGTCACGCCCGCAAGTCCCCACAGCAGGTTGCGAGTGCTCAAGGCGACAGCGAATCCGTCCGCAAGAGCACTCAGCGAATCCATGCGGCAAGGCTGCCTGCCGGCAGCGAGAGTCCCAAACCGTGCGTGAAAAGTACGTACAGGAGGGTTGAGAACACGACGGCGATTGCGACATCGCGAAGCCAGCGCGAGCGATCGAACGCGACGGCCACCATCCAGAACAACGCGGTCGAGGCTATGACGAAGCCGCCGACTGTCAGGAGGCTGGCGTAGAGTCCCAGTCCAATCACAATCAGGAGCAGGGAACTGCGGTGTATGGGGATCGTTTCGCGGCCGACTGGATTTCGCTGGGCAGACCTCATACCTTCGAGCAGGAGCGCAACCGCGACAACGAAGCTTCCGACGAATACGACGGCGGGAAACACGTGGGCAGGCGTTGCGCCGAGAGGTCCTGACGGCTTCAGTGCACGCGAGATACGCGTGACCCGCAACCGCTCGTCATCGAGAAAGCGCTGGAAATCATCGCCTGCGAGGAACTGGTCGGACCAGCCCCGCTGCTCGAGCGTCCTTTGCCACGTGACGCTCCTGCTCATGCGCAAGATGGTGTCGGTAAGGCGCTGCCGCATGTCGTCGCTGATCTGTCGACGTGCGACGAGCCCGCGCCAGTTCGCGAGCGTTACGTCGATCCCAGCGTGCGAGAGCGGAGGTGCTTCGACACCGGCTTGTGGCGTCGGCGCCGAGATCGCCAGCGCGCGCAGCTGAGCCGACTGGATATGGGGCGCGAATTCAGCGTATCCACTGATGGCCACGGTGACCTGGCCTCCCAGAGCGGCGGTCGCTGCTTCGCCTCCCCCGGAGAACGCGATGTAATTGACAAGCCGTGGATCGACGCCGGCGGCCGTCGCGATCAGTCCCGCCAGGATGTGGTCCGTGCCACCCGCCGAACCGCCGCCCCACGATACGGCCGCCGGTCCACCGCGAAAACGAGCGATCAGGTCTCGCATGTCGCGAATCGGCGACGCGGTCGGGACGGCGATTACCTCGTACTCACCCGTGAGCCGCGCAATAGGCGTCGTCTGCGACAGCGAGACCGGGGAATCGTTGAACACGACCGCGCCCACCATCACGAGACCGGTCACGAGGAGCGCGGGTTGATCGGACGCGGCGTTGATGAATTGTGCCAGGCCGACCGTGCCTGCTGCACCCGGCACGTTCTCCACTTCGACCGTGCGGACGAGGCCTTCGTCTTCGAGTGCACGCTGCATCGCCCGCGCAGTTTGATCCCATCCACCGCCAGGCGCAGCCGGGGCCACAATCGTGAGCCGATCGATCGCTTCCGGGCGTTGGGCCAAGGCGAGCGTCGAGAGCAGCGTAAGGGCGATGAGCGCGAGCCGCACGACCGTTGGGGCAACCATACGCCGCGCGTCCCTCCAATACCAGTGGGAGCGCTACAATAGCGCCCCACTCGGTCAACATCCTTCGATCGCTGGGGAGGTGAGCGTGACCCAACAGTGCCTTCGTTCCGCCGTCGGCGGCGCAGTTGCGGTGACCGTGTTTCTCGCGTCCGCGAGGTTCGTCCCCACTGCGGCACAGGGAACAGCTGCACGCGCGGCGGTCGATCGCGGGTCGGTCAGCACGGGCATGGCGACCGACCGCCAGCCCGTGAAGGGTGTGCCCGCCGCGTGTCCGCAGCCCGTGAGGGTTCAGCCCGACGTCTTTCCCGTCACCGTCGGGACCGTTACGTCCGAGGATGGCCGCACGTGGAAGGTGCCGGCACCGGTCAACGAGGGGCCGCTGGCCGTCAACGTCTTCGATACGTGCATCGGCACCGGCGACAACCCGAACTACGCGTCCCAGTTGCAGACGGTGGTCATCGATAAGGATGGCGTCGAGATCACAGGCTTCATTCACGCGGACAACTATTTCGAGCTGTACGTGAACGGCCAGTTTGTCGCGCGGGATGCCATCCCGATGACGCCGTTCAATACCAGCGTCGTTCGCTTCCGGGCGCGGTACCCGATGACCTATGCGATCCTCGGCGTCGATTGGGAGACGCATCCGGGCGTGGGCATGGAGTACGCGAACTTCAACGTCGGCGACGCGGGCTTCATCGCGTACTTCAGCGATGGCAACGGCACCCACGGCGACTGGCGCGCGGAGACGTTTTATGTTGCGCCGCTCGACGATCCCAGTTGCGTGCGCGTGACGCCCGCAGGGCGCGATTCGAGCTTCTGCTCGCAAGCGGTGCGGCCGGTGTGCGCGCAAAACGATCCGAAGCTGTGCAAGGCGCTTCATTTCACGATTCCATCCGACTGGATGTCGCCGCGCTTCGACATCGCGAGCTGGCCCGCCGCCATCGTCTGGCCCGCCGCCGCGGTGAGCGACCAGCCGGCGTACGTGAAGTACACGCACCTCTTCGGCGACGCCGAGTTCATCTGGACGCGCAATCTACGGCTCGACAATCTGGTGCTGGCGCGATACACGGCGAAGGGGCCGCGGAAATAGGAGGACGTTGTGACGGAGAAGGCATTCGACCGCTCCTGGCTGGTTCTTGTCCCGCTCGTTGCTCTGATGGTGGGGATGGCGCCGATCGAGACCCACACGCAAGGCGCCGCGGACGTCCGCACGCTGCTGCAGACCGTCTCCAAAAACATCGGCGCCGATAGCCTGACCACGCTCGAATACACGGTCAGCGGAATGATCGCGGCTCCCGGACAAGGTTATGTGCCTGTCCCGGCCCAGATCGGTATTCCCGAAAGCTGGCCGCGGTTCTCCGTCACCGACTACACGATGACGATCGACTACACGACGATGTCATCGCGCGAGGCGTACACGCGGACGTCGCCGGAGCCGCCGAACCGCTATCCGGGACTCGAAGGACCCGGCGCTGAGCACGGCAACTTGTCAGACGTCGGATTCCGACGTGGCGGCGGCTTCATCCAGAATCCGGGGCCGGTGCAGATCGATCTCCGCAACAACAAGAACGTTGCGTGGGATGTGGTCAACAACAAGCCCGCGCGCCAATGGGAGTACCTCGCCGGGATTGATGCCGGCGAGTACCGGCAGCTCGAGATCGTCCTCACGCCGCACGGCTTCGTGAAGGCGGCGCTCGCGCAGGGCGCCAATCCCATGCTGGTCCCAGGCGGCGGCCCCCGCCGCGTCGTGCTGAACAACGTGCTCGGCAAGTACAAGGTGATCGGTACGCTCGAGGACAACTATGTCCACATGACGGAGACGTGGATTCCCAATCCCGTGGTCGGCGACATGCGCATCACCCACGAATACGTGGAGTGGAAGGATTTTGGCGGCTTCAAGTTCTGGACCGAGGATCACTCGCACATGATCGACACGAACCAGAATGACAACCGCCAGTTCCGCGTCTCGAGCGCCCGGGCAAACATCACGGTGGCGCCAGAGACGTTCGCGGTGCCGCAGGAAGTGACCCAGGCCACCCGTCCGGCGGTGCGCGTCGACTCGACGCCGCTCGCGCCCGGCGTCTGGCTGCTGGGCGGCGGCAGCCACAACAGCGTGCTCGTGGAGTTCCGCGATTTCGTGACGGTCGTCGAGGCGCCGGTCAACGACGAACGATCACAGGCGGTGGTTGCGGAAGTGCGACGGCTCGTGCCGAACAAGCCAATCCGCTACGTGGTCAACACGCATTACCACTGGGATCACTCGGGCGGGCTGCGCGGACTGATCGCGGCGGGCGCGAATCAGGTCGTGACGTCGGAGGACAACGCCGAGTACTACAACCGCATCATGTTCGGCGTGCCGCGGCGCCTGATGCCCGACTCGCTTTCGCAGCGGGAGGAGCTGCTCGGGACGTTCGTCCGTCCGCAGTACGTCCGCGTCGCGAATCAGCCGGCGATGATCACCGACCGGCGATTCGGCACGACGGATCCAGCCAAGTTCATGGAGTTCTACCAGGTGGGCCAGGGATCGCCGCCGTACTCGAGCCACAACGAGCAGTTCCTCGTCGTCTATCTGCCGGCGGAACGGATTCTCATCAACGCGGATCTCTACACGCCGCCGGCCGCGGGAGCGGCGCTCCCAGCGACGCCGCCGGAAGGCGTAATGGCGATTGGCCAGATCATTCGCCAGTACAACTTGAACGTCGCGCAGCACGTGCCCATTCATGGGCAGCCGGGCAGCCACGAGCAGTTTCTGAAGATCCTCGGCGGTAAGGTGCCGCCGGATGCACACGGGCCGCTGGTGCTGCCAGCAACGACGACGAGTCGGTAGTGCGGTATCTAGTGTAGAAAAAGCGGCAGCGCTCCCCTTACGCGACTCGACGCGGGCGCCGCTCGTCGACCCGGCGAACATTGGAGTAGGCGAGCGTTTTCCATCCGCGTGCCCGAAGCGCGGCGGCGAGTTCGGCATGGCGTCCGAGTGCCGCGACTCCTGACGCGAACGTCTCGATCATCGCGGCATCCGTGCCTCCATTAGGTACCACCGACACCAGATAGGTGTACGTCGTTGGCTGCCAATGGACGCCACATGCCACCACATCGTTCCCGTATTGAAAGGTCCATCGAATCACGGTGTGGGTTCGCCGCGGAGTCCGTTTCATCATGGCTCGACGGACTTCAAGAACGGTGCCGCCGACGTCTGAATCAACCCGTCGTACGGCGATCGGCGATCAACGGGACTACCGGCGATAACGGCATCGCGCTTGCTGTAGTGAAAGCTGCTTCGCTCGGCGCCAATCTGGTCCGCCGACAACATACCTATCCTACCCGACGGGGACTTCGGTCCCCGATCGTCATCCTGCCCCGGCGACGTCCGTTCCTCGATTCTCTTGACCAGCGCATGCGAGCGCATGAAACAGCTGCGACTCGCTTACCGGCTTGACGAGGTGGACATCAAAGCCCGCCTCCGACGTGCGCTGGCGATCTTGCTGCTGCCCCCAGCCGGTCAGCGCAATCAAAGTGGCATACTTGCCCCAAGCACGCTGGCGCATCTTCCGCGCGGTCTCGTACCCATCCATCTTTGGCATGCCCAGGTCGAGGAGTACGATGTCAGGCTTGAACGTTTTCGCGACTTCGAGCGCCGCCACCCCATCGTGAACCATTCTGACGTCATGACCGGCGAGTTGCAGCTGCAGCGTCAACGATTCCGCCGCATCATGATTGTCGTCGGCCACCAATATGCGGCGCGGCTCCATAGCCGCCACCGGTTCCGATTCGCTGCGCTGGCTCGTCACAACCTTCTCGGTTGCTAGCGTCGGAATACGAACGATGAACTCGCTACCCGACCCGGGTCCGTCACTACGGGCTGTAACGACTCCCCCGTGCATTTCGGTCAGCCGACGCACGAGCGCCAACCCGATTCCAAGTCCGCCCTGAGCTCGTTCCGATTTGGAATGAACCTGCGTGAATAGCTCAAAGACTTTCGGAATGAGATCCTGAGAAATACCAATGCCGGTGTCAGAAACCGAAATCGCTACTTGGGAACCCTCGCGCGCGACCTTTAGGTGAATACGGCCGCCCGGATCCATGAACTTCGATGCGTTGTGAAGGATGTTGGCAAGGACCTGAATCAAACGGGTCTTGTCGCCGTCAACAGTGATGAGTTCGTCCGGTAGTTCCAACGTCAGTGCATGGCGTTGCGCATCGATGGCCGGACGCGCGGTTTCGACTGCACGTGCGACGATCGCACCCACTAACACGGGTTCACGCTGCAACGTGATCATGCCTCGAGTGATCCGTGATACGTCCAGAAGATCGTCAATCAACGCCACCAAGTGCTCGACCTGACGTTCGATGACATCGCGAGCTCGCGCGCGCTGCGGCGGTCCAAGTTCCTTCAGCCGCAGTAACTGGACCGCCGTACGGATCGGCGCCAGCGGGTTACGAAGTTCGTGCGCGAGCATGGCCAGGAACTCGTCCTTGCGCCGGTCGGCTTCCTGCAACGCCGCAGTGGTGGCCTCGAGCGCTGACGTGCGCTCGGCCACGCGTTGTTCCAACTCGCTGTTGAGACGTGCGAGTGCCCGGGTCTTACGATAGAGCTCAGCAAAGACACTGACCTTGGCGCGCAGGATCTCAGGAACGACCGGGACGGGCACGTAATCGACGGCTCCGCATTCATAGCCGCGCAACCGATCGAGGTCGTTGAGCATGACGGCAGAGACGAAGATGATCGCCGTTTGCTGAAAACGCGGATGCTGCCGAATCATCGCCGCGAGTTCGTATCCATCGAGATCCGGCATGCACACATCGACGAGCACCACCGCGATCTCGTTTTTCAGCAGACAATCCAGTGCCTCGGTGGCCGAGGTCACGCTGATCAGCGTCTCGCCGAGGCTGCTCAAAATCGTCTCGTACGAGAGCAGTTTTGCTGGCTGATCGTCAACCAGCAGGATATTGACTCTGTCGATCCTTGTCGTCGTTGTAGACGTCATGTTGCGGCCCCTACCGGTGAAGCCACATGCGCAGCGCCGACAGCAACTGCTCGGTGTTTACTGGTTTCGCGAGGTAATCCGACGCGCCAGCCTCAAAACATTTCTCCCGGTCGCCCTTCATGGCCTTCGCCGTCAGCGCGACGATCGGCAATCGACGGAACACGGGTTTCTCTCTGATCTTCTGCATCGTCTGATACCCATCCATCTCGGGCATCATGATGTCCATTAGGACCATTGAGATATCTGGCGTGGTGTCCAAGGTGCGTATCGCTTCACTCCCTGTGCTTGCAGTCAACACCTTCATCCCCCGGCGTTCCAGCACACTGCTCAAGGCGAAGATATTCCGCACGTCGTCGTCAACCACGAGAACGGCTTTACCGAGCAGATCCTCGTCGGAGCGATGGAGGCGGTCGAGCAGGCGCTGCTTCTCGGGTGGCAGTTCCGCCAAAATGCGGTGCAGAAAGAGCGACGTTTCGTCCAGCAACCGTTCTGGTGACTCGACCCCCTTCACCACCACGCTGCGCGCGAGCGTGTGGAGTTGCGCGTCTTCCTCCGGTGACAGCTCACGTCCGGTGAAGACGACGACG
>Ga0134127_10001941_pt1 | contig 15089 bp, 8 predicted proteins | sample KB31753_FD_96459 | JGI IMG/M metagenome (GOLD analysis project Ga0134127, IMG submission 96459) | Terrestrial soil microbial communities with excess Nitrogen fertilizer from Kellogg Biological Station, Michigan, USA - KB3-175-3 | ecosystem: Environmental > Terrestrial > Soil > Unclassified ...
CCTTCAGGGCCGCGGCCGGAATCGCGGCCGCGAGCTTTCGCGCCGATTCGATCGCCAATGTCCCCTGCCCCAGCATCGTCGCACCCATCCAGATGAAGTGGATGTTGTGCGGATAGTAGCCGAGCGGATATAGCCCCTGCGCGCGGCACTGCGCGATGTAGTCCTCATCGGCCTGCACGGCCAGCCGATTGGACTTCACCACGTCGTCGTGGCGGCCGACGCGCATGTAGATGTGCGCCGGCATGTGCACGACGTGGCCGGCGCCTGGCATCAGCGGCAGCAGCCGGTCGGCCTCCGCCTCCGCCCGCTCCGGCGTGTCGGTCGGCTCCCACAGGTGGATCCAGTAGTGGAGCGCGCCCGGGTGATTCGCATCCCTCAAGATGACCTCCTCCAGGCGGCTGCGGATGTCGAGCGTGCCGGGATAGGGCGTGCCGTCGGGTCGCCAGTAGTTCCACGGCCGCAGGTCCATGGCGGACTCGGCCCACAGCGCCTGCGCATCCAGGTCGGTGGGGAAGCGGCGCGCGTGCTCGCGCATCGCCTCGGCGTACGCCGAGTCGCACGCGTTGCGCCGCTCGGCCTTGCCCTCATAGCGCTTGGCGAGCGCCTCGATGTAGCCGCGCTCGCGCGCTGACGCGCCCGAGCGCAGCGCCAGCGCCTGGCCGATCAGCGCCAGCGCCTTGGGCTCCTCGCCCGCATCCATTGGCGCGTTGATGTTGGGCCCGAGCACGAGCGCCTGGCCCCAGAATGCCATCGCGCAGCGCGGGTCGAGGCGCGCGGCCTCGGCGAACGCCCGCCCGGCCTCGGCGTGGTTGAAGCCGTACGTGAGGTTCATGCCCTGGTCGATGTACTTCTGCGCGTCCGCGGACTTCGTCGTGACCGGGAACTTGTGGCTCCCGAGCGATTGCAGCCTCGGCGCCATGCGGCCGTCGGCGGCGGGCTGCTCCGTCTTCGGGTCCTTCGCGTAGTGCTGGTGCACCGTGGTCTGTGCCCACGCCGTGGTCGTGAACAGCGTCAGCATGACGATGCTGCGGCAAAGCGAACGCATGTCGGCCTCCGGAGGGTTCGGGAATCCCGCGGGTTATACACCACGCGCGGGATCGATGGGGAGTACGCGCGGCGTCGGACCCATGCTCCGCATGGGTGCCCCCGTGACGGCAGCCGTTGAACGGCCGCTGCGCGCCGACTATGCTGGCCCGTCCGAGACCCGTTCGCGGGATCCACCACCCGCTCGCACCCCTCTCTCAACCGGGAAGCCATGGGACGCATCTTCGAGACCCGCAAGGCGACGATGTTCGCGCGTTGGGACCGCATGTCCAAGATGTTCGCGCGCATCGGCAAGGAGATCACGATCGCGGTCAAGAAGGGCGGGCCGAACCCGGAGTCCAACCCCTCGCTGCGCCGCGTCATCCAGAACGCGCGCGCCGCGAACATGCCGAAGGACAAGGTCGAGAGCGCGATCAAGAAGGCCTCGGGGCACGACATGGCGGGCTACGAGGAGATCCTCTACGAGGGCTATGGCCCTCACGGTGTCGCCATCCTCGTCGAGGCCGCGACGGACAACACCGTGCGCACCGTGGGCAACATCCGCCATCACTTCACGAAGGGCGGCGGCAATCTGAGCAGCTCGAACAGCGTGGCCTTCCAGTTCAAGCGCATGGGCGTTTTCCGGTTGAATCCCGCCGGAGTGGACGCCGAGGCGCTGGAGCTGGACCTGATCGATGCCGGCCTCGAGGAGCTCGGCGAGTCGACGGGCGAGAAGGGCGATACGCAGCTGCTGCTGCGCTGCGCGTTCGCGGATTTCGGCCACGTCGCCAAGGCGCTCGAGGACCGCAAGATCACGCCGCTCTCCTCGGAGCTCGAATACATCCCGCAGACGCCCATGCACCTGCCGGACGACCAGGCGAACATGGTGCTGAAGCTCGTGGACTCGCTGGAGCAGGACGAGGACGTCCAGAAGGTCTTCCACAACCTGGGCTGAGCGTTGGACTTCTCGCTGTTGCCGCTCGCGGTCAGTCCGGTCCTCCTGCTCGTCCACGTCATTTGGATGGTGGACCAGCCCCGTCGCGAGCCCGTGGTCAACGTGCTGCGCTACCTGATCGCGGGCGCGCTCGCGGCCGCCGTCGCGGCGTTCGCCGAGTCGCTGCTCACGCCGATCGAGTCGCGACTCGGCGACCCGCGGCTCTCGTGGCCCGTGCGCCTGGGGCTGGTGTTCGTCGGCGTCGGCCTGCTCGAGGAGGTGTGCAAGTTCGGGCTCCTCGCCGGCGCCTCGCGCGGCGATCGCCACCTGGACGAGCCGTTCGACTGGGTGGTGTACGCGGTCTCGGTGTCGCTCGGCTTCGCCGCGCTCGAGAACGTGCGCGTGCTCTGGCAGGGCGCGAACGCCGGCTGGTCGCGGGCGCTGTTCGCGGTGCCGGTGCACGCGCTTCTCGGCACGCTCATGGGCCATCACCTGGCGCGTGCGATGCGCGACGGAGCGGCGACGGCCGCGCGGCGGCGCTGGCTCGCAGTGCTGGAGCCCGCGGCATGGCATTCCGTGTACGACCACGCGATCTTCGAGATGCGCGCCGCGGGCGGCGTCTCGCCGCTGCGCGTGTTGTTCTTCCTTGGCGTCGTCGTCGCGCTGTGGACGCTCGCGGTGCGGCGCACGTCGACGCTGTGGCGGTCGGAGCAGGGACTGCCGCCGCCGATCCTGGCGCCGGCGCAGACGCTCGCGCGGCTCGTGGGAGCGGGCCGGCACTCCGGACGAGGCGGAAACGACGAGGGAGGTGGCCCGGCGGAGCCACCCGTTTCGTGAGAGTCGATACTCAGGCGCGAATCGTTCAGCGCGCGTCATGATTCGCGGGTGCGACCGAACGTGGATTCCGCCCGTGATATCGTTCGCGTCGGAACCGGACCATCGCCGCGCCGTGGCGCGCCCCCGAGCCCAGGGCCATGGTCCGGAACGGGCACTTCGCTTGGGGTGAAACGCTGTGCGCAGGAGCGGTGACCGGCGCCGGCGACCCGCGGAGCGTTGCCCTCGTGATCGGCCGCATCGCCGGCTATGAATTGTTGGAGGTGGTTGGACGCGGCGGCATGGGCGTCGTGTTCCGCGCGCGTGATCCGCGCCTCCAACGCATCGTCGCGCTCAAGGTCCTGCCCGATGCCCTGGCCCGGGACGCAGAGTATCGCGCGCGATTCAAGCGCGAGGTGCTCGTCGAGGCCTCGCTCAGCCATCCCTCGATCGCCACGTGCTTCGACTACGGCGAAGCGACGATCGATCCGCCGGAACTGATCCCGTCCGAGGGGCCAGGACCGCCGCCGCCGCGGCTCTACCTGACGATGGAGTTCGTTCCCGGCCGGGACCTCTCGGAGCTCGTCAACGGTGAGCCCGTCGCGGTCCCGCGGGTGCTCGACCTGGTCGGCCAGATCGCCGCCGGGCTGGAGGCCGCGCATGCCGCCGGCGTCGTGCACCGCGATCTCAAACCCGCGAACGTGCGCATCACGCCCGACGGTCGCGTGAAGATCGTCGACTTCGGGTTGGCCACGACCATCCCGGGGCCGGACACCGACACGGAAAGCTTCCACACGTCGCACGACCGCGTCATGGGCACCTGGCACTTCATGGCGCCCGAACAGACGCACGGGCGCACGATCGATCCCCGAAGCGACCTGTTCTCGCTCGGCGCGATCCTCTACCTGCTCGTCACCAGCAAGCTGCCCTTCAATGGCAAGACCGCGCTCGAGGTCGTGGACTCGGTGACGCACGCGGAGCCGCCGCCGCTGGCCCGCTACGCGAACGGCGTGCCCGAAGAGTTGGAACGTATCACGCGCAAACTGCTGGCGAAGGATCCGGACGCGCGCTACCAGTCGGCGCACGAGGTGCGCACGGATCTCGCGCGTCTACGAGAAGGGCCGTCTCAGACCGAGGGGATCACGACGCCCTTCGACTGGCGCCTGGTTTTCGCGGCGCTCGGGGCCGTGCTCCTGCTGGTCGTCGGGTGGTGGGCTTGGAAGCACTTCATCATCGACCGGCCCTGGCGCACGCTGGCGGTGGTGCCGTTTGCAAACCACACAGGGGATCCACGACTCGACTACGTGAGCGAAGGAGTAGCGGCAAGCCTCAGGACCTCCCTGATCCGCAACTCCCGGCTCAGCGTCGCGGCCGCGTCGACGGTGCAGGCGATCGACCCAACGAAGCGAACGGCAAAGAACCTCGCGCACGAGCTGGGCGTGGATGCCATGCTGACGGGCTCACTCGACCAGCAGGACGGCGTGCTCCATCTGGACCTGGAGCTCGTGGAGGGCCGTCACGGGTTCGTGATCTGGGGCCAGGGCTACGACTACGATCTCGCGGCCGGTGATGACGTGGAGCGTCAGATCGTCCGCGACATCATGGGGCGAGGTTCCGATGGACCGGGGCCGGCGCCGAAGTCGACGAAACCGCGCGTGAGCTCGGCATACGACCTCGTTCTTCGGGCTGCCGCCGCACTCGACGATCCCGCCGACACGAACGGGCCGGAACGGGCATTGGCCGAGCTCTCGAAGGCACTGGACCAGGACCCCGATTTCGCGCTCGCGTGGGCCTGGAGCAGCCGCGCGCAGTGGAAACTGTGGGACCGCGACAAGTCGGAGGAGTCGCTGCGGCTCGCCGAGGAGGCCGCGAACCGCGCGGTACGCCTGAACCCGGAGCTGCTCGAAGCGCGCCTCGCGCGCGCGCAGGTCTACAGGGCCCTGGGTCGCTACGACGAATCCATCCGCGAGCTGACCGAAGTGCTGAGCGTCAACCCGAACTGGGACGAAGCCGAGCTGCACCTGGCCGCCGCGTATCGCGACGCCGGCAACCTCGACCAGGCCGAGTCACACATTCGGCATGCGACCGAGGTACGGCCCGGCTACTGGCGAAACTGGAACTCGCTCGGGGTCTTGCTGGCCATGCGAGGGAACTTCCCGGGCGCGCGCGAGGCCTTCCGCCAGGTCATCCACCTGGTTCCTGAGACGAACGTGGGCTACACGCAACTCGCTGCTGTCGAAGCCAAGACCGGGAACTACGATGCTGCCATAGCGCTGTACGACAAGCTCCCGTTGCCGGTCGAGGACGGCGTGGCCGCCGGCAACATCGGGACGACGTACTTCTTCGGCCGCCGCTTCGGGGAGGCCGAGCGGTACTACGCGCTCGCGGCCCGGCTCGATCCGAGGAACATCAACGTGTGGCTGAGCCTTGGCGACCTGGACACCCAGCTCGGACGACGCGATTCAGCGCTCGTCAGCTACGCGAACGCGCTGCAGCTCGCGGACGAGCAGCTCCACGTGAATCCCAAGAACAGCAAGCTGCGCATGCAGCGCATCCTGAGCCTGGCCAAACTTGGCCGCTGTGACGAGGTGTCCGCCGCGCTCGCGGCGTTCGGCTCAGTCCCTGTCGACAACGCCGATCTCACTCACCAGTTGGCGAAGGCATACGCCACGTGCGGACGCCGCAGCGAGGCGTTGGCTGCGGCTCGGCAGACGGTTGCGCTGGGAACCCCATCGGCTGTTCTCCACGCTGAGGCCGAATTCGCGGCGCTGAAGAACGACCCGGCGTTTCCGGCGGCGCCTGCGCACAAAACGCCGTGAGCCGGGGGATGCCCCGGCTCACCTTGGCTCAGCGGCCGCCTCGCGCTACTACGGATCGGGATGGATGTCGATGTCAGGATCGACCGAGGCGTGGGCGAGGGCGTCATCGTCGGGGTTAACCCCCGGGCTGTACAGAAAGACGTTATAGGACCACGTGTCTTTCTTCTTGACCTGCACAGTGCCAGTAGTCGTTTGTTCCGGCTTGGCGGCATCGCCGGTGACCATGGCAATAACACCGAGGGGCTTTGCACTCGACTTGCCCCTGATTGCCAGCACCCAGCCCGCGGGGATGCCGTGCGTGACCCACGTGACCTTGCGTGGGCGCTCCTTGTGGCGCTTCTTCGGGTCAGTTCCCGAGTCGTAGAAGGTCTTCACCTCGCCAGCCCGGCTTGGAAAAACGCCCAGATCGTACATGCTCGAGCCGGGCAATATCTCCCTGACGGAGATGTGGACGAGCGTGGCATCGGGATCGACGTTCATGCGCGGCCTCCTCGCGGAACCGGCGCGGCGCCGTGCGGGGCGTGAGGCCAGTACGCGGATGCGCCTGCCCTGGCGCGACATGTGGGGGTCGGGGGTGGCACGACAGTAACTAACTCGTGGCGCGTTTCGGTAGCACGAAATGGCGTGCACAACGTCGTGTTCGACGGGTTCGCAAGCATGTCATAACACGCGACCGGCGGCGTCCGCTGTTCCCGCGAAACGGCTCGCCGCGCCGCCCTCACGGCAGCTGGACGAAGCGCTCCGCCAGCGTCTCGCGGCCCGCGCGCAGCCGCACGAAGTAGAGCCCCGCGTGCGCCCGGTTGCCGCGCTCGTCGCGACCATCCCATGTGCGCTCGTGCGGGCCCGCCGGCAGCACACCCGCCGCCAGCGTGCGGATCAGGCGCCCCGTCACGTCCATGACCTCGAGCCGCGCGTCACCGGCGGCCGGCAGCGTGAAGCGCACCGTGCGCTCGCCGCGCGATGGATTCGGTGTGAACGGTGCGAGCGAGAGCACGTCCGTCCCGGGCCGCACGCCGAGTCCGTTCACCGGTTCGAGGAAGTACTGCGACAGGATCTTCGTCGTCGCGGTGTTCAAGCCGGTGTGGTTCCAGCGATATGGCCGGCCGGAGAAGAACGCGAAGCGCCCGCCGTTCGCGCGCAGCCCCGCGCCGCCCGCCCGTAGGCGCACCACGCCGACGCCGCGATGCGGCGAGAACCCGCTCGTGGTCTTGTAGAACAGCTCGGTGTCCGCCCGCGAGCGCACGGTGTCGAACACCGCGCACCCGGATTGCGTTCCGGTGCGCGTGAGGTTCGCCACGAAGCCGGGCCGCGTGGCGACACAGTCGTTGATGAACGCGCCCACGTCCGTGAGCGTGATACCGAGGTAGTCGAGCAGCCCGTCGTCCAGGAACACCTGCGCATCCTTGCACAGGAGCAGCACGTTCCCGCCCGAGTCCAGGTACGGGCGGATCGGCGTCTGCACCCACGAGTCCGCGTCGCCGTTGAACGCGTTGCCGACCCAGACCACGTTCCGGTAGTGGCCGAGCACGTCGGGGGGCACCGCGCCGTGGCCCAAAGGCGCCGGCAGCACGGCCGGATAACCACCGACGGGCGCGTTGAAGTGGTCCCAGAAGTCGATCGCGTAGTTCCCGGAGAACGCCTTGTCCGTGTAGGCGGACGTGATCTCCGCGCCGTACGTGGCCCAGTCCACGCCGTTCACGACCAGCACACCGCGGTCGAACGGCGGCTGCACGACCGGGCGCTCCACCTGCTTCAGGATCCAGTCGTCGGCGTCCAGCGTCAGCGCCGTGGGCTGGGCATCCACGTGCAGCGTGAACGACTGCGACACGATCGAGTCCGGGACCACGAAGTCCCGCGGGCCGGCGGTCGTGGCGATGCGCACGTCCACGGGCATGGTGAAGAGCTGCCAGCTCTGGCGCTGCTCGAGCGTGAGCGATACGTCGTAGCCACCGGCTGCGGGCTGGGACGTCCACGTGGCGCGATAGACCGGGTAGCGCTCGGAATAGACCCACTGCTGGAAGAACTTCGAGAGATCGCGTCCGGACGCCACCTCGCACGCGGCGCGGAACGTCTCCGTGGTCGCGGTGCCGTACGCGTGCGTCGCGCGGTGCTGGAGCATCGCGGAGAAGAACGTGGCGTCGCCGAGCACGTGCCGCAGCATGTGCAGCACCCACGAGCCTTTGTCATACGACAGGTTCGAATCGAAGATGCGGGCCTCGTCCTGGTCGTTCGGCACGTACACCGTGCCCGGCCCGTAGTACTTGTTGAGCGCGAGGTCGGCGTGGTACGCGGCGAGGCCGCCCTGCGACTCGGCCCAGATCGCCTCCATGTAGGTGGCGAAGCCCTCGTTCAACCAGATGTGGTGGAAGTCGCGGCAGGTCACGAGGTCGCCCCACCACTGGTGGCCCAGCTCGTGCGCGACGACGAACTCGGCGAACGAGCCCAGGCTCGTGCAGGTCTGGTGCTCCATGCCGCCGCTGAACTGGAACTGCGCGTGACCGTACTTCTCGTCCTGGAACGGATAGGCCCCGAAACGTGCGGAGTAGGCGCCGAGCATCGTCTTCACCTTGGCCTGGACGGCGGCCGCACCCCCCGCGCTCTCGGGATAGTTGAAGAAGTCGATGCGCATGGAATCGGTGGGCGAGGGCCGGTACCAATCGAGCGTGTGCGTGTAGGGGTAGCTCGCGATCGAGACCAGGTAGGTGGCGATCGGGTGGCTCTCGCGCCAGCGCGTCACGGCCTGGATGCCGTTGTCGGTCGCTGAGAGTTGCGTGCCGTTGGCGGCGGTGGTGAGTCCCGTGGGCACGGTGTAGCGGATCGTCACCGAGTCGGCCTTGTCCGCGGGCTGGTCCTTGCACGGCCACCAGGTGCGCGCCCCGTAGGGCTCCGAAAGGCTCCAGATCAGCTGCCGGCCATTCACCATCTGGTAGCCGAACGAGCCCGCCACCGGGACGCCCGAGTACGTGACGCGCACGTCGACGAACTCGCCGGTGAGGTAGGGGCGGTCGAGGTTCACGGTGAGCAGGTCGCCCGGGCGCGAGAACGTCGCCGGCGAGCCGGCCGACTGGACCGCGGTGACGCCCAGGCTCGCATTCAGGTCGAGGTCCAGCGTGCTCAGCGGTCCCGCCAGCACCTTCGCACGCACGCGGACCGTGCCCGAGACCTGCGCGCCCGCCGGGTTGAACGTCAGGTCGAGGTCGTACCAGCTGACGTCGTAGGCGAGCTGGTTAGGCGTTGCGCTCACCGCCATGTGTCGCGCGCGCCGCAGCCCCTCGGCCTTCCACGCGGCGAGGAACGGCGCCACGTCGCGTTCGTCGCGCCACTCGGCGGGCCCGTTCGGCGTCGGCGGGAACAGGATGGGTTTGGCGGCGGCGGGAGCGACGCCCGCCCATGCGAGCAGCGCGAGCGTGAACAACGTGCCGATGAGCCTGCGTTCCTGCCGGGTCATGATCAGCGCCGTCCGGACTTGTCGGGGTAATGCGGTGTCCCCGGTCGTTTCACGGGATCGGCCTTGATCTCGTCCAACAGGAGTCTAACAGCCGCGTCCAACTGCGCGTCCGCGCCCTCGGCGGTGGCATGGGGGAGGTTGTCCACGACCACGTCGGGGTGGACGCCGCGGCCCTCGATCAGCCAGTCGCCCGCCGGGCCGAACACGCCGGTCTCGGCCGCGGTGGCGATGCCGCGGTCGACGAGGAAGTTGTCCTGCGAGAGCCAGATCTCGCCGCCCCAGGTGCGCGTGCCCACCACCTTGCCGAGCCCCAGCCGGCGGAAGCCCTCGGCGAACGCCTCGCCGTCGGAGATCGTGGTCTCGTTCACGAGCGCCACGATCTTGCCTCGGAACGCGAACGGCATGTTCGCGAACGCACGCCCCGCGCGCGGCTGCCACCAGAACCAGGCGCGACGGAGCAGCTTGCCGAGGATCCAGGCGTCGATGTTGCCGCCGCGGTTGCCGCGGAGGTCGATCACCAGGCCATCGCGGTCGTAGACAGGGAAGTAGTCACGCTGCCACTGCGCCATGTCGGAAGCGCCCATCGCGCGCAGGTGCACGTAGCCGACGCGGCCGGCCGAGAGCGAGTCCACTCGCAGGCGGCGCGTGTACTCCCACTCCGTGTAGCGGAGGTCGGTCTCGCGCACCGGCGTGACCGGCTGCGCGATCACCTCGCGCGGGGTACTGCCCGCGCGCTGCACGCGGAGCAGCACCTGTTTGCCCGCCTGGCCCAGGAGCAGCGCGCCGGGATCGCCCGCGCTCAGCGTCGGCACGCCATTCACCGCCAGCACCACGTCGCCGTCACGCACGCCAACCTCGGGCTTCGAGAGCGGGGAGAGTTTCGCGGGCTCGTCGGGGTCGGTGCGGAACACGCGCTGCACTTTCCAGCCGCCCGCCCGCTCGTCACGCACGAGCTGAGCGCCCAGCGACGCGGGCTCCGACTGATCGGTGCCGCGGCGCTGGTCGCCGCCATAGACGTACATGTGCAGCGCGGAGAGCTCGCCCACCATCTGCTGGAACACGTCAGCCAGCTCACCGCGCGTGGTGACGCGGTCCGCGAGCGGCCGGAACTTCTCGAGCTGCGCCTTCCAGTCCACCCCGTGCATGCCGCGGTCGTAGAAGTAATCGCGCTCGAGCCGCCACGCCTCGGTGAACATCTGGCGCCACTCGATCTTCGGGTCGAACGCGAACGTCCAGCCGGCGAGCGGGAGCTTCGACTTGTCGAGCTTGTCGGGAGCCTTGCCGCCCGCGTCGAACACGTACCAGGCGTCGCCCTTCCTCACCAGCAGCTTCTTCGCGTCCGCGCTCAGCTCGTAGCCGTCCACGCCCGCGAGCACGGTGGAGACGCCGTCCTGCTTGCGCGCGATCTCGAGCGACTGGAGATCCGGCTTGGCGTTCACGTCCGACTCGCTGGCGAGGAAGTAGAGCCGCTTGCCGTCGGTCGCGAGCGAACGCAGGTTGCCCGGATCGACCGGAACCTCGATCAGGCGCGACGCGATGCCGTCGAGGTCGATCGCGACCGTCGCGGGCGACTTCGCATCGCCCGCCTTGGCCTCGCCCGTCTTCGCCCCCGGCTTCCCGGCCTTGGCGTCCTTGTCCTTGCCCTCGTCGCCGGCCCCCTGCAACTCGTCGAGCTTCGCCCACGGCGAGCGCGTGCCCTTGTGCAACGCGAGACCGAATACCTGCGTCGGCCGGTCGAAGAACGGATCCGGCTGGCGCGAGCCCCAGATGCTGCGCACGACCGTGTCGAAATGGCGGTCGGAGAGGAACCAGAGCCACTTGCCGTCGGGGCTCCACGCCGGGCTGTAGCTGTCCCAGCGTTCGTTCGTGAGCGCGGTCGTGACGCCGCTCTTCGTGTCGTAGAGCATGACCTGCGTGAGCAGGTTCGGCGCCGGGCGGATGTAGGCGAGCCAGCGCGAGTCGGGCGACCAGGCGAGGTCTCGCGGGTCGTCCCACTCCTCGGAGACGGCGATGCGCTTGTGCTGGCCGCCGGCCACGTCGAGGAGCCAGAGCTCCTGGTCCTTGTTCGTGCTCGCGAGCCACTTGCCGTCGGGGGAGGGCAGGCCGTCGAAGCGCAGCACCTTCGCGTCGCGTGTCAGCGCCGCGGGCTCGCCCACGCCGTTCGCCGGCAGCTTCCACCACTCCACCTCTGGAGCGGCCGCGCCAGCATTGCCGAGCGCCCTGTCCCCGAGCGCCACGACCGACCTGCCGTCCGCCAGGAACCGCGCCTGGCGCCAGCGCACGCCGGGCTCGCGGGTCACGTTCACGAGCCGCCCGTCCTCGACCGGCACCACGAACACCTGGCCGCGCGCCGTGAGCGCCACGCGATCGCCGGTGGGAGAGAGGTGCGCGCTCGTCACCCAGTCGGTCGGGTTCTGCACCCAGTGCTCGCGCGACTGGTCCAGGTCGGACGCGATGCGCACGTCGAGCGCACGATCGTCGCCGCTCGCGAGGTCCAGCATGCGCAGATCCGCGCCCAGCTGGTACACGATCTTGCCGTCGTCGAGCGCGGCGCCGAGCACGTCCCAGCCGTCGTGCCTCGTGAGCGCGCGCGCGTCGCTGCCGTCGGGTTTCACCGACCACAGGTTCATGCTGCCGCTCCGGTCGCCGACGAAGACGATGCGCCCCTGCCACGGCATCGGCGTGCGGCTCGCGGCCGAATCCTCCGGCATCAGGCGCTTCGCCTCGGCCGTACCGCCGCTCCACACCCACAGCTGCTGGAGCGTGCCGCCGCGATAGCGTCGCGTGTTGCTGATGTTCGGCTCCTGGCGCGTGAAGTAGAGGGTGCCGCCGTCCCAGGCGCCCTCGGCCGCCTGCGCCAGCGCGATCGCGCGCCGCGCGCCGCTCACCGGGTGCACCGCGAACAGCTGGCCGGCGGGGAACCCGGAGCCGCGTCGCGACGTGAACAGCACCTCGCCCTGCGGCGTCCAGCCCACGACGAGATCACGCAGCCCGTCCCACGTGAGCCGCTTCGGCAGCCCGCCCGCGAGCGGCATGACGTACACCTCGGTGGGGCCGTCGTACGTGGCCGAGAACGCCACCGTGCGGCCGTCGGGCGAGATCGCGGAGCGCGTCTCCTCACCGAGGTGCGACGTCAGCCGCTGCGCCACGCCGCCCGCGAGCGGCACGCGCCACAGGTCGCCCTCGGCGGTGAACACGATCGTGCCGGCGCGCAGCGATGGGAAACGGTAGTAGCCGAGCGTGGACGTGGCGGTTGACGGCTCGCCTTTCGCTTCAGCGGTCGCGGCGCTGCTCGCCGGCGGGGCAGCGGTCAGCAGCGAGGCCGTGAGCAGCGACAGCACGCACAGGGGATCGCGGAGACGCATGACGGCGGCCCTCGGGTGGTGGGAACGAGCGAGCCGGCACTCTCGCATCGGGACCCCAGAGCGGCAACGCGCAACCGGACCCGCGCGGGGTCCTCAAGGCCGGGCGCGCGCGGGTCGATAACTCCGGGGAGGTCGTCCCGACCGGCGGGGCGATCGCGGCCGGCATGGACGATCAGGAGGGGCCATGGGGACCGAGGACCTTCGCGGACAGGAGTACGCCGCGCTGATGGACCGGGTGCGCGATCTCGAACGGACCGCGCAGTGGACGTGGACGGGCTCCACGATCGCGTGCGCCGCGCTGCTCTCAGCCGCGATCGGCACACGCAGCGCGGGACAGCTGCTCGCCGTCGTGGTGTGCATGGCGTTCGGCTACTACGCGAACCTGCACGCGCGCCGTCGCGCCCGTCTGGTCGAGGGCTACGTGCGGGAGTTCCACGAGACCGACCGGAGCGGCGCGCAGTGGCACACGCGCCTCGCGCAGCTCGGCCGCCTGCCCGGCGCCCCGGACACGACGGACTGGACGCCGCTCGCGCTCGCGAACCTGGTCTCGCTGGGCGCGATCGTGCTCGGCTGGGTGTTCGCCGAGTCGTCGTCCCGCGGCGAGCTGATGAGCACGTTCACGACGATGGCCGGCATCGCGTTCGCCGTGCACTCCATCTACCAGAGCATGCGCAACGTGGCGCAGGCGGACGCCAATAGCTGGCAGAAGCTCACCACGCCGCTGCGCGAGGTGAGGCCGATCGAGCGCAAGGCAGCCTGATGTCGCTGGGTTGAAACGTCACGCTTTGACGCGTGGCGGGCGCCTGAGACGGCGGGGCTACTTCGCCCCGCCGTTCGCCTTCCGGAACGCGTCGCGCTCCTTGCGCGCGAGCGTCAGCACCTCCGGCGGAATGCGCACACCGGCCATGGCCGTGGCGAACTCCTCGGCCACCAAGCGAAACTCCGCCTGGTTCGCGGGCGAGACCATGTTCACGGTGAGCCCGCGCTTCTTCATCTCACCCACGGCCGTGGTGTCCTGGCGCGGCACCTCGACCTCGAGCCTCTTCTCCATGCGATCGCACGCGGCCTGCACCTTCGTGCGGTCGGCCTCCGGGAGCTTGAGCCACGCGGCCTTGCTCATCACCAGCCCGCCGACGAGCGGCGCCATGCCCATGCCCACCATGTTCGGCGTCTGCCGGTACCACTGCAGCGTGAGGCCCAGCAGCGGGGTCGTGGGATAGGAGTCGATCATCCCGGTCTGGAGCCCCGTCATGATGTCGGTGGCCGCGAGCGGCACGGGATTGAAGCCCTTCGCTTTCCACACGCTCACCATCTGGTCGTCGCCGGCCCACGTGAACATCTTCGTGTGCCGCAAGCCCGCCACGGTCTCGACCGGGTCCTTGGTGAAGAAGTACACCCAGCCGCCGTGCCCCCACGACAGCAGCACGAAGCCCTTCGCCTCGAGTCGCTGCTTCAACACCGGCTCGAGCTTGTCGAGCGTCGCGAACAGCTCGGGGTACGAGGTGAAGAACATGGGCACGTTGAACACGTTGAACGCGGGATCGATCGAGGCCAGGCCCGCGGTGGTGATCGCGGCCGCCTGGAGCTGGCCGATGCGCATCTTGCGCACGACGTCAGGCTCGTCGCCCGCCACGCCGCCGGGGTAGACGCGCAACGACACGCGGCCCTGCGTCGACGACGTCCACTCGGCGCCCATGTCGCGCAGCGCCTTGTCCCAGACCGAGCCCTCGGGGACGAGCGTCGCCAGTTTCACGACGGCCTGCGCGTGCGCTGGGGCGGGCGCGAACGCGCCCGCAAACTGCAAGAGCGAGGCCAGCAGCACGCCCGGCATCCAGCGGGCCGGGCGGGATTCGCGGATCATCGTTTCTCCTCGGAGGAGGTGGTGTCAGGAGCTGTGGCGTCGTCGAGGAAGAAATCGGACTCTCGCTCGAGCAACGATTTCGCCTTGCGCTGGAGCACGATCGTGGCCAGCCGGTTCGGCGGGTCCTTGTCGGGGTCGAACTGGAGCGCTCGTTCCAGGAGCCGGCGGAACTCGGCGCGGTCCTGCTGCATCACCGAGACGCTCTGGGCCAGCGTCACGTACGGCGAGGCGCGGCGGTCGCCGGAGATCTCGACCGCGCGCTCGAAGTGTTTCCGCGCCGAGGCCACCGAGCCGCCCATCGCCGGCGGCAGCGCATCGAGGACGATCGCCGCGTCGTGGAACGCGCCCTCCTCGTAGCGCTCGTCGAGCGCGAGGCCGCGCAGCACGAGCTCGCGGATCGCAGGCAGGTCGGCGAGCATCTCCGGCCGGTCCTTCCCGAGCGAGATCGCCGAGCCCCAGCTCGCCGCGCACCAGTAGAGCGGCGCCAGGTCCTTCGCGTCGAGCCTCGCAGCCGCGCGCGCAGGGGCGAGCCGCAGCGAGTCGGCGATGCCGGGGTGGCGCAGGGACAGCGCGCGCAGGCCGTAGTCGCGCGCGCGCAGGTAGAGCCGGAACGCGCGCTCATGCAGCGCCGTGGAGCGCGCGTAGTCGGAGTTCACGATCAGGTCGCCCTCGCTCTGGACGAACGCGTAGCTGTACTGCGTGAACCCCTTGCACAGCGTGAGCAGCAGCCCCTCGTGGTTCGGCTGCTGCTGGAGCAGCATCTCCATCGTCTTGAGCCCGAACGGGAGCGCGTCGCGCACCAGCTCCGGGTCGTTCTCGGTGCCGA
>Ga0134127_10001942_pt1 | contig 15087 bp, 15 predicted proteins | sample KB31753_FD_96459 | JGI IMG/M metagenome (GOLD analysis project Ga0134127, IMG submission 96459) | Terrestrial soil microbial communities with excess Nitrogen fertilizer from Kellogg Biological Station, Michigan, USA - KB3-175-3 | ecosystem: Environmental > Terrestrial > Soil > Unclassified ...
AGGGTTTAGGGTTTCTGGTTTCTAGTTTCTGGTTGCTAGTACAGTCGCATCTGAACCACCACCAGAAACCCGAAACCCGAAACCAGAAACCAGAAACCCGGAACCCTATTTCTCTTCCTTAAGTATCACTCTCAAGGCTAGTGCATCACCCTGGGAAGCAATCAACTCGGTCTCAAACCGGTCATCCGCTTCCAACCCCTCCCGCCAATGCGAATCGGTTATGACAATGAGACTCCGCTCAGACTGGAGGGCATCGGCGAGCATATTCTGATGCAACGCGTAAAACGTCCCTCCTCTTCTCGGTTCACAAAGCACGCGGCCCTCGGCGTAAAAAACCGGCGCGAACTCCTTCTTCAGATAGAAGCCAATCTTCTCACCCGGCCTCAGCGCCGCGGCAGCGTCCAGTGAAAGCGACTTCAGACTGACCTCGCCCTGCAGGGTCGGGAACAAAAGAATCACGGCCGCGAGAACCATGCTGGTCACGACTCCGGCAACGCTGGCGACAAGAGCGCGGTTCTTTTTCGCTGCCAGCATGACGATCGAAATCAAAGCTAAGGCCAGCGGCAGGCCATCCAGAAACACCCTCCAGCCGGCGATACTGACCGCTTCACTCCGAACAAAGACCAGAAAGCCTATGCCCATTCCTACAAGCGTCACAGAGGTCAGCCACCCTGCCGCGTTTAGCGCGCGGCTTTTCTCGCCGCTGCAAAAGCGTCCGACTTCAGATCCGAGAACAACGGCAAACGCGGGAAGAATCGGGAGGATGTATCCGGGAAGCTTCGATTCGGAGAAGGAAAAAAACACAATCGGAACGACCGCCCAAATCCAAGCCAGTATCAACAGCGAGTCTCGGGAATGCCGGAGGGAACGAAGCCGGCCGATTGCCGGAATCAGAAAAAAACTCCAGGGTGCAACGCCGGCGAGCGCTACAAGAACAAAAAAATAGATCGGCTGCGGGTGACCGAACTCGTTCGAGGTGTAACGCGCAAAGTGATGCCGGACAAAAAACTCCTCGATAAATGACCAACCGTGTCGCATGGTGACCGGGACGTACCAGGTTCCAGCCACTGCGAGAAACACGACGATGCCGATCAGCCAATCACGCCAACCGATAGACCTCAGCCGTCCTGCAAAAAGGAGATGAGAGCCGAGGATCGCTACAACCAGTACCACGCCTACAAGTCCCTTCGCCAGCACCGCCACTCCCATAAAGCCAAATGAGAGTGCCCAAAGCCCCGAACGTACCCGATCACCGGCGCTAGTCGCGTAAAACCCTGCGAGCAATGACGCGGTGATTGCAGCCGTCAGAACCATGTCGGGCGTTGCCACCCTCGCATAAGCAACAAAAATGCCGCTGGTGGCTAAGACAACCGCCGAGATGAGCGCGAGATTGCCGCTGCCAGCGCGACGCAACGCAAAGTACAAGAGGGCTACGGTTGCGAACGCTAAAGCCGCTATTGGCGCACGCGCGGCAAACTCATTCACCCCGAACAAGTGATAGCCAGCCGCCGACAACCAATAGACCAATGCCGGTTTTTCGAACCACAGACACCCGCAAAGGCGCGTCGAGATGTAGTCGCCGCTAATGAACATCTCGCGCGCAACTTCCACATATCGAGGCTCATCGGGACCCAAAAAACCGAGCCCGCCCAGGCCATAGAAGAAAGAGAACGCTGAAGCCGCCAAAACTGCAGGGATCGCATAGGGCGGGTGCTTGGCAGAGGGTTGAGGTTCCACTATTATCTTTGCTTTGTCGTCGAGGGTCGAAAGCTCTCTTTTGGCCCTTTGATGAGTGTTCATTCTGTGAAATTTGATTTCACAGTGTAGGTAGCTGATCTGATCGGGTCAAGTCAGGCCACTGTCGTCCGCAAGGAAGAGCAAGAATCTGATGATCAAAGTAGCCGTTGTCGGCGCCGGGTCCTTCGGTCGTGAACACGCGCGCGTTTATTCAGAGGTCCCTGGCTCCCATCTCGCCGCGGTCTGTGACATCGACGAAGCACGAGGGCGTTCCGTAGCTGAGCGCTACGGCGCGGAATTCTTCACCGATTACCGCGAGTTGATCGGCAAAATCGAAGCAGTGAGCCTCACTGTGCCGACCGAATCGCATCAGGCGATAGCCAGCGAGCTACTCGAGGCTGGAATCGCCGTACTGGTCGAAAAGCCGATCGCTCGAACAACCGAAGAGGCGGATCAGATCATAGAGGCCGCAAAGCGGGGCGGGGCGGTCTTGCAGGTTGGCCACCTCGAACGGTTCAATCCCGCCGTTATGGCAGCGTCCAAAATCACAAGCCTGCCCCGATTCTTCGAGGCGCATCGCCTGAGTGTTTTTACGCCGCGCAGTTTGGATATCGATGTTGTGATGGATCTGATGGTCCACGACATCGATGTGGTTCTGTCACTTGTCAAAAGCGAAGTGACCGAAGTGCGGGCAGCCGGAGTGCCGATCCTGACGCCGCGTATCGACATTGCCAACGCTCGGATCGAATTCGCAAACGGATGTGTCGCCAACCTGACAGCCAGTCGTGTATCGGCGGAGCGCGTACGCAAGCTCCGATTCTTTCAGCCACGCGAGTACGTTTCAATCGATTTCGCAGTGCAGGAGGCTGCGGTAGTCAGCGTGCGGCCGCGTCCGGAAGGAAGACCCGAGTTCGAGAGTCGATTGCTCGATGTAGAGCAAGCGGAACCGCTGCGGCTGGAGATCGAATCATTCCTGGAGGCGATTCAAGGCGCCACAGTCAGGGTTACTGGCGAAGACGGCCGCCGCGCCCTGGCACTCGCTGTTGACGTAACCGAGAAGATTCGCGAGCACGCATCGAGGGCGGGGGTTCCGTTCGCGAATTGAACGTTGGTTTAGCTGGTAACCGGTTCGCAACAATCCTGAAAGGCTGCAGCGCCGAAACACAATCGAAAGGCTGAAATATGCTCAAACGGTGTTTCCCATGGTTCCAGCACCCAGCGTTAGCGTCAGCTGCGGTGGTCGTCGTCATCCTGCTGTCACCGGCCGCGTTTGGCCAGAGGCGCAACGCACTTTTTCGCATCGACTACACGGTCTCGGTCGCCAGCCTCGAAGGTCAGCTCTTTCACGTGACAACAGACGTGAAGAACATCAACGAGCCTCGAATAGATCTCTCGCTGCCAACGTGGACGCCGGGCTGGTACACCGTCGAAAACTACTTCAAGAATGTTTTGCGTTTCACCGTAAGCGATGCAAAAGGCAATCGCCTCCAACCGGAAATGATTCGCAAGCAAACGTGGCGGATCGATACGAGAGGCCGCAGTTCAATCCGCATCGAGTTCGACTATAAGGCCTCGGTGCTGGCCTTAAATCAGGCCAAGATCAGCAACGACTTCGCCTTCTTCACCGGCACTTCGTTGTTCCTGGAAGCCGCCGGGCATCGGGCTAGTCCCAGCACCGTGCGATTCGAACTCCCGCCGAATTGGAAAATTATTTCAGCACTAAAAGCGACTTCGGACCCTCTTACATTCACGGCGCCCGATTACGATACCCTGGTGGACGCCCCCACTCAGATGGGCAAGTTCGACGCCCTCGAGTTTCAGGTGCAAGGTAAGCCACACTACCTGGTTACGAACCCTGCTGGCGCGATGGCGAGGGACAAGGCTGCGCAGTTTGCAGAGATGCTCACGAAAGTTGCGAATGCTCAAAGTTCGATCTTTGGCGACTTGCCTTATGACAAGTATGTGTACTTTTACTTCTTCGCGCGGCCCGAATCGAATGCGGGCGGCGCCCTCGAGCATTTGAACTCATTCGTCGCGTTCGCATTCGCTCCGACGCCCGAGGCAATGATCGGGACGGCGTCCCACGAGTTCTTCCATCTCTGGAACGTCAAACGAATTCGTCCGGCGGGCATGTGGCCCTACGACTACTCGCGCGAAGACGAGACGCCGCTCTTATGGGTGTCGGAAGGCTTCACAAACTACTACGGCAGCCTGGCGGTGTATCGGGCCGGCCTCAGCACTCGCCGGCAGTTCCTGGAAAGCGTCCAGCGTGCGATTAATGGAGTGGAAAGCAGCGAGGCCCGGACCTACATTTCGCCGGCTAATTCATCGGTTTCGACCTGGGTTGGCTATGACACTCCGGTGGCGTTCGGGATCTCGTACTACACTCAGGGCCAGAATCTCGGTGCATTGCTCGATCTCTCGATCCTTCACGACACGAACGGAGCATCGGGTCTCGACGACGTTATGCGCGCGCTCTATCGAGAGTTTTATCAAAGGGGCAGGGGTTTCACGACCGAAGACATGATCGGAATCATCCAGCGATTGACAGGCCGCAGTTATCGCGAGTTCTTTCGAAAATACGTTTCGGGTGTCGACGTTCCGCCATACGATGCGATTCTTCGCTACGCCGGCTTTCAAGCTGAAACCAGCGGCAATGGTGCAGCCGGTAACCAGGGAAGGTCGAGGTACAAGATAGTCGAGCTTCCGAATCCGAACGCCGCCCAACTAAGAGTTCGCGAAGCCTGGCTGAAGGTTAGCAAATAATCGCGATCAATCGCGGATCAATCCGAGGCTGATCGCAGTGACCGCGACCAGCCTCGAAAGATCAAAAACTGCCGGGCCATCCACATCTTCCCGCGGAATGAATGGCCCATTGCGTTCCCCTGGGAACGCTGGCCAAACCCATCTTAGTAGAGCTTGTTGAATTCGAAGTGAAGTTCGTTTGAACGTTCTGTAACTTCGCTAGCCCGTCAGGCTAACCCGCCATCCTGGGAGCGCAGGCATCCTGCCTGCCTCTTCCAGGTGTGACACTGCGAATGAGCAGGCAGGATGCCTGCGCTCCCAGGCTACTTGCTCGAAAACCCAAAAAAAAGAGCCCTGGGAGGGCTCTTTGAGGACCGCATCCAAACGGTCACTAGTGCTGATTCTTGACAGCTAGCTGTCGCCGCGTTGGGGTGCCGCTTTCTTCTTCTTGCAATCGTGCGACGCTGCCGGCTCGAATGACTCGAGCATTTCTCCCAGATCGGACGCACTCTCCAGCGCGCGGCTCATCGTCTCCTTGTGACACGACGGACAGGTTCCGATGAGCGACAGTTCACCGTCATGATCGTGGGTGAATCGCAAAACAGTGCCATCTGTGTCGGTGACGTCGACAACCGATTCATAGTTCGGGTCATCGAGGTTTCGATCAAATTGAATACCCTCCGCATCCCTTGGGAGCAAATCGTCGATGTCCTCTTCGATTTTCTTGGCCTTTCGCTTTCGCTTCTTTCGTTCAGATTGTTTGCGCCGTTCCTGTTCCTGCGACCATGCTTCAAGCGCACATTCCCTAAAGCTCTTCATCTAGGTGATCCTCCTATCGTACGCACGCACTCATTTTTTCCCTGGAATAAACCTTGATCGATCCCGGCAAAAACTGTACGACCTTGGGTGGCTCTGCACAAGCCGTCAGGCGATGGAACGGCGTTCGAGGGTCTTCTCACTCTTCAATGTGAATCCTTTTGCGAAGTCTCCTGAGGGCCTTATGAACCTCGTTGTATCTGACAACCGCGCGCTCGATTTCACGTTGCCGCTCGACTTGCGTTGCAGGGTCGGCCAACGCCGAAGCGTGTATGGTGTCGCGATAATCCCGGACAACGCGCCGGATAGCGCCCGCCCTTACCTCAGCCTCACGCACAAGCCGCGTCGCTCTTTTTTCCAGCTTTTTTGACATAGCTTGAAGACTTTCGGGAGCATTTGTTTTTCCTGACAATGCGAGCTTAGCGGATTAGCGTTATCACACTATTACCTCTTCTTTAAATCTTTGTTACGCACTGCCTGCATCTGCGAGAATTCACACAAACTTAAGGGTGGAGCCACAGCGATCTAACTTGCTCATCATATGCTCCGAAATAGCGCTAACTGATTGCGCGACGGAGTTCAGCCCAGATGAACAGCAGTCCAGAAGATGTGACCGACCTTGCGGACTCGCTTGAGCGCGAGATCGAGGCCCAAGGCGAGGCTGCCAAGCGGGCAATCCGCGAGTACAAGAAGACGATTCGCCGGGAGTCGGGCGTAGGCGGCGCTCGCCAGCTTGAAACTCGGCGCGAAGTCGAGCAAGCCGTCAGTCAATACATTCAGTTGCAGCGAGAACTCGATGAGCTACGGGCGCGGATGAGCACGACCCAATTGATACCCCGCACGCGCTGAGCACGCCACAACCTGCGTTCCGCCGCTACAACCTACAGCCAAACAAATTCAAATGGATTCAAGCGGCCTGTCACTTTCATTTTTCCTGAGTACCTTATGATGCCCTCCAGTTTCAGCCTAATGTCGGTTCAGCTCTACGTGCCAATGTTTGTAAGGCAACCACCAAGGGTCGCGTAGAACACGATGGCTTCCAACGGTGGGGCGGAACGATCAAATCTCGCCTAACCCCGCTCCACCGTGCCATGCCCCATACCAGTTCTTATGTCGAACCAAAAAGGCTTGCCGCAACTTCCTTGAGTTGCGGCAAGCCCACAGGCGAGTGAAATAGGTGGATATAACATTGTATGAGGTTGCCAGAGAGTCAATTAGCCCCTATGCCTGGGAGATTCACAAAGATTTAACGTCGATTTCACGGCAGCTTAAACACTGGCTGTTACTCTCCGCATTCGCACTATTCATCCTTGTGACGACTCGGAACTAATCGGCCGGGTTATGCCCGGTTAGTCCCGAGACTTGTTCAAGCAAACCACATTGGCAAGCTTAATTCAGTCCCGATTGGCCAATCAGAATAAGGAGGCATTGATGATTTACCGAGTAACCCCCGCATTCCGCCGCACTCTCGGGGTCATGTTAGCGCTTGCGCTCACGATCCATTTCGCATTACCCGCTGCTGTGCACAGTCAAACCGACCAGGGTCGTATCACCGGCATGGTGCACGACCAGGCAAAGGCTATGGTTCCTGGCGCAAAAGTAACGGCAAAGAACGACCAAACGGGAGAGGAGCGCACGGCTGTTACAAACGAAGACGGATCATATCTTCTCACCAACCTGAAACCCGCTGTTTACACCGTACGCGTGAGCGCCAAGGGTTTTTCAGACGGCGAGCTCGCAAGAGTGCAGTTGCTGGTGGGCCAGGCATTGACGCTCGATCTTGAAGTCAAGCCCTCAGGAACCAGTGAGACGATCGACGTCGTTGCCGGAGAAGAGGCTAGTCTCGACACAAGCTCCGCGCGTATCGGCGTGAACGTCAATCCACGCGAGGTGCAGGCCCTGCCGCTCAACGGCCGTCAACTCTCACAACTCTACTTGCAGGCCCCGGGCTCCCTGAACAGCGGTTCAGGCACTTTTGGCGACATTCGCTTCAGTGGCCGCGCCGTCGAGCAAAATGCAGTTCGTTACGATGGCGTGGAAGGCTCGGCGATCATCGACTCTTCACCGGGTAATCTAAACGGCGAAATCGCTTCCCCGTTCCGATTGCAGGCGTCGCTCGAAAACGTTCAGGAATTCCGAGTCGATTCGAACAGCTACCCCGCGGAGTACGGCACGGGCACTGGTGGTCAGGTCAACGTGGTCACCAAATCGGGCGGCAACCATTTTCACGGTTCGCTGTTTGAGTATATTCGCAACGAAAAACTGGACGCGCGAAACTGGTTCGATCGCGACTTCAAATCGCCGTTGAGGCTCAATCAGTTTGGCGCCAGCGTTGGCGGGCCGATCGTGAAGAACAAGGTCTTCTTTTTCGCAAGCTACGAAGGTTACCGCTTGCGTTCGGGCATAAACATTGTAGAAGGCGTGCCAAAGCTTTCGCGCTGCGCATCAGCCGTCCCCGCGGTGCGTCCGTTGTGCGAAAAGGGATTTCTAGCTGCCGGCGCCATTCGCATTGTAACTAATCCGCTGACCAGTCCCGATTTCGATATCGGCCAGTTGCAAGCCAGCAACCCGGTCAACGAAAACGCGGCATCGCTTCGATTCGACTTCAAGGCCAACGACACGAACTTTCTATACTTTCGGTACTTCCGCGATCAGGGCGACAACGATCAGCCGCAAAACGTTTCAGGCGCGAGGGCACGCTATGACTATGTACCTCAAAACGCCGTAGCGTCCTGGCAAAAGACGATTGGCACGACCAAGATCAACGAGTTCAAATTGGGGTACAACTCCGCGTACACTCGTGTTGCCGGATTCGCGCCGACGATAGACGGCATCGACCTGTCCGCCTCGACAATCAACCTTTCCGGCAGCGTCGCGCTGCAAAACATTCCCGGCCAGGGTAATTCGGCTGGGCTTTCAATTCCTGGTGGGCTGTTCCGTCTCAACTCAGCAACCAACGGACGCGGAGCACCGTATACACCGTACACTATAGGCTTGATCGACAGTTTCAGCTGGATTCGCGGCAGCCACTCGTTCAAATTCGGCGGCGAGGTTCGTTTGCTCAGGTTGTACACGGATCGCCTGGGCGGCACGACTTACTCCTACTCTAATCTCGCAAGCTTCCTCGTGAACACCGCATCGTCAGTGCAATTCAACGGCGACGTCAGCTCACAGCCTTTCAATGCCGGAGAGACCGGCAATCGGTTCGCCAAAGAGGAGTTCTACATCGGGTACGCGCAGGACGAATGGAAAATAAGACCAAATCTGACTTTCAACTACGGACTCCGCTACGAGTTCTACACGCCGTTGCGCGAGGACAAAGACAGGCAGGTGGTTTTTGACATCGACAAGGGAGTCATCCTTCCCCGCGACACGACCGTCTACAAAGCCTTGAAATCGAATTTTGCGCCGCGGCTGTCGCTCGCGTGGTCTCCAAATCCCACGGGCTCCGGGTTTTTCGGCGGCGGCAGGACGGTTATTCGTGGCGGGTTCGGGATCAATTACGGCCCGGGTCAGATCGAAGACCAGATTCAGCCGATTGAGTCAGACCGCATCTCCTCGACGTTGAGCAATGTGACTAACGCATTTCCGGCGAACATTCCGGCGATTATCGCTAACTTCAACGCGAACCCTAACAACCGCAACTTTCAGCCGCGTGCTTATGACCAGGCCAATTACCGAGTGCCGGAACGTATCTTCTCGTTCTCCGGTTCGCTCCAACAGGAACTGCCGTACAAGATGGTGTTGACACTTGCTTATGTTGGCAGCCAGGGACGAAACCTGTTCCTGCGCAGTGTGACCAATCAGATCGTGTCGGTGCGCACAAACGTCAACCCTGCCAACGCGGCAATAGTCATTCGAGAGTTCTCCATCGTGACTGAAAACGGCGCAGGTGCAAATCCAACCGTCCAAAATCCCTTTGCGGAGATCGACTACAAGCGCAGCGGAGGGCACGACAACTATAACGCGTTTCAAATGACGCTGGGCCGGCGGTTCAACAGTGGTCTCACGCTCAACTCGCAATACACCTTTGGGCGCAGCTTCGGCAACACTGCCGGCTCGAACGAAGCCTTGACTGCGGGCAACATCGCCCGCAAAACGGAGGACTTCGATTATGACGACGGCTATAACAACTTCGACGTTCGTCATACTTTCAACGTAAGCGCGGTTTACGAGCTGCCCTGGGGCAAGGGTCTCTCAGGCGTCAGCCGGATGCTGCTTGCAGGCTGGGACGTGGGCACGATCATGAATGCACGAAGCGGTCTCCCGATCCCGGTCCAGATCACCCGCCCGGACATCCTTTACGTTGATGCGGCAGGCAACTTCTTTGGTAATCCGGCGGTCGGTCGCACGGTGGTGATCAATACGCCCGGCGGCGGTAACTCTCGCAACATTCGTCGCCCGGATCTGCTGCCGGGAGTAAATCCGTTCATCAACAAAGATCGCACGATCCTCAACCCGGCCGCCTTTGCAATTCCCAGGCCCGGCACATTCGGAAATCTTGTTCGCAACTCAATCCATGGACCGAAATTCGTGCAACAGGACGTGATCGTCGCAAAGAAGTTCAACATCACCGAGTCCACCAATATCGAGTTTCGGACCGAGGTGTTCAACATCTTCAACATCACGAACTTTTCAAATCCGCCTGCTCAGTTACCAAACACTTTCGGAGCGACGTTGACCTTGCAACCCGGTCAGCCGTTCACTCCCGCCTTAGCCGGTAGCGCTTTCGGGGTGGTTAATCGCACGGTGGAGCGAACCGTCGGGTTGGGCACCAATAGGCAAGTTCAATTTGCGTTGCGGTTTAACTTCTAACCTCAGTCCTTTTTCGGGACCGCTCACTTGCAATTCACCAAGCGAGCGGTCCCAAACGCTTTCTCATTCGGGAACGCTTTCGATCACAGAGCGTCCGCCTATGCTTGGAGTCGGCAAAAGGAAATGAACACCCTCAGGAGAGTCCTGTTTTTGTGCACCGGCAATTCAGCTCGCAGCATCTTCGCCGAGTTTCTGCTGAGAAGAATGGGACAGAATCGTTTTGAAGTGTATAGCGCCGGCACTCATCCTGCGGGACGGGTCAACCCGTTTGCTCTACAGGTCTTGAAGGACCTCTATCACATCGACGCAAGTGCAGCCCGCAGCAAATCAACGGACGAGTACCTCGATATAGACTTTGATTTCGTGATCACGGTTTGTGATAACGCCAGAGAGACGTGTCCTGTCTGGCCTGGCCAGCCGATCATAGCGCACTGGGGTGTTCCTGACCCCGCGCTGGCAACCGGTGATGATCCAGAAAGATTGCGGCAATTCAAACAAACTGCGCTAGCGCTTCAGCGCCGGATTGATTTGTTCTGCGCCCTTCCTATGGACAAACTCGATCGCCTGAAACTGACAGAGCTCACACGGGACATCGGCAAAACAGAATAACGCTTCGGATCGCCCTCGCTCGACAGAGGAGCTCACATTCAATCTCGCAGGCTTGCTCCCAAGTGGCAAAGATATGGCTTCAGAACGAACATACTCATTCGATCAATCTTCCGAGGTTGTCCGCGATCAAGTCGGTGATGTATATGACGATGGCTACCTTCGGATAGAGTATGACAACTACTATGTCGTCTGCGGAGGGAGACGCGTTTTGCTTCCGCTGAAGGAGTTTCTGATCTTCTCGCGCCTCGCCCGTAACGTTGAGCGGACCGTCACTGCACAGGAGATCTGGCGCTCTGCCTGGAAAGCCGAGGTTCCTTTCAACTCATTAAGCCTTCGCGTCCACATTCATCGCTTGAGGAAGACGTTTCATCCGCTTGGCCTTCACATCGGGAGTATGGTTGGAGTCGGCTATTGCCTCTCGGTCACTCGCGATGAACGAGAACAAACCCGAGACTAGCCACAAGACAGAAAAGTAATACCCGTTATCTCTCAATGGGCGTTCGCGGCCGGCAACGATCTCTTCATTGCTTCGGACAACAATTCCACAATCAACTCATCAAGCGGGTCCGGGCTGGTCATATGTTCTTTCACGGACTGCATCACGCTTATGTATTCGAGGACCTCTTCTACTTCTTCATCCATTAGCGTATCAATCTTCGATTTAAGCAACTGTCGGCCTGTCATTTTCTCCTCCCTTCGCTTCGATTAACGGTTGGACGACTTCCTCGCGGCCGCAGCTCTGACAACCAGCCGGCCACTCTCTTGTAGTCACGTCCGGCAATGACTTCAATCTTGATCGCCGAATAGAGATCGCGGAGCATTCGCACCTTTCGAACGTTCATACCGAAGTCGCCATATCCCCACGGAATGAGTTCAACGTAAAGATCGTGCTCCGGCAAATAGAAATCCGGTGTAAAGCTGTCGACGAAGTTTCCCTCTTCATCCCATTCAACAGCAAAGGTGCGGGGTTTGTACCGCCAAAGCATCCCATAGACGTCCAGGACTTCGCTGAATTCCTGTTCCCAGTCGTAGACGAACTCGACAGGCTTTGCCAGGCAGATCTCTTCATCGAGTCGGGACCAATCGAACTGGTCCGGCATAGCAGCCGGAGCCCGCCCTCCAGCCAGGTTGTCGATCATCAACCGGCCAAAGTATTCATCGTCGCCCCTACTGCGATCGCGGGAATCGAAAGGGTCCTTTCGCTTCCCTGCGCCAACGCCATTCGGGATTCGTAGAAGCTCCTCAAAAACAGTGCGCATCATCAAGTTCCTCCTAGCCCTGCAGCGTGAGTCGTTCCGGGTGACACGACGCACGTCCAGGAGGGCTGGTCCGGCATGCTCGCTGAATAATTCCAATCGCGCAGACATATCTCAATGCACCCGAACCCATTCAATCGTTCATAGAATAGGCGCATCAGGTTAGATTCGTGTTACGCGATGCTTAAATCTGAGGGAATCCTACACGGTGATATTGAAGCAATTGCCAGGATCGCCGAGGACAATAACGGGCTGCCAGTGCCGTTAGACACCATTAAAGAGGGTTAGGCGCGGACATTCCTCGATTCTCACGAGGAGGCACCAGAGCCGGACGAAATGTGTCGCGACTGGGCGAGGCTTGGTCCTCCCCCGGTTAACGTTCCAAACTGACGGCCGGAGCTGTCGGTCAGCGACGGGCGGCTTGATTTTCTCTAGTGGTGAGCTCCAGCCCTTTCAAGGAGATTCATTCATCCGTGGCGCTGGTGTGACGAATCATCGCCTTGGCATCGATAGACAATACTTTGTTCTCAATCACTCGAATTTCTTCAGACGTAAGCCCGCCGTTGTTCCTGATTTCGAGAGCTACCTCTCCGTATTCGACGTAGGGCTGCGTGAAGTAAGCGGCCAACAGTCCGCTGATTCTGTCGTGTGGCATGCATTTCTCCTGCATTCGGGGGTCTCACTGACATCATCATACCGACTACTAGTTCCTGGAAGAATGGCTACGATAGTCAATTGCTCGGTTGCTGTCAATGCTGACGCTGTGGGGGGTATCGAACGCCGACACTAGCTCCCTCTAAGCTCAATATTATCACTATGTTACACACCAGCGGCCGGCATCTGAAGACGAGCCTTTGAATACTCCTTCTTCCCTTCGTGTGATGCTGGGGAAAGAGTGAAGACAAAGCGAGACCCGCGGCCCAGTTCACTTGACGCTGTGACCTGACCTCCGTGCGCGTGTACCAGATGTTTCACAATTGACAAGCCGAGCCCCGTTCCTTCAATCCTGTTAGATCGCGATTTATCCGCACGGTAGAGCCTCTCGAAAACGCGGGGCAGATCAGCAGCGGCTATGCCCACACCAGTGTCCTGGACAACAACAGCGATTCTCTCACCGGTCTCCTCCGCGCTCACCGTTACGAGTCCGCTCGGTCGGTTGAACTTCACCGCATTATCGATGAGGTTGCTGAGTATCTGCTCGAGCCGAGTTCGATCGGCGTGCACATAGAGACTCTCAGGCACTGACACAGAAAAAGAGACTGATGAGTCTCGTCTTCGGGACTCGGTAAGCGCGATTATTTCCGTTACGATTCCGCGCAACCGGACCGGTTCCAGTCCAAGATTAATGTGTCCGGATTCGATCGCCGAAAGATCCGAGATATCGGAGATCAGCTTGCTCATGCGGGTGGCGTGCTTATGTAGCTTCTCTATGAACCGCTTGCTGTTTTGCACGTCTTCGAGACCGGCGGTCTCCAGCGTATCAGCATAGGCTATAATAGCAGTTAGTGGGGTGCGCAGCTCATGTGAGAGGTTCGCAAAAAACTCTCGGCGAACGCGCTCGAGGCGCTCCAGTTCGGTGATTTCAAAAAAGACTCCGACTGCGAGGCTCTCTTCAAGCGGCGAAACTCGGAGATGATAGCTGCGCGGTGTGCGCCCGATTAGCTCAATTCGCAACTGAACAGAGGTACGCTTCTCCATTACCTGCCGAAACGCGTCGTTGATTGCGGGGTCGCGAGTGGCGTCAACCAGCCTCGGACGTTGCAGCACAGTGCTATTGAGTGATTCCTTGTCTTCAGACTGATCGCGAGTCGTTGCGAGCACCGCACCGAGGTTGTTCTGCCCGGACGAACCGGCCTCAACCTCCGATCCGTTTCCCTCCATTGGCAACTTCAGAATATTGGTCGCCGCATCGTTGTAGAGAATCACGTCCATATGCGCGTTGACCACAATTATGCCTTCGCGCATGGTTTCAAGCAGGGGCAACAGCAAACGATTGGTGCTCTCGGCTATGTTCGCGTGTTGATCGGTTTCAAGAAGCTTGGCTTGATCCGCCGCAAAACGATAACGTAACAGGATGGACGCCAAAACCGCGACTAAGATGACGGTGAAAGCGTGAGCGGCGAGAATCGATATGCCGGGAAACAGAAGCTCCCGCAGGATCTCGTCAACTACCAAAACCATCAACGCCGTGAATGCAGCGAATCCGCCTGGATAGGCAACTACTTTCATCACTCACCTAGCTGTCGTTAGCTACGTCACAAAGCCGATATCCAATACCCGTCACTGTTTCAATCAACCTCGGTTCGCTCAGCTTTTGCCTCAACCGCCGAATATGCACGTCAAGTGTGCGCGAATCGCCGTAGTAGTTCAGCCCCCAAACCCGGTCAAGCAGCGTTTCGCGAGTTAGCACGCGGCCCTGGTTCCGTGCCAACTCTGACAGCAAGGCAAATTCCTTCCGGGTCATCCGTACGGGTTGGCCCTTGTATTGAACACGAAAGGTCGATGGATCGATCCTTAGGCTTCCATTGTCGAAGACTGCCGCATCAACCTGAGGGCCTGTTGAGCGGCGCAAAGCGGCATTTATCCGAGCTACAAGCTCGCGCATGCTGAATGGCTTGGTTATGTAATCATCCGCCCCCATGTTCAAGCCCAGCACCTTGTCCGTTTCGTCCGAGCGCGCGGTCAACATCAGAATCGGGATGTTTGCCGTAGCCGACTCGGCTCGAAGGCGACGGCATATTTCGAACCCGCTCATCTGTGGAAGATTAAGATCCAGGAGGACCAGACTCGGCGGCCCATCAAGAATCAAGTTGAGAGCGTCTTCGCCGGTCACCGCTACCCGTACGCGGAAAGCTTCGCGTTCGAGGTTGTAGCGAATCGATTCAGCGATGTCTTCGTCGTCCTCAACGATCATTATGCTTCGGACTCGGGGTTCTTCAACGGCTGGTAACATATTGTTAACCTTTCGAAAGAAATTGAAACGTCAATGGCGTGTTCCTCAAACTAACGGGCCGAGGCCATCGTGCCTGGGAGCGCAGGAGTCCTGCCTGCTGCCTTGCAAGTCGTATCGTTGAAGAAGGCAGGCAGGATGCCTGCGCTCCCAGGGAAA
>Ga0134127_10001943_pt1 | contig 15085 bp, 21 predicted proteins | sample KB31753_FD_96459 | JGI IMG/M metagenome (GOLD analysis project Ga0134127, IMG submission 96459) | Terrestrial soil microbial communities with excess Nitrogen fertilizer from Kellogg Biological Station, Michigan, USA - KB3-175-3 | ecosystem: Environmental > Terrestrial > Soil > Unclassified ...
CGGTCGCAGCTCGGGTCGCAGCTCGAGTCGCAGCTCGGGTCGCAGCTCTGGTCGCAGCTCGGGTCGCAGCTCGGGTCGCAGCTCCGGTCGCATGCGCGCTCCGTCTATGACGTCTCCTGGGCGCTGCGAATGGGTTGGCTGGGCTGGGTCACGTTCTACCGTTTCTGCGAGCGAATTGGCGTCCAATACACGGAGGAGCAATCGCAGCTTCTCGCGCAATGGGATCGGCTAATTCGCGCCGGATCATGGATGATGCCGTTCGATCACTTCTGCTGCATCACGCGCGCGCCCACGCGGCTCGACATCGACGATCGTGGGCGCATCCACGGCGCTCTGCAGTATGCTGACGGCTGGGGCGTGCATGCCTGGCACGGCGTCCGCGTTCCGGAGCATGTGATCGAGGCGCCGGAAAAGATCACCGTCGCCGAGATTGAAGCAGAGGGAAACGCCGAGGTGCGCCGCGCCATGCTGTCGCAATTCGGCACCGGTCGATTCCTGCTCGAGAGTGGCGCGAAGGAAATCCACCGCGACGCGTTTGGGATCTTGTATCGCAAGGATCTCGCCGACGACGAGCCGCTGGTGATGGTGCGCGTGCTCAACTCGACGCCCGAGCCGGACGGAACGCTGACGAAGGCCGAGGCCGAGGCGATCTTCGGAGCGAAGCTCGGCGGCGAGCGGTCATGGTGGGAGCAGGTGTTTCGGCCGGCGGCTGATGAGACGCGCTGGAAGGAGTACCAGATCCGCGTGCCGCCAGCGATGCGCACCGCGCGCGAGGCGGTCGCCTGGATCGCCGGTGTCGAGCCTGAGAAGTACGCACCATCTGTCGAGAGCTGACTCCGCAACGCTCCTGAAAACCTGACAAAATAGCTTTGAAATGCAACTATGTCCGCGAGCGGAGTCGCCGTGGTCAAGGTCGTGGTCGAGCTGAATCTCACCGACGAGCAGATGCTCGCGTTTGAGCGTCTGCCCGGACGAACCTACGCCGAGCGTATGCTGAACGCGATCGGCTCGCACTGGGCCACGCTCGAGCAAGAACGGCAGGACGCCGAGGGCCGCTCGCTGCGCCCCATCTCACGGGAAGAGAAGTGACCTGCTACTGCGAAGACAGCTTCTGCCGGCACGAGCGGCGCGAGCACCGTAAGCTGGTCGACCTCGACCGCTCGGCGCTGCTCGAGTACCGCGCCGACCAGGAGCTCGTCGAGCGCCGCATGGCCGAGCTGCTCGACATCCGCGAGGACAAGCCAACGCACCTAGCTGTTGTGCGTCAGGAACAGCCGGACGGGGCCGCGTGATGGCATGGAAGAAGGGCCAGAGCGGCAACCCAGGCGGCCGGCCGAAGACGAGCCATGAGGCGCGCTTGGCGTGCCAGGCGCTCAACGACGAGACGTTATCAGTGCTCGCCGAACTGTTAACCAACGCCGACGCCTCGATCCGGTTCAAGGCGGCGTGCCGCATCCGCGACGAAGCGAACGGGCGGCCGGTTCAGGCGATCGAGCTGCAGCGCAAAGACGAGCTCGAGCTGACAAACAAGTCCGAGGCTGAGCTGATGGCCATCGTGCAGGGCGCGGTGACCGAGCAGGCCAGCCGCAAGGGCGGTGCTGATTGAAGATCGGCGTCGTCGGCCTCGGGCATCTCGGCACGGTCACGGCGGCGTGCCTGGCCGAAGCCGGCCACGAAGTCGTGGCGTACGACCCGCACTATGACGTGCACATTCATCCGTTCCGCGACGACGCCAAGGATCCCGGGGTGGCGCATCTGTGGGCCGAGGGCGAGCGGCGCGAGGCGATTCGCGTCGTGCACTCGCCGCCGGTCGACTCTGATCTGATTTGGCTCTGCTTCAACGTCGATAGCGTCGAAGAGTACGAGCCGACGATCCGCAAAATTGAGCATTCGCTCGGCGGCGCCAAGCCCGGGACGATGGTCATCGTCTCGAGCCCGCTACCGGTGGGCACGACGGCCCGGCTTGATGGGCGCTTCCCGCATCTGCGCTTCGTCGTGCAGCCAGAGAACCTGCGCATGGGCCGCGGCCTGATGGGCTTCAAGTCGCCCGACCGCGTCGTGCTCGGCATCTCGATCCCGAACGACCGCGCTATGCTCGTCGAGCTCTTCCGGCCGTTCGTCGTCGGCAACAGCGGCGAGGCGCTGCTATTCATGGGCCGGGAGAGCGCGGAGTGCGTGAAGCATGGCCTGAACGCTTTCCTGGCCGCGACGGTGGCATTCGCGAACGAGTACGGAAAATTCTGCCTTGAGCACGGCGCCAACACAGGTGACGTGGTTCGCGGGCTCAAGAGCGACAGCCGCATCGGGCCGCGCGCGTACCTCGCCTACGGCGATCCGCCAGGGCAGCATCTGTCGCGCGACGTCGACTTCCTCGCTGGCATCGCCGGCGGCATCTTCGACGCGGTGAAGGTCAGCAACGAGAGCTTCACCACCGGCGGTGTCGTTCGATGAGATTCACCCCGCGCAAGCCCGTCACGCCGACGAAGGTGCACTACGATGTGGTCATTTCTCAGAACTTTGGCCGATCGATCGATTCGTACCGCGCTCGCACTCAGCCTAATGGCGGTAGCGAGCTGCATACGGTGGTACTTGCAGAAGGGCTTGTTCGTGCAGGTTTCAGTGTGGCGGTTCTCCAGCCTGGTGGTTCATTCGTCCGCTGGGCAGGTACGGATTACTATTCAGCCCAAGACGTTGCCGAGCGCGGAATCTGGGAGCTCGACTGCGACGTTCTCATCTCCCAGCGCTTCGGACAGCTCCCGCGCAACGTGAGCTTCTCGCGGCTCGTCGTCGAGATGCACGACTTGCCCGACGAGCGCGCGCAGGTGCCGCACGACTTCATGGCGCAGATCCCGGGCGCCAAGACGGTGGTGCACTCGAAGTACAACGCCGAACTGTACCCGGGCTGGCCCGGGCTGACGATCATCCCCGCCGCGTTCGAAGAGTCGCTCTACGACCTGCCCAAGGTGGCGCGCGAGACTCATCGCAAGAAGCGCACGTTCATCTACGGCAGCGCCGCGCTGAAGGGGCTCGAGCCGACGCTGCAGCTGTGGGGCGAGCTCAAGCGGCACAAGAGCGAGTTCTCGCAAGCGAAGCTGATCGTGACGAGCCCGGGCTACGACTCGCCGCAGTTCGACAAGCTGCGCTCAACGCCCGGCGTCGTCTTCGAACAGCCGCAGACGTTGGGCGACATGCAGATGAGGCTTGCCAATGCCGATGGGATCTTCATGGTCAACCTTCTGCCAGAGACCTTTGGCTGTGTTCAGACGATGGCCGAGATTGCGGGACGGCCATGCTGGGCTCTTTGTCTCAACGGTCCTGGTGCTCTGCGTGAGGTGCTGGCTAACCCCTGGTCAGTCCATACCGATCCTCAACAGTTCGTCGCTGCCATCTCTCAGCCGAAGTGGCCGAAGGTTGCACCCGCGCGAGACTATCGAATGAGCACAGTGCTTCCGCGGTGGCTGGACGTGCTCGGGCTCAAGGCGAAGGAAGCAGCAGCATGAAGCCAGTAACACCGCTGAAAGAACCGCTCGACGAGGCGACGATCGCCCAGGCGCTGCAGCTCGTGCGCGATACCGAGTTTCTGACCGACGACGAGATCGGCTGGATCGAGCAGGTGCTGACGCGCCCCGAGATCCGCTACGACGGCTTCGGCATCCTTGAGGAGCTGTTCGCAGCCTGCAAACAGTACATGAAGGACCGCGACTCGCTGCAGCTGTGGGAGAAGCACCGCGCCAAACGCATCGTGCGCGGCATCCTGCACGCGCGCCAGATCGTCGCGTACAAGCAGCGCAACGTGCTCGTCTGCGTGCCGCAGCGCCTGCAGCACCCGAAGCATGCCGTGCCATGCCTGCACATGTTCAACCCCGGGCAGCACATCTTCGCGCGCGTGCACTCGACGTTCGGCCTCGACTATGCGGCCGCGCGCAATGCGCTCGTGAAGGCGGCGCTCAGCGAGGACAACGTCACGCACGTGCTGTTCGTCGATGACGACGTGCTGATCCCGCGCAACGGCCTGGCGAAGCTGCTTGAGTACAACCTGCCGATCGTCTCTGGTACGTACTGCAAGAAGAACCAGCAGCTCGAGACCGGCGTGACCGCGATCGGCGCCGATCCCGAATACATCGTGAGTCAGCAGCTCGTCCCGTACGAGCACGGCAACATGGAGCCGATCGTGGTGTCCTGCACCGGCGGCGGGTTCCTCCTGGTCGACGTCGAAGTCTTCCAGACCATCGGGGAGGATCGTTGGTTTGAATTCGCGCTCACCGAAGAAGGCCGCGTCCGCGTCGGCGAAGACTCGCTATTCTGCCAGAAGGCGGCGGCGAAGGGGATCAAAACTGCCGTCGTGCCCGGCCTGTGCGCTCTTCATGTTGATTTCACGAAGGGTGGCCGCGGTTTCGAAGTTGAGACCTATGGGCCGGTGGAGCTTGTGGATCCTACTACACGACGAATCAGAGCCGAGTATCGCGATCAGTACCTGTCTTTCCCCGATGATGCCGACTTCGACGTCGCGCAGCTCGTCGCGCCGGACGTGATCGACTACTTCGGCAAGAACCAGATGCTGGCGGCGAAGGGGCTGTTGAAGTGAGCGAACACGGCGCGCGCATGCCTGCGATACGGCTGCGAGCGCCAGTGAGAAGCACAAGGAGACGCATGAACGAGATGGGTAAATTTGTTCTGGCGCGGTTGCGCGAGCATGCGAAGAAGGGCGAGCGTCTGACGGTCGGCGACGATGAGCTCGCCGCGCTCGTGGCGCATGCGGGCGACCTCGAAGACGCGCACGCCAAGCCGGCGCAGACCGACATCGCCGACTACATCCAGCCGAAGACGACATGAGCACGATCTTCGTCACAGGGGGCGCCGGCTTCATTGGCCGCGCGTTCTGCGCCGGCGCTGAGCTGCTCGGCCACGACGTCGTGGTCTTCGACCAGGTGCACGGCGAGAACGTGCTGCATGCGCCGCAGCTCAACGACATGGTCAAGCGCACGCGCCCGGACTGGATCGTGCACCTCGCGGCAACGCCCGGCGTGGCCGGCAGCATGGCCGCCTCGCTCGACCAGGTCGTCGGCATGCACAACGTGCTGATGTCGACGCTGCGGGGCGACACGACGAAGATCCTGTTCGTCTCCACCGGCTCCATCTACGGCGAACAGACGTACTTCCCCACATACGAGTCGGCCGCGCTCAAGCCACAGACCGGCTTCTATGCCGCCGGCAAGCTGTCGTGCGAGGGGCTGCTGTCGGCCTGGTGCGCGAAGCATGGCGACACGGGCATCTCGCTACGCCTCGGCACAATCATCGGCCCGGGCAACCGCAAGGGCCTGATCTACGATTTCGTGAAGAAGCTGCGTCAGAACCCGGACGAGCTAGCGATCTGGGGCGATGGCCGGCAGGCGAAGTCATACTTGCACATCGAAGACCTCGTCTCGGCGATGTTCGCCGCGATCGAATACGGCGATGAAGGACTCGGCTATGACGTGTTCAACGTCGCGCATGATGCGCCGGCGACGGTGACGTCGGTCGCGAACATCGTCGCGGACACGCTCGGACTCGAAAAGCCGCCCGCCTTCAAGTGCGAGGAGACCACCGGCTTCGGCGACATCCCGCGCATTCACCTCAGTAACGAGAAGCTGCGCGCGCTCGGATGGGAGCCGAAGCACACGATTCCCGAAGCGGTGAGCGCGAACGTGCGCTGGCTGCTCGAGAATCCGGAGGTGTTCGGATGATCGCCGCCGCCCGCGTCGCGCTCATCGCCTGGTTCTTCGGCGCTTATGAGCCGAGCTTGCGCTTGCTGCCGTGGCGGCGCTGGTGCGTCTCGCTCGCGTTCCGCTTCCGCTGGTCCGGGATGGAGCGGCTGTCGGCGCTGTTCTGGCGCCTGGCGCGGCTCTGGTCGCTCGAGCGCACGCAGCCGGCGATCTCGGCCTATTCGACGCGCCTGCTTATGTGGGCGATCATGGAGGGGCGGGAATGATGTCCGCCGGCGCCGCCGTTCTTGGCTGGCTAACCATGCTGCACCCGAGGAACACCAATCCGTGGTGGGCCAGCATTATCTCTGCGGGGCAGGAATAGCATGTTCGAAGCGTTCCGCCTGCCGCGCGACCTCCAGCGTTGCGTCAACAACCTGTCGGCGACGGTGCAGGTGCTGTTGTCCGAGATCGTGCTGCACGCCGAGGGCCTCGGCCGTCAGCAGATGCGGATGGCGTCGACCGAGTACGAGTGGGCCCTGAAGACCGGCAAGAAGTATGCGGAGAAGATCGCGTCTGACCTCGACGGGCTGATCCTGAAGCGCGGCAAGCGCAAGGCGGACGACGTCGCGATCGCTGTTGCGGCCGCGGCCGGGCGCTCGACGTCGGAGATCGCCGAGTTCTTTGGCTTCGAGCGGCACTACATCGAGCTTCGTTTGAATCGAATCAGGAAGACGGCCGCAAACGTCGCCGGCGTGTCGGCGAAGGACATGGAAGGCGAGCCCGACTGCTGACCGTTGCGGGGTAGCTCAACTGGCAGAGCACGGGGCTTTGAACCCCGGCGTTGAGGGTTCGAATCCTTCGCCCGCAGCCAAGCGTTTTTTTCCACGTATGAGTGGAAGCCAAAGCGCCGCCGATCCGAAACGCTCAGCCGTCCGACATGGCCTACGTGCTTGGCTCGTGGGCCAAGGCGACGCATTCGCACCAGAAAGCACAGCTCTACCTCAGCAAGCACGGCCCAGAGACGCCGCTGCCGGTGTACCGCCGGCTCTTCGGCGAGTGGCAGAAGCGAATCGCCGCGCGAGCCGACGTGCTCATCGCCTGCGATGACGACGACGCCGACTGCATCCTCGGCTACCTGATCGTCGAGCGCCGCGACGACTCGCCGCCGGTGCTCCACTACGTCCAAGTGAAGCGCGACCTGATGCGCAAGGGCATCGCCGCAGCGCTGCTCGACCGCGCCGGCATCAAGCGCGACGAAGCCTGCATCTACACGTTCACGAGCCCGATCCAGGGCAAGGTCAAAACGCCAGAGCGGTGGGTCTACGTCCCATACTGGCTCACGGAGAGCACATGAAGATCACGATGCTGCGGCTGATGAGCGGCTGCTACGCGTTCAAGGGCGCGCAGAACGTCATGGCCGGGCCCACCTGCACGATCGAAGCGGTCGGGGGCGGCGATTACCTAGTCGACTTTCACGGCGAGCTCGTGCGCCTGCCATCGCATCGCGTCGACTTCGCCAAGGTCGAGCGCGACAGCAAGGCGCCCGTCACGAAGAAGTGATCTCTCCGCACCAGGCGCTGCTCGAGCTCGCGCGTCGCCAGATCGCGAAGCAGGAGCAGAGCAGCAAGAGCTACTGCCCGCACGAACCGACTAGCAAGCAGCGCGCCTTCGTCGAATACGACGGGCTCGAGGCGCTCTACGGCGGCGCCGCCGGCGGGGGCAAGTCGGATGCGCTGCTCATGTCGGCGCTGCGCTACGTGCACGTGCCTGGCTATGCCGCGCTCATCCTGCGCCGCACGTTCCCGGACCTCGCGCTCAAGGGCGCCATCATGGACCGGTCGCACGACTGGCTTCGCGAGAGCGACGCCGTTTGGGATGCGGCGAACAAGCGCTGGCGCTTCCCGTCCGGCGCGACGCTGACGTTCGGCTACCTCGAGAATCCCGGCGACGAGATGCGCTACAAGTCGGCCGAGTTCCAGTCCATCGGCTTCGACGAGCTGACGCAGTTTCAGCGCCCGCAATACACGTACCTGTTCAGCCGCCTCCGCAAAGCCGGCGTAGATGTGCCGCTGCGCATGCGCGCCGCGACCAACCCGGGCGACGTCGGGCATGCGTGGGTTCGTGAGCGCTGGGCAATCCCGGAAGACGTCGACATGGAGAAGGTGCACGACGGACCCGATGGGCGCGTGTTCTTCCCAGCGAAGCTCGACGACAACCAACACATCGACATCGAGAGCTACGAGCGGTCGCTGGCGCAGCTCGAGTTCACGGAGCGCGAGCACCTGCGCCGCGGCTCGTGGCGCCAGGACGCATCGGGCCTGGTCTACGCCTTCGACGAGTTCCGCGACTGCGCCGACACGCTGCCGCAGCTGCCCGAGGGCATGTCGTGGTCGAACGTGCTCGGCATCGACTATGGCAACGTGAACGCCACGGCGCTCGTCGTGCTGCGCTACTGCCTGGACCTGTCCGACGTCGTCTACGTCGCCGAGTCGCAGAAGTGGGCCGGCCTCATCCCATCCGAAGCGGCGGACATCGTCGGCAAGTGGTCGGAGCGCTACGGCGGCTTTGTCGCGATGGTGGGCGATACGGGCGGCCTAGGTAAGGGCTACGTCGAAGAGGCTCGCCAACGCTTCGCCCTGCCCATCGAGCCGGCCGAGAAGCAAAACAAGTACGGCTACGTGAAGCTCATCAACGGCGCGTACCAGAGCAATCGCCTCAAGATCGTACGCGCCGGCAATCCCGAGCTCATCAAGGAGCTGAAGGAACACCCGTGGAAGAGCGGCAAGCAATACTTGGAGGAGCAGCCGGGCTCACCGAACCACGCCTGTGACGCGCATCTGTACGGATGGCGCGCCGCGGTAGCCTGGGCGCATCGCGCGAAGGGCGCCCCCGGCCCGAAGCCGGGTACGACTGCCTACTACGAAGCGGAAGCACAGCGCGCCCGAGAGCAGGCCGAGCTCGACGCGCAGCGCGACCCGTTCAACACCGACGACCCGTGGGCGAGGGAGTAACGCGCTCGATGCCGGGATGGAATCGAACCACCGTCTCCGTCCTTAACAGACAGCGTAATTGGCCAGCTTATACGACGGCCATCGACCCGCGTTACGCCGAGCATACCGTGGTAGCGATTTTTTCCCCTGGTGAATGAATCTCTCGTTCGCCGAGATCAAAGACCTCATTGCCTATGGCCAGGAGCTCGGCCTGCAGCAGCTGCAGACCGAAGGGCTCGTCGTCGTCTACGGCGCGCGCGCCGTTCTGCCCGCATCGCCCGCCGCGCTGAGTGAAGTCACGGCCGACGCCGACGAAGTCACCAGCATCACCCAGATGTACGCCGCGATGGGCAAAGACCGCCTGAAGCGATGAGCGAGCAAGAGGCACCGCACTGGGTCACATCGCCAAAGGGCGACGCTCACGTCCTCCTCGTGCCCTACCTCGAAGCGCTCAAGCAGGAATACAGAAACACGCGCCTCATTTGGTACGAGACGTTCGTCGGCATGTACTCGGACATGCAGGACATCAGCCTGATCCCCTCGCGGGCGGTCGGGCCGATGAGCCCTGTCATGAACAAGTATGCGGTGCCGATCAACGTGATCTGCCCGCTCGTCGACACGGCGGAAGCGCGCATCACATCCGCACGCCCGCGCCCATTCTTCAAGACGGTGGGCGGCTCATGGTCGAAGCAGCGCCAAGCCAAGCGCCTGCAGAAGTTCGCAGACGGCATCTTCGACGAAACGAAGGCGTATCGCATCGGGCAGCAAGCGCTCAAAGATGCGGCGCTGCTCGGCACCGGCTGCGTAAAGGTCTTCCGCCGCGGCGGCAAGATTCGCGCGGAACGCGTGCTCATCTCCGACATCCTCGTGGACGAGGCGCTGGGCTTCGACCGCAACCCGCATGAGCTCGGCGAGGTCAAAGAGGTCAGCCGAGCAAAACTGCTCGCCGAGTTTGGCGACACGGAAGAGAAGGTCGCAGCGATCAAGGCCCTGCACTCGATGGGCTCGCGCCTCAACGGCCTCTATCAGGACATGGTCGAGGTCTACGAATGCTGGTCGCTGCCACAGGGCGAACAGAAGGGCCGACACGTGATCGTCGTCGGCGGCGGAGACGCACCGGGCGCGACGCTGCTCGATGAGGAATGGAAGCGCGACTACTTCCCGATCATCTTCCTGCGCTGGCGCAACGGGCCAGCGGGCTTTCACGGCCTCGGCCTTGCTCACCAGGTCATGGCGACGCAGGTCGAAATCACGGCCAACGTTCGCAACATCTCGAAGAACCTGCACTTACACACGAACCCGCGCGTCCTGAATCCGGTCGGCGGCAACCTCAACCCGAACCACATCACCAACGCGTGGGGCACGGTGCTCACGTACACGCCGCCGTTCAAGCCCGAGCTCTGGTCACCGCAAGTCGTTCCGCCCGAGGTCTACCAGTGGTTCATCATGATGTACGAGAAGTGCTTCGAGATGACCGGCCTGTCCACACAGGCCGCGTTCGCTCAGAAGCCATCCGGCGTCACCGCGGCCAAGGCGTTCCGCAACCTCTCTGAGATCCAAGATGCGCGCCTCGCGCCCGTCTCGCAGCGCTATGAAGACTTCTATCTTGACTTCGTCACTGCATGTGTCGACGAGGCCGAGGAGCTCTACGAGAGCGGCGAGGATCTCGAGGTCGTCGCCGGCAGCAGCCGCCAGGCCGAGCGCCTCAAGTGGAAAGACGTCCGCATGCCCAAGGACGACTACACGATCCAGCTGTTCGCGGCGAACTTCCTCAGCCGCACGCCGTCCGGTCTCTTCGACGACATCGAGGACCTGCTGAACCTGCAGCTGATCGATCAGGATACGGCGCGCAAGCTGATGGACTTCCCCGACCTGCAGCAGGTCTTCGACGAAGCCAACGCCGCGCGCGACAACTTCGAGAGCCAGATCGAGAAGCTGCTCGACGACGCCGAGGTCTTCCCGCCGCAGCCGTTCGACGATCTGCAGCTCGGCATCAAGATCTACCGCAACGCGTACAACCGCGCGCGCCTCGATGACGTGCCGGAAGATCGCCAGGAACTCATGCGCACGTGGATCGAGCAGGCAATGGCGATGGTGCAAGCCTCGCAGCCGCCGCCAATGCCACAGGGCGCGCCGCCGCAACAGGCCGCGCCCGCGCCTCAGATGCAGGGAGCATAGGTGTCAGACGAAGAAGAGTTCGCGCAGCTCGCCGCTGCCGCCATCGCCGAAGCCAGCAAGACAGAGGCGCCCGCGCCAGAGCCAGCGCCGCCAGCTGAGACGACCACCACGACCGAGACGCCGCCGGCAGAAGAAAAGCCGGCGCAGACCGAGACGAAGACCGAAGACAAGCCGGCCGACGCCGCGCCACCGGCGGCCGACAAGCCCAAGACCGATTGGAAGGCCGCCGCCGCCGCCGAGCGCGCGAAGCAGGCCGCTCGAGCGAAGGCGCGCGAGCAGCAGACCAACGCAACGCGCGAGCTCGAAGCCACGAAGGCCGAGCTCGCCCGCTACAAGGCGATCGAGGCGAAGCGTGAAACCGATCCGCTCGCCGCGGCCGAGGAGTTTGGCCTCAGCTACGACAAGCTGACCAAGCACTACATCAAAACGCTCGACAAAAAGCCCGAGCAACCCGCGCCGGAGATGCCCGCCGAGGTCAAATCGGCTGTCGAAAATTTCCATAGGTTGGAAGCAGAGATCACCGGTCTCAAAGCTCAGCTTGCGCAAGAGCAGCGCGCCAAGGTGCTCGGCGCATTTGAGTCAGAGATCGAATCGACGCTGAAAGCAAAAGCCGACGACTTCGAGTTGACGAAGGCCGCGGATGAAGATGGGCGCAATCTCGTAAAGGCGATTGTTGGAGCCCACTGGCGCAAGACCGCGACGCTCGACTCACAGGGCAAGCTCGTAAAACCGGGCGAAGACCTGCCAATCGAAGAGGCTTGCAAGCTGGCCGAAGAGTACTTCGAACGGAAACAGCTGCAGCGATTTGCCCAGACCAAGAAGTTCAAGGCGCTCGCCGAGACGAAGCCGCCGCCGAAGGTCGAGGAGAAGAAAACGACCGCGGCAACGCTGAGTCAGAGCCTGCGCCAAGGTGGCGGCGAGGTCGCGCAGTCCTTCGGTGACGAAACGGCTGAGCTCCTCGCCATGGTGAAACGGCTCGAAGCTCAGCAGGGAAACTAGCCCTGCCACGGAAGTAGAAAATGGCTCTCACATCGTCTCTTTATGACAAGCTGCTCAAGGACTGGTACTCGCCCGGTCGCCTGCAGTCGATGCTCTTCAAGCAGTTCCCGCTGCTCGAGAAGATTCGCAAGGAAAAGGCAGCTGGTCGTCAGTACATCCAGCCCGTTCTGAACGGCGCGAACGTGCGGCGCAGCTGCTCATACTCGTTCGTTCAGAACTCGATCACGGAAGTCGCGCCGGCGGTGGCGTTCGCGGTGCCGTATCAGGCCGACTACTGCACGGTCGGTATCAACGGCAACACGTGGCGCCAGTCGGAGTCGGACGTCGGCTCCTTCATTGCCGCGTTCAAGCTGGTCAACGACCAGGCGATCGCCGCGATGCGCAAGTCGCTCGCGCTCAAGCTGTACCGCAACGGCACCGGCTCGGTCGCGCAGCTCGGCGGCTCGGCGACGACCGCGACGACCCAGGCGCTCACGATTCGCTCGGACGCATTCAACTTCGAGATCGGCGACATCACGGCTTTCTCGCAGACGGACGGCGGGGCGATTCGCGTCGGTCTTCCGGCATCGACGACCGGCGCGGTGATCGCCGGCATCACGGATGACGGCACGACCGCATCGCTGGTCTTCACCACGCAGCTCAACAGCGCGGTGACCGACGTCGCGAGCGCCGACTTCATCTACCTGAACTCGGGCGACGCGCAGAACAACGCCAGCACGGCGGTCTGCGTGCAGGGCCTCTTGGCCTACAGCCCGGCGTCAACGGTCTCGCTGACTGTCTCGTTCAACGGCGTGACGCGCTCGAGCGACCCGCGGCGCCTGCGTGGCCAGTTCGTCGCCAACAACACCTCGGCCCCGGTCGACGAGCAGATCCAGCAGGGCATCATGCAGCTGCAGGCGCTCGGCGGCTTGCCGGACGCGGTCTTCATGAACCCGGCCGACGTGCTGAACCTGTCGAAGGTTGCCGGCGCGAAGGTCTCCCGCCCGCAGGGTGGCCAGGCTGCGATCGGGTTCAAGTCGGTGGTCTTCGAAACGACCATGGGCGACATCATGGTCTACTCGGACCCCGCCTGCCCCGGCGGCACGGCGTTCGTGCTCGACATGAGCGGCCTCAAGCTCGTCTCCATGGGCGAACCGATCGGCGTCCGCAAGCAGGGCGACGCGACGACCGTCCGCACTTCCACGAGCGCGGACGCGTGGCTCATCGACTGGGTTGGCTACACCAATCTCGTGGTCGAGCGCCCCGGCCAGTGCATCGCCACGGTCCAACTCTAAGGAGCTGAGCGATGTCGACGAATATCTTCTTGAACCGCGACCGCAAGCCGGTCCGATCGCTTGGCATCGAGTGGGTGACGGCCAAGTTCAGCTTCTCGCCCAATTCGAGCTCGACGACTGGCGCGCCGACCGTCAACTACGGCCCGGTGAGCGTGACGTTGCAGAGCACCGGCCTGTATCGCGTGACGCTCCCCGGCGGCGCGCCCAACATGCAGCCGAACTTCGACGTCGCGCTTCCGGCCGGCGCGAAGGGCAGTTTCATCTGGGAGCTCGACGGCGACAACTTCAACGCGACGCAGGGCTACTTCCAGATCCGCGTCATGAACGTGGGCACCACCACGCTGGCCAACTTCACCGCGACCACCGGCATCCAGGTGTTCGGCGAAGTCATGCTGCAGTGCAGCTCGTACACGAGGTAGCCGATGTTCGATCCGCACAAAGCAGCGCTCGAAATCGTGGCCGAGCCGCACGAAGAGAGCGGCGAGAAGGACGAAGGCGGCAGCGCCGGGAAGCACGCGTTCATCGCGATGATGGAAGCGGCGCGCGCCGGCGACTTCGATACCGCATGGGAAGCGTTTGAGGCGGCCGTCGCCGCCTGTGAAAGCGAAGACGATCCCGAGGTCTACTAGTGGCCGTCGTCACCGGCACGACCCTGATCAACCGGATCCGGCAGCGAGCCGATCAGGTGAACTCCGGGTTCGTGTCGGACTCCGAGATCCTGAACTGGATCGGCGTCTACCAGCGCGCGCTCGACGACCTGCTGATTCGAACGTACGGCGCCGACTACTCGGCCACCTCGTGCACCTTCAGCGCGACGGCGGGCACGGCCAACTACAGCCTATCGGCGCTGACCGGTGGCATGTTCTACAAGGGCCTCGGCCTCGACATCGCCGACACGTCGAGCCCAACCGGCTGGCGTGACGTCAAGCCATACAACTGGCACGACCGAAACCAACCAAGCCTAATCTCTGCGTTCACGCTCAACCTGACCAACGGCGACGTGCGCTACAGGTTCTACGGCACGAATCTCAACCTGGCGCCGACGCCGAGCGGCACGACGCAGATGAAGCTTTGGTACTGCCCGCAGACCGCAGCGATCTCGCTCAGCACAGACCAGATGGACGACGTCAACGGATGGAGCGAGTACATCGTAATCCGCTCGGCGATCGCCATCAAAGACAAGGAAGAGTCGGACACGAGCATTCTGCAGGCCGATCTCGCGAACATCACCCAGCGCATCATCGACATGGCGCCGAACCGCGATGCCGGCGAGGCGCCGACCGTGGGCGACATGCAGTCAAACGTGCTGCCGTTCACGATCATCCCTTGGCGGTGAGCCGATGAAGCTCACCTACCAGGACATTGGCCAGCTCAATGATACGACGCCGAAGGCGATCCAATCAGCGATCGTCGTGCCGGCGAAAGAGGCGCTGCGCCAGCTGCGCCAGGCCATCGGCGGAAATCTGACGATCAGAGACAACGCCTACGCCGCGATCGTGACGCTCGGCGCCGGCTCGCAGAGCATGACGAGCGGCGTCGAGTACACGCTCCAGAATCCGCTGAAGACGAAGCCGATCGGGTTCACGCCGATCAAGGCGACGGATTCCACTGGCGCGACGGCTTATGCGATCGGTTCGTCGCGCCTCAATCTCTCGCGCACTGATGGCCTGCTCGGCGTGACGTGCTTTCAGGACCTACTTGGCGGATCGGGCGACGTCGGCGAAACGGTCGGTCCGATAATTCGGCATCGCAGCGATTTGGTTTCGATTACGAGCGGATCGTTTACGAATGTTTGCGCGACGCCAAGCATCACGCTGGGTCCAGGAAGCTACCAAATAAACGGCGGTGTCGGCTTCCGAACTGGGGCAGCCACGTCGATCACGGTCCTTCAGGCTCACGTGTCGAAGACGTCCGGCGGCGGAGTTGCGAACAACAATTCGCGCTTCGATCCAACAGCGAC
>Ga0134127_10001946_pt1 | contig 15066 bp, 12 predicted proteins | sample KB31753_FD_96459 | JGI IMG/M metagenome (GOLD analysis project Ga0134127, IMG submission 96459) | Terrestrial soil microbial communities with excess Nitrogen fertilizer from Kellogg Biological Station, Michigan, USA - KB3-175-3 | ecosystem: Environmental > Terrestrial > Soil > Unclassified ...
GAGGTGAGTCGCTCGACATTTGGAAGGGCCACGATCCGGGTCGAAAACGTTCCGATGCCTGAGCCGATCTCAAGGACGCTGCGACCCAGTTGAGGCGCGATCAGGTCCGAGAAGATCCACTGAACGTAGTTCTGAGCATCGCTCATGACCTCGAGGTCCGCCGCGGCGAACGATGGCGCGGCGGAACCGTCGTTCATCGGCCGGGACGCCGAGTGATGACCGAGTGCAGCTCCTTCACACGGAAATTCATCGAGTGAAGGATCAGGCCTGTGCTGATCAGGAGTGCGCCGAGCAGGATCAGCGTCGCCGCGAGCACTCCCGCCGGCTGCGACAGGTCCAACGTCGTGGATAACCCGAGGAGCAACGCGATAGCGACGCATACCAAACCGAGGCCGCCGAAGAACGTGAGCGGCTTGTACGCGCGGAGCAGGTGGAAGACCTGGAGCCCGATCGCGAAGCCGTCACGGTACGACCTGAGCTTGGAGAAGCTGCCCTCCGGCCGCGCGTGGTATTCGATGTCGATCTCGGAGATCGACATGCCGTAGAAGAGCGCCTGGACGGTCATCTCGGTCTCGACCTCGAAGCCGCTCGAGACGACGGGCAGGATGCGCGCGACCTCGTCCGTGAAGGCGCGGAAGCCGGAGAGAACATCGGTGAGCTTAGCGCCCCAGATAAGACTGACCGCGCGGCAGAGGATGACGTTGCCGGTGTGATGGAAGCGCCGGAACGAGCCGGCCTCGGGGCTACCGAGGCGCGCGCCGACAACCATGTCGCTGGTGCCATCGAGCACAGGCTTTAGAAGATCGGGTATCCGATCCGCTGGATACGTCGCATCCGCATCGAGCATGACGTAGTAGTCAGCATCGACCTTCTTCAGCATCGCCCGCACGACGTTGCCCTTTCCTTGTCGGCTGACGCGAACGACCCGGACGTTCTTCTCAGTCGCGATTGCTGCCGACCGGTCCGTGCTGTTGTTGTCGAATACGACGATCTCGGCATCGGGACAGGCCGCCCGCACGTCTCCGATGACCGTGCCGATCGCCGCTTCTTCGTTGTAGCAAGGCAGCAGGACAGCGATATGCGACTTCATGGCGGTAGAACCGAACTGTCGACCAGCCCGCTGTGTCGTGTCACGTGCGAATGAGGTCACAGATTTGCGTTCAAGCTGTTTCAGGCCGAAACATGCAAGCCTCCATCCTATTCAACGGTGCATGGGAAGCAGCTGCGCCGCCGGCGATCAGAAGCGGACTTTATGTACCCTCTCTTTCTCGTGTCCTACGGCCTTTTGGGAATCCAACCGTGCGCCCTCCGAGCGGAGACTCTCCTCGCGTGCCCGGCGTGATCGGGCTGTCCGCCTCACCTTCGCCCTGGACGTTTCGCCTCGCGGTCGGCGGACTGTTGGCCATGCCAGCCATGCTGGCAACGCTATGGAGAACGTTCCTTGCCCAAGCCATTGTTCCTTCAGGCGAGCAATTGAACATCGCGACGTTCGTAATCGCACGCGATCAGCGGGCCTATCTCGCCACCGACTTTACATACGGGTCCGGTGACCCGTCACGCTTCTACACACCCCTTCAGGTCGATCTCTTCGATGCATTCTGGAAGTGGGGTGGCTCCATCCAGGGTGCGATCGCGATTCAGACAGTCCTCATCGTCGTCGCGACCACGCTGGCAGCGGGCTTGTCGATGTATCTGCTCACGCATCGCATTCTGCCAGCAGTGGTCGTGGCCGCTGCGGCCCTGAACTACCGCTCCGTCCTATCGGCAGGCGATATCTGGGGGCTCGGGCCTTCGTGGACGGTTTTGCCGCGCGCCTGGGCAGCGCCATTGGCTTTCGGAGCGATCGCGCTGTGGTTGCGAGCCGTCGAAACACGAGACTTCCGATACCACGTGGGATGCGGTCTGTTACTCGCCGGCGCGATCAACATCCACCCTCCGACAGGTGCACCGTTGGCCGCGGCTGTAGTTGGTGCAACCGCGTTGGTGGCGCTGAGCGATCGAGTGCGCTGGCGAGAGCCGGTAGCGCTCTTGTGCGCATGTACGGTCGGAGCGCTGCCTTTCATCGTTGGTTACGCAACGCACATCGCGATCGCCGCACCTGTTGACTACGAGTCGTTCATGGCAGCGGCACGACTACGAGTGGACGCGTCCATTCTGCCACGTGTATTGCACACGCTTACTCAGTCACTAACACCTGGAACTGACAGCTTTACAGTCAACGGTGCACTGGCGGGTTGCGTCACCGGCGCGACTGTAGTGGCCATTGCCTTGAGTTCCGAGCGTCAGCGGCTGCGCGAGCTGGCGCGGCTCACGGTTGTCCTCGTCGTAGCCTCCGTCGTGGTTCCACTTGCGGCTCAACTAGTGCTGCTGCGAATCGAACACAGTCCAATTCCGACAATCGATTTGTTTCGTGGTCTTCGATTACTTGTGCCCATCGGATTGATGGTCGGCGGCCTAGGTATGGCCGCCGCGTTGAGGTCAACTGGTTGGCCTAGGCTCCTGGCCTTTCCGATGAGCGCGTTGATGCTCCTAGACATCGACACCGCTGAGTCGATGTCAAGACTGGACGTGTGGCCGGTCGCGATCGCGGCGCTTCTAGTCGTTGCGCTGCCGATGGTTCCACCTATTCGCCAGCGGCTGCCGCTCATACTGGTTCTGGGAATCGGTGCCATCCTCTTCGTCCAGCCTCTCGTCAGCATCTCGCTCGCGACTCGGGCCGGAGGATTTTGCTGCGACGTCCCGCCGCAGCCGGAAAGTGAACTCACGACAACTGAACTCGTGCAATGGTTGAAGACGCTTGAAGACCATGCGGTCGTTGAGACATCTTCAGTCGAGGACAACGCAGCGCTGCGCTTGCGGATCGAAACCGAACACGGTGTGACCTGGATCGCTAAAGACGGAAACGTGCTTCTCTACAGCGACCCTGCAAAAGCCGTGCTTTGGAGTATTCGATCGAACAGAGCACGGCAGCTTGTAAGTACGCGTGATGTCGCAGGACTGCGCGAGGCGGCACGCGATTATGGCGCCTCGCTCGTGCTGGTCGATCGTCTCGTGTGGCGAGATCGCGTGGCTGGCGCAAACGTTGTTGCAGCCTGGTCAGGAATCTCGAATCCTACCGCCACCGACTGGGTGGGGGTGTTTGCCGTCGGTCAACCAGACAACGCTGCGAGCCGTCTGGCCGCGACCTACACCGGGGGCGCGCCGGAGGGCAAGATCGGGCTCACGTTCAACGGTCTAACCTTCGACGGGACTTACGAGGTGCGGTTGTTCGCAAGCGACAGTTGGAATCGGCTTGCCGTGAGTACTCAACTAAAGGTTATCGGGTCGACTGCAACTGTCGAGCCTGCCGCCGCCAGCGCCGTCGGACCAAGCGTTGCCGTAGGTTGGTCGGGCGTCACCCTGCCTATGTTCGAGAACGACCGATTCACAGTCTTTCGCCCTTAACTGAAAGCCGTAAGAAGGTTGTCGGAGCTTGTGACAACAGTTGATGCGACGCCCACCGTAACGATCGTGGTCCCGGCACTCAACGAGGAAACAGGACTTGCACGCGTACTGCAGCCGCTCATGGAGCGGTCCGCTTTGAACAGATGGCAAGTCATCGTAGTTGACGATGGATCCACAGATTCGAGCGTCAATGTCGCCCGATCCTTTGGCGCCTCCGTCATTTCGCACTCACGAACGAAGGGCTACGGAGCTGCACTAAAAACCGGCATTGGCGCAGCAACCGCGCCCTGGATCGCGACCATGGACGCGGATGGTCAGCACACGGTGGAGGCGCTGGAGGCCGTCCTGGAGCAAAGAGAATCGGCCGACATGATTATTGGCGCACGCCGTGGACTAAGGCAGAGTCAGCTTTGGCGCATGCCCGGCAAGTGGGTTCTAGGCAAACTCGCAGTCTTCATCGCGAACAGAGCGATCCCCGACTTGAACTCGGGACTGCGCACTTGTCGGACGCACCTTGTAAGACGCTACCTGCACTTATGCCCTGATGGCTTCTCGTTCTCCACCACGGTGTCACTTGCGTTTCTTCATCAAGGACACGCTGTGACCTATGTGCCTATCTCTGTCAATCAATCGACGTCTAAGAGCACTGTGAGGCCATCAAGTGGTTTCGAAACACTTCTGCTCATTCTTCGTCTCGCCACCCTGTTCGAACCACTTCGGCTGTTCGTGAGCACCAGCCTCATGTTTATGGCAGCTGGGTTTCTGTATGCAATCCCATATGCCCTCCTGGGACGCGGTGTCAGTGTCGGTGCCGCACTTCTTATCCTTACCGGCGTCCAGATTCTCTTTGTGGGCCTTATCGCCGATCAGATCTCGAGTCTTCGCAAAGAGCGCTTCGAGTAGGCGATGTGCGGCGTCGCGGGTGTCCTACGCCGAGGCGGACGAGCGGCCGACGTGTCGAGCGCCGCGGCGATGACTCAAGCCCTGCGGCATCGGGGACCTGACGACATTGGGACGTGGCAGTCGGGTCCGATCGCCCTAGGCAACTCGCGATTGAGCATCATCGGAATCGACCAGCTCGGACATCAGCCGCTCGCGAACGAAGATGGCTCGGTCGTGATCACCTACAACGGGGAAATTTACAACTACCGCGAGCTTCGTCGTGCGCTATCAAACGCCGGGCACTCTTTCAGGTCAGTCACCGATACAGAGGTGCTCGTGCACGCCTATGAAGAATGGGGCGTCGATCACTTCCTTGATCGGATCAACGGCATGTTCGCGTTTGCGCTCTGGGATGACCGGCGACATCGTCTTGTTCTTGCTCGAGACAGGCTTGGGATCAAGCGTCTCTACATCACCGTGTCGGCGAACGAGATTGCGTTCGCCTCCGAAATCGGACCACTTCTCCTCGCAACGACCGATCGGGCAATCGACCGGGATGCTGTTGATGCGTACTTCGCGCTCGGATACGTGCCCGAGCCAGCGACGATCTGGACCTCTATCAAGTGTCTGCCGGCGGGCGTGATCGATGTTTGGGAACACGATGACGTGCGGCGCACGAGTTATTGGCACTTGAAGGAGAACTCACTAGCGCTGCCATCGGACCCGCGAGAGGCCGCGCAGGTTGTCGCCGCCGGCCTCGCAAGGGCCGTCCGGCGCCAATTGGTGAGCGATGTGCCGGTTGGCTTGTTCCTTAGCGGCGGATTGGACTCCCTGGCGATTGCTGCTTTGGCAACTCAAGAGTCCCGCACGCTGGTGGCTTTCACGGTGGGCTTTGGGGACGCTGACTTCGACGAGTCCGAGCGCGCAGCAAAAGTCGCCGCGCATCTGCAACTTGATCATCGCGTTGAAATCCTTCGCCCTGATGCTTGGAACACCGTGGTCAACCTAGCGCGGCATTTCGCGCAGCCATTCGCCGACTCCTCCGCTGTAGCCGTATCCCTAATATCTTCGGTTGCGGCACGAGAGGTAAAGGTTGTGTTGACGGGTGATGGGGGTGATGAGCTGTTCGGCGGATATGAGACATACTCGGCGACCCAGCTGGCCTCGTGGTACGCCCGACTCCCGCAGCTCGCGAGAGCCGGCGCAACGCGGGTCGCACGCGACCTGCCAGTCAGCTACGGGCGCCTCGACCTTGGTGAGAGGGCTCGTCGCTTCACGGCGAACGCCGATCGCCCGGCTGCGCAAGCACACGCGTATTGGCGCGAGTATTTCTCTGCTACCGAACGCGCACGATTGTTAAGCGAGTCATCGGTCTCACGCGCCGGTGGAGCCGATAGGATGTTAGCGCCGGCAATCGCAGCCGCAGGCACGTTTCGCGGTCTCAATCAATTCCTGGCCTTTGACACGATCAGCTACTTGCCAAGCGACATGCTTTACAAACTCGATGTCGCGAGTATGTGGCACTCCCTCGAAGCGAGAGTTCCGTTTCTCGACCATGAATTCGTCGAGCTTGCTTTTTCGCTCAACCCGGCTCTCAAAAGGCGCCGCGGGCAAGGCAAGCGCGTTCTGAAGGAAGTCTTGAGGACGCTCGTGCCCGCTGAGCTGGCGCGTGGAAGGAAACACGGCTTCAACGTCCCGATTGCTCGTTGGTTGGCTGGTCCGCTGCAGAGTCGCCTGGCTGAACTACTCGATCCTGAGACAAGCCCGGCCATGAAGCTGTTGAACGCGGACTACGTCGACGAATTGCGGCGCGAACATGCAGCGAAGCGTCGCGACCACTCCTACAAACTTTGGGCACTAATGATCTTTGTAATCTGGTACGAGTCGGCCAACATGCACGGTTGAAGACCAAGTCCGCTTTTCAGCACGTCAAGGACTTTGCCACGGCGCCCCTACGCATGCTTCTGTTGCCAGACGAGCTGTCACACCGGCTCGGTCTGACGTCGCTGGAAGATGAGAGACTATTGGCGGTGCGGCCGTGGATCACGGGCTCGCTGCTTGACGTCGGCGCGGGGACAAATCGTCTAGTGCGGGAGTACGGATCGGGTGTAGGGGTCGATGTATACGACTTCGGCGGACATGCGCTACTCGTGCCCGATACAAAGCATCTCCCGTTTCAAGATGGCAGCTTCGACACGGTGACATTCGTTGCCTCTCTCAATCACATCCCAGAGCGGCGCGACGCCTTGGCCGAGTCACGGCGAGTACTGCGCGACGGGGGGCGGGTAGTTATCACGATGATCGATCCGATTGTCTCCGCGATCGGTCACCGAATATGGTGGTACAGCGAAGACAAGCACCGCGGGGGTATGCGTCCGGGCGAGGTCTATGGTCTCTGGCCAAGCACGGTGCGAACACTTCTAAAGGATGCTGCATTCGAGCTAGTTGCCGAGAAACGTTTCCTCTATGGTCTGAACAGGCTCTACGTTGGTCGCAAATCGTCGAGGCAACACCGCACCACCAGCGTCGCACGGTTGAGTGGACCAGATGAACGGAGGTGAGAGCGCGACGCGAGATGGCGAAAACGCGCAGAGCGCGCACTACGACGAGATTGGTGTTGCCTACGACGCTCACTACTCTGATCCCACCAGCGAAAGCTATCGGGAGCTATTCGTCAATCTACCTTTACTAGGGAGTCTCGATCTCCGCGGCCGTGACGTGCTTGAGGCAATGTGCGGCAGCGGCTCGACCGCGGCCTACGTACTCTCGAAAGGCGCTCACCTTACTGGCCTAGATATCTCAGCCAAGCTCATGTCGGTTTTCCGCGCCAGATGGCCACAGGCTCGCGCCGTACAAGGATCGATCCTAGCCACTGGATTCGCCGCGAACTCGTACGATTGCATCATCGTGGTCGGAGGGTTTCACCACATCCAGCCGTTGGTGCAAGAGGCGATCGACGAGGCTTTTCGGATACTGAGACCTGGCGGTTATCTTTGTTTCGCGGAACCTCACTCTGGCTCAATTCCCGATCTTGTGAGGCGTTATTGGTACAAGTTCGATCCGCTCTTCGAGCGCGCTGAGGAAGCGATCGATCTTGGCGCATTAGAGGCGAAGAACGCTGGACGATTCGATTTTGTTTTCACGCGCTTCGCGGGAAATCTCGCATACCTTCTCGTTTTTAACTCGCTTGTGTTTCGCATGCCCATTCGGCTAAAGCGGTTCTATGCGCCGATCCTACTTAGGCTGGAAGCGGTTCTGGCTCCGCACCAAGGACGGCGGCTCTCGTGTTTCGTGCTCTGCCAATGGCAAAAGAAAGCGCACGTAGGTACGAAAGTGGTCGTGGCGTTAACGCTATGGTGCGTAATCGCGTAAGTCGGCCTCGATCAGAGCGAACGCGGTCTGCGAGACATCGTGCGTGCGGATGGTTTCGTCCAGGAAGACGCGGAACGAACTGCCAGGCGCGATGGTCGATACCCGCGTAGCGACAACCGCTTCGTATTGGCGATAACCCGTGCCCCAATAGCAACAAGGGTCGTACTTGTTCAACACTTGTATTTGCCTCCGACCTGGCCCAATCGATCCGAGGACATACAAATCGAGATAGCTAAGTGTTGGATGTAGCCCGGGAAGCGTCTGCTCGTAGTCGCCCGCACCGACAAACACCCATCCGTCGTCCGAAGGCGTCGTCTTCAGGTAATGCGGCAATGAGCCAGCCACTGGATAACTGCTTGCGATGCGTTGATCAACCGCGGCATAGACCGTGGTCGTCCACCCGCCTCCGGAGAGACCCATCATTGCGATGCGATCGAAGCCTTGCGCATCAAGGTAGTTGACGACGGCTAGAACCGGGTCGAGAAAGAACCGAAGTGGGTTCTCGGCGAACGCGAGGAACGCGAACATGTCATGGCTCTCAAGCCGAACCGTACCAACTGATGGTATGGCGACCGTTGGTCGACTATTTGGACCAAAGAGCGGCATCGAGATGGCGGCGACCTCATATCCGCGTCCGACGAAGAACGAAATGGCAGCGGACCAGTGCCGTGCGTCGGCGTCGTGTCCCGAGTGCACCAAGATAACCCGGCCATTGGGATTCCTCGGATGAATTAGGTACATCAGGGAGTCGACCCCGAAGGGCATGACAAGGGTCAGGCGATCGACCGAGCGAACGCCGACGAGTCCCGTGATCAGCGGCTCGTCGATGCCAGGCTCTACGAGCGATGGCATCAATGGCGGGAGCGTTTCCGCTCCCCAGACTGCCTCCGTCGCAAATTGTCTACTTACCGCTGCATCAGCAGCACTACCCACGTGTAAGAGTGATTCTGGGTTCGTCAGCAGCCATGCGGGGTCGCCGATTGTGTACCTCGCGGCACTCCCATCACGCGCCGGATGAACATCCCTGTAGAACTGGACGATCATTGGATAAGGTGGCAAACCGAACGTCGCGTCGGCAACGCCGACAAGAAATGCTGCTATTAGCACCACGACGATCGCGCTGCCGGCAAAGATCCGGTGACGCATCGAGGCAATCGTAATCTGGCCGCCCCTGTGCTCGTACTTGTTCAAATGCGGATCGGCGCTCGGGTACTCGATGTCGTGCCGGACTCCTCGACGCGCGGTCCCGACAGATGCAACCATCAGCGTTGCGATCACATGGTCGTCGACCCGGCTTGGCGCGACGGCGCGAGGCTCCGCGAAGTGTCAAACGCTCTCAGAACACTGGCGCGCCTAGATTAAGGAATCCCTGACTTGGCGGACGAGGCGAGGAGCTCTGCGGCGAAGACCTCGCCGTTAACGTCACGCACAAAGCGAGCGTGCAATCTGAGAGGGTGTTGACTCGGCTTCGCTTGTGTGATTCGCAGCCGCGCCAAAGGCCCTCGTGATTACCCGCGAGCTTTGGAAACTTGGGCCGCGCCGGAGCTCCGATCGCGCGACTGAGCTATTGGGTCCAAGTCGGCGGCAGCCAGCAATACTCGCTGGGTTTTGATCGTTGTTGGCCATTTGAGCCCCAGTAGACGTAATGATTGATTCGGTAGTAGTAGCCGCCGGCCAGATTCTCGAACTTGTACGGCAAGCCAAATGGAAGAGCGTTAATTCCAGGAGGAAACGCCACCCGATCGATCAACTCTCGAGTCCACTCGGTTCCAGTCCACCGTTCGAGGATGGGATACCAGTAAACCGTTTCAGTGCTGGTCAGGCGCAGATTGACGATGTCCGGCTGGTAGGTGAACACACTTGGCGATAAGTCCTGCCAGTTCTGGCACGTTGGCGTCGATATTCCGATTTGTGTATCGAACAGGCCAATCGAAATGACGGCCGACGCAATCAGGATTCCCCGCAGCGCGCGCACTGCGAGTACGTGCGGCATCAGGTTCGAGTAATGAGAACTCCGGCGACGGAATACGCTCGACGCGACGGACACTGGTGATGGACCACAGCGACATAGGGGCCCAGCCACTCAGCTGAACGGGCTGTCCCATTCACCGATCTCCTCAACCCGACCGCGCGCACAATAATGACAATCACTGCATTTCGCGCTCTCCCGGTAAGCACTCGTGTATGCCCGGGTTTGGGAAAGTCAAGGCTCAGTCGCCCTCGCGCAGCCTAGATCGACAGTTGGCATCCTCGAGTCTGCATCCAATCTGCCGCCACTCCGATTTCCTTGTCCAAAGCCTCAGCTGACGTACCCCTATGGGGTCAAACACGCCACTACCCCGTAGCGGCGGCGGTGTGCCGGATGGCTGTTGGTAACGCACGAGCAGACGCCGGCTCTTGCGACGAAGCGATGGAACGGCTCTAGTCGGTCGCCGTTGCCTCTAATGCCCATAGGCGATGGGAGCATGAGGCAACCGCGACCCCCCAAGTATTATTCGACTGCGTTTCGGAGCGGCGCAGGACGCCGCCTTTAGCGACGTTCGGCTGGGGGTTCGGGCGGGATGCAATTGCGCGGCCGTCACCTATTGATATTCGACCTGCTCGCGACGGCGGTCTCTTTCGTCGTGAGTTTCGCTTTGCGCTTTGATGCCCCTTCGGCCCAATTCGAGATCTATCTGACTACGTATGCGTGGGTCATGCCGCTGCTCGCAGCTTTGCGCATCGGGGCCTTCATCCAACTGCGTCTGTACCAACGAGTCTGGCGATACGCGAGCGTCGAGGAGCTCGTAGCCGTCGTGGTCGGCGTCGTCGCATCATCTGTCGCCGCTTATGGGTTGGTTCTCCTCCTGCTTGCGCTCGGAGTCGGGGGTGCGCAAGCGCTCGGCTTTCCGCGCTCCGTCCCAGTTATCGACACATTCATCATGACCGCGCTTGCCGGCGCCTGGCGGTTCTCCCTCCGGCTGCTGCAAGTTCCGCGACGTGGCGCGCGCAGTCACCCAGGCGAAACAGCGTTGATCGTCGGCGGCGGCTCCGCCGCACTTGCTGTGATTCGCGAACTCAGAGAGTCAGACCTCGCATTGAACCCAGTTGGGGTGTTGGCGGACGATATCGAGAGCCATCAGCGTCTAATGGGTCTCCGCGTCATCGGTGCTATTCGCAATCTCGCCGATGTGGTTCAAAGTGAGCAAGCGCAGGTCGTGATCCTCGCGCTTCCGGCAGCCGATGGCAGAACGCTTCGACGGCTAGTGCACGAGGCTGAATCGGCCGGTGCACGTTGTTTGACCGTGCCGAGTATGGCCGAAGTGGCAGCAGGCCGAGTAACTCTAGACAAATTACGCGAGATCGACGTCGAGGACCTACTTAGGCGGGCGCCTGCAAAGATCGACTTTGAGGCCGTCGCAGCTTCATTCCGAGGACAGAGGATCCTAATCACTGGCGCAGGCGGCTCGATTGGATCCGAGCTTGCGCGCCAACTCTGCCGCTTCAAACCGGCCAGCGTCATCCTCCTAGGGCGTGGCGAGAACAGCATCTTTGAAGCCCTGCAGTCGATGCCCTTCACCGACGTCGCGGTGGAGCCTGTGATTCTTGATATCCGCGATGGACAACGTATAGACGCGCTAATCCGTGAAACGCGTCCCGACATCGTGTTCCACGCAGCGGCGCATAAGCATGTGACGTTTATGGAGCGGTACCCGGAAGAGGCAGCGGCGACCAACATCTTGGGGACAAGTCGCGTGGTAGACGCGTGTGTGCGCCACTCGGTCAAGCGCTTCGTGCTGATCTCGACGGATAAGGCAGTGAATCCATCGAGTGTGATGGGAGCTACTAAGCGGGTCGCCGAACTTCTCGTGCGCGAAGCCGCCCTGAGGGTGAATGCACCATACGTTTCAGTTCGATTCGGCAATGTGTTGAGCAGCCGTGGAAGTGTTGTTCCCGTGTTCCGGAATCAACTGAGGAACGGTCGCCCACTAACAGTGACGCATCCCGACGTGACGCGCTACTTCATGACGATCCCGGAAGCGGTTCAGCTCGTGCTACAGGCAGCTGTGCTCGCCGTCCCTGGAGATACGTTCGTGCTTGATATGGGTGAGCCTGTTCGAATCGTCGACTTAGCGAGCGACCTCGTGGGACTTCATGGACTGGAACTCGGAAAGGACGTCCAACTTGAATTCGTGGGGCTGCGACCAGGCGAGAAGCTATACGAGGAGCTTCTATTCGCGAACGAGACAGACGCGCCAACGACCCATGAGGGGATACGAAGGATAGTGCAGCCCGCGTCTGCACCCGTCGACTTGAGGGCTGCAACTGCCGACCTCCAAGAACTCGTTGATCGCCGCGGACGCGCCGAAATCATTCGATGGCTAAGGATGATCGTGCCGGAATACACTCCGGCCACCAACACAAATGCCGCCGAGCCAGTGGGCTCTGATCAGTGACGACGCAGCAACCTGTGGTGGCACTCCTTCTAACCAGGCTGCTAACGGGCCGGCCTTCCCTTCGTCTCGCTTGGGTACTGCTGATGGCTTGGGCTGGACTCCTTGGTCTGCAGTTGGCCGAGATTCAGCGGTTCCGAATCGCTCCCAGCGACCTACTGCTGGCCCTGCTCGCCATCACGATGGTGGTCCGAGAGCGTGCAACGCTAGTTGTGGCGATCCGCAGGTGGACGCCTATCCACACCGCGCTTGTCGCGTTGCTCGTGGCCCTCATTTGGGGCTCCGTCATTGCGATAGTTCGAACCGGCGTCCTACTGCGAGATGCCTGGCTTAACAAGGACCTCGGTTGGCTCGTGCTCGCTCTAACCGTGATTTGTGTGCTCGGGCTGGTCAAGACCACGGCTGATGTTCGAACCATGCTTCGCGCACTCTTGGTCGGCGGGAGTGCGGTCACGTGGCTTGCTGCGACCCTAACAATCAACTCACATCTGACATCTGGCGTGGCGAGTGATCTCAGGTTTCAAGGCTTTCTACTGAACCCCAGCGCCGAAGCGCTCTACGTTTCCGTACTCATCGTCGTCCAAGTGGCTTCGGCGTACGGACGTGGAATTGTCGATTGGCCCAAGTGGCTGCAGCTGCTCAACGCAGGAGCGTTGATGGCAGTCCTGCTCGCGACCCTGTCGCGCAGCTCCTGGGTCGCTACGTTGGCAGCACTTACTGTGACGGGACTCTTCAGCCTGCGTCAGACAAAGGTTCCGCTCGTGCTGGCTTTCGTGCTACTGCTGTTTGTTGGCGCACCTCTAGTGGAAGCCATACGACCGGTGGCCACGCAGGTCGCGAGCGGCCAGGAGCCGGCCACCTTACGTGATCGCACACCGCTTGGAACCCCACCGCCAGATCTCCAAGAGTTCGCGAGCGCGATCCCAACTCAAGCGACATCGACGGAATCGACGACGCCTATACCGAGTACGTCCGCGGGGCCACCATTCAGCCCTGCACCACTGCCGACTGCGAGCCCTGAAGGTCTTGGCTCGTACGTGTCAGATGCGACGACCGTCGCATCTGAGCAATATGGTGCGAGCGACCGATTGGCCCTTGACGTGATTGCGATCCGGCTGTGGTTAAGCAGCCCGTCGATGGCGCTAACGGGGATTGGGAATGGTGTCTTCTTACAGATCAGTCCTTACACGCCAATCGGAGCAAGCCTCGGCATCCACAGTACTTACGTGTGGCTCCCCGTCGAGATGGGGATAGCTGGCCTAGTCGCGCTGATTGCATTCGCCGTAGCAGGCATGTGGTCGATGCGGCGTGTCCTTCAGCAAGCCGACTTCGACCTGGTCATGCTCTTCCTAGGTGTCGGTGTTTTGTTCGCGGTCTGGATCGCAATCAACGAGGGTCTTTACCAACGAACGTTGTGGTTGGCCCTGTCCCTAGCGGTTGTCGTCGGTGCCACCGCAGGCTCTTCGAATCGTAAGAAGGCAGGCAAATAGGATGCGGGGTGTAGTCACCGGTGGCGCTGGTTTTCTTGGGTCTCATGTTGCGGATTTCCTTGCTGAACGTGGCGATGACGTGCTGGTCGCGGATCTTGACTCAAATCGGAGGCACTCCTGCGTGCGTGTTGACCTGGGTGAGATCACGGGGCTAACCGCGGCGTTCCGAGGTCGGGATTATGTCTGCCACCTCGGGGCGATCGGCGACGTCTACCTCGCCGGCGACAAGCCTGCCTTAGCGGCTTCTACGAACGTAATTGGGAGTGCCAACGTCTGCGAAGCGGCCCTGGCGGCTGGAGTACCCACGGTCATCTATGCCTCGACGTGGGAGGTCTACGGGGCCCCGACATACGAGCCGATCGACGAGCAGCATCCGTGCGCGCCAGACCACCCGTACAGCATCACGAAGCTCGCGGGCGAACGAATGGCACTGGCCTATGCACATCTTCGTGATGGCTTAAGGGTCACTTCACTTCGCCTCGGCACTGCGTACGGAACGCGGATGCGTCCGAACAGCGTCTTCTCTTTGTTCATCGCCAAGGCGATGAAGGGCGAAGCGCTAACCGTCCAAGGAACCGGCCAGCAGGGCCGTCAGTTCACCCATGTCCGCGACATTGCCGCCGCCTTTGCGCTCGCTATCGACGGCGCACCCGCACACCCCGTCTACAACGTGGTCGCTGACAGACTTGTGACGATCCGCGAGCTGGCGCAGCTCGTTGCGTCCGAACTACCGACAGACGTGACATTTGGTCCGGCTCGGATAGCTGATGTTCCTTCAGCCACGGTATCGAACGCCCTAATTCGACAAGAACTCGGCTGGCGTGCGGCTGTGCCGTTCAACAAGGGGCTCGCGGAGATCATAGAAAGTGCCCGCTTGGGTCAGGCGCGCTAGCCGTTAAGCGCCGCGCCCGTCGCCTCGACACACTCTCGAAACCAGAGTTCCAGGACAAGCAAACACCAAAGCAATCGTGTGTGATCTGCGCGCCCCTCGAGGTGCGCCCTGAAAAGCGCCTCAGTTGCATGTCCGTCGACGTAGCCGCGCGTCGCGGCGGCCTGCGACAACGCCACATCCTCAAAAATGGGTCGCAATGGCCCTCGTAGCCAGGCAGCAACTGGTGCGGAAAACCCCATCTTCCCACGCGCCAATATCCGGGCCGGCAGAATCCCGCGCATAGCGCGTCGAAGAAGGATCTTCGTACGTGTGGGAGACAACTTGTAAGTTGAGGGCAGACGCGCCACGAATTCCGCGAGCTCCTGATCGAGGAGCGGTGACCTGGCCTCGAGGGAGTTCGCCATCGTCGCTATGTCCATCTTGACTAGGAGATCGCCCGGCAGACCCATCGTGAGGTCGGCGGCCATGAACGTTTCGGCGGCGTCCTCAGTGATGTGTTCGACTCGTGCTCGCTTCAGGACGTCGGACTGCGGCTCCAGAGTCCGCGACCGAA
>Ga0134127_10001948_pt1 | contig 15059 bp, 9 predicted proteins | sample KB31753_FD_96459 | JGI IMG/M metagenome (GOLD analysis project Ga0134127, IMG submission 96459) | Terrestrial soil microbial communities with excess Nitrogen fertilizer from Kellogg Biological Station, Michigan, USA - KB3-175-3 | ecosystem: Environmental > Terrestrial > Soil > Unclassified ...
CCCGACCGCGCGCGCGGCGAGGCGGATCACGACTGGCCAGAGGTGCTGCCCGGCGGGCGGGCCTTGCTTTTTACGATCGCGCCGATGACCGGCGGCGTCGAAGCCGCACAGATTGCGGTCCTCGATCTCGCAACGCACAAACAAACCCCGGTACTGCGCGGCGGCAGCCACGCGCACTACGTATCGAGTGGCCATCTCGTTTACGTCGCCGATGGCATACTGCGCTCGGTCGCGTTCGATCCAGTGAGCCTGACGACGCGCGGTACACCGGTTGCCGTCGTTCGAGAGGTCTTGGAGATGCCAGACCCCCCGGCGCCCGGCGTGGGGGCCACAATTGCGGACGACGGCACGCTCGCCTACGTGCGTGCAAAGCCCCCGGCCAGCAGCGCACTCGCCCTCGTTTGGATCGACCGAAAGGGGCGCACGACTCCGGCCGCCGCCCCACCGCGCGCTTATATTTACCCGAGGATCAACCAAGACGGAAGCCGCATCGCGGTTTCTGCGCTGGATCAGGACCTAGATATCTGGGCATGGGACATATCGCGGCCGACACTCACCCGCCTGACGTTTGCACGGGCCAACGACGCGTATCCCGTGTGGACCCCAGATGGCCGCCGTCTGCTCTTCACTTCCAATCGGGAAGGCGCGCGGAATCTATTTGCGCAGGCCGCCGACGGCACAGGCACGGCCGAGCGACTGACGACGAGTTCAAACACGCAAAACGCTACTGCGGTCACACCGGACGGCACGCGGCTGCTTTTCACCGAGATAGCGCCACAAACGAACGAAGACGTGATGCAGGTCACCGTAACGGGAACGCACACGGTCACGCCGCTGGTGCGCACGGCCGCTTCCGAACGCAACGGCGTGGTCTCACCTGACGGCCGCTGGCTCGCATATGAGGCGAACGGCTCGCGATCATTCGAAGTCTACGTGCGGCCATATCCCGACGTGGAGAGCGGCCAATGGCAAGTCTCGACCGGCGGCGGTACGCGGCCGCTCTGGTCACGTAACGGTCAGGAGTTGTTCTACGTGTCGCCGACGGGCGCGATCATGCGCGTTGGCGTCGAGCGCGCCGCGTCGTGGGCGGCGACGCCGCCGACGATGCTACTCAGGGAAGGATCGGTGTTTACTCCACCCGGTAATCCTGGTCGGACCTACGACGTATCGCCCGATGGCGAACGGTTTCTCATAGTCAAACCGCCCGCCGCGCCGACCGAGGACCCTCCACAAATCGTCATCGTGCAGCACTTCGATCAGGAGTTGAAGCGGCTGGTGCCAACGAAATAGCGATGCCACTTGCGGTAGGTTCACGCCTCGGACCTTATGAGATCCAATCCGCCATCGGCGCCGGCGGCATGGGCGAGGTCTATCGGGCCCGCGACACGAAGCTCGGTCGTGACGTCGCGATCAAGGTTCTTCCGGAATCGTACGCCGCAGATCCGGAGCGCATCGCCCGTATGCACCGCGAGGCCCAGGTGCTCGCCGCGCTGAACCATCCGAACATCGCAGCGATTCACGGATTCGAGGATAGCGGTCACGTTCATGCGCTTGTGCTGGAATTCGTGGATGGCGAGACGCTCGCCGACCGAATCGCGCGTGGCCCGATGCCCCTGGACGAGGCGCTCCCGATTGCGAAGCAGATCGCCGAAGCGCTCGAAGCCGCCCACGAGCAGGGCATCATCCATCGGGACCTCAAGCCCGCCAACATCAAGGTGCGCCCGGATGGCACCGTGAAGGTGCTCGATTTCGGTCTCGCGAAACTTGTCGAACCGTCCACAGTGTCGCCGAGTCCATCTCCGCTGTCGTTATCTCCCACGATCACGTCGCCCGCAATGGTTACCGGCGTCGGGGTGCTGCTCGGGACGGCGGCCTACATGTCCCCGGAGCAAGCGAAAGGGCGTCCTGCGGACAGGCGGTCAGACTTATGGGCGTTCGGGGTCGTGCTGTTTGAAATGTTGACCGGCGTCGCGCCTTTTCGTCGCGAAGATGTTGCGGAAACGCTGGCGGCGCTCCTCATGAAAGAACCTGAGTTCGGTGCGTTTCCGGCCAATACGCCCGCACCCATCGAGACGCTCGTGCGGCGGTGTCTGCGAAAGAATCCGCGTGAGCGCCTTGGTGATGCCAATGCGGCTCGCCTTGAGATCGAAGACGCCCTGCATGCGCCACGAGTGGTTCCTCCTCAAGTCACCGACGCAGGCGGCGCATCTCGACGTTTGGTTCGATGGGCGTTCCCTCTGGTGCTCGTAGCGGCTGCGCTCGTCGGCGCAGTGATGTATTGGTCTAGGACGCCGACGCCGCCGCAGCCTATTCGTTTCGAGATCCCGCCGCCGGATGGGTGGACCATAGATATCGCCAGCAGTTCCCTCGGGGCCGCACAGGCGCCGTTGGCCATCTCACCGGACGGACGACGAATCGTGTTTGCGGCGGTCGATAGCGGCGGACGCCGTCAACTGTGGATTCGTGCGTTGGGGTCCACGAACGCAACACCGCTGGCCGGTACGGATGGCGCGATGTCGCCCTTCTGGTCACCAGATAGCCGATTCCTTGGTTTCTTCGCTGACGCGAAGCTGAAGAAGCTGGATGTAGCCGGGGGCCCGATTGTTGTGCTCTGCGACGCGCCTGACGGGCGCGGCGCCTCGTGGAGCCGCGAAGACGTCATCGTCTTCAGCCCGAGCGCAGGGCCGATGAAACGCGTGTCTGCGTCGGGTGGCGTCCCCGTCGATGCGACCAGTCTTCAATCAGGTGAAACCCGGCACAATCGTCCATCGTTCCTGCCAGACGGCAGACATTTCTTCCATTACATCGTTGGTCCGGCGGATCAGCTGATCGCGCTGGCGTCGCTCGATTCGTCTGAACGTAAGTTGCTGCCGATCGGCGCCGACGCGATGCCCGTCATCTACTCACAGGGGCACCTGCTGTTCGTTCGTGATGCGACGCTGATGGCCCAGGCATTCGACGCCTCGCGGCTGGAATTGCGCGGGGAACCATTTCCGGTCGCGGAACAGGTGCAGATTGCCGGTGGTCCATCGCCGTTCAATGCGGTGTTTTCGGTATCGGACAACGGCGTCCTGGTCTACCGGGTTGGGGCCGCTTTGACGCGGACCGAACTGACGTGGGTGGACCGCGAAGGCAAGCAGATCGGAACTGTTGGCGAGCCCGGAGAGTACGGTGATCTCGAATTGTCCCCAGACGGTGGGCGGTTGGCCGTTTCCGTGGCCGATTCGTCGGCGGCGCCGCGCGATTTGTGGATTTACGATGTGGTGCGCAATCTCCGCACGCGTTTTACTTTCGGTGATGGGAATAAATCGTATCCCGTGTGGTCCCCAGACGGCACGCGGATCGCGTTTGCGTGGAATCGGGACGGCAGCGAGGACATCTACCAAAAGTCGTCCGACGGCACCGGCATCGATGAACTGCTGATGCAGGCGAGGTTGTTCCAGCGCCCAAACAGTTGGTCCGCCGATGGACACCTCGTATTCGAATCGAACGACACTGCTAGCCCAAGGTTGCTCGCCTTGTCGGTGTTTGGCGATAGGAAGCCAGTGCCCATCCTCGGCGGTAGCAGCCGACCAACGCAGGCAAGGGTATCGCCTGACGGCCGCTGGATCGCGTACATGTTGCCCGAGTCCGGACGTTACGAGGTCTACGTATCGCGGTTCCCGACGGGCGACGGACGGTGGCAAGTGTCCACGTCGGGTGGGGGACAACCGCGGTGGCGCCGTGATGGCCGGGAACTGTTTTTCCGCAATGGCTCGAAGTTGTTGTCCGCGGACGTGAACGGCGCAGGGGTCGCATTCCAGGTGGGGTTGATCCGCCAATTGTTCGACGGCCAGCTGAGAACTGGCCAAGGGTCGTCATACGACGCGTCTGCCGACGGACACCGGTTCATCGTCAACAAGGTCGCGCGGGAATCGGCAGCGCCGGTGTCGGTGGTCGTGAACTGGATGGTGGCGCCGAGCCACTGAGCATCGATTGTCGTGGTCTCTGCTGCGTCGATTTGACGCGCCCGGTTCGCGATGACGAAGTGACCATCTAGTTATGACGAAATTAGAGATTCTCGCCAGCGACCCGGCGGTTGCACGTCAGGAGACACGGCTGATGCCGTGCCTCCATGGCAGTTACTGGACGTTGACGACTCCGATCATATTCGGGTGAATCGTGCAGTGATACGGAAAGCTCCCCGCGGTGTTGAACTGCGTGCTGAACGATCCGCCCGGAGCGATTGCTCCTGAATTCCATGCGCCGTTGTTCGACGTGGACGTATGCGTCGTGCTGTCGTTGTTCCGCCACGTAACGGTTCCGCCGACCGCTACATTGATCGGATTCGGGTTGAATGCGGTTGACGTCAACAGGCTCGCATTGACCACGATCGATGCCGAGACGCTCGCTGGTGGCGCCGCAGGCGTCGGCGCAGGAGTTGGGGCCGGCGTTGGCGCAGGAACCGGTGCGGGGGTCGGCGCCGGAGTCGGCGTGGGTATCGGTGCCGGTGTTGGTGCCGGCGCTGGTGCGGGAGCCGGCGTCGGTGGTGGCGCAGGTGCCGGTGCCGGCGCGGGAGCCGGGGCCGCCACTGGTAGGGTCGATGGCGCCTGTGGCGTTGACGAACCGCACGCGGCCAACGTTGCCGCGAGCAGCACGAACGCCACAGGTCGAAGAACTGACATGAAGCCTCCTTTAGTCTCTACTCATGAAACTCGTCGTCACAGGGCGCGATGCAAATGTGCGACCGAGCACGATGCTGTTGAATGTCGCCAGCGAAGTGATTCACGCGCCGTAAGTGTTACGCCCGATGAAATCGCATTCGCAGAGCGCTCGATGACACGTCGCGTCTAGGAGGAGCGCGAACAGCGCGTGTCGGCGAGATGACCGAAGACACGATCAGCCGCACACGCACGTCGATGCACGATGATCGACATCGACGCTGTGTGCATCGAACGCTGGATCGTTCTTGACTCACGCGTTGTTTCGTGCACAATCATTTCAAGCTCGTTCTTCCCCGAGCCCACGATTCCACGACAACCTGAAAAAGAGAATCCGCATGACGTGTGCCCTCCGACCCGCTCCTGGTGTAAGCGACGAGCGCGCCACATCCCATGCCGATGAATAGCGCGAACCTCTCCGCAGTTGAATCGAGCCCCGGGCTCGCCAGTTGGTACACCCCAGGACGAAGCGATGGATTCGGCGATCGGTTGTTGATGTTCGACAACACCGATGCGGTCTCGTTGGAGCTGCTGCGATTCCGGCGCGAGCTCGCGGTGAGTCCAGGCTTCGACAATGCGCTGCGTGAAGGCGTCGAACGCCTGTCGCGGTTCCGCCATGCGGCGTTCGCGGAGATTCGCGCGGTCGTCTATCTGAACGAACACGACCTGACGCTGGTCTCGGTCCACATGCCGGGGCAACGGCTGTCGGAGCTCCCGACCGGAAAACTGCGTAAGGGACTCCATCCAGCGATCGTCACGTGGATCATTCGGGAGATCACCCCAGCGCTCGCCGCGCTGCATTCGTCTGGTCCGGCCGCTGCGCACGGCGCCTTGTCCGCCGATCGCATCGTCTTCACACCCGAAGGGCGCCTGTGTCTCGTCGAGCATCCCCTCGGCGCCGCGCTGCAGCGTCTGGGGCAGTCGCCCGCCGCGCTCTGGCATGAGTTCGGGCTGTTGACGATCGGCGATGAACGCGGGCTCGCGCGCATCGACGCGCGCAACGATGTGGTGCAACTCGGCACCGTCGCGCTCTCGATGCTGCTCGGGCGGACGATCACGTTGACCGACTTCCAGCAAAACCTGCCGGTGATGCTGGATGAATTCAGCGCAATGGCGGCAGCCAGTCCCTCGGCCTTCGCGGCGCCGCTGCGCGTGTGGCTGGAGCATGCGCTCCAGTTGTCGCCGCATCCGTATCGATCCGCCGCGGATGCGCAGGAGGGGTTGAAAGAACTTCCCGCCTCCTCGGTGTCGCCGAGCGCGATCGCCGTCGCAACCGCGGGATTCCTCGAAGCGTTTCCCCAGCAGCTGCGCGAGACAGACCTGACCGAACACAGTGCGACGGCGCGGCTCGAGGTTGCCCGACCGCTGCGCCCGCAACACGTCGGTCAGCTCACGAACCGATGGGGCATCGCCGAGGTCATTGGCGACAAACGCGATGTGGTGGACTCCGCACCGGAGATCGGAACGACACCGGAGATTGGCGTCGCTCCGGACCGCGCGCGCCGGAGAAATTTCGTCGGCGCCTGGATTGCCATCGCGCTGGGACTTGTCGCGCTCGCCGAGGGCGCCGTGATTACCTGGCTCGCGATCCGAAAGCCAGTGTCAGTGGTGGAACCGGCTGTTGTCATCGAGTCGCCCGCACCCGGCGACACAGTCATCGTGGACGGTCGGCCCGTCGGCATCACGCCGCTGCAGCTGACGGTGAACTCGAAGACGCGCGCCATCCGGCTCGTACATGCCGCCGCACCTGAACCGCCGATCGGAAGCCCGTTGACCACCGCGGCGGTACCAGCGGCCGGTGATGCCCGCGCGATCGCAGCAATTGAGGAAGCGGCCACACGCCAGCGGTCGGGGGGCATCAGAGTTTCGTCACCAATCGAGCTCAAAGTCCTCGAAGGCGAGCGGGTACTCGGCTCGACGGCGGACGGCCCAATCGTCACAACCGCGGGCGCGCATCAGCTCGATCTGCTGAACATGGCCCTCGGTTTCCGCGTTCGTCAAACGGTGACGATTCGCGCCGGTGTGCTGACTCCGCTGACGATCACGCCGCCGATGGGCCGCGTCAGCATCAACGCCGACCCGTGGGCGCAGGTGCTGATCGACGACCGGCCGATCGGCGACACACCGGTCGCAAATGTCTCGGTGAGTCTCGGCGAGCACCAGGTGACCTTCCGTCATCCGCAGCTCGGCGAACGCCGTGAAACGGTGATCGTGCGAGCCGACGTGCCGACCCGCGTCAGTACGTCGTTCCGCTAGCGGATTTCGGAAAACACGGCGGCTTTCGTCACCAGTTCGAATTCCTGGCGCGACAGCGGAGTGGCGACGGCAGTTGTCCCGTCGGAGAGCGTCGCCTCGATCCGGCGAACGAGCTCGGGCGCACCACCGATCGGAATGTGATAGACGGCGACATCCGACAACGTCACGACCTGCGTGAACCGCTCCGAATGGCGCACCAGAGGACTCCCCTCGGTGATGACGCCGGCGACCTTCGCATGCGCGACAAAGCCCACGCCGGCGATGTAGACCGAAATTGAATCACCGGACTCGACGGCGCGCTGCACATGTGAAGCGGGATTGATCGGCAGAATCCGGCGCTTGGCGACAACCGATTCCACGAACTGCCCCGGCGGCGTACTGGTATCAAGCTGAATCGCGGCCACCCAGTAGCTCGCATCCATCGGCGCCGCTGCCCGCGGCTCCAGATCGGCGACGACGTGCTCCGGCTCCAGGCGGACAGGCGTCGCCCACCGCTCGAAGCGCTCGATGAGCGGATCCAGGTTCAGATCAGGATTCAGCACCTGCAGCACATCCTCGTGTGTCAGCCGTCCGGTCGCCGCCATCTCGGTCATGCGAAGGATGCCCGGAAGCGACACCATTCGCAGCTCGGGATGTCGTCGAGCGCGAAGCATCTCCTCGATGCGAGCTTTGGCCGCGAACAGTGGACTGACGATGCACAGGCCGATGCGCGGAGTGTTCGCTTGCAGATGCGCCGGCAGACCATTCCGTACGACCTGGGCGAGCGCCTCGAGTTCGATTGCGGCGGTTTGGTCGGTACAGAGACTGAGGAGGACGCGAAGCCGTCGCCGTGATTCCCACTCCCCACTGAGCGGCGCCGCGCCGGGATCGTGGTGATACTGGCGGAACGCGGTGTGGAAGCCGAGAAAGCGCCCGGTCAGGACGATCGCATCCTGCAGCGCCCGATGCGTCTGTTCACCGGACATCTGCTGGCACTGCTGAATGACGAGCCGGGCGGCCTGTGGGTCGGTGATTCGCTGGACGAGAAACCGGCGGAAACGCTCACGCGGCGTGTCGAAGCCTGGACTGTCGTCCAGCCGGCCGACCATGGCCAGCACCTGGCTGACGTTCACGTTCATGAAATCTCGAGCGGTACAGTCCGGAAGCGCTGGCTCACGCGCCCGATGATACCAATGGCGCGCGGGCGAGCAACGGTTCACCCGAAGGCGAGTCGGTTCCGCCCTTCCGCTCCATTGTTACCATGGCGCCGACCAGCGGCGGTACCTTTGGCATGGCCGTAACCGTCGCCCGTCCAGCGGCATCGGGCTCGAAGGTCGCCACACTGACGGCGCCGGTCCTGGTCAGCAGCCACACCTGGTAGGTCGAGTCCGGTGGCGTCGCCGCCAGCCCCGATGCGCTGAACACAAGAATTCCGCGCGAACGGCTCCACAGAACCTGTCCCGTGGCTGCTTCCAACGAGTCTCGTCCGACCAGCGCGAACCGAATCAGATCGGGCGCCGCCAGCACGTCGCTGATCATCTGCGCTCGCGCTGTGAGCTCCTGCGCCTCAGAAATAGCGCGGCTCGCCTGCACCTGTGTTTCATTGATCTGACGAGCCGCGGATTCCGACGTCAAACGCAGCTGCCGCTGCGTTTCGTTGAGTTGTTCGGCGGAGGCGCGCACCTGGCTCTCGAGACGCCACGCGAACCAGCCCGTGGCGACGAGCACGACGGCGACGGCGCCTGCGATGAGTGCGACGCGACGCGTCTTGGCCGATTCAACCGGCGTGAAACGTGAAAACGGCGCTTCCACCGTCGAAGGCGTGGGACTTGGTGTGTCGACCGGTGCCGCTGGCGGAGTTGGGGCAAGTGGCGGACTCGCAGCAACGGCGAGCGCGCGCGGTTCCGTGACGTGCACGCCTTGTGTGTCGCGCAGCTGACTATGCAGGCGCGTGACGTCGTCGAGCGGCCACGCTGGCGTCTGCGTTTCGCCGGCGAGCTGCCGCGCCCGGGTCTGCGTGGCGCTTCGGAGTTCGGCCACCGCGTTCTGGATTTCGCGCGTCAGCTCCGAGGTGCTGCGTTGAAATTCCGATTCGAGCGCCGCCAATCGCGCCTCGGCGCGATCGAAGCCGTGTTGAGCCGAGTTCGCGGTGGCAATGCAGACCTCCGTCAGGTTTGAGGCCTGCTCGACCAGTTGCCTGACGGGAACTTCGTGGATCTGCCGGAGCGAGTCCCACTCCTGCTGGATGATGCGTTCGAGATCCTGAAGACGCTGTGACGTGTCCTCCTGCAGTTGCGAGCCGGCATCGCCGAGCGCGCGCAGGTGGGCTTCGAATTGGCTGACCGCGGCGGCGTGGCGATCGGCCGTCACCGCCCATCGTTTCAAGATCACCGTGCCGAATTCGGTGAGCGTGACGAGACGCTCTTCGAGCGGGCGCCGCTCGGTCGTTCGACGGAGCTGCTCGATCTGCTCCTGCAGAGTCGAGACGCGCTGCTCGAGTTCGTTGGTCTCCACTTGCGTCCCGTGCGCGCATGGTACACAAATCCATCAACCAATCCAACAGCGTCGCCGCCACCGACTTCGTCGCTCGATTTTTTCGTGTCGAACACATCATTTCGTCGTTGACAACGTCGGTGGCGTCTGTAACATGGAGCACATTCCACAAAAAGTGCGGCTGCTCATGGCGCGGGAGGTAACGCAATGAACGTCATGCGCATGAACCTTTGTATGGCACTCGCCTGGGCGTTCTGTGTCGCGCTCGGCGTCGTCGTCAGCGCGGATGACGCGCAGCTCGACCGGGCGAAGGAGTTGTACCGCTCCGCGGCCTACGACGAAGCGCTCGGAGTCCTGGACACCATCCGGGCGACGGCCCCATCACCCGAAGCCCTCGAAATAAGTGAGTATCGCGTTTTCTGTCTGGTGGCACTCGACCGAAAAGATGAAGCGCGGAACGCGATCGCTGCGCTGATCGCCGCGAATCCGTTCTACGAATTGTCCGAGGCGCAGGCCTCCCCGCGCGTGCGGGCCGTCTTCAAAGAGGTGCGCAAATCGCTGCTGCCCGCGATCGTGCAGACTGCGTACGCGGCCGCCAAGGCGGCCTTCGACCGAAAGGATGCGGAGTCGGCGGCCGGCTTCGAACGTGTGCTGACGCTCCTTCGCGATCCGGACCTCTCGTCGAATACCGACCTCAGTGATCTCGCAGTCGTCGCTGCCGCGTTTCGTGATCTGAGTGCGGCGCGAGAACTTGCCGCTGCGGCTCCGGCGCCCGCGGCCGTCCCTTCGGCACGCGAGGGCGGACCCGCCGGCGAAAGTGCAGCCCCCAAGGCCCCGGAGCCGCCCGTTTACCGTGATGGCGCGCCGAATCTGGTCGCGCCTGTCGCTATCTCGCAGACGATGCCGCCGACGCACCTCGCTGAAAGGCGCCTGTGGACCGGTGCTGTCGAAGTGTTGATCGACGAAACAGGGAAGGTGCTGTCGGCGAGGATGGCCATGCCGGTGCAGCCAACCTACGATAGGCAGTTGCTCCAGGCAGCGCTCAACTGGAAGTATCGCCCCGCGATGAAGGATGGAGCGCCGGCGCGCTACATCAAGATCATTAACGTTCGTCTCGATACGCGGCCAAACTGCACGATGCTCGTCACGCAGCAGTGCCGCCCTGCGAACAGTAATTAGTCGTTCGAATCGTTTCGAGACCCGAATTTATTTCTTCAACCAGACGTCCGGGTCCGGATTTCCTTCCCAGCACGCCGATTCCCAGGTCTCGTCATCCGGCCTGCGTCTGTGGCCGATCTTGAACGTCCAGGGACGGGTGAACACGGTCGGGTCGTCGACCGTTGCCTGGTAGGTCATGTTGTCGGCGTCCGCAAACGTCATACGCTCCGTGACGTGCGCATTCTCGCTGAAGAAATCGCCGATGTAGGTCAGACGGGCGCCTCTCAGGTTCGTTGTGTCGACGACGAGGGTGTTGCCTTCCCAGTGACCGCGGGCATCACCCATCCAGAGCTTCACGTTCGACGCAATATGCGGCCGCCCGTCGAGTGGAATGACTCGATACGCATGGTATTCGTCCCAGACGAACACCACCGAACCAGGAATCTGAATGATTCGGAACGACGGCACGATGGTGTACAGCCGCGGAATACCCGAAAGCAGGCATCGATGCTGGGTGTCGATGTGCTCGGGCCTGCTTGGGTGTTCGTAATCCGACTCCTGCCGCTTCTGCCTGGCGGCGGCCCACGGCTGGTACGGAAGCAGCCCGTCGGGCGGATCGATGACGCGACTCGGCCGTCGGATGTTCTCGCCCGTCACGCGACGATCGAAGTCTTCGCCGCCGCTGATCGGGTTGGTGAGTGAGGTCGACCCGCCGTTGACGGCAGCCCAGATACCCTGAACATCCGGTTGGCCGTCTGACAGCTTCGGGGGCGGCCACGGCTTCGCTGCGGGCCGATTCGCTGCGCCGCCCTGCCCCTGACCGCCGACCGGCGCCGTCGTGAGCGACAGTGCCACACCGATCCCGAACGCGATGATCAGATTCCTGGTGTTCATCGTGCCGCTCCTAAATCGGGATACGGATAAACCTTCTCGAAATCAAAGCCGTAGCATTCGTACTCGTACAACTGAAAATTCTTTTCCTTGTGGCGATAGAGGACCATAGTCATGTTCCATGGCCGCGTGAATACTTTTGGATCCTCGATCGTGACCGTGTAGTTGATGTGATCCGGATCCATCAGCGAGTAGCGCTCGACGACGTGTAACGCGTCGCTGTGGAAGTTGCCTGCCCGGTCGAACCACGTCTGATCGTTGAAGTGAACCACGTCGACGACAAGTGTGTCGCCCTCCCAGCGGCCTCGCGAGTCGCCGAGCCACCACTCGATTGGGCCCTTCGGATGCGGGGTGCCGTTCGCGAAGATGTACCGCACGGTGTGGATGTACTCGTACAGGATGGTCAGCTCATTCGGCTTCTGAATGATCTGAAACGGAAACCCCATGTAGGTAATGCGAGGCACGCCGGGCAGGTAACACTTGGTTTCCGGATCGAGCGTCGCGCGCTCCTCGTAGTTTTTCGTCTTCTGCCCGAGCGCCTCCGGCTTGTACGGAATCTCGTTGCCTTCGACGACCCCTGGTCCGCCGGGCACGCCTTTCTGGGCGGCATGATCCTGAATGTCCCACGCCGCCGTATTCATCGCCTGCCAGATCCCTGACAGGTCTGGCTTGCCGTCTGCCGTGCGTGGGATTGCAGTTGCCGGAGCCTGAGCGATTGCGACCGATGGGTAAACCCATGACAGCGTCATGAGCATCACGAACGAAAGGGGCGTGAGCCGCATGAAACCTCCCCGTGGATGCGGCAATCGTTAGTATCCGGCGGCCTGACCGTCCTCCCGGAAATTCGACCCGGCCCGGTAAAACCCCGCGATTGGCGCCGTGCACTTCGCATCGGCCGGCGCGCAACCAGCGCCGGTATTCGCGTCGGGCGTGAACATGATGCCTTCGAAGCCTCCCACCGGCGATCCGTTGGATGACGCCACCTTGTGTCCCATGTTCTTGAGCGGCGGGCCGACCAGTTGAAAGAGCTGCGATTCCATCTGCAGCTCATTGCGCACCTGGTTGTGGCTGAAGCGCGCCATGTCTCCCGCAGCCTGCATGTTCGCGCCAAGATCGAGGATGTTGATCAGCACCTGCATGTTGCCCTGTCCCTGCTGATCGCCGCCGTGCTGTCCCGTGACGAGCAGCGGTGCACCATTGCGGGTAACGAGCACCGCGGACAACGTGTTGTACGGGCGCTTGTTTCCAGCAATCACGTTCGGACTCTTCGGATCCAGCGTGAACAACCCGCCGCGGTTATGCAGGATGAAGCCATAACCCGGCACGGTGATGCCGGAACCCCACGTGGCGAAGTTGCTGTTGATCCACGACACCATATTTCCCCAGCGATCCGCGGCCGCCAGATAGATCGTGTCGCCGGTGCCATCGGCATCAGCATTCGCGGGGCCAGTCGCCGACGCGTGATTCGGATTGACTTTGCCGCAAAGCGACGTGGCGTGCGGCTTCGACGTCAGCATGTCGAGCGGCACGTTGACGGCGTTGGGATCCGCGTTGTGTCCGTAGACGTCCCGGTAGACCGCTTTCTTGGTTTCGATCAGCGCGTGCCAGTAGAGCGGATTTGCCGGACCGAGCGAGGCGAGCGTCTTTCCCGGATACCAGGTGGGCACGCACGCTTCGAGCACGTTCAACGCCTCGACAATTCCCCATGCTTGCGAGGGCGCCCGCGTGCCGAAGACCGTGAACTCGTTGTCGTAAGTCGTCGACGCGGGTGTGACCCACTCGCCCTTGTAGTTGGCAAGATCGTCAAGGGTCATCGGGCCGCCGAGCGCCTTTGACTTGGCGATGATGGCACGCCCGATCTCGCCTCGATAGAACGCGTCACGCCCCTGCTGCTGGATCAGGCGGAACGCCTTCGCGAGATCGGGATTTTTGAAGATGGTACCGGCGACCGGCGCCTTGCCGTTGACATAGAACGTCTTGATGGAGTCAGGATCCGTCATCGTGCAGCACGCCTGAAGCGGCAACGCGTTTTTCATCCGCCACAGGCTGGCGATCTCCTCTGTGACCGGAAAGCCCTGATCCGCGTAGTCGATCGCTGGCTGCAGAACGTCTTTGAAGGTCTTCGTACCGAAACGCGTCAGGACCTCTTGCCATCCCCACAGTGAGCCCGGGACCGTGACCGTGAGGATGCCGCCGCCGGGCATCCCCGAGCCAGGGCCGAAGTTCGCCGGATTCACCTTGTAGCCGAGTGAATTCATTCGCTCGAGCGTCAGGCCAGCCGGCGCGATGCCGCTGGCATTCAGCTGATAGACCTTCTTCTCCTTAGCAATGTAGATGAGGGCGAAGAGGTCACCGCCGATGCCGACGTTCTGCGGGAAGACGACGTTGAGCATCGCCGCCGTCGCCACCGCCGCATCGATCGCGTTGCCGCCCTGCTGGAGAATCCGGAGGCCAGCCTGCGCGGCGAGCGGCTGGACCGTGCTGACGATGCCGTTGCGCGCCATCACTTCGGAGCGCGTTTGTGCCAGCCATCCTTCGGAGCGGTCGCCGCGGACCGCCTGACACGCGGGCGCGGACGCCCCGTCGGCACAGATGCGCGTCAGCGGCGATTGCGCAACGACGAGGCCCGAACCGATGATGAGGATGCCGAGCGCCGCCCAGGAGAATCCCGCCTGCCACCGCCTCATCGCGTGTCCTCCTAAAAAGCTGGGCGCATTGTAGCGCGCATCTTGTGCGCCGCAGATGTAGGATTACCACGCCTGCACGGGTGGTCAAAGGAGGATGAACATGTCGGTTTCAGCGATGCGGCGGAGCTCGTTCACCCTGGCGGTGATCATCGGCGCGATGGCGCTTCACGGCGGGATCGCGCATGCGCAGGCGCGGGGCGGCACTCCGCAGACCGATAAGGTCCAGCCGGTCAACAGCGGCGCCAATCCCTATCGCGTCATTCGTGACTGGGGAAAGATCGAGGGCCGCGAGTGGGGCGGATCGAACGGCGTCGCCATCGACAAGGACGGGAAGACCGTCTGGGCCGTCGATCGCTGCTCACCCGGAACGACGCCCGGGTGTGCCAACACGAACGCCAATCCGGTCCATCACTTCGATGAGTCCGGCAAGGAGATCAAAAGCTTTGGCGGCGGCATGTTCGCCTGGCCGCACGGCATCCACGTCGATAGCGACGGCAACATCTGGGTGGCGGATTCGCGCGCAGATGAGGCGACGCACAAAGGCAGCGTCGTCGTGAAGTTCGCTCCCGACGGCCGCGTGCTGATGACGCTCGGCAAGGCGGGTCTCAAAGGCAATCCGCCGGAGGCGTTGACGGAGCCGACTGTCGCGATAACCGATCCACGCAATGGCGACATCTACGTTGCCGAGAGCCACACCGACGTGACCGATCCGAATCTGGTCGGCCGCATCTCCGTGTTCGACAAGAGCGGGAAGTTCCTCCGGACCATGGGCAAGACAGGCACCGGCCCCGGCGAATTCCGTACGCCGCACGCGCTGGCGTGGGATTCAATGGGACGGCTCGTCGTCGCCGATCGCCACAATCACCGCGTCCAGATCCTAACCAGGGACGGGAAG
>Ga0134127_10001954_pt1 | contig 15040 bp, 12 predicted proteins | sample KB31753_FD_96459 | JGI IMG/M metagenome (GOLD analysis project Ga0134127, IMG submission 96459) | Terrestrial soil microbial communities with excess Nitrogen fertilizer from Kellogg Biological Station, Michigan, USA - KB3-175-3 | ecosystem: Environmental > Terrestrial > Soil > Unclassified ...
GACCTCACCCCAGCCATGGTCGAGAAGGCACGCGCGATCGCGCGCGAGGTCGGCCTCGCGAACGCCCACTTCCAGGTCGCAGACGCGCTGAAACTCCCCTTCGAGACCGGGACCTTCGACCTCGCCCTCACGCGCCTGGCGCTCCACCACATGCCCGACGTGCGCGGGGTGGTGCGCGAGATGGCCCGCATCACCCGCGCCGGCGGCAAGATCGGCCTCTTCGACCTGACGACCTCGGAGTCGACCGAGGAGTCCGCCTACCTCAACTTCGTCGAGCGCCTGCGCGACCCGAGCCACGCGCGCGCCCTCCCGATCTCCGAGGCAGTGCAGGTCGTCGGCCTCGCCGGGTTCGACCTCGACCGCGTCGACACGACGGACCTCGAGCTGGACGTTGACGACTGGATCGCGCGCGCCGAGCAATCCCCGGACGAGGCGCGCCAAACGCGCGAGCTGCTCGCGGACACCATCGGCACGCGCCGGTTCGGCGGCCGACCCGTCCGGCGCGACGAGGCGGGGAAGCTCAAGTTTATCGTCCGATACATGATCGTCGTTGGCACGCGCCGCGAGCGTTTACCTGCTCCTTAATCAACCGACCAGTCGCGCTGCTCAGCCGGAGCCTCGGACAGTTCTCCCGCTTCGAGCGGGTTCGACTCCCGCCGTTCGCATCTTCAGCGTCAATCAGACACGGCCTGATCCGGCGGCGCCTTCGCTACCGCGTGCGCCAGCGCCTTCTCGTCGGTGAGATCGAGCCGGAGTGGTGTGAGCGACACCCAACCTTGCTCCACCGCCCACCGATCGGTTCCCTCCTCAGGCGGTCCCAAAGGCACGACCGTGATCCAGTAGTGGGTCCGGCCCCTCGGATCCTGGCCGGGGACGACCTGCCCGTCGTAGTGTCGCACCGATTGCCGAGTCCAGCGAATACCCCGGGGCTCGGGAGGAAAATTGACGTTCACCAGCGACAGTTCCCGTTGCGGGAGGAGCAGCTCCAAGACTCGGGTTACCCACGGAACGAGGACCTTGAAGTCGGGCTGGTCGTCCGTGACGGGCGTGCTGAGCGCCACCCCGCGCAGACCGAGCAGGGCAGCCTGCTTGGCCGCGGCCAGCGTGCCCGAGTGCCAGCTCGAGTTGCCCAAGTTGGCGCCGAGGTTGATGCCCGACAGGACGATATCCACGTGCTCCCACTGCGACGCGCCCAGGGCAACGCAGTCGGCGGGCGTGCCATTCACTCGCCAGGCTTCGAACTCGCCCACTTGCGTGCGACGCAACCACAAAGGTCGCGAGTGGGTGATGGCGTGCCCCATCGAGGATTGCTCCACGTCCGGCGCGACGACCCGCACTTCGCCAAACCGGGCAGCAACCTGGGCCAGCGTCGCCAGTCCCGGGCTGTAGATGCCATCATCGTTGGCGACCAGGATTCGCACCGGTGCCCCCGCCCTTTCGCGGCTAGCGCGTAGTAGCCCGGGCCGAGTGCCCGAGCGTGGCCTTGTAGTTGGGGTGGATCGGCGGAAAATGCCGTGAGTCCCCTCACCTGCCACGTGAGGGATCCATAAAGAACGAAGAGCGGTGCCTACCGGCCGAATCAGTTCTCGATCTGGAGAATCTGCTCCGTCGCGCCGCCGATGCCGGTGGGCCCTTCGAGCGTGTAACGGACCCTCAGGTTCCCGGCGCGAACGCCTGCGCTGACAGTGATATCGAGGTCCTCGAGAGTGACGTCGTTCGGCAGCAGGACATCCCAGCAGCCCGTGGCCCCGGGGGCCGATACATAGACGCGGGTGAAGTTCGAGGCCCCGCTCACGCTGACGCGTAGTCGACTCCCGTGCGCGTGCGAGACCTTCCCGGTGGCCGCGACGTGGGCGATCGGACCGAAGGACGCGGGCGGAGGCGGATAGTCACTGAGCACCGCGGTCAACTGACCACCGCGGGCGGTGACGCCCGTGATGAACGCATCCACTCGGGTCGTGCTGGGGGTGACGGTCTCAGGGGCGCAGCCCGGGAGGAGCGCTACGCCGGCAACGAGAGCAACGCTCAACCGGAGCAAGTTGGTCATGGGGTACCTCGGAGCCGGGTTGTTCGTGGGAGACAACGCCGAATCGGGCAACGACCGTACCGCAGCGGGAGTAGGCCGGGAACGTCGGAGGCTCACCGAATCGGGACGGGCCCACTCAAGTGGGCGTGAGGTAAGGCATTAGGGCGGACAGTGCGCCCCCTCATCCTGCCGTCCGGAGGCGCTCGCGAGGGGGCGCGCCCCCAGGGGGCCGCAGCGGGACGACCGCGGCCTGCGGCGTGGGTTGCGAATCACGCCACGAAATCCAGAGCTAGGACGCCCTTGTGATTCGCGCGGAGCCCGTGACGTAGCCGCACAACTGCCGTCGCCGCGGACGCCTGGCCGCAAGGTGTCAAGCGACGCTGTCACGCCAGCGGCGGGTGCCCCGCGGGCGTGCACTGCCATCTGCCGATTGACTTGGCACCGGGCTAGATTCTGGTCCGATGAGCATCGTCGTCGAGAAAACCGCAGAGGACGCCGCCTCGAAGTCGCTCCGGGTGACTGTTCCGCTTGATCGGGTGCGCGAAGCTGAAGACCGCGCCCTTAAGTACTACACCAGCCGGGCTCGCCTGCCCGGGTTTCGGCCCGGCAAGGCGCCCGTCGGTGTCGTACGAAAGCGGTTCGGCGACGCGATCCGCCAGACGGTCCTGGAAGAGGTCATTCGCGAGAGCTGGGAAACAGCGCGCCAGAGCGAATCCCTCAAGCCGATCGCCGATCCGTCCATCCGCAATCTCAAGTTCGAGGCCGACAGCCCGATCGAGTTCGAATTGCTGGTGGAGGTTCGTCCCGAGCTCAAGCTCGAGCGTGAAGGCGGTTTCCGGCTCACGCGCACGGTTTCGCCGGTGGCCGATGCGATGGTGGAGGAGCAGATTCAGCGGCTTCGCGAGGATCGTGCGGCCTGGCTGCCGGTCGAAAACGAGCGTCCCGTTCCCGGCCAGATGGTGCGGGTCGAAGTCGCGCCGCTCGACGGCACGCAGGGGGGCGCGGCCCAGCCTTACACGCTGGTGATCGGCGAGCGGCAGGCGATCCCCGAGCTGGAAGAGCGAATCATGACGCTGCTTCCGGGCGACACGGTGGACACCGAGGTCCGTTTCCCCGAGGATCACCCGGACGCAACGAGACGGGGGCAGACCCGCCAAGTGCGGGTGCACCTGCTCGAAGTGAAGCGGCAGGAGCTGCCCGAGCTCGACGATGCCTTGGCCCGGGAGGTCGGAGAGTTCGAGAACCTGACGGCACTCCGCGCGGCCGTGCGGGAGGACCTCGAGCGGGAGGCTGTGCGGGAAGCTGATGCCCGTGTGCGACAGGCACTGCTGGCCCAGCTCATCGAGGCAAACCGGATCCCGGCCCCGGACTCGCTGGTACACCGGGTCCTTCACGGGCTCGGCCACATGTACAAGATCCCGGATGAGCAAATGGGCGGCTTCGAAGCCCAATTCCGGCCGGTGGCTGTGCAACAGGTTCAGCGCGACCTGGTGCTGGAAGCTGCAGCGGAGGCGCACGGGCTCAAGGCCACCGAGGCCGAGCTGGACGAGCGGATCGCGGCCATGGCGGCGGCACGGAACCTGCCCACCGGTGAGCTATACGCCTCGTTGCAGAAGTCGAATCGGCTCGCAGAGTTGGAGCGGGCTATCACCGAGGAGAAGGTATTCAGCCATCTCCTCTCGCAGTCCACGGTCGAAGAGGCGAGCACCTGACGATGGCCACACTATATCCGCCGTATATCATCGAGCGTTCCAGCCGCGGGGAGCGGACCTACGACATCTTCTCCCGGCTGCTCATGGATCGCATCGTATTCCTTGGCGCGCCGATCAACGACGACGTCGCCAACATCATCATCGCCCAGCTGCTCTTTCTCGAAGCCGATAACCCGGACAAGGACATCTACCTCTACATCAACTCGCCGGGCGGGGTCGTGTCGGCCGGGATGGCGATCTACGATACGATGCAGCACCTTCGCGCTCCGGTGAATACGATCTGCATGGGGATGGCTGCGTCCATGGGCTCCTTCCTCCTGTGCGCCGGCGCCGCGGGCAAGCGGAGCGCGCTGCCCCACGCCCGGATCATGATTCACCAGCCTTCCGGCGGCGCCCAGGGCACCGCCGCAGACATCGAGATTCAGGCCCGCGAGATTCTCTATCTGCGCTCCAAGATGAACACGCTGTACGCCAAGCATACCGGCCAGCCGCTCGAGACCATCGAGCGCGACATGGACCGCGACCGGTTCATGAGCTCGGACGAAGCGAAGGCTTACGGCTTGATCGACTCCGTGTTCATCCCACGCAAAGAATTCGTGGTGCCGAGCAAGAACGGCGCGAAAGAGACCTTGACGCCCTCCTGAGCGGGGGGCAGCTTTCCGGAACCGCTCACCAGCCGCGGCCATGTCCAACGACAAGCACCTTCGCTGCTCCTTTTGCGGGAAGTCCAAAGACTCGGTCCGGAAGTTCATCTCCGGCCCGTCGGTCTACATCTGCAACGAGTGCATTACCCTCTGCAACGAGATTCTGGCGGAGGACGAGGAGCGGGAGGTTGCCGATAGCATTACCCAGGTTCCGACGCCCACCGAAATCAAGGATGTGCTGGATCAATACGTGATCGGGCAGGAGCGGGCCAAGCGGACGCTGGCGGTTGCGGTCTACAATCACTACAAGCGCATCAACGCGTCGAACGGCCGCGAGGCCGACGTCGAGCTCGATAAGTCGAATATTCTGCTGCTCGGCCCGACCGGCGTCGGCAAGACGCTCCTCGCCCAAACCCTCGCCCGCATTCTCGACGTTCCCTTCACCATTGCCGATGCCACCACCCTCACAGAGGCCGGATACGTCGGCGAGGACGTCGAGAACATTCTGGTGCGGCTGCTGCAGGCCGGCGACTTCAACGTCGCGGAGTGCGAGCGCGGCATCGTCTACATCGACGAGATCGACAAGATCGCCCGGAAGTCCGAGAACCCGAGCATCACCCGCGACGTCTCGGGCGAAGGCGTGCAGCAGGCATTGCTCAAGATTCTCGAAGGTACCGTCGCCTCGGTGCCGCCACAGGGCGGCCGCAAGCACCCGCAGCAGGAATACATCCAGATCAATACCAAGGACATCCTGTTCATCTGCGGGGGCGCGTTCGACGGACTGGAGAAGATCATCCAGGCGCGGACCGGCCGGCAGCAGATCGGGTTCAGCAGCGAGGCCAACGGGCGTAAGCCGGACCTCGATCAGAAGAATCCGTATGCCGATGTGGAGCCAGACGACCTGCTCCGCTTCGGGCTCATACCGGAGCTGGTCGGTCGTCTTCCCGTAGTGGTCTCGCTCGAGGCACTGGACGAAGACGCGCTGATGCGGATCCTGGTCGAGCCGAAGAACGCCCTGACGAAGCAATACAAGAAGCTGTTCGAGCTGGAGAATGTGGGCCTGACCTTCGACAACGAGGCCCTCCGCGCGGTCGCCCAGCGGGCTCTGAAGCGCGGCACCGGGGCCCGCGGTCTTCGCTCCATTCTCGAAACGATGATGACGGACATCATGTTCGACCTGCCCACCCGCGACGACGTGCGCGAGGTCGTCATCACCAAGGAGTCGATCGTCGAGGGCGTCACCCCGCTCGTCGTGACGGAGCGCCCGCGGACCAAACGCGAAGCGTGACGCCCGGCGCCGGGCTCGCCGGCGTCGAGATCGAATTCGTCGGGAGCTTTCCCGATCCGCTCGTGCGCCTCACGCCGCCGCTCCCCGAAGTCGCTTTCATCGGCAGATCCAACGTCGGCAAGTCGAGCCTGTTGAACGCCCTGGTGGGGCGACGCAGCCTAGCCCGCGTGAGCGCCACGCCGGGAAAGACCACGTTGCTCAATGCCTACCGCCTGCCCCGCTTCTACCTGGTGGACCTCCCCGGCTACGGTTTCGCGCGGGCGAGCAAAGTGGAGCGGGAGAGGCACCGGACGCTGATCGACCGCTTTCTCCGGGAACGCGCGAGCCTGACCGGCGTCGCGTGGCTGCTCGACTCGCGGCACGAGCCCTCCAAAAACGACCAGGAGATCCAGCGGCTGTTGATAGAGAGCGGCCGTCCCGTGCTCGCGGTCCTGACTAAGGCGGACAAGCTCGGCCGGGCAGCTCAGCGGGAACATGTGAGAGCGATCGGCAAGGCGCTGGAGCTGCCGGAGGACCAGGTGCAGCTCACCAGTGCCCGCACCGGGCTCGGCATCGGAGACTTGGGTGAGTCGATTCTTGCGCTGGTGGGCTAGGGCAACGGGCCGCTCGCGCTAGAAGTCCGCTCCCAGCGTCAGGTAAACGCTCCGCCCGGGCGACGGAATGATCCCCGGACCGGGATACTCGTCGGTGCGGCGCGTGAAGTAGTGCTTGTCCGCCAGGTTGTTCACCCCGCCACCCAGGCTGAACCGCCGCCCAAGCCGGGCCCGCGTTGTCAGGTCGAGCACAGCGTAAGCCGGCACCAGTCCCACATTCGCGTCGTCCCCGCCGATCGTGTTGTTCGCATCACCGAACTGCTGACTCACGCTCGAGACCTGGAACGTGCCGGAGAATGGACCGCGAGCGTAGGTCAGGCCCAGCCGGTTCACGAACTCCGGGGCGTATTCGACCCGGTTGCCTTCGAATTCACCCTCCACGTATTTCGCGTCGGTGTAGGCAAAGGCGTCGAACAGCGAGATATCTCCGATGCCCGAGCCGCCCAGCAGGGCCAGGGGATGGACTTCGAGGTACGCCTCTACCCCGCGATGCTCGCTGGTCCCCGTGTTGGTGCGGAGCGTAAAGGGCGTGCCATCCGGATCGATATCGGAGACGAGCCCAATCCGGTCACCGTAGCGAATCCGGAACACTCCCACATCGAAGGCCACAGCGGAGCCGGCCAGAGTGCCCCGCCAGCCGAGGTCGGTGGTATAGCCGTTGGGATCGCGCAGGTTGGGGTCGATCCGCGACACGCTGGCAAACGGTGTGAGCGACGAGTAGTCGATCGGCCGGTAGGATCGGGCCACACTTCCATACAACTCAGTCGTGCTCGAGGTGCGGAACTGGGCGGCCACACCGGGCAGCGCAAACGTCCGATTCCGGGCAAGCGGATTGAAGGTCGTGTCAGTGTACCCCTCGGTCGTCGAATGCAGGTACTCGAGCCGGATCCCCGGGGTAACAATCAGTCGCTCACCGAGACGCACTACCTGTTCGATGTGCCCGGCCAGGTTGGTATTGTAGAAGTTGACGTCCTTCTCGTACGGCCCGGTGACGGTCATATCGAAGTCGGACCCGGTCGTTCCAGGCCCACCTTCCTGGCGGTGCATCCGCCCGGCGAAGGCACGGATGCCGGCGGCAAGCGTGCTGGTGCGGCCGAATAGCGGGAACGACCAATTGAGCCGGGACTCGATCGTGGCGTTGCTGAATTTCTCCCGCTCCACTTCCCGGGGCGTGAATTCGCCGGTGGCGGGGTCTACGTCGTCGGGTGCACCGGCACCACCGTCCTCGTTGCGCCACACCAGATAGCGCTGGCTCAGGTTGCCCCAGACGGTGGTGTGGACCACGACGTTGGGTGCCGGAGCATAGTCTGCCGTCAGCGCGAGGACGTTCCAGGGGCTCGCCAGCCAGTTCCGGGTGCGGAATGAAGCGCTCGGATCGGTATTGAACTCCTCATCAGTGAGCCCGCCCGGCATGTGGATCTCGTTACGGAACAGGGTGTACTCGATGCCGAACCGCCACTTGGGAGACGCCTGCCACCGTACCCGGCCGAAACCAGTGAAGTGCCAGACATCGCCGTTCGGACGCCATCCGTTCTGGCTGCCGTACTGGGCAAACCCATAGTAGGTCACCGGTCCGGCACCGCCGACGACGTCACCGAACCCGTCAATCGCGCCGTAGCTGCCACCGGTGAAGCGGGCACGCGCAACCGGCGAGCTTCCAGGCGTGCCGTCGCGGATCACGTAGTTCACCGCACCGCCGAACATCGAGCCGAAGCCCAGCGACGAGGCACCACGTACGAGCTGGACCTCGCTCAGTGCCTCAGCCGGGGGAAGGAAGTATGCCTCGGGGTAGCCGTAGGGATCGGCCGCGATGTTATAACCGTCCTGACGAACGTTCACCTCGGTCGACTGCGTAGGATTGAGGCCGCGGAAGCCGATGCCGTTCGAGGGAAACCCGGCGCCCTCGGTCTCCGACACGTTGAGACCGGGCACTCGCCCCAGGACCTGACGTGACACGTCCTGCGCGGCGTTGATATCCAGGCTATCGAGCGCGAGCACCGTGGTTTTCTTGCCGGGGAATACTGCGCCATCCACCGCCTCCGGCATCGTGCCGACTGGCCTCGGAGCCGCCGCGGGTCCGGTCACGCTCACCTCCGCGAGTCGCTGCGCCTCCGGCCGAAGACTCACCGCCAGCGTTATGACGCTGTCCCCGACAACCCGGACGGGGCGCCGATCTGCAAGAAAGCCTACCGCCGCGACCTCCATCGTGTACTCGCCTACAGGGACATCATCAAGGCGGAATTCGCCGGCGCGATCGGTCGAGGCATGGCGATCGGCGTTGAGGAGGCGGACCGTTGCCTCCGCCACCGGGCCGTCCGGACCGGAGACGGACCCCCGGATGGAGCCGGTACCGGGAGCCTGCGCAGCTGCCGGGAGCACCGTCGTTGAAAGCAGCAGAGCAACGAGCGAGTGTCGGAGGACAGAACTAGCCATAGCCTCGTGAGCGGTTTGGCGGTGGCGCGGAGTGAGCTAGGGACGTATTGAGAATGATTATCAAATGCAACTTGATTCCCTAACAGATTACTCCCAATTGGCTTGCCTGTCAACTCGCTCGCCAACGACATTCCAAGCGTTCCCACCACCGCGGTCGCATCGTGCCCGTCCAGAATCGGCTCCGAACACTTTCCCCAGCCGTCATCGCGGCGCTCGCCATCGTGGCGTGCATTGCCGTCGCCCTGACGGCTAGCCGGCCGCTCACCCTGCTGGCGGTTGGCCTTCTGGCCGCCACCGTCTTGCTCGCCATCAGTCGCCTCGAGCGTCAGGTCGTTGCCGCCCAGGCTCGGGAGACGGAAGCAGCCCGCCAACTCGATCGGCGCATCAGCGAGTTGTTTTCCCTCCAGGAGCTGAGCTACGTCCTGGCCGAGTCGATAGAGCTCGAGCGCATTGCGGAGCAGGTCGCCCGCTATGCTGCGCGATTCCTGCAAGCAGAAGGAGCACTCGTCGCCCTAGTTGATGAGGAGACCGGTGCGCTGCGCGCTATTGCCGCCACCGGCGACCTGACTCAACTCGAGGGTCGAGAGATCGGGGTGCAGGACGCGGGGATTTTGCGGCTCTCAGTGGCCCGGGAGCGGATCGAGGTGAGCCAGGCATCGGAACGACCCCCCATCCAATTGCTGGACGGAGAGACGGTTCGGTCCGCTGCGGTAGCGCCACTCCGCTCGCAAGGGCGCCCGGTGGGAGCCCTGGCCGTCGCCAATCGGCGGGAAGGGCCGTTCACGACCGAGGACCTTTGGCTGCTCTCCACGATCGCAACCCAGACCTCCATGGCGGTCGCCAACAGCCGTCTCTTCGAGATGGTGCGACGCAGCACGGAGGATTGGGAGACGGCGTTCGACGCACTGAGCGAGGGGTTGTGCGTGGTCGGGTGGGCGGGTCAGATCCTCCGCGCGAACCGGGCGCTGGCCCAGATGGCCGGAGTCCCGGTCGAGACCCTGATCGGCGCGGACTTTACCACCACTGTCATGGAGTCGGCTCCTATCTCGGCCGAACTCCTCGGAGCCGCCCAGCGGCTCGAGCGCCCCGGACCTATCGAGGTCCGGCGTGAGTCCGACGGACGCCAGCTTCGTCTCACGGCCTCGCCGGTCTGGGGAGCGGGCGCCGAGGGAAGTGTGGCGATCCTGGTCGAGGACGTGACCGAGCAACGCGCGATACAGGGCCAGCTCATCCAGAACGAGAAGATGGCGTCGATCGGCCAACTGGTGTCGGGCGTGGCCCATGAGCTGAACAACCCTCTCACCTCGATCACCGGCCTCGCCGAGCTGCTGCTCGAGCCCGGCATGCGAGTACCAGAGGCGACCCGCGAGCACCTGCGGGTGATCCACGATCAGGCCGAGCGAGCCGCGCGCATCGTGCGAAACCTGCTGACCTTCGCACGCCCCAGCTCGCTCGCAAAGGAGGTAGTAGATCTGAACGACGTCGTCGGCCGTACCGCGCTGCTCATCTCGTACGAGCTTCGCCTGCGCGGAATCGACCTCGAGCGCAGGCTCGACCCCGAGCCGGTCCGGGTGATGGGCGACCGCTACGAGCTACAGCAGGTCCTGCTCAACCTCCTGACCAATGCGGTCCACGCGGTCGGCAGCCTCCCGCCTGAGCGTCCGAGGCGTATCGTGCTGGCAACGGCGCGGAGCGACGGAAGAGCTATCCTGCTGGTCCGCGATACCGGGGCCGGTGTGCCGTCGGAGTTGGTGCCCCAGCTGTTCACCCCGTTCTTCACCACCAAGGACCCGGGTCAGGGCACCGGGCTCGGCTTGTCGGTCAGCTATGGCTTGGTGGAAGCACATGAGGGACGTCTCAGCTACCGACGCGCGCCCGAAGGCGGCGCGGAGTTCACGGTGTCGCTTCCATTGCATACTCTCTCGGACACCACGTCACCACCGCAAGTCCCGGCAGAGGTCCGACCCAGGAGGGTACCGGCCGATGCCTCGGCTCCCCGGCACGCACGAGTACTCGTCGTGGATGACGATCCCGCCGTGCACCGTCTGGTGAGCGCGCTTCTGGCGCCGGAAGGCCATGTGGTGGACACGGTTCGAACCGGTGAGCAGGCGCTGCGACTGGTCGAGGACTCGGTCTATGACGTCGTGATCGCCGATGCGCACGCCGCGTCCGCCGATGGGCGTTTGTTCGCGGCCACGTTGCTCACGTCGCGGCCAGATTGGCGCGACCGCCTGGTGGTCGCGAGCCATGGGCGAGCCTCTGAGCCGTTTGCCGCAGCAGCAGTCCATTGGGTCGCTAAACCCCTCAATGTCCGGGACCTCCGATCTGTCGTCGCGCGGATCATCCTGAGCTGACCGCGCCAGTCTGACCCAGTAGCGACACTGTCCATGCTTTCGTCCGGGCGCTGGAGAGCCGGGACTCAGCCGCTCTAGGGAGACTGGTGTTGTCGCGTGCGGAGTTTGCGTACCTCTACTACCCGAGCGCACCGCAAGGGCTTCCTCCCTACGACCTGAACGCCGACTCATGTGGTTCACGCTGAGTGTGCAGAGCGCGCAGGGAATGCATCGGGCGCTCGACGAGCGCGGGGGACAGGCGCTGCATATCGCGGGCTTGAGATGTGCCGAGAAGCCGGACAGCCAGGGCGAGAATGTTGTCTGGGCCCCTGTGCGCTGCGCCGGGTGCGCGCCCCAGCCGACACGATCGACGAGCGGCTATTCGGGCCGATCGTCGAAAGGCGCGGCAGGTACAAGTTCCTGACCTACGCCAACAAACTCTGAGCCGGGGAAGCGGCGCCGAGGCTCTACCTCTGGGCCCTCACGGGGAACCCGCTGCTTCGTAAGAACGCTCTGGCCTCTGGAATCGAGCAGCCCTGGAAGTGAAAGATGGAGGCCGCGAGTACCCCGTGGGCACCGGCGTCGAGCGCCTCAGCCAGATGCGCGAGCTTCCCCGCCCCTCCTGACGCAATCACTGGGATCCGAACCGCAGCAGCAGCGGCACGCAGCAGCGGCAGATCGTACCCGGCTTGCGTGCCGTCCCGATCCATCGAGGTCAGCAGAATTTCGCCGGCGCCAAGCGCCTCCAGCTTGCGAATCCACTCGATGGCCTCGAGGGAGGTCTGCTCCCGCCCCCCCGTCACCATCACGGTGAACCGCCCGCCGATCCGCTTGGCGTCCACCGCCGCGACGACGCACTGAGTTCCGAAGCTGCTGGCCAGGCGGTCGACCAGCGCCGGGTCGCGCACAGCAGCGGTATTGACTGCGATCTTGTCCGCTCCGGCCCGGAGCGCCTCACCGCCGTCCGAGACCGACCGAATCCCACCGCCCACGGTCACCGGGATGAACACTGTATCCGCGACTTGGCTCACCATGTCCATCGTCGTCCGGCGCTCTTCGTGAGTGGCCGAGATGTCGAGAAACACGAGTTCATCGGCCCCTTCCGCGTCATACCGTGCAGCCTGCGAAACCGGGTCTCCGGCGTCTCGTAGCGACTCGAAGTGCACTCCCTTCACTACGCGTCCGCCCGACACATCCAGACACGGTATAATGCGGCGGGCTAGCATACCAGCAGCACGTCGTCCAGTGCACCGGCCTCGCCTGAGGCGAGCAGGACGTGGATATCGTCCACCGCGCGGCGCTCGCGGGGCCAGGCAAATCGCTCGCGGGCCTCGTCGGGTCGAAGCCATTCCTGCCGATCGTGCTCGGGACTCAGCCGGACAGCTGCGCCGGGCGCGACGAAGGCGGCGAACACCGGCACCAGTGCGACCTCGTCCATTCTGTGCTGATAGAAAAGCTCGACCCGGCTCAGATTATACAGGCGTTCGACTGCGAGACCGGTCTCCTCGGCGACCTCGCGCCGTGCCGCATCGGCCGGCGCTTCGGCGGCCTCGATGTGCCCGTGCACGGTTTCCCACGAGCCCGGGCACCGGCCCTCCGCCGCGCGGTGCAAGACGAGAAACTCGAGCGTCGCTCCTGCGCCTCGCAGCACGTACACGTCCACAAACTTGGTGCGGATAGTGGTCACGGATGCCAGCGGGCAAACGCGGCCAGCAGCTCCAGGCCGGCCCGTTGCGACTTCTCCGGATGGAATTGGGCGCCGATCACGTTGCCTTCGCCGACGATCGTCGGGAACACGTAGCCGTAGTCTCCGGTCGCGAGCACTGCGCCGTTGGCCAGGCCGGCGGGGTGGTAGCTGTGGACGTGATAGAAAAACTCAGGCTCTTTCAGCACATCGCGGAGCATGGGGTGTGAACGGCCCGCGCCCGTCGGCTCGACCCGTGCCCATCCTACGTGGGGAATGGGAAGATCCACGACGAAGCGCTTCGCCACTCCCGGGAGCAGCCCGAGACCCGCAACCCCGGGGGCTTCCTCGCTGGCTTGGAGAAACAGCTGAAGGCCGAGACAGATTCCCATGACCGGGTGACCGGCCTTTGCCGCGTCACGAACCGCGGCGCCCAGACCGCTCCGGTCCAGATTGACAGCGGCCTGCCCGAAATGCCCCACTCCTGGCATGAGCACCCGGTCCGCGGTGCGGACCACCTCCGGGTCAGCCGTGAGCACGGCCTCGTGGCCCCCGGTCTCGAGCGCACGCACGACGCTCCGCAGGTTGTTCACGCCGTAGTCCACCACGGCGATCATAGAACGCCCTTGGTAGATGGAACGCCCTTGACCCGTGGATCGAGCGCGGTGGCGGCGTCCAAGGCACGGGCAAACGCCTTGAAGGTCGCCTCGACGATGTGGTGGGGATTGTCTCCCCGCACCAGATCCAGGTGCGCCGTCAGCCCGGCACTTAGCACCAGGGCCCGGAAGAACTCCGGCGTGAGAAACACGTCGTAGTCACCCAGCATCTGCCACTTGGGGATCTCGACGTGGTACGAGAGATAGGGCCGCCCTGACACGTCCACCACAGCGCGGACCAGCGCCTCATCCAGCGGGACCAGGGCATCGGCGTAGCGACGGATGCCGGCGCGATCCCCCAGCGCCTGCGCAATCGCCTGTCCCAGGGCGATTCCGGTGTCCTCGACTGTGTGGTGCCCGTCCACATGGAGGTCACCGCTGGCCTCGACCGTGAGGTCGATCAGAGCATGCCGGGCGAACGCCTCGAGCATGTGGTCGAAGAATCCGATTCCGCTGCGAACGCGCGCGTCGCCGCTCCCGTCGAGCGCCACGCGCACGCGGAGATCGGTTTCTTTCGTCTTACGGTGGACTTCCGCAGTTCGTGACATAGCAACAGCGTAAACAGTGAACAGTGAACAGTAAACCGGGGCCCCGATTTCCACCGAGCCCCCGTTCACCGTTCACTCTTCACCGTTTACGCCTTCAGGATCTGCCCCAGCCCGGCAACCACCGCCTCCATGTCCTCCGGCGTTCCCACCGAAATGCGCAAGCAGTCGCCTAGCTCGGGAGCCGCCGACACGTCCCGCACCAGTATCTCGTGCTCCTCGAGCAGGCGGCGGAAGACTTCGGCAGCCGGCAGGGCAACGCAGCGAATCAAAATGAAGTTCGCGGCGGACGGGAAGACAGTCAGTCCGGAGATCGCGTCCAATCGTTTACTGGTGCGGTCCCGGGTCGCGATGATTTCCGGCACCCGGGCCATGGTGGCGTCGGGATGGCCGAGCAAAACTTCCGCGGCCGTGAGTGACAGCACGTTCACGTTGTAGGGAAGCTTGGCCTTCGCGATCTCGCGCGCCACGCTCGGGTGGGCCAGTGCGACGCCGAGGCGGAGCCCGGCGAGACCGAATGCTTTGGAGAAGGTACGCAGCACGACGAGCCGCGGCGACGACGCAAGCAGCCCAAGAGCCGTCGGGCCGCCGAAGTCCTGATAAGCCTCGTCGCACAACACCAGGGCGTCGGTCCCACCGAGTACGCGCTCGACCCCGTCGGGCGGGAGCGCCGAGCCCGTGGGATTGTTGGGCGAGTTGAGCACGACCACGCGGGCCCGCTCATTGGCGGCGACTTCACTCAGCGCCTCGATGTTGTAGCGAAAGTCGGCGCCGAACCCGACCGGGACGTAGCAACCGCCGAGGACGTTCGTGAGCAGGCGGTAGAGCGAGAAGGTTGGCGTGGGCGCCACGACCCGGGCCCCGGACTCGAGGGAGACAGCCAGCGTGGCCTGGATGAGCTCATTCGAGCCGTTCCCAACGAGAATCCCTTCGGGTGGCCAGTCGAATCGGGCCGAGAGCAGCGCCAACAGGCGCGCCGGGATGAACTCGGGGTACCGATGCCACGGCGCTGCGGCCATGCGCTCCATGATCTCGCGCTTGAGCTCGACCGGCAGGTCGTAGGGGCTTTCGTTCTGGTTGAGCTTGCGCCGCGCATCGTGGGGCTTGAGGGCGTAGGCAGGCTGGC
>Ga0134127_10001955_pt1 | contig 15039 bp, 8 predicted proteins | sample KB31753_FD_96459 | JGI IMG/M metagenome (GOLD analysis project Ga0134127, IMG submission 96459) | Terrestrial soil microbial communities with excess Nitrogen fertilizer from Kellogg Biological Station, Michigan, USA - KB3-175-3 | ecosystem: Environmental > Terrestrial > Soil > Unclassified ...
CCCGAGCAGGTGCGCGGCGAACCCGCGGATCATCGTGCGGACATTTTTGCCTTCGGCGCGGTGCTTTACGAAATGCTCAGCGGCATGCGCGCGTTCCGCCGGGACACGCCGGTGGCCAGCATGAACGCGGTATTGAGCGAAGAGCCGCCGGAACTCAGCGCGAGCAGCGCCAGCATTCCGCCGACTCTCGAACGGATCGCGCGGAGGTGTCTGGAAAAGCAACCCGACAACCGCTTCCAGTCAGCCAAGGACCTCGCATTCGCGCTTGAAGGCGCGAGCCTCACCGGCGCACAGCCCTGGCAGCGAGGGGGTTCGCGCTGGAAATGGCCGGTGTCGGCCCTCGCCGGATTCGCGGTGATCGCCCTGATGACGGTGCTTTGGCAGGCACGTCGTCCGTCGGTTCCAATTTCCCCGCCGACCACACGCCTTGAGATCACGCCTCCGGCCTGGAAATTCGCCTTCGATCCGGCGCCAGCGGTTTCACAGGATGGCCGCAGCGTTGCTTTTTGGGCGCCGGCCCCCGAGGACACAAACAAGGTTGCGTTGTGGATCCGAAACTTCGACTCGACCAGTCCGCGCGTTCTTCCTGGCACGACGACGGACTTAAGCGCAGGACGTTCAGTATGGTCGCCCGATGGACGATCGATTGCTTTTTTTTCGGACAACAAACTCAAACGCATTGATTTGGCCGGTGGAACTCCGCTGACGCTGGCGGACGCCGGCAACCCACGCGGATGCACGTGGAGCAGGAATGGCATCATTGCCTTCGTGCCCATCTCGGCCCGAGGCGGCGTTCGCAGAATCTCTGCTTCCGGAGGTGAAGCAGTCCCACTGACGATCGCAAACCTGCTCGTTGATTACGTATGCTGGCCTCACTTTCTGCCGGACGGCGAGCACCTCCTGGTGAGCACGGGTACCAACGGCGCCTTTGTCGTCTCGCTGGATGGAAAAAACGCACGTCGATTTACTGACCCCAGTTTCTTTTCCCGCGTTGAATACGCGGATGGATACCTTTTTTTTGGCCGCGAGGGGAGTCTCTTCGCCCAATCTTTCGATGCACAAAAGATGTCGCTGAACGGTGAGCCGTTTCGCGTGGCCGACGGTGTCGGATCTTCGATGGGTGACAACCAGAACTATGCCTTTTCGGTTTCGCCGGGAGGGACGCTGGCCTATGCGAGCAGCACCCTCGCTCCGGTGACCCAATTGACCTGGTTCACGCGCGCCGGCCAGCGGTTGGGCAGCCTGGGCGAACCGGGTGAACATATCGGGTTTGCGGTTTCGCCGAATGCACAATTGGTGGTCTTTGAACGAAATGATGTCCGGGAGAGTGAAATAGGCCTTTGGCTGATGGAGGTCGGTTCGGGAGCACTTTCAAAATTGTTCGTGGGCCGCCCGAATGGTCGACGGTCCACAGGAACTCCCGTCTGGTCGCGTTTCGACGATCGCATCTACTTTGCCACCATGCCCGGCCTCGCCCGGCAGTCGTCCCGGGTGCGCTTGGAGGAAACCCTCTCGGCGGAGCCTGGCTGGCTCAGCGATGTGTCCCCGGATGGGAACCACGCCCTGTGGTTGAAAGATGGACCCGAAACCGGCAACGACCTGTGGGTTCTTCCGTTGCCGGGCGGGAAGGAACCCAAACCTTACCTCACCACCAAGCACAGCGAGAGCGGCGGCCGTTTTTCTCCGGATGGACGCTGGGTTGCCTATACCAGCGATGAATCCGGACGCCTTGAGGTGTATGTGCAGTCGTTCCCAGAGTCCGGGCGCCCGGTCACCATATCCCGCAACGGTGGCCAAATCGCGGAATGGCGCCAAGACGGGAAGGAACTCTATTTCCTCACGCTCGACGGGAAGTTGATGTCGGTCACCGTCGATGGCGCGCTGTCTCCGTTCCGCGTTTCCGAACCAAAGCTGCTCTTCTCGACCGGCATCACCGCGGATAACGCCCGGCAGCAATTTTATCCCGACGACAAGGGCGAGCGTTTCCTTGTAAACAGCCAGGTAGAAGACAAGACCGCGCCCGCGCTGAAAGTGGTGCTCAATTGGAAGGGCTTGCTTAAAAAATAAAATGATCGGCACGTCGCTCAATCAATACCGAATCACTGCCAGCGTCGGCGCGGGCGGAATGGGCGAAGTGTTCCGCGCGCGCCACTGCCAAATGTTTTTAAGAATGCGAGAGAAAAACTCAATCTGCCGTAAAGCAAAATCAAAAACAAACATGCTCACGGCTCCAGAATAGCGGAGTAGCGGCACACAACAAATCGAAACATCCAAAGAGAGCACGCCGGGAAGAAGGCAAAATCGGAGGGCAAATTTACACCACTTTACACCACAATATAAACGAGGGTTCGATTCCCTTCACCCGCTCCATTGATAATCAAGGGTTTGCGAAGCAGTGCAGTAAAAGTGCAGTAAATTCCTCAACTCCATTCGTTGGTCATCAGCTTAATTCTTGAACCGCTTCAAGTCTCGCTAACCGGAAACAAGGACAGTCGGCACAATGAATCAGATAGTGACCGAGCGAAGCTGGGGAAGGGCTCCATCAATTGTCGACGAACAGTGCAACGTCGTATGCGTTTACTTGCAGCCTTGCCAAAAGGGAGAAACCGGCTTCTATGCAGCCAATGAATGAAGCGTGTCCTGTGCGTTTGTCACGCGCGTCGTCAGGCAGTGAATTATGACTGCGCACACGCGAAGGTCTTTTCTGAAAGCCGCAGGCGCCACGTCTCTCGGTCTCGGTGGCTTGCAGCCATTCCTCGCCTTGAGCCCGGCCACTGCGCAGGAGGCGAAGGTGACGCCGGAGCTTGTGAGGTTCAGTGATGATGTCGAGCCCTTGATCCGCCTTATCGAAAATACGCCGCGCGAAAAGTGTGTCGAGATGCTCGTGGGGAAACTTCGTGACGGAGTCAGTTACCGACAATTCATGGCGGCGCTCTTCCTGGCCGGCTTGCGCAACTTCAAGCCCTCCTCCGGCGGGATGCATGCCGTGTACGTTATTCACTCGGCGCACCAGCTCAGTCTCGACGGCCGGCACGAGGAGCGGCTCCTGCCCTTGTTCTTCGCGTTGGACAGTTTTAAGAGATACTCCGAGAGCTACGCCAAACAGAAGTTGCCGCGGCCCGAGGAGCGATTGCAGCCGTTGCGGGGCGTCCTGCCTGCTGCGGAAAAGGCCTGGGATGAGTTGCACGCGGCCATGGATGACTGGGACGCGGACCGGGCTGACCGAGCTGTCGTCGCCCTGGTGCGCAGCCGAAGCGCATCCGAGATTGCCGATGGGCTCTGGCCGTATGGTGCGCGCGATGTCCGGCAGATCGGGCACAAGGCGATCTTCCTGGCGAATGCCTGGCGGACGCTACAGACCATTGGCTGGCAGCACGCGGAAGTGTTCCTCCGCGCGCTGATGCGAAGTCTGACAGCGAACGGCAAGAACGACTTCGAAAAGCAGCCTTATCTCGCCAACGTTGAGCGGGTGCGGAAAGCAGTTCCCCGGCTGCCGGGAGACTGGGCCGGAGTGCAGAGCGATCCCGGCCCAACCAAAGAGATCCTCGCGCTACTCCACGACGGCCACACCGCTGACGCTTGTCAGTTGGCCGTGACTCAGTTGGTTGAGGGCAAGGCCCGCGCCGGGTCGCTCTGGGATGCGGTACATCTGACCGCGGGCGAACTGATAATGCGGGAATCGGACACTGGAAATCTCGGAGGTGTTCACGCGGTCACCTCGACCAACGCCCTGCACTACGCCTTTCGCATGTGCGGTCGCGCCGAAACCCGCCTCCTGATTCTTCTGCAGGCCGTAGGCTCGATGGGTGAGTTCCGAAACCAAATGGCACCTGGCCTCAAGGACACCAGCATTAGCCGGCTCACAACCTTGGAGATCCCACGTTCGGAAGAAGCCGCTGCTCACGAGATCCTCGCCGCGGGTGCGCATAAGCCAAGATACGCCGACAAAATTGCGTCGATCGCGGGAGAGGCAGCTCCCAAAGCATTCCGCTACGCGCAAAAGTACTCTGAGCCCGATGCGTTTTTTCGCGAAGCCCGTCGGTTAATCTGCCTGAAGTCCGTCGAGGAGCATGAGTACAAGTACCCCGCCGCAATCTTCGAGGACTACCGGCTCGTAGACCGTCAATGGCGACCTCACATGCTGGCGGCGGCAGTATATTACCTGAGCGGCAGCGGGCAGCCTGACACACCGCTCATGCAGCGTACACGGGAAGCGCTCGGAGCGAAGTAGCCGGCGCCTTCACGCTTCATTACTCATGGGTCCGGTTTCGCTGCCAGCAACTCTGCGTAAGCGCCATTTTTCCACGAAGAAAGCGGTCCAATGAAACTCGGATCGGGGCTATCATCGAGGAGAGAGATAAATTCGACCGAGTGACCATCCGGGTCTCGAAAGTAAAGTTGCGCCGAAGGCATCCAGCCAAGGACTGAAGGCACAGTGGTTTTTTCGCCCGTGAAGTTCTCACATGCGATGCCGCTCGCAGCCAATCGTTTGCCGGATGCCAGAAGCTCGGACAATGAAACTGCGATAGCAAAATGGCACTTATGGAAGTCGTCCCCGCGCGTGGTGCCCGATCCCCAAAGCCCGAGCATCGACCTTCGGTTGCTGCCAATCCACAGGAAGACAGCATTACGCGTTGGATCACGATAGGCAAACTCCAGCGACACCACATCAATGTAGAATGCCTGCGACGCTTCGGTGCTCTGAACAGGCAAATGCGTTTCGTAAAGGTACATATTAGTTCGATGGTGCCATCTGATTCAAAATTTCCAACCACCACCCCGGTTGCGATCACAATCTGGGGTCGTTCTCAAAATGGATTCCCCATTTGGCGCGGATCGCCTGGCGTTGCTCGTCAAGCGTTCCGGCGGCAGCGGCCTCACGCATCTCGCCGATTAACTCATCGAATCCGCCGGGACGAAAAATCATCAAGGCCCGCGCCGGCACGTCGCCGGCATTGCGGAATTGGTGAGGCACATCTCGCGGGATCACCACCAATGAACCCGCTTCCGCCGTGAACCGTTCATCGCCGGCCTGCATCTCGTAAGCTCCTTCCAGGATGTAATAGAACTCTTCGTCCCGATCATGCACGTGCCACGGCACTCCGTCGCCCGGCACCGTGGTCATTTCACAGACGCAGTACGCGCCATCCATTTGGCGGCTGGTGATGCGGACGGACGTCCCATCTTGCGACCCGGATTTCAGAGGCGGAACAAAGATGGGTGTGGGTTTCGATTTCATAATTTGTCTCTGAAAGGCTTATCTCTGCCGCCAATCGTAGGCAAGCAGAGTCACAGGTGCTGGCAGGCAGTGGAGCGCACGGCGCCTGTCCGAATTCCCGACTCGGTAGCAAACGATCAAAGTGGGTCCCAGACGTGGATGATGATTGAGAGTTTCCGATAGCGAGGAAGAGTGGCGTTGAAGATCCATATTTCACCCCGTTTTCGGGGGTGATTTGTGGGATTCTTCATGATTTCCCCTTTGGTAATAATCACGAGGGTTCGATTCCATTCACCCGCTCCATTGATAATCAAGCACTTACAAATCAGTGCAAGTAAAGTGCAAGTCAATCGCACTCCCGTTTGATTTCAGCGCCTGCTTCTTACGGAACAATGCGCACGCGGTAGAAGCGGTGGGAGACGGCGCCAGCGTCGAGGTCGGAAAGTTCGCTGGGCGTGGCGCCGAGGGTGAGCGTCTGCCAGTCCTCCCAGTCGCGCAAGTTGGCGCTGCGCTGGACTCGGACGCTCAGCCCTGCGTCGCCGCGAACGAGGAACCGGAACCCGCCTGGCTGCTGTGGCGACACAGGCTCCAGGCGCACTGAAGGGCGAAACAGGTCAAGGATTATCAGGCCATCGGTGAAGCCCGCGACGAACACGTGGTTGCCAGCCACAACAACATCAAAGGCAGGAAATAGCCCATTCCCCCCAACTCGCCGGGGATTGGCTGGGTTGCTCACGTCAATCACCTGCAAGCCTCCCCCGACGTGGTTGCTGCCGGTCCAGCGCGCTGTTGCTCCCACATAGGCGTAGTTGCCCGACACCGCCACGCCGAAAGCATACCCGGTGGTGTCGTAGCCACCCACGCGCTGTGGATTAGCCGGGTTGCTGATGTCAATCACTTGCAATCCGGCATCCTCATCCGCCACATAGGCGTAGTTGCCCGACACTGCCACGCCCCGAGCACTGCTGCCGCTGGTGTCGTAGCCACCCACCCGTTGTGGGCTGGCCGGGTTGCTCACGTCGATCACCTCCAAGCCAGCACTATCCGCCACGTAAGCGTAGTTGCCCGATACCGCCACGCCCAAAGCCCACCCGCTGGTGTCGTACCCGCCCACCCGCTGGGGATTGGCTGGGTTGCTCACGTTAATCACCTGCAAGCCAGCAGGACCATACGCCACATAGGCGTAGCTGCCGGAGACCGCCACGGCCCAAGCCTCCCCGTTGGTGTTGTAACCACCGACCCGTTGCGGATTGGCCGGGTTGCTCACGTTAATCACCTGCAAGCCGTTATAACGACTTGCCAGATAGGCGTAGTTGCCGGAGACCGCCACGCCATCAGCAGAGGCGTTGGCACCGTTGAGGTAGCCGCCCACGCGCTGCGGATTCGCCGGGTTGCTCACGTCGATCACCTCCAAGCCATAAAAAGCCTCTGCCAGATAGGCGTAGTTGCCCGATACCGCCACGTCCACAGGCCACCAGCTTGTTTCATAGCGGCCCACGCGCTGCGGATTGAACGGGATGCTGATGTCAATCACCTGCAATCCAACATCGTAATCCGCCACATAGGCGAAGTTACCCGACACTGCCACACCCCGGGCAGACCCGCTGGTGTCGTAGCCGCCCACCCATAGGGGGCTGGCCGGGTTGCTCACGTCAAACACCTGCAATCCAGCATCATCATCCGCCACAAAGGCATAGTTGCCCGACACCGCCACGCCGTGAGGAGACAATCCGCTGGTGTCGTAGCCGCCGACCAGCTGGGGATTGGCCGGGTTGCTGATGTCAATCACATGCAATCCAGAGAGATCATCCGTAACATAGGCGTAGTTGCCTGATATCGCCACGCCCCAGGCAGAATCCAAGTAGACCAAGCCCCCCCGCTGTGGATTGGCCGGATTGCTCACGTCAATCACCAACAAGCCAGCACGCCCATACGCCAGATAGGCGTGGTTGCCCGAGACCGCCACGCCATTAGCAACCCCCCAGTTGGTGTGAAAACCGCCCACCCGCTGTGGATTGGCAGGATTGCTCACGTCAATCACTTGTAATCCAGCATCCCAATCCGCCACGTAGGCGTAGTTGCCAGACACCGCCACGCCGAAAGCATACGCGCTGGTGTCGTAGCCGCCCACCCGCTGCGGATTGGCCGGGTTGCTCACGTCAATCACTTGTAATCCAGCAGCATGATCCGCGACGTAGGCGTAGTTGCCCGACAACGCCACGCCTACAGCAATCCCGCTGGTGTCGTAGCCGCCGACCCGCTGGGGATTGGCCGGATTGCTGATGTCAATCACCTGCAAGCCAGCAAGCTCATCCGCCACATAGGCGTAGTTGCCGGAAACCGCCACCGCCAAAGCAAACCCGCCGGTGTCATAGCCACCCACCCGCTGGGGACCGGTCGGGTTGCTCACGTTAATCACCTGCAAGCCAGCACGAGAATCCGCCACATAGGCGTAGTTGCCCGAAACCGCCACGCCCTGAGCATACCCGCCGGTGGTGTAGTAGCCCCCGACCCGCTGCGGATTGACCGGGTTGCTCACGTCAATCACCTCCAAGCCAGCAGAATCGTCCGCGACATAGGCGTAGCTGGTCTGCGGACTGAATGGTTTGAAACAACCACACCCGGGCGTAGTTCCAATGTCTGCGGACGGTTTTCTCGGAGATCTGCAGGATTTCGGCCGACTCGGCGTGGGTCAGGCCAACGAAATAGTGCAGCTTAACGACTTCGGCGCGCACGGGGTCCTCCATGGCGAGCTTCTCCAGAGCTTCGTTGACCAACAATATTTTCTCGTCGTCCGCGCCGGCGGCGATCTCGATCTCGTTCACGTCCAGCCGCTCTTGGCCGCCGCCGTGTTTGGCGCGGCGTTTGCGCCGGGCGCTGTCCACCAGGATGTGCCGCATCGCTTCGGCCGCCGCGGCAAAGAAGTGGCTCCGTCCGCTCCACTCCTGCCGCTCGGAGCCGACCAGCCGCAGCCAGGCTTCATGCACGAGCGCGGTCGGCTGAAGAGTGTGCCCGCCGGCTTGCTGAGCCATTTTCGAACGGGCCAACCGGCGCAATTCCTCATAGACCAGTGGCAACAGGTCTTTCGCCGCCGCGGGATCGCCTTGTTGAACTGCTTCAAGGATGCGGGTCACGTCGCTCACGCACCCCAGAGTAGCGGGGGAAAGACGGGCGACAACTCGAAATGATTTTCAAGCCCCTCACCTCGCAGAGTCGGTCTTGGGCTTTTGATCTCGACAGGAAAAATCAGAAAACAGAGAACAATCAGCAAGCGGATGTGACCATCCCTTGAATACCGTGTGTCAGCAAAAAGGCCCAAGTCAAAGTTCTCTTTTGAAAGGGTCAGCCAGATCTTTCCATTCAAACAGTTGGCGGGCTTCCAGGTATAGCGCATGGACGAAAGCCCAAGCCCCGCTTATCGCGGCATGTCATTGTTCACTCCCAGCAGTTCGGCGGCCTCTTTGGGGATATGGCTCATGTCCCCATGCGTCCGTCCTCTTTTTTTCACGTATTCGACCGACTGGTCGTACCACTTCCGCGCCTCGGCCTTGTGGCCCAATTGCCAGTGAGTCATCGCCAGGAAGAACCAATCATTACGGTCATCGCTCTTATAGAGTTCCCTCGCCTTATCGAAGGCGGCGATGGCTGCATTCCAATCGCCTGTCCGATAAAAGGCAACGCCCAGCATATCCCGAAAGTCCGGATTGATTGGATTGAGTTCGACCGCCTTCATTGCGTGCGCGACGGCTTGCCCGGGATCGCGCAATCCGGCGTCGGAAGCAGTCGCCAGCAAAAAGGCGATGGCCCTGTGGGCGCGGGCGGATTGCGGGTCAATGGCGAGCGCCTCTTTGTAGGAGGCGATGGCCTCGGGCATCTTCCCCTGATAGTACAGCGCGTTGCCGAGGTTGTAATGCGCACTGGCATACCTCGGGTCGAGTTCGATGGCCTTGCGGAAGCTGGCGGCGGCACCCTCATCGTCCAGCAGACCGTCGCACAGGAGGGCTCCGAGATTGTTGTGTGCGTCGGTGGATTCCGGGTCGAGTTCGATGCCTTTGCGGTGGGCGGCGATCGCCTCGTCCAGCTTCCCCTGCTTCCCAAGTGCGACACCAAGGCCGTTGTAGGCGTGGGCGTCGTTCGGTTCGAGCTTGATGGCCTTTCGACAGCAGGCCAGCGCCTCGTCCAGCTTCCCCTGCTTCCCAAGTGCGACACCGAGGTTGCCGCAGGCGACGGCGAAGTTAGGGTCGATTTCGATGGCCTTGCGGTAGCAGGCGATGGCCTCGTCCAGCCTCTCTTGATCCATCAGAGCGTTACCGAGATTGTTGCGGGCTGCGACCGCGTGCGGCCGAATGGCCACAGCCGCAGTGTAGAACCGAACCGCCCCTTCATGGTCCTTCTTGTCCGCCAGTCGGCGGGCCAGTTCGTAATTGAGCCAGAAATCCGCTGGGTACGCGATTTGGGCATCCCGCAAAAGACGGAGCGAGGAGTCCGGGCGCTTCACTCGTCTGAGCTTACCGGCCAATATCCCGAGCGTCGCCGGATGTTGCGCCCGAATGTCGATGGTCCCGGCAATTTGCTGCAGTTCGTCTCCCACCTCGGAGGCAGGCTTGCCCCATGTGGACCGCACTTTGTCCCGCAGCGGCTCCGGATCGATGCCGCGCGCGACTGCCACCAGCCTCTTCGCGCCGGCGGCATCCTTCTTAAGCCCCCGGTGGGTGTCGGCCCACTCGTCCAATGCTGCAGCGAGAGGCATGGCAAACGGCTGGCGGGCTTTGAGCAGTTTGATCGCCGTCTCGACCGGCAATGCTGCGGCGTCCACTCCATAGTCCCGAAAGGACTGCTCGTACTCCAGGTTGGAGCCGGCGAAGTCAAACTTCCTATCAATCCACGAACGCTTCATGCGGATTTGATCGAGCCGGTCAACGAATTCGAGGTCCTTGAGCAATTCACGCACGCGCTGTTCCGTCGCCGCAGCGGCCTCACCTCCCGCCACCACCGCGCCGGCACGCCGCGCGGCCAGAAGGGCCTCCGCCCACTTTTGTTCGCGCAATAACTGGTCAACTTCCGCAAGAACCAGTTCGACCTGTCCCGTCACCCTCGACTGACGGGCGGACCGCTCCCGTATCGCCCAGCCCGCCAGGACGAGGAAAAACATCACCAGCGCGGCGACGGCGACGCCACCCTTGTGTCTCTTCACAAACTTCCGCAGCCAATAGACAGTGGAAGGCGGACAGGCGGTCACCGGTTCATTCGCGAGGTAGCGCTGCACGTCCAGAGCGAAGCCGTTGGCCGTTTCATAGCGCCGGCTGCGGTCCTTCTCCAGCGCCTTCATGACGATCCAGTCGAGGTCTCCGCGCACCTGGTGGACCAGTCTCGGCGGCTCGGTGTGCCGGTGATGCGCGGTCGACGTCAACGCAGCAGCAGCCATCGTGCTCAGCCGATTCGAGGGCCGGGGCGGTTCGGTTTCACGAATGATCCGCCGCATTTCATCCAGGCCGGCGGCCAGCAGTTCCTTTTGATCGAAGGGCGGGCTGCCGGTGAGCAATTCGTAGAGCACCACCCCAAGACTGTAGATATCCGTGCGCGTATCAATGTCCACCCCGCTCAGTTCCGCCTGTTCGGGACTCATGTAGGCCGGTGTACCGATGAATTGCTCGAACGCGGTGAACACCGTCTTGTCTGTGAGTGGCTGGTTGTTGGTGGCCTTGGCGATGCCGAAGTCAATCACCCTGGGCACCGGCACCCCGTCAATGACCGTCACCAGGATGTTCGAGGGCTTGATGTCGCGGTGAATGACGCCTTTCTGGTGCGCGTGCTGGATGGCCTGACAAACCTGGATGAACAGCTTGAGCCGGTCGGCGGTGGAGAGTTTGTTCTCGTCGCAGAACTCCGTGATCTTGATGCCGCGCACCAGTTCCATGACGAAGTAGGGGCGGCCCGTCTTGGTCGCGCCGGCGTCGAATACCTTCGCGATGTTCGGGTGGTCCATCAGCGCCAGCGCCTGGCGCTCCGCTTCGAAGCGGGCGATAACCTGCTTGGTGTCCATGCCGAGCTTGATGACCTTGAGCGCCACGCGGCGACGCACGGGCTCCTCCTGTTCAGCCATGTAAACGACACCGCAACCGCCTTCGCCGATTTGCTGAAGCAGCTTGTAACGGCCGATCCGGTCCCCGGCCTTTTCAATCGAGGGCGACAGGCTGGCGTCGGCAAGGTTCACAGTGGGTGAAGGCGCGTCATGAGTTTTGAAGAACTCGCCGGCCGCCGCGTCCGCCTCCAACATTCCCTCGATCCGCTGGCGCAGGTCCGGGTCCTGGCCACACTTCTCGGCGAGGTACGCGGCCCGCTCATCGGCCGCGAGTTCGCGGGCGGTATCGAAGATTTCCTCTTCGCGATCTCGGTTTGCGCTCATGACACCAGGAGTGCCTCTACCAGAGATTACGCTCTTTCCCCACTCAAAACGGTCAAATCGGATCGAGGCGACGGGTTTTCCCGATTCGCGAGTAAGAGGGGTATTGATTTATCTATCGTTGTTTAGACTGGTTTTACGGGAGTTCCGGAGAGTCTTTCGCAACAACCTCCATGGTAATAATCACGAGGGATCGATTCCGTTCACCCGCTGGCAACCGAGCGGGTCGGGTAAGCGAGCAGCGTTGCCGCCGCTCGCTCCCCTCAGAACCGGACGTGAGAGTTTCCCCTCATCCGGCTCAAGCCGATCCAAAGCCCCGCGTGAACGGAGCCGGGTCACGACGGTTTAATTCCGGCCTGCTGGCGGGGAATGCCGAACTTCTTGGAGAACGCACGCTCCTTGAAGTAGGCCTTCCATTGTGGGTCGAAGGGGTTGGCGGTTTGCCGGATTTTGACATGACGCCGGATTTTGGTGTCGCTTGCATACACAAGACGGCGCCAAATCGGCCTGTCGTCCGTTGTCCGTTCTCCCGTCGGGAACGCAAAGTCCCAAGCGCGTTTGGCGGTGTTGGGGAAATACCGATTCTTCACCCAATCCCGCGACTTCTTGGGATGTCGGCGTCGCGCCCACTGCCACAGCCGTCGCCATATCTCATGGTCCACCCGGTGGAACGTTTCCTTGGCCGCGATGTGCCGATGGTAGTTGGCCCAGCCACGAATGACGGGGTCCAACAAACCAATCAGGATTTCTTGGCTGACGGATTTGTTAGCGTCGATGATTCCTCGAACTTTCTCCAAGAACCCGTGCATGTTCTTCTTCGATGGCTTGACCAACGGTTTGCCACCGTACTTGCGGAGATTTTGTCCGAGGAAATCGAATCCCTCCTCGATATGAGTGATGCGTGTCTTGTCAGGGGAAAGGGCCAGCCCTCGCTCCTGTAAGAATTGCTCCACCAAGGGACGGACTTCTTTCTCCAGCAGTTCTCGCGAATCGCCGGTGATGATGAAGTCATCCGCATATCGAACCAGATTGACCTTGGGCGACCAGCGCTTGCCGTCCTTCCACTGTTCTCTCGGGAAGTGTTGGGTCAGCAGCGTTTCCAGTCCATCCAAGACCAGATTAGCCAGCGTCGGCGAGATAATCCCACCTTGGGGAGTGCCCGCCTCCGTTGGGAAGAGCATTCGGTTTTCGACGTAACCGGCCTTCAGCCATTTTTGGAGAACCGTTCGATCCGTGAGGATGTGACGGAGCATCCAATCGTGACTGATGTGGTCGAAGCAGCCTTTGATGTCGCCTTCCAGAATCCACTGGGCTGAGCATCCGCGACTCAGGACATTGAAGCCCTGTCTCACAGCGTCAGCGGTGGACCGTTCCGGACGGAAACCGTAGGAATTGGGGTCTCCGGTGGTTTCCGCAATGGGTTCCAGAGCCAGCAGATACAAGGCCTGCATGGCCCGGTCTTTCATCGTGGGAATTCCCAGTGGCCTTTGTTTTCCGTTGGCCTTTGGAATATAGACCCGCCGCAGGGGCTGCGGTCGATATCCCCGACGTTGCAACGACTCGATGACCTTGAGTTTGGCCGCCGGAGTACGCCAGGTGACCCTGTCGACTCCAGGCGTGTTCTTACCTTGATTATCCGTCACTCGTTTTACGGCCAAGGCTCGTCCGGCAAACGAGTGGGTCAGCAGCCATTGCAAGGTCTTGACCTTGCCCCAGCGGCCTTCCCGTGTCGCCTTTACGATACGCGCTTGCAGCCTCCGGACATGGCGTTGACACTGGCCCCAGTCAATCCGGTCCCAGTGTGACGCGTGGTCTGAGGATGCACACATGGAAGAATCCACGTTCATTTGCTTTTCCTCGGGTTGAAGGTTCTACAGGTTTTCTCGTAACGAACGACCCTGCTGGAAGTCAGCCCGCTTGCGCGGTGGAGTGATGTTGCAACTCCTATCCGCCCCATTACAGGGCGGCGTTGGCTTTCTCCAGCGTTCCGTTGCCCCACATCTCGTCAGCCTTCCTTGCGGTCGGCCTTCCTCCGAGGAGGAGAGATGCTGGGTTTGCCATGTTCTGTTCAATCAGCGATGAATGAGTTAGCCCCTGTCTCTACACCGGCAGTCGCGTTGTCCGTGTGCCTGCATGGTGTCGGCAGGCAACCGACTGCATGCCTTTTGGCGGGAGCCTGTCAGCGCCTTTGGCTCCTTTCCGTTGACGATGCGTACGGCAGTTCACCTGGGTTGGGCGTGTCATCCCGTCTAGCCCTCCGACCGCTTTGACGCTGGCAGTCGCGGAACCGTCCTCGCGGACGACTCCTCACTCCTGGAGTGGAGGTGCGTTGTCACGGCAGCTTCCGACCCGACCGTTGCCAGTCGCGCCGGTGCCGATAGACGACTGCGGACGGAGCCGCAGGTTTGTGATGTTTCTCTCAGTGAGGTTTCATAACAAACAACTGACTTGAACAACTTCATGTCGCGCACACCAAAACGGACACCAACTAGCGGTGAAAGAGCACTGTTGAGCGGTTACCGAATAGGCTTGAACAGCCTGCAAAATCAGGCATTTTTAACCCGTTTTCGCGGTATATTTGTTCGATTCCGACCCTCGCCTCCTAACTCAAGGTGATTTGTAAATCAATAGGTTGCTAAGGTCACGAGGACGACAAGTCGAGCCGTATTGCCTTTCACTCCCGAGGACCCAATAGCGAAAAAAGAGAGCCAGCCGTACGGCGTGACTCTCCCCCGGGATTCCGCACTACTCGACCGCAAGCCTCCTGAACTTTTGCTCGGTGCGCGGCGTGGTAGCGGGGCGGGCACGGCCTTTCGCCCACTGGCGCAGGGCCGCGATGGGCTCGGCCATGAGCCTGGCCAACGGCGTGAAGTCGGTCAGGACTTGGGCGATGTCGAGGTCGGTCGGTTCAGCTTCTCGTTCGAATGCGCGATACATCGCTTCGATGAAGGCGGTTTCGATTTCGGCCCCGGTGAATGTCTCCGTGGCTTTGGCGAGTGCGGAGATATCGAAGTCGCGCGGGTTGCGGCGATGTCGTGCAATCTGGAGCGCCCAGATGGCTTGGCGTTCCTCCGTGGTCGGCAAGTCGACGAAGAACAGCTCATCGAAACGCCCTTTGCGAAGCAACTCGGGCGGCAACTGCGACACGTCATTGGCCGTGGCGACGACGAACACCGGCGCGGTCTTGTCCTGCATCCAGTTCAGGAACGTTCCGAACACCCGGGCTGAAGTTCCGCCGTCGCTCGCGCCGCTGCTCTTGGTGCCGGCAAAGCCCTTCTCGATCTCGTCGAGCCATAAGATCGCCGGCGCGATGGCCTCGGCGGTTTGCAGCGCAGACCGCAGATTGCCTTCGGATTGACCTACCAGGCTCGCGAACAGGCGGCCGGCGTCGAGCCGGAGCAGAGGCACGCCAAACACC
>Ga0134127_10001956_pt1 | contig 15038 bp, 14 predicted proteins | sample KB31753_FD_96459 | JGI IMG/M metagenome (GOLD analysis project Ga0134127, IMG submission 96459) | Terrestrial soil microbial communities with excess Nitrogen fertilizer from Kellogg Biological Station, Michigan, USA - KB3-175-3 | ecosystem: Environmental > Terrestrial > Soil > Unclassified ...
CTTCTGCTCCGTCACAGACTCGCCTCCCCGGCAGCTGCCATCAAAGTGGGAGGTTGCCGTGTTTCTTGGGCGGGTTGGTGTCGCGCTTGGTCCGCAGGAGCTCGAGGGCCGCGGTGAGGCGCGCCCGGGTGTCGCGCGGCTCGATCACCTCGTCGATGTAGCCGCGCTCGGCGGCCGCGTACGGGGTCGCCAGCATCTCGCGGTATTCACGCGTCTTGTCCTCGCGCAGGGCGGCCGGATTCTCGGCCCGCTCCATGTCTCGCCGGTAGAGGATGTTGACCGCGCCCTCGGGGCCCATGACGGCGATCTCAGCTGTCGGGTAGGCGAAGTTCGCGTCGCCGCGGATGTGCTTGGACGACATGACGCAGTACGCGCCGCCGTACGCCTTGCGCGTGATCACCGTGAGCTTGGGCACCGTCGCCTCGCAGAAGGCGTAGAGCAGCTTGGCGCCGTGCTTGATGATGCCGCCGAACTCCTGGGTCGTCCCCGGCAGGAACCCGGGCACGTCCTCGAAGGTCACCAGCGGGATGTTGAAGCAGTCGCAGAACCGGACGAAGCGGGCGCCCTTGAGCGAGGCGTTGATGTCGAGACATCCGGCCAGATGAGTCGGCTGGTTCGCGACGATCCCGACCGGGCGTCCGCCCAGACGGCCCAAGCCGACGATGAGGTTAGGCGCAAACCCCGCATGCACCTCGAAGAAATACTGCTCGTCGAGCACCGTGCGGATGATGTCGAGCATGTTGTACGGCTTGTTCGGCTGGTCCGGCACGATCGATTGTAGGCTTTCGTCGCGCCGGTCGACCGGATCCTGCGTCGGCCGCAACGGCGGATCCTCGAGGTTGTTCTGGGGCAGGAACGTCATCAGCTCGCGGATCAGCGCGAGGCACTCCTCTTCGCTGTCGGCGGCGAAGTGCGAGACGCCGGAGGGGGTGGTGTGTGTCGCGGCACCGCCGAGATCCTCGGCCGACACGGTCTCGTGCGTGACGGTCCGGATCACGTCCGGGCCCGTCACGAACATGTACGAGGTGTTCCGCACCATCAGGATGAAATCGGTCAGCGCCGGCGAGTACACCGCGCCTCCGGCGCACGGTCCCATGATGGCCGAGATCTGCGGGACGACGCCGGATGCCAGCGTGTTGCGCAGGAAGACCTCGGCGTAGCCGGCCAGCGAGACGACGCCCTCCTGGATGCGGGCGCCCCCGGAGTCGTTGAGCCCGATGATCGGCGCACCGGTCTTCATCGCGAGGTCCATGATCTTGCAGATCTTGCGGGCATGGGCCTCCGAGAGCGAGCCGCCGAACACGGTGAAGTCCTGGGCGAATACAAAAGCCGGCCGGCCGTGGATCCGCCCCGATCCGGTCACGACCCCATCACCCGGAGTTCTCTGGTTCTGCATATCGAAGTCGTGGCTCTGGTGGACCACGAACTTGTCGACCTCGATGAACGAGCCGGCGTCGAGCAGGAGCTCGAGCCGCTCGCGCGCGGTCTTCTTGCCGGCCTTGTGCTGGCGGCGGACACGCTCGGCGCCGCCGGCAAGCTCGGCCTCGGCGTCGCGGCGACGCAGCTCCTCGAAGCGGTCGTGACCCGGCATCAAGCTCGTAGTCTCATTGACTTCCGCTCGATTTTCCACCAATAATTCAAGCCCATGCCTTTCTGGGTCCAGCTGCTCCTCTCGCTGGCGTCTCTGGCCCTGTTACTGGCGCTCGTGGCCGCAGTATGGGCCCTCCGGGGGGTGGCGCAGCGCGCCGAGGCGGTCCTGGCGATCGTGGAGCAGGAGCTCCGGCCGGTCATCGGCCAGGCCGTGGCGCTCACCGAGGACGTGCGGTCGCTCACCCGCGACGCGAGCCGCGAGCTCGAGCGTGTCGGGGCTGTGACCGACCGGGTCGACGACATCGCCGGCGCGGTCGGCCGGATCGTCGGGACGTTGAGCGGCCTGACCCGCGCCGGACAGATCGTGGGCGTGGCGGCGGGGCTCAAGAAGGGTATCGACGTTTTCGTTCAGAGGCTCAGGCAACAAGGAGATCACCATGAGTAACGAGCGTGGATCGGGCGGGCACATGGGCTGGTTCCTGTTCGGCGCGATGCTGGGCGCGGCGGCCGCGGTGCTGCTGACGCCGAAGAGCGGCGCGCAGGCGCGCGAGCTCCTGTCCGAGCACGGCGGCGACGTGGCCCGCCGGGCGCAGGAGTTCGCGTCCGAGGCGCAGGGCCGCGCCGGCGAGTGGCTCGACAAGAGCCGCGAGCTCTTCGAGGAGCAGACGCAGCGTCTCATGAGCGCCTTCGAGGCAGGCCGCGACGCCATGCGGGAGGAGATCCGCCGGGGCTCCGGCCAGAATGGCTGAAGTCGAGGTTCCGAATCCAGAGGAGCTCCACGAGCGCGGCTCCCAGACCTTCAGCCGGCGCGTCGCGCTCACGACCGCGATCTACGCGATCGTCCTGTCGATCGCGGCGATGGGCGCGAACAACGCCGTGAAGGAGATGCTGCTCAAGCAGCAGCAATCGTCGGATCAGTGGGCGTTCTACCAGGCCAAGGTGATCCGCGAGCACCAGTACCGGGGCCAGAAGATGGTCGTGGAGACGCAGCTGGCTGATCCGTCGACCGTCAAGGGCGCCGAGCGGGAGAAGCTGGCGGCGCTCGCCGGGAAGTTCGCCGAAGAGGAAAAGCGCTACAACGCCGAGAAGAAGGACATCGAGAAGGACGCCAAGAAGCTCGAGCACGAGCGGGATCTCTTTCGCGAGCGTCATCCCTACTTCGAGTTCGGCGAGGTCCTCCTGCAGATCGCGATCGTGAGCGCGTCGGTGTCGATTCTCTCGACCTCACGCCAGATGTTCTGGTTCTCGCTGGTCCTGGCGGTGCTGGGCGCGGTGCTCACGCTGAACGGCTACTCTCGACTGTTCACGCTGCCCTTCCTGCACCACCACTGAGAGTCAGGGGCCGCCGGGACGTCCGGCCGGCTCCCGGGGCGCGCGGGCTCTAGATGTGGATCGCCTGGCCGAGCGCGGCCAGCGTCGCCTCCAGGGCCGCCTCGGACAGGGTCGGATGGGCGTGGATCGTGTGGATGATCTCCTCGAGCGTCGCCTCGAGCGTGCGCCCGAGCGTGAACTCGTGGATGATCTCGGTCGCCTCGGGACCGATGATGTGGACGCCGAGGATCTCGCCGGTCGCCTTGTCGGCCACCACCTTGACGAAGCCTTCCGTCTCGCCGAGCGCGACCGCCTTGCCGCTGGCCGTGAACGGGAACCGCCCGACCGAGACCTCGCGGCCTTTCTCGCGGGCGCGCGCCTCCGTCGAGCCGATCGAGGCGATCTGCGGGCGGCAGTAGGTGCACGACGGAACGTTCGCGTAATCGACCGGACGCGGGCTCTTGCCGGCGATCGCCTCCGCCGCCACGACGCCCTCGGCCATCGCCTTGTGGGCGAGCAGCGGCGCGCCGGCCATGTCGCCGATCGCGTAGAGCCCCTTCACCGAGGTTTCCATGTGCGGCGAGACCTTCACGAAGCCGCGCTCGAGCTCGACGCCGGCAGTCTCGAGCCCGAGCCCGGCCACCTTCGCGGCCCGGCCCACAGCCATGAGGACCCGCTCGACCTCGATCTGCTCGCCGCCGAGGTCGACGACGACGCCCGGGCCGCCGGGCTTCACCGCCGCCACCTTGACGCCGGTCTTCACGGTGATCCCGCGACGAGCGAAGGTCCGCGCCAGCTCCTTCGAGACGTCCTCGTCCTCGATGGGCACCACGCGCGGGAGCGCCTCGAGCAGCGTCACCTGGACGCCGTACGACGCATAGACGTCGGCGAACTCGACCCCGACCGCGCCGGCGCCGATGACGGCGATCGAGCGCGGCGCCGCCTCGCTTCGCACCGCGCCGTTCGACGAGAGGACTGTCTTCTCGTCGATGGTGACGCCCGGCAGTGACTTCGGCTCCGAGCCGGTCGCCAGGATGACCGCGCGGGACTCGAGCGTCTCGACGCCGCCGGTCCCCTTCACCTCCACGACGTTCTTCGCCTTGAGCGTGCCGCGGCCGGGGAACAGGGTGATCTTGTTCTTGCGGAAGAGGAACTCGACGCCCTTCGCCATCCGGTCGGCGACGCGCCGGCTCCGCTGGACCGCCTCGGCGTAGCTCGCCTCGAACCCGCTCACGCGGATTCCGAAGTCGGCGGCGTGGCTCAGGAGGTTCACGACCTCGGCGTTCCTCAAGAGCGCCTTGGTCGGAATGCAGCCCCAGTTCAGGCACACGCCGCCCGGGCGATCGTCCTCGACGGTCGCGACCGAGAGGCCGAGCTGGGCGCAGCGGATGGCCGCGACGTAGCCGCCCGGGCCGGTGCCGACCACCGCGACGTCGAACTTGTGCGTCGCCACGGCCTTAGACCAGCAAGCGCAGCGGCTCCTCGAGGAGCCGCTTGACGTCCTGCAGGAACCTGGCCCCCATCGCGCCGTCCATGACGCGGTGATCGCACGAGATCGTCAGCATCATGCGCCGGCCGACGCCGAGCCCCGCGGCGTCCACCACCGGCACGCGCCGCACCGATCCGACCGCGAGGATGGCGCCCTCGGGCGGGTTGATGATGGCCGAGAACTCGGCGACATCGAACATGCCGAGGTTCGAGATGGAGAACGTCGCTCCCGACAGCTCCGGCGCGCGGAGCTTTCGATTCCGCGCCCGCTCAGCCAGGTCCCGCGACTCGACGGCGATCTGCGCGAGGGGCTTCGCGTGGCAGTCGCGCAAGACGGGCGTGATGAGCCCGTCGTCGAGCGTGACGGCGATGCCGATGTGCGCCCGGTGATAGATGCGGATCGCGTCGCCCTGCAGCGAGGCGTTGACGCCCGGGTGCTTCAGGAGCGCCAGGGCGCAGGCGCGGATGACGAAGTCGTTCACGGAGATCTTCGGCTGCCCCTCGAGCGCGTTCAGCTGCTCGCGCAGCTCCCACGCGCGGTCCACCGCCACCTCGCTCGTGACGTAGAAGTGGGGCACTGGCGCCTTGGACAGCGGCATCCGCCGGGCGATCGCCGCGCGCATCTGAGAGAGCGGCACGTCCTCGAACTCGGCGCCAGCCACCGCCGCGACCGCCGCCGGCGCGGCGCTCGTGCCGGCCCCCTCGACATCGCGCCGAATGATCCGCCCCCCCGGCCCCGACCCCTGAATCAGCCGCAGATCCACCCCAGTCTGCGCCGCAATCTTCTTAGCCAACGGCGAAGCCTTCACCCGCCCCGAAGAGGGCACCGCCGCGAGCGCCGCAGCGCCGCCAGCCGGCGCTGTGCCAGCGGCCGCGGCAGCGACCCCCGGGGCCAAACCAGCACCGGCAGGAGCCTGCGACGGACCTACGCCAGCGCCGACGGCGGCCTGCGCACCGGCCACCACCGGCCGCTCGACCGGCGCCGGTGGCGCTGACGGCGACGCAGCCACAGGGCGTGGCGCTGAAGGCACCGCCGAGGCCGCGGCCGGCGGCGGGGCCGGGACAGGCTCCGGGCGAAGTGGGGTTTTCTGAGCTCCGGAGCCTGCCGCTCCTCCAGCCCCGGCGCGCGGAAGGAGGCCGGCCGTCGCGCTACTTCGTGACCGCGTCCCGCATCTTGGTCAGCGCCGAGCCGTAGATGTGCTCGGGCCGCAGCACCAGCGTCACGCGCCTGTCGGCCGCCGTGATCTTGTCGTACTGATCCCAGTCGGCGCTACGCCGCCGCGTGGTGGCGCTGAAGATGTGGCGACGGGCCCGGCGCAGCGTCTCCGGGTCGGTGTTGCCGGAGTGCATCATCTCGACCCGCCCCTCGAACACCAGGAAGCCCGACCACCAGTCGACGTGCGAGACCAGGATGGAGCAGCGCGGGTCGCGCAGCAGGTTCTTGAACTTCGCGCGCGTCTCCGTGATGGAGACGCCCACGCCGCCGTCGCGCGGGTAGACGGTGACGATGCTGAGCTGCGGCATCCCGTTGCGCCGGAACGACGTGAGCACGCCCTGCGGGTTGTCGTGAAGGAACTGCTCGATCTGCGGGGTCAGAGGGATCGGCATGGATCCTCCTTGGAGCTCTTCGGGGAGTTCTTCAGCCTCCCGCGCAGGCGTAGCGCCGGCTTTCCGAGCTTGTAGTCGTATTTCAGGAAGCTGCCGTCCAGCGTTCCGACGTAGGCGTCGATCTTGTGATCATTCGCCACGCCGATGTCCTCGTCGGAAAACTCGTTGTAATCCGCCTTCATGCCGGCCTGCGAGTAGAGGGGATGGGTGTGGTAGTACGCGACCGGCGTCGCGCCCGGCGGGCAGCCGCAGTTCTCCTCGTTCTGGCCCACGTCGACCTTGTTCGGCTCGTCCTGCGTTCGCGCCTTGAGCGCGACATACTTGCCGGCCTTGCGGCAGATCATGGCGCCGTATTCTTTTCGCCGACTGATGGAGCACGCCAGGATCCTGTTCAGGGCCTTTCGGGCGACCTCCTCCGCGCTCGCATCCGACGACGCGACCACCTTCCAATTCTCATTCTCGTCCCCGTCCATGGAAGCCCCCTATCCCTCGATCAGACGATCGATCTCGATCGCGAGCGCCACGGCATCGTCGCTGAAGTAGTGCGTGTGCGCGCCGGCGCCCAGACAGAATTCGGTGCGATCGCCCGCGCGTTCCGCTTCGACCTTACCATCGGCGCCGACCAGCGCGATGCGATATGCGCGGCCCGCCGGCGTCCACAGGAAACGTCCGACATAGTCGCCGGAGCGGCAGGCATTCACCCACTCGACCGCGCCGATGTCCGAGGCGCTCGGCCCGGCCGCCGCGAATCCGCCCGCGGTCGAGCCCATCCAGCCGTACAGGAGGGGGAAGCGCTCGGCGTACAGGTCGCGCAACGGCGAGCCGACGGTGACGAGACTGACCGGCAGATGTCCCACGACGTCGGGCAGCCGGTGCCGCACGTGCAGGTAGCGCAGCAGGTCGGCGCTGATCACGGTGCCCTGACTGTGGGACACGATGACGATGCGCGCATAGCCGCGGTCGCGCAGGTAGGTGAGCAGCGCGGCGTAGCGCGAGAAGATGCGCGCGCGCGGCGGCCGGCGGGTGGGCGGATCCGCGAAGTAGTTGTCGATGTCCAGCGCCGCGTCGAGCGCGACCCGGAGGCGGCCGAACGTGCGCGTAAAGCGCGAGCCGAGGGCCGCGACGGTCAGGGCGCCGCCGGCGAGCCACTTTCCCGCGGCCACCAGCGTCTCGCCCTGCAGATCGTCGAGCCAGCCGGTCAGCCACTTCGCCAGCGCGTCCGGCGCGCCGGTGGCGAAGGCGAATTCGCGGTAGACGAAGGCCACGTAGAGGGCGCCGCCGACGATGGCGCCGGGCGGTACCACCACCGTGAGCAACCGCTTCAGCCCGGCCAGCCCGCCGTCGAGCCACCGTCCGAGCCGTTCCGACCACGCGACCGCCTCGCGCCGCCGCCCGCGCGAGTCGACGTTCGCCGTCGGCGAGAGCTCCTCCAGCAGCGAGGGCACCAGCACCAGCAGCATGATCCACGCGAGCACCGTGAACACCAGCATCAGCGGCGTGAAGAACCCGCCGAAGGTCTGGATGCGGTCGTCGAGGAAGATGTCGCCGGACCGATAGGTGCCGCGGAAGATCATCGGCAGGTAGAGGAACCCGGTCAGCTGGCGGCCGGCGACGTAGCCGAGCACCGACCAGAGCACCAGGCTCAGCACGGCGAAGAGCGCCGTGGAGCCGACGACGGCCACGCGTGCCGTGTCGAGCGACCGTCTCGCCTCGGGACCGGCGCCGATGCCCAGGTACAAGCCGAGCGCGACCGCCGTCATCTGGACCACGACGTAAACGGCCCAGACCACCAGCATCGCGGCCAGGAGCCACTCGCCGACCGCGAAGGCGGCCGTCAGCATCCACTCGAACTGGGAGCTAGCCTGGGGCAACAGGACGACGCCGGCGACGCAGAGCCCGATCACCGTCGCGGCGACGAGCCCGTGGCCGAGCCAGCGAACTCCACGGGTGACGCGCGCGTAGCGCTCGACCAGCCAGATGCCGAGCGCCGCGACGGCCAGCAGGCCCGCGCCGAAATGCATCTTCACCAGATCCCACCGGGCATTGAGGGCCACCAGGACCGCGACGATAGAGGCGCCGGCGGCCGCCGTCAGGATCAAGAGCTTCGCCCATCGCGCCGGCGGGGATGTCTCGCGTAGCCCGGCCAGCACGGCCAGAGCGGTCAGCACCATCGCGCAAGCGCCAAACAGAGCGGCGAGCATCCGGCCCGCCTGTTCCGGCGAGACCAGCGCCACGGCGCCGAACGGAATCAGGAGGAGCGCCGCCAGCTGCACCAGCGCCGCCGGGCCCTTCATGAGCCACGCGAGCCACGCGTGCAGGCGCTGCAAGAGCCTCCAGGCCGCGCCGCCCCGGACGCTGAGCGAGACCTGGTCCACGACGTCGGCCGCGAGCGTGCCCAGATGAAAGAAGAGCTGGTACGCGGCGGACAGCGCCCGCACTCCGCCCTCGCCGAGGCGCGAGAGGTCGGCCCAGTAGAGCTCGTAGAGATCGACCGGGCGATCGTTCGCGCGCCGGCGCAGCGAGACGCGCGTGGACTCGTAGATCGCCTCGCTCTCCGGCAGGTCGAGCCGGCCGAGGAGATAGTCGTTCAGGGCCAAGCCCAGATCGGAAGAATCCGGACCCGGCGCGGTGGGAGCTGGAGCGGATCGCTGCAACTGATAGAACCCGCTCGGCGTCCCCGGATGTCGTCTCGACGGCTCAGTGTTTGGCCCGTCGCCAGCCGATGCGGGCAACGCGGCGGTCGCAGTGCCGCCGCCGGGCTCCAGCCTGGCGACCGGAACCAGTACGTCATGCATCTCGCCCTGCACGTAGCGGGGCTCGCCCGTCCGGCCGTGGCACAGGAGCCGCGCGAGCTCGCGCACCGTTTGTCCCGCGCGCTGATCGGCAATGCCGTGGACCACGACGACCGCGACGCGATCGGACGTGCTCATTCTCGGCGCACTCTAGCGTCGGGGTCCGAACGGGTCAACGCCCGAGCCAGGCGAGAGGGCCGGGGCCGGAGTGAAGCCGGGCACGGAGCGCCGGACGCGGCGCCCCGTGCCCGAGGTGGAGCTAGACGGTCAGCTGATCGCGAATCGGCAGGCGACGGATCCGCTTGCCGGTCGCGGCGAAGATCGCGTTGCAGAGCGCGGGCGGAATCGGCGGCACACCCGGCTCGCCCACGCCGCCCATGGGCTTGGCGTAGTCGCCGCCCGGCGCGATGTGGACACGGATGATCTTCGGCGCCGCGCTGATGCGCGTCACCTGATAGGAGTCGAAGTTGTTCTGCTCGACGCGGCCGGCCTTGTAGCTGATCTCGCCGAGCGTCGCGACGCCGACGCCCATGACGGTCGCGCCTTCCATCTGCGCCCGGATGCGCTCGGGGTTGACGGTCGCGCCGCAGTCCACCGCGACGTCGACCCGCGGAATCGTCAGCGCGCCCTTGGCGTCGACGGCAACCTCCACGACCGCCGCGATGTAGCTCACGAAGCTGTAGTGGGCGGCGATGCCGAGCCCGGAGCCCTTGGGCATCTTCCGGCCCCAGCCCGACTCGCGCGCCACCATCTCCACGACACGGCGCAGGCGCCCGGTGTCGACCGGATACCGCTCGGGCGACTCGCCGTGGTTCCAGGTGTCACCCAGCGTCTCCGGGCTCACCTGACGGCCGGGGCCGATCACCTCCAGCAGGTAATCTTTTGGATCGCGGCCGGCCGCCGCGGCCAGCTCGGCCACGAAGGACTGAACCGCGAATGCGTGCGGAATGTTCGAGACCGACCGGAACCAGCCGATCCGCGTGTGGGCGATCGCCTCCGGGTTCTCGATGCGGATGTTGGGAATCAAGAACGGCACGTTGATGACACCCATGCCCAGCTCGAGCGGCGCCTCGTTCTTGGCCTCGACGTTGAAGGTCGAGATGATCGTCGGCGCGACGGTGCGATGCAGCCACGCCACCGGCTTGCCCTGCGCGTCGACGCCGGCTTCCAGATGCTCGACCGACACCGTGTGGTAGTACGAGTTGTGTAAATCATCGTCGCGCGTCCACGTGACCTTGACCGGTTTGCCGTCGACGGCCTTCGACAAGACGGCCGCCTCGATACCGAAGTCCGGCTTGGACTTGCGCCCGAAGCCGCCGCCCAGCAGCGTGACGTACACGGTGACGTCGTCGGCCGACATGCCCAGCCGCTTGGCCACCAGATCGCGTGCGGCCTGCGGCGACTGGAAGCAGCCCCACACCTCGCACTTACCGTTCACGATTCGGGCGGTGGCGGCCGGCGGCTCCATCGTCGCGTGCGCCAGGTGCGGTATGTAGTACTCCGCCTGATGGCGCTTCGCCGCGGCGGCCGCGGCCTTGTCGAAGTCGCCGTCGTTGCGGACGACCTTGGCGGGCTTGCGCGCCGACTCCTCGAGCGCCGCCTTGTACGCCACGGAGTCGTAGCTGGCGTTCGGGCCGTCGTCCCACGTGATCTTCAAGGCCCGGCGCCCCTGCATGGCGGCCCAGGTGTTGCGCGCCAGCACCGCGACGCCGCCCAGGGGATGGAAGACCGCGGGAGGCGGGCTCGGCTCGATCTGGACGATCTTCACCACGCCCGGCACCTTGAGCGCCTCGGCGTCGTCGACGCTGGCCACCTTGCCGCCCAGCACCGGCGGACGGGCCACGACCGCGTAGAGCATGCCGTCGAGCCGCGTGTCGATGCCGTACTTCGCCTTGCCGGTGGCGATGTCGGCGGCGTCGACGAGCTTCAGCTGGCCCTTGCCGATGTAGCGGAAGTCTTTCGGGTCCTTGAGCCGGAGCGACGCGCGGGCGGGAACCGGCTGGCTGGCGGCGGCCTTCGCGAGCGCGCCGTAGCCGAGGCGGCGCCCGGTCGGGCGGTGGACGACCTCGTGGTTCTTCGCCGCCACCTCGCTCACCGGCACTTTCCAGCGCTCGGCGGCAGCGGTCTTGAGCATGACGCGCGCGGCGGCGCCGCAGCGGCGCATGGGCTCGAAGAAATGGCGCGTGCTGCGCGAGCCGTCGGTGTCCTGGTTGCCGAACTTCTTCTCGTCGCCGGTGGCCTGGGCGACGCGCACGCGCTTCCAATCGGCCTCCATCTCATCGGCCACGACCATCGGCATGCCGGTCCTGATCCCCTGCCCCATCTCGGAGCGATGGCAGACGATCGTGACCGTTCCGTCGTCGGCGATCGAGACGAACACCAGCGGATCGTCGACCCATCCGTTCGGCATCCCGTCGGCGCCGTATTTCTTCGGCTCCTGGGCGCGCGCGCGCGACTCGAAGCCGACGGCCAGCACGAGACCGCCGAGCGACAGACCCTGCAGGAACCGGCGCCGGCTCACGTTGGCCAGCACCACGCGGCTCTCGGACGACGTTTCGGCCTCGGGTGGGCGAACGACCGGCGCGCTCATCGCGCACCTCCCTGCCGGGCGGCGGCTTGCTTGATCGCGGCGCGGATACGCGTGTAGGTGCCGCAGCGGCAGATGTTGCCGTCCATCGCCTCGTCGATCTGCTTGTCGGTGGGCTTCGGCGTGCGCTTGAGCAGCGCCGCCGCGGACATGATCTGGCCGGCCTGACAGTAGCCGCACTGCGGGACACCGACCTCGACCCACGCCGCCTGCAGCGCGCGTCCGACGGGATCGGCGCCGACCGCCTCGATGGTCACGACCTTGCGGTTGGCCACCACCGAGAGGGGCGTGATGCACGAGCGCACTGCCTGCCCGTCGATGTGCACGGTGCAGGCGCCGCAGAGGGCCATGCCGCAGCCGAACTTGCTGCCGGTGAGCCCGAGCTCGTCTCGCAGCGCCCACAGCAGCGGAGTGTCGCCGGGCACGTCGACGTTCTGGCGTTTGCCGTTGATGTCGAGTGCGATCATCGCGCCCTCCTCTTGCGTTGAGTCCTGACGGCAGGGCGGCGGACCGCCTCGATCGGCGGCCCGCCGACTTCATTATGCCGAGATGCGCATGATGAGACCACAAAGCGCGCGGAACATAAAGAAAACGCGCGATCAGGCCGCCGTCACACCCCCGTCGACCGGCAGCGCGACGCCCGTCACGAACGAGGCTTCGTCCGAGAGGAGGAACAGCGCCGCGTTGGCGATCTCCTCCGGCTTGCCGGTGCGGCCCAGCGGCACGGAGCCGTGGGCGCGCTTCTGCACGAGCTCCTCGGGGTCAAGGCCGGCCGTCGACTTCTGATCGGGACGGGAGACGAACACCCGGAGCATGGGCGTGTCGATCGGCCCGGGACACACGGCGTTCACGCGGATCTTCTCCTTCGCGAGGCGCAGCGCCAGGCTCTTGACGAAGCCGACCACTCCGAACTTGCACATCGAGTAGACGGGACTGAAGCCCGACCCCACGAGCCCGGACGTGGACGCGGTGAAGAGCAGACTTCCTCCGCCGCGGGCCCGCATCTCGGGAATGGCGGCCTCGGTGGTGATGAGCACCGTTCTGAGATTGAGGTCGACGGCCAGATCGAAGGCGTTCATGTCGATGCCCTCGACAGCCGCCGGTCCTGGATGACCGACGTGGTTCCAGACGAAGTCGAGTCCTTTGAACCGGTTGACGGTGTCCCACACGATCCGGCGCGAATCCTCGTCTTTCGTCAGGTCGGCCGTGATGCCGTGCGCGACACCGCCGGCCGCGCTGATCTCGCCGACCACGCGCTTTACTCCGGCCGCGTCCACGTCGACCACGGCGACCTGCGCGCCCTCCCGAGCGAAGCGCAAAGCCCCCGCCCGTCCCATGCCCGAGGCGGCAGCGGTCACGATCCCGATCTTTCCAGCCAGGCGCATCGGCAAACCTCCGACGAGAGATTGAGCGCGATCCTACTACCGGTGAAAGACCATCGCCATCCGCCGCACTCAGCGGGCCAGACCCGGACTCCCGGCCGGTACCGCGTAGAAGTTCATCGTCAGCGAGACGGCCGTGTAATAGCCCATGAGGACGATCATGTCGGTCACGCCCTCGTGCCCGAGCGCTTTCACCGCCCGGTCGTAGAGGCCCTGAGAGATCAGCCGGCCGCCGGCCAGCGAGGCCGCCACCTCGTAGACCGTCTGCTCCCGGACGTCGCTGAACGAGGCTGCAAGGCCCGCCATGATCGCTTCCACCGTCGCCGCGGGCAGGCCGACTTCCTTGCCGCGCCGCTCGTGCGCCGCCGCCGGGTAAGCCGAATGCCATCGGCTGGTGATGACGACCACGGCGATCTCACGCTCGCGCTCCGACAGCGCTGACTTGCCGGGCGTGAAGTGCTCTCCGAGCGGGGCGGCCGCGCGCAAGAGCTTGGGATTGTGCACCCAGACCTTGTAGGGCCCGGGTAGCCGGCCGCGCGGGCCGTTGACCATGGCCCGGTAACCTTCCTGCTGCTCCGGCGTCATCCGGTCGACGGGAATCTCGGTATAGCGTCCAAACGTCGGCGTTTCGCTCACTGGGGCCTCCCTCTCCTCATCGGTCTCACGAACGCTAGGATGTGCGCGCTGCAGGCCGTCGCGGGGCTGGGGCCCCGCCGGCCGAGGCGCGCCTATGGAAAACAGATGAGATCACAAACGCGGGCGCATCATGCAGAAACTGCAGCCTCGGGCAGAAGGCCCGAGCCCGTCGCGGGCATGATGCCGGAGCTCAAGCCCCGTGATCCGCGCTGCCTCCGCGCAACCGCGCGGAACATCGACCGGGCCTGCGCTGGCACACCGCATGCGAGCGCCCTGCGCCTTGACCACACAAGGAGGGCTTGATGAACGGAACAGCAATGACGATCCTCTCCGACGACCTGATCAGCCGCTGTGGCAGCCGCGCCGCCGCGTATGACCGCGAGAACCGATTCTTCACCGAGGATTTCGCGGAGCTCCGGGCGGCGGGCTACCTCAAGATGGCGGTGCCCGAGCATCTCGGGGGCCGAGGCATGTCGCTCGCCGAGATCTGCCGTGAGCAGCGCCGCCTCGCGTATCGGGCGCCTGCCACCGCGCTCGCGACGAACATGCATCTCTACTGGACCGGCGTGGCCGCCGACATGCGGAAGGCCGGCGACAGCTCGCTCGAGTGGATCCTGGAAGAAGCGGCCGCCGGCGAGGTCTTCGCGGCCGGCCACGGCGAGGCGGGCAACGACCTGCCGCTCTTCCTGTCGACAGCGAAGGCCGAGCGCGCCGACGGCGGCTATCGGTTCTGGGGCCACAAGATCTTCTCGAGCCTCACCCCCGTGTGGACGCGCCTCGGAATTCACGCGATGGACACGACCGACCCGCGCGGACCGCAGATCATCCACGCGTTCCTGCCGCGAGACGCGAAGGGCTACGCGATCAAGGAGACCTGGGACACGCTCGGCATGCGGGCGACGCGCAGCGACGACACGATCCTCGACGGCGCCTTCGTGCCCGACCGCTACATCGCGCGGCGGCTGCCGGCCGGCACCGCCGATCTCTTCGTGCTCTCGATCTTCGCGTGGGCCGAGGCGACCTTCGGCAACATCTACGTCGGTCTCGCGCAGCGCGCCCGCGACCTGGCCGCGGCCAGCGCCAAGAAGCGCACGTCGCTCGCTCTGACGCGCTCGATGGCCTACCACCCGGAGGTCCAGCACAGCTTCTCCGAGATGCAGCTGGCGCTCGAGGCGGCGGAAGCTCAAGTGGATCGGATCGCCGACGACTGGTCGAATCGCGTCGACCACGGCGCCGCGTGGCCGATGAAGCTCGTGTCGGCCAAGCACAACGCCGTCGAGGCGGCCAAGAAGGTCGTCGACCTCGCGATGGCCGTGTCCGGCGGCACGGGCATGTTCAAGTCGAACGAGCTCGAGCGCCTCTATCGCGACGTTCGCTGCGGCGGCTTCCACCCGGCGAACTCGCTCCTGGTGCACGAGATCGTCGGCAAGACGGTGCTCGGGATCGATCTCGGCGAGCAGCCGCGCTGGGGATGATCTGAGCGACTGCGGTGAGCGGCCGGGGCCCGGCGCCGAGCCCGCGCTCAGGCGCCGAGGGCGCGGGCGACGGCGTCGACGTCCGCCTCGGTGTTGTGCAAGTGAAAGGACAGGCGCACCGCTCCGGCGCGGACAGACGCCCGGATGTCGGCGGCCCGAAGGCGCTCGA
>Ga0134127_10001957_pt1 | contig 15034 bp, 6 predicted proteins | sample KB31753_FD_96459 | JGI IMG/M metagenome (GOLD analysis project Ga0134127, IMG submission 96459) | Terrestrial soil microbial communities with excess Nitrogen fertilizer from Kellogg Biological Station, Michigan, USA - KB3-175-3 | ecosystem: Environmental > Terrestrial > Soil > Unclassified ...
GGCTGGAGCATAGTGTTGTACAACGGCGCCGTCGGTTCAGGTGCAGTCTATAACACAACTAATTTGACCGGTGTGATACCCAACCAGCAGAGCGGGTTTGGTACCTTGAGTTTTTCATATCCCGTAAACGGTATCCAAAACGGCAATCCCGATGGAATTGCCCTGGTAAACGGATCGACCGTCGTTCAGTTTTTGAGTTATGGCGGTCCCACCGGCTTCACTGCGGTGGGCGGCCCTGCTGCCGGAATGCTGAGCACACACATCGGTGTCGCAGAGCCAGCCACGACGCCACTCGGTCATTCCCTGCAGTTGGGTGGTACAGGGTGCATGTACGAAGACTTCACCTGGAACGCCGCGGCCGCCAATACATTCGGCCTCCTAAACACGGGACAGACGTCTAATTGCGGAGGAGGAGACGCCGCTCCTTCGGTTAGCAGCACAGTCCCGACAAACGGCGCGACAGGCGTGTCAACCAGCGATAACATCAGTATCACGTTTAGCGAGAGCGTCAACGCATCAATGAGCTCTTTCACTGTCGAGTGTCCCCCTGGCACTCCCGTCACTTTTGGGCTGAGTTCTTCGCCGGCAACCACATTTACACTCGATCCTATATCTGACTTGCCTGCGGGTGAGGTTTGTAACGTGGTAGTGGTAGCCAACCAGATCACCGACGCGGACTTGACCGATCCGCCCGATCAGATGGTAGCCAACCACATGTTTTCGTTCACCGTGGCAAGTCCTCCGATAGCTTCCAACATCATCATCAACGAAGTTGACTCAGACACACCGGGCACCGACGTTGCCGAGTTCGTCGAGCTATTCGACGGCGGTACTGGCAACACGTCGCTGACCGGTCTCGTAGTCGTTTTCTACAACGGTGCCACCGATTTGTCCTACAGGGCGATTGATTTGGACGGGTTTAGCACCAACGCTGCCGGTTATTTCACCATTGGAAACCCTGGCGTTCCCGGTGTGGATCTGACTTTTCCGAACGGCATCTTACAGAATGGCGAGGATGCCGTTGCCCTGTACAGCGCCGACGCCTCTAGCTTTCCTACCAATACTCCTGTCACAACCTCAAGCTTGATCGACGCTATTGTCTACGACACCGCCGATCCCGACGACCCTGGTCTGCTGGTCCTTCTGAATGCCGGCCAGCCACAGGTTGACGAAAGCGGAGGAGGAGACCCCGCGAGCAATTCCGTCGGGCGTTGTCCCAACGGGAGCGGAGGAGCCCGCAATACAACCACTTACACCGCGCGAACTCCAACCCCGGATGCGGCGAATAACTGCCCGCCTCCTCCTGTTGCTGCTTCCATCCACGAGATTCAAGGGACTGGTGCGACGTCAACGTTCGTGGGTCAAGGTGTGATCACCCCAGGTATCGTCACTGGGCGTAAGTCGAATGGATTCTTCATGCAGGAACCGGCAGTCGATGCCGATCCCAATACCTCTGAAGGCATCTTTGTATTCGTTGGCGTGCTGCCTGCAGTCGCGGTAGGAGATAGTGTTTCGGTAACCGGCACGGTCGCCGAGTTTTTCAACTTGACACAAATCGCTACCACGCCCGCCGGCGTCAGCGTATTGACCAGCGGGAATATGTTGCCTGCCCCAATCACACTAACCCCGGCTATCCTGAATCCTGCGGGCACGCCCGATCAGCTGGAGAGATTCGAGGGCATGCGAATGCACGCCGACACTTTGGTCTCGGTCGCGCCAACAAATGAGTTTGGCGAGACCTTCACAGTGCTCGAAAGTGTGGCTCGGCCCTTGCGCGAGCCTGGCATCGAAATCTCGCTACCCGTGCCGCCCGACCCGACATCGACCCTCATTGATTGCTGTATCCCCCGCTGGGATGAGAACCCCGAGCGGATAATGATCGACAGCGATGGTCTCGTGGGCTCGAGCGTGATTTCCGTAACCTCGCACGTCACCCTCTCGAATGTTACTGGTCCTTTGGACTTCACCTTCAGTGATTACAAGGTGCTTCCCGAAACACCGCCCACGACCTCGGCCAACATAAGCGCGGTTCCCGTCCCGACGCCTACTGGGGGCGAATTCACTGTCGCCGGATTCAATATCGAGAACTTCAACAACAATGCGACTCAGCGTGCAAAGGCGGCACTTGCGATTCGCGACGTACTGAAGTTGCCCGATATCATCGGAACGATTGAGATCTTCGAGCTGACCGGCCTCCAGGCTCTCGCCGCCGAGATCCAGAGCATCTCCGGTGTGACGTACGAGGCACGGCTTATCGAAGCCGACGGCCAACCCGGGGATGCTGACCAGGATGTCGGCTTCCTCATAAAGACCTCTCGGATCCAGATAGACAGCGTCACGCAGATTGAGCTCGCCGGTTGTGATGGGACCGCAGCGAATTGCAACACTTTCATCGATCCAAACGGTCAACCGGCCTTGCTCAACGACCGGCCCCCGCTGGTCCTGCGCGCCACCGTGGATCCGTTGAGCGTGAACCCGCGTCCTATCATCGTCATCGTTAACCACCTCCGCTCATTCATCGACATCGAGTTGGTTGATGGAGATGGCCCTCGAGTCCGCGCGAAGAGAAAGGCCCAGGCTGAGTTCCTTGCCGCTCTCCTGCAGGATTTACAGACCAACAACCCGACTACACCGATCATGTCGATAGGCGATTACAACGCCTATCAGTTCAACGACGGCTACACCGATCCTGTCGCCACGATCAAGGGTGTGCCCACTCCGGACGATCAGATGGTCGTTGACGAGAGCCCAGACCTCGTCAATCCCAATTTCGTCAATCTCTCGGACGGGCTCCCGCCCGACCAGCGTTACAGCTTCATCTTTGAGGGGACACCGCAGCTCATTGACCACTTTATCGTCAACTCTGTCGCGCAATCGCTCCTTCAGCAGTACACCATTGCGCGCAACAACACTGATTTTCCGGAGGTTCCGGCATCCGCTTTCTTCGGCGACGCGAGCAGGCCCGAGCGAAACTCGGACCACGATATGCCGGTTGCTTACTTCAAGTTCCCCTGCGTGGTCGCCTGCCCGGCAAACGTGACCCAATCGAATGACGCAGGCCAGTGCGGGGCTATCGTGAATTATCCGGATCCGGGAGCGAGCACAAGCTGCTCAACCGTGACCTGCTCGCCTGCCTCGGGTTCGTTCTTCCCGGTTGGATCTACTACGGTCACGTGCTCGGAGTCGATTAGCGGTGGAACCTCTTGCTCCTTCACGGTGACGGTTAACGACACTGAAGCTCCAGTCATAACCGGTGCTTCTGCCAATCCGTCGCTCCTGTGGCCGCCGAACCACAAGTTGGTGCCGGTGACTATTAACTACACCACCGCTGACAATTGCGGCGGCACGGTGACGTGTTCGTTGAGCGTGGCTAGCAACGAACCCGTCAACAGTACCGACGACGGCGACACTTCACCTGACTGGATAATCGACGATGCGCACCACTTGAAGCTCCGCGCTGAACGCTCAGGCGCCGGAACTGGCCGCATATATACGATCACAATAACGTGCACGGACGTCGCAGGGAACTCCTCCACCAAGACGGTATCTGTGAGCGTGCCTCTCGTTAATTGAAGTTGGCACCAGGTTGCTGGAAAGTTCAGGGACCATAGTTGAACTATGGTCCCTGATTCTTTTTCACCGTGATCTCTCCTGGGAGCGCAGGCATCTTGCCTGCTTTCTTCCATGGTTACAATCTCGCAAGAGCAGGCAAGATGCCTGCTCTCCCAGGGCGTTGACAAAAAAAGGGGAGCCTTGGGAGGCTCCCCTGGAGGTACTCACACGAGGAAGACAGAAAGTGGTACCAGTGGTTCAACTTCAAAGTCAGAACGTGTACCGCAACTGGATGCGACCATAGCGTCCAACCGTCGTTCCGACAGGTCCTGTGAATCCGCCGTCGTTCAACCTGACGTTATTGAAGAACGGATTGGTGACATCTCCGTTGCTGTTATCGGAGCCTAAGATCGCCCAGGTGAAGTTGGGATGGTTGAACACGTTGAAGAAATCAAACCGCACTTCGAGCTTGTGTCCCTCAAACGGTAACCTGAACCCCTTGTTCAAGCTGACGTCCATCGAGTTGGTTTTGTTCCCTCGGAGGATGTTGCGGCCGGCGATGTTTGTTCGAATATCCGGGTCGACGATATACCGGACATTCGCCGGGTTTATCGGTTCACCATTCGCGTCCACATAGCCGGTTGGCGACGTCACCCCAAATAAGTCGGCGCGAATACCTACCGATTGCGGCGGCGCATTGAGATTCGTTATTGCCGGGCGATCGTTGGTGTTCTCAAGATCACCATTCAGATCTATTCCGCCAACAAACGGAGTTTCAGCTGATCCTGACTGCAGTCTGTAGATGCCGCCGATACTCCACAGTCCGGCGATTTGTCCGAGCCACCCGTGTGTCGGGCCGGGAACGTCGTAGATAAACGACCAGACCGCGCGATGTGGAACATCGAAGCTCGCGACGCTGCGATCGACGCTCCTATCAAACGGGTTGGACGCCCTGCTTGCCCCGCCTGACGTTACGAAGATCTCACTATTCACGTTGTCTATCGCTTTCGACCAGGTATAGGCGAACCGGAAGAGCAGGCCGTTTCTCATCCCGCGCTCGAGTCGAGTTTGAAGCGAATGGTAGATCGAGTCGCCACCGTTGGTCCTCAGTACTACCGATCCTCGGTCGGGATGAGGCCGAACGCCATCAATGCCGGGATTGACTTGTTCGTTTATGAACAGTCGAATCCCTCTCGTCCCGACATAGGCCACATCGGCGATCATGTTCCAGGGCAGCTCGCGCTGGACAGCCAGGTTCCACGTCCAGGTCATCGGGTTGACGAGGTTCGGATCAATGGAGGTTACGGCAGCTCGCTGATTGGGTACTCCAGTGCTCGGCAAAGAGTCCACGCCGGCGTTTGGAAATCCGCGGCCCCCTACGGGCCCGCCCAGCAGTGTGACTCCAAATGCGTTAGGAGGTGATGCTGCGGTGTTGCTCAGGATGTTGTTGAAGAACACATCGTATCCGACACCAACGCCTCCGCGAATAACAGTCTTGCCGTCGCCAAACAACCACGGAGCAAAATTTGGCGTGTAGGCGAAGCTGACCCGAGGCGCAAAGTTGTTATTGTCAGACTCTTGCTCCACGACCGCATCAAAGGGTTGATCGAAGCCCGCGAAGGCCGGAAACGCCACAACGTTGAACGGCGTTCCATAGTTCTCGTATCGAAGTCCGAGGTTCAGACTCAGATTTGGCTTGATCCGCCACGTATCGTTGACGAAGTACGCCTGATGGAAGGCGTTGGGTCGATCAACCGGTTCGCCAAAAGTGATCGCCGCAAAGGTTCCCTGTGTGCCCGAGAACCCATCGACGAAGTTGCCAAATGTCGGGAACCCTCCGCCAGCCGAAAACGTCAGCTGACCCTGAGCATTGAACGGTATGAACTGTTTCGCAATCTGGCGCATCATGTCTGTTCCGGCTCGGATCGTATGCGCGCCGTAGGTGTAGGTGATCGTGTCCTGAAACTGGTAGTTGTTGAAGATCCGGCCTTGAGGGAAGAACGTAGTTGTGAGTCCGCCCAGAATTCCAACGCCGGTGATGTTTGTACCGGCGAACAGGAATTGTGGCCCAAAGGTAAGAGCCGCCGGATCCTGTGCTCCGAACAGCACGTTGAATCGGCCGTAGGAAAAGCGGAACTCGTTGGTCATCCTCGACGAGAGAAGCCGAGTGTAGTTGGCGTAGAAGTTCTGAACGCGGCTGGGAACGTCGACTGCGAAGCCCGCAAACGGCGTCGGAAACTGGTTGACCACCGTCTGGTCGTTAAACAGATAACGCGCCGCAAAGTTGTCCCGCTCATTCGGAGCCCAATCGATTCGCGCCAGTAGGTCATAGGTGTCAATCGGCGCCGGTGCTGCTGCCGTGACCGTGCCAAACTCGACGTCGGGGCGCCCGCCTCCGAGCGGCGCCATGAAGACGTTGGTCGAGCCGCGGAGATTTCCAACGACATCCAGATAGCGATCCAGGTTTGCGCTCGCTCCTTGTGGGAAGAGCGCGCGGAGAGTGTTGAACCCCTGTTCCGTGGGAACGGCCGCGGAGCCGCTGGAGGCCCCTATGCGGGTTAATGTCGGCTGAAACGTCCCGAAGAAGAACAGCTTGTCTTTCTTGATCGGGCCGCCCATCGAGAAGCCGAAGGAGTTCTGGGTGTATACCGGCACCGAGGTCAGCCCCTGGTTTGCTTTCTGACCGGCGCTCAACGATGTAAGCGCGCTGGTGTCGATCACGTCGTAGACCGAACCGTGGAACTGGTTGGTTCCGCTCTTGGTTACTACATTGATGACCGCGCCTCCCGCGCGGCCGTACTCGGCGGAATTGTCACCGCCCAGAACGGTTACTTCCTTGAACCCGTCGCGCAGCCCAGGCTGAATTTGCTGGCCGGTGATCGAGTTGTCGTTATTGTCGGCGCCGTCAATCAGCTGATTGTTAGCGCGTGCTCTCAACCCGTTAATGTTGAATTCGGTGCCCTGGACGAATCCGCCTGCGAGCACTCCGGGGTTGGTGACTCCGGGAAGCGTGAACACCAGATTCACCGGGTTGAGTCCGGCCACCGGCAGGTCGACTATCTGTCGAGACTCGAGCGTGCTTGCGCGCGCGCCATCCTGTTTTTGCAGGATGACCGTCGAGTCAGCATTCACATTTACAACTTCGCTCTGAGCGCCGACTTCCAACGCCATGTCAATCGTTGTGGCCTGCGCGGCTTCGACTTTTACCTCGTCGCGCGAGATTGTCTTGAATCCCCCGGCTGTTACGTCGAGCTTGTATAAACCGGGGTCGACCGCGTCCATGCGGAACGCGCCTTCGGACGTCGTCGTCTCACGCGAGACATTCGTGGCCTTGTTGGTTATCTTGACGGTTGCTCCGTCAACCACCGCTCCGGACGGATCGGTTATCGTTCCAACAATAAATCCTTTGCTTGATTGCCCAACTGCTGAGTTACTGAAGAGCGGCAGCCAAAATCCCGATGTCATGAGAAGTGCTGCCGCGTACGCGAGTGCTTTCATTTTTCTAAGGTGCCTCATTGTTTCTCCTTGATCGTGAGAGGTGTTTCTCTTTCCAGAGCGGGCTGATTTGCCGCAGCGATTCCAGTGACCGCTGAGGCCGGCATGACCTGTCAGTTTGTTTGATCATCACCATACACTTGACACATCGTGATGCTGCCCGCTGCGCTGATGCTTTCATTGCGATTCAAAAAAATGATTCGCCTGCTGCGCGAAGCTGCGATGTGTCGCGTCGAGTTTAGGTGTGGCAGTGTTACCGCGAAACAACTTTGGGATGAAGGTCGGTTGGTTTGGGACGGAGTGGACGAAACGACTGACGAGTAGAAACAACTCCAAATGGAGTAACACACACTAATCTGTGCGTTGACCTGAGTCTCATTATTTTGAATCTGTAGTTCGGCCCGTCGCTCGAAGTCTCAATGCTATTGCTACAAGGTTCTCTAGCTTTGCACGCAGCGACGCGATCTACCCTATCGTTGGACAGATAGGGTCTTCCTCCAATTCGCAAGATCCAGCCAGTCAAGATTGTTCATGACTTTGCTGAGTTTCCTGGTCCGGGGTTCGTATACGTACATTCCCCGGCTGGTGATGGTGAACACAGGGACCTGGTACTTATGAGCGACTGCCATATCGTCATCCTGTGGACGCGGATCGGATGAGTTTGGATGAGTGTGCACGATCGCAATCGTTGCCGGGTGCCATCGAAAGGTGAATCGTTTGTGCTCGTTGGTTGAACCCATTTCTCTTCCGGCGAATCCGCCGCCGGCCATTTGCAGTATCAGGACGACGCCCTCTCTGGGTGAGGACCCGTTGCCCGAGCGTCTCCAGGCCGTGCCAAAAGCTTCAACTGTCTTGCTGTCAAACGTCGACATTACGAATTCGGCCCTGGTCAACAGGGCTCGGTTTGTAAGTGCTCTCGACGCCTCAACTACTTCGGAGAACGCCGATGCAATGCTGGCCGTCATATTGAGGCTGGGGGTGGGGGCTGAAGCGGCGATCAGCGATAGGGCGGAACCGAGAATTTGCACGATCCTTTTCATGACCAACTCCACCAGGTCAGGATTTGCCGCGCTGAAACAGCTTGCCGCCTCCGTTTGGCGCGGGCTTAAACAAGGCGCGCGTCCCCGCCCGAACGCGCGCTTGTTATGTTGCAGTTTAAGTGGAGTTATTTCCGGGAAGAACTACTTTGGGATAAAGCCTGTGGACTTTGTGACAGTCTGACCGAAAAGCGTGACGAGCCTGCAAAGAGTCAGAGCGAGCGTCCCAACAAGTCGTGCAGCTTCTCCCGGTAGGTCCGCGACAGCGTCAATTGAACGCCCTCGCCAAGGATGATGCGATACTCGCCGTGGAACCAGGGCTGCAGCTCGGTGATGCGATCGATATTGACTATCGCAGAACGGTGGACGCGAATGAACTTCTTCGGATCGAGTTGCGACTCAAGCGCGCTTATCGTATCTCGGAGCAGATATGATTCCTTGCCCGCGTGAAGCCGCACATAGTTGCCTTCAGCTTCGAGCCAGTCGATCTCTTCGGCCTTTATGAAAAACACATGGCCGTTCATCTTGATGACCAGGCGCTCCAGGTGCACCGGCCTGGTCTTGATTTCCTCGAGCGCGTTCAGTATTCGCTCGCTCATTGCATCACTTCGCTCAATCGAGAGCTGGTGCTTCGCACGAGCAAGCGCTTTGTCAAAGCGCTCCTGATCGAAAGGCTTTAGTAAGTAGTCGAGCGCGTACACTTCAAACGCGCGCACGGCGTACTGATCGTAGGCAGTAACGAAAATGATCGTGGGTATCCGGTCGCGTGGCAGCGCTTCCAGCACACCAAAGCCGTCGATTCCCGGCATTTCGACGTCAAGGAAGACTAAGTCGGGCGACTGCGCCTTAATAAACTCAATGGCGTCTTGCCCGTTGCTGCATTCTCCAATGATTTGAATCGCCGCGTCGGGTGCGAGCATATTGCGAAGCCGCTCGCGAGCAAGCGATTCATCGTCCACGATCAAAGTGCGGATACACGCCGAGCCTGACATCGACTTCTCCTTACGATCTTTAACGCAGGAAAGTCGTTGGAGGTTCAGTTTTGAGTAGTTAGCTCTTCTCGGAAGGGGATTTCCAGTATAACGGTGAGTCCGCCGGAGGTCGCATTGGAGAGGTCCAGCCGGTGCCTGTCGCCGTAAAGCTGCTTTAGACGGGCCTGGGTGTTAGCAAGACCAACACCCGCCTTTACAATAGTGCCCGAATTTGAATCAGATGCCAGTCCCGGGCCGTTATCGGTCACCTGTACTTGAAGGGTACCGTTCAGCCGATGCGCTTCAATCTCAATCCGCCCGGCGCTGGTTCGCCGCGAAATGCCGTGCCGAATGGCGTTCTCGACGATCGGCTGCAGAATTAGATTCGGAAGACGCGCATCCAGAGCTTCCGGATCAATCGCCAGTTGGACGGATAAGCGATCCTCAAATCGAATTCTTTCGATTTCCAGATAGCACTTAAGAAACTCGAGTTCCTCTTGAAGCGAAACTTCCTGTGCGCCTGAGTTCTCCAGTGTTAGTCGGAGGAAGTCCCCCAGACGCGCGATCATTTTGTCGGCTGCATCGGCGTTTTTGTGAACCAGAGCGGAGATCGAATGGAGAGTGTTGAACAGAAAGTGCGGATGCAACTGCATTTTCAGCGCCTGAAGCTGGGCTTGCGCCAGCTGTGCCTCGAGCCGCGTCGCCCTAACTTCTCCCTCTCGATAGCGTCGCTGGTAGTTGAATGAGTAGCTTATTAGCAAAATCAGCCAATAAAGCATCACGCCGTAATCCGTCATGAAGTAAACATTCATCAGCAGTTTGCTGAGCGAGAATTTCCACTCGGCGTCGGAGACCACCCAATACAGCATCAAATCGTGAAGGACCCGGGTGGAAAAACCGAGAAACAACGAGACCCCCAGATGGACGAGGAGGCTCCGAACCCATTTCCAGCGCTCGATCGGAAAGCGGCGAGCAAGCCAAAGAATCAACGGGGTCAGCGCAGCCCAGATGTATGCATAAATCAGCTCAACCAGGAATATGCGCTCCCATCGAATGGGTAATTCACGGCGGCTGTAAGCGAGATACATTTGGCTGGTCAGAAACGAAGCAAGCACTGTCCAGGCAGCGACAATCAGTCCCGCGCGAACCCAGCGACGTTGCAATAGCTTGCTCATGTCCATTTCTACATTATCGTCTTTGCACGCCGAGGCCTGCTCTTGATGTGCAAAAACAATAGCACAGTCCATAGAAGTCGGCTCCAGTTTTGCGTCCATCGAGTATTTCGAAGGGACGCACGGCCCGCCCACCGGCACATACCACAAAGTTCGTTATGTCCCCTTGAGATTGGTTGCGCGCGAACGGCGAGTGCGGCCCCGCCGGCTTATTTGAAACTTCCAGCATCAGATGTAGCGCTCGCTATTCTATGTTAACTACGTTGTCGTGAAACAAGATTGTGACGAAGCGGCCTCAGCGAGTGACGGAGCGGCCAACGTGCCGGCCCCCCAAATGCTTCGCGTGGCGAGTTCAAGATGAAAACCGTAGAATCAGTTCTTGGCGGCCGGGCGGTTGCCGCTACCTGCGGCTGACACGGTATGATTGTAGATATGCTTCAGCCCGGTTAAGCAGCGCTCAATACGGAGGGCATCATTGTGAAAGTGCTTCTGGCCATCGATTCATCAGAACTTTCCAAAGCCGTGGTGACTGAGTTCGAACGGCGGCCCTGGCCGCCGGATACGGTCGTCTATGTTTTGACGGTGATCGACCTGCTGGCTATGACCTCGGCCGTCGGGTATCTGGAGCCCTTTATCAAAAGCGAGCAAGAAGCCGCGAAGGCGCTCGTTGATGCCGTAGCCCGGCGCTTGAGCGATCGTGGTCTTCAAACCAACCCGATCGCTGTCGAGGGCTATCCTGGTACCACTATCGTAGAGGAAGCAGAGAAGTACGGGGTTGATCTTGTGTTTGTTGGATCGCACGGGCACAGCGGCTTTGTTCGGTTCCTGCTTGGCAGCATCGCCAAGGCAGTAGTGCAAAATGCTCCCTGCTCGGTTGAGATCGTGCGTCATCCCGATCACGACAAGGAGCATCCGGATCACGGCGCTGATACAGCGCAGACAGGCGGAATGAGGCTATTGCTCGCGACGGACGGTTCAGTCTTTTCGGATGCTGCCGCTCGTTCGATAGCCGCGCAGCCGTGGCCGGCAGGCAGCATCGTCAGAATCGTCAGTGTGGTTGAGCCGATTGCGCCCGCCGCCACTTCGTGGTTCGTGACAGGGGCCGTGGTGGAGCGCGTCCGCGAGGACGATGCGAAAAGAAGTGAAGAAGCAGTCAGGGCAGCTCAGGAAATAATCGCCAGCGCCGGGCTAGAGTGCGAGACTGCGGTTCTCGAAGGAAGCCCGAAAAGACGGATCGTAGAAGACTCAAAGACCTGGGGCGCGCACTTGGTCATTGTTGGCTCGCACGGGAGGCGAGGTTTGACGCGGTACTTGATGGGAAGCGTTTCAGAAGCAGTGGCAATGCACGCACATTGCTCAGTAGAGGTGATTCGAGATCGTGCGCTTCTGCCGGCTGAAAATATCAAATAGCAAATAATAGCAAATATAAAATATCAAATCGCAAATTAAAAAATATTTTCTATTTGCGATTTTCTATTTGCGATTTTCTATTTGGAGGTTCCGAAGATCCGGCCGACTTCGACCAGGTTGTCAAAAAACGTTGCGCCCGCGCCGATGTCCGTCAGGGCTTGTGAAACCGTCTGGTTGACGTTCGTGCCGCCGGGGCTGAGCTTGTTCCACCAGATCGAAAGTGCAACCGCAACCCCCGGCTTCACGCGGTCTGTTATTCGCGCAACCAGTTGACACTCGCCCCGATCGTTCCAGACACGAACTGTCTCTCCGTCCTCTACGCCGCGTCGAGCGGCGTCGTCGGCGTGAAGCTGGATGAACGGCTGGCGTTCGCTCTTCAGAAACGAAGGCAGATTTGAAAACGTCGTGTTAAGGAAGGAGTTCGCCGGTGGACAGATCAACTGAATCGGATACCTCGCCGCGAGCTCCGGCGCGGTGTCCGGTGATTCCCGAGGCGGAATGTACGCTGGAAGCGGATCGAGCCCTTCGCGCTCCAGCGTATCCGAATAGAACTCACACTTGCCCGATGGCGTAAGGAAACCGCCCTTGGCAAATGGGGCAAAGGTCTCAGCCAGATTCATGCGCGCCCAACCGTCTCGCTTCAAACGTTCCAGCGTTACCCCTTTGAGCGGTTCGTAATCGGTTGCTAGCGCCTGGCGAATGATGTCTTCGTCGGTGTCGTCGAAGCACGCATCTTCATACCCCATCCGTCCGGCAAGCAATTTGAACACTTCCCAATTCGGCTTTGCTTCTCCGAGCGGCGCAACGGCCGGCTCGTTGTAAACAAGATAGTAGTGACCGTAGGGCTTTACCACATCGCGGTGCTCGAGTTGGGTTGTCGCGGGCAGCAGGATGTCAGCGTAATCGGCGGTGTCGGTCTGAAACTGCTCGTGAACCACGGTGAAGAGATCTTCGCGGCGAAACCCCTCGAGGACTTTCGACTGATCGGGAGCGATCGCCGCCGGGTTTGAATTGTAGACGTAGATCGCGCGAACCGGCGGACGAGCTTGCGTGAGAGCTTCGCCGAGCCGCGTCATGTTGATCGTTCTCGGGTTGCCGCGCTCGAGATCGGGCCGCTGGAGCGCGTTTTCATCGAAGACAAACATCCCGCTACTCGAAAGCAACGCGCCGCCTCCAGCCTCGCGCCACGAACCAACGAGAGCCGGCAGACAGGCAATCGCGCGGACCGCCATCCCTCCGCCGGCATGACGCTGTAGCCCGTAATTCATTCGGATGACCGCGGGCCGAGTCGTTGCGTATTCGCGCGCGAAGTTCACGATCTCGTCTTCGCTCACGCCGCAAATCCCGGCCGCGCGCGACGGCGAAAACTCAGCGGCACGCTCGCGAAGTTTGTCGAATCCGGTTGTGTAACGCTCGATGTAATCGCCGTCCACCAGCCCTTCACCGATGATCACGTTCATCATCGCCAGAGCGAGCGCGGCATCGGTCCCCGGCCGCACTTGTATGAACTGATCGCATTGATCGATCGTGTGATTTCGATAAGGGTCGATGCCGATCAGCTTCGCGCCGTTTGCGAGCGCTTCTTTGATTTGAGGCCAGAGGTGAATATTTGACGAGAGAGTGTTCGTTCCCCACAACACGATCAAACGCGCGCGATGGAAGTTCTCCATGTCGGTTCCTATCTTGGAGCCGACAGTGTAGTTCATCGCGTCGCCACCCGCCGACGAACAGATGGTGCGCGCAAGCTTGCTCGCCCCGAGGCGGTTAAAGAATCTTCGGTCCATGCTGCCGCTGTTTACCACGCCCATCGTGCCGCCGTAGCTGTAGGGCAAAATCGCTTCGGGACCATCCTCTGAGGCCGCAATCTCTCCAAAGCGGAGCGCGATCGTATCGAGAGCGTCGTCCCAGCTTATGCGTTCGAACCGGCCCTCGCCTTTTGCGCCGATTCGGCGCATTGGATAGAGCAAGCGATCCGGGTTGTAGACCCGTTCTAGATAGCGCGTAACCTTGGTGCACAGGAAACCCTGTGTCGGCGGATGATCCGGATCACCCGAAACACGAGTCGCGCGCCCGTCTTCGACTTCAACCAGCATTGCACAGGTGTCCGGGCAATCGTGAGGACAAGCTGCGTGGATGATCTTAAGCTCTGGCATCGTTAGTTGGTCTCGGCAAAAAAGAATAGACCACCACCGACATTGAATCAACGTACAACCGGTACATTCACGATCTCATCGTGTTTCATTCGGCGCAGTCGCTATAGTATCCTGCAACGCATGAAACTCTGGGGAGGAAGGTTCAAGGGAGACGCGGACGCCGCTTTCGCGCGGTTCAACTCGTCATTTGGGTTCGACCGGCGGTTGATTGAAGCGGATATTGAGGGAAGCCGAGCGCACGCCGAAGCCCTCGTCGCGGCAGGCATTTTGAATGAGGGCGAGGCGCGCAGGATTGCATGGGGCCTCAACGAGATACTTCGCCGGTCGAGGGAGGACGATGGGTTTCTGAAGTCAGGCGACGCGGAAGATGTGCACAGCTTTGTCGAAGCCGAGCTCGTGGCTGCAATAGGCGATACGGGTTATAAACTGCACACGGGCCGCAGCCGTAACGATCAGGTTGCTACCGATCTGAGGCTCTTTCTGCGATCAGAAATCAATGAGGTTCGTGAGCAAATAAAAGATCTTCAGCGGGCTTTGATCGATCTCGCGGAAGCAAATCGGGATTGCGTTGTACCCGGTTACACTCACCTTCAACGAGCCCAGCCGATTCTATTTGCGCACTATCTGCTTGCTTACTACGAAATGTTGAAACGAGATTGCGCGCGACTGCTGGAGACTCGGGCGCGCGTGAATCAGCTTCCCCTTGGCGCCGGGGCGCTGGCGGGCACCGGCTTCACGATTGATCGCGAGATGCTGGCGCAGCGGCTGGGGTTTGAAGGTGTGTGCGCGAACAGCGTGGATGCTGTAAGCGATCGCGACTTTGTGATCGAGTTCATCGGAGCCGCGGCGATTGTTATGGTTCACCTCAGCCGGCTAGCAGAGGATTTGATCATCTTCTCCACTGCCGAGTTCGGTTTCATCGAATTATCGGATGCCGTCTCAACCGGATCATCTCTAATGCCGCAGAAGAAGAACCCGGATTCGCTGGAGCTGATACGCGGAAAGGCAGGGCGTGTGTTCGGCCATCACACCGCGATGCTTGCGATGATGAAAGGTCTGCCGCTTGCCTACAACAAAGACATGCAGGAAGACAAAGAAGCGCTGTTCGATCGCATGCATCACAACCCGCCCCACCAGCTCGTGCGCCTTACGAAACTCGACGCCCTTTCGCACCAGGTAATCCGCCAGGTCAGTCGCATTCAGATAGCCCACCATAGCCGCTTCTCGTGTCCGTTCGCAGTTTA
>Ga0134127_10001958_pt1 | contig 15029 bp, 12 predicted proteins | sample KB31753_FD_96459 | JGI IMG/M metagenome (GOLD analysis project Ga0134127, IMG submission 96459) | Terrestrial soil microbial communities with excess Nitrogen fertilizer from Kellogg Biological Station, Michigan, USA - KB3-175-3 | ecosystem: Environmental > Terrestrial > Soil > Unclassified ...
GCAGCTCGATCGTGTCCTCGTCTGTGCCGTCGGCGCGGAGGTCCGCGCGCCAGGCCTCGGCGATGGCGGCCAGCAGTGCTCGCTTGGCCGGTGCCGAATCCAACGCGACGAACCGCCACGGCCTCGTGTGATGCGGTGCGGGTGCCGTGCACGCCGCTGCGACGGCGTCGGCCACCGCGTCCCGCGGCACGTCCCCTTCGCCGAAGGAGCGGATCGTCCTCCGTGCGTGCAGCGCCTGCAGAGGCGACTCGCGGAAGAGATCGAACTCGGCCGGACGGATGAGATCGGCGCCCGCACCCTGCTCGGCGGTCCATCCGATCCCTCGGACGATCGCGACGGGCACGCCCTCGGCCTTCCGCATGACGAGTCCCGCCGCCGTCGCGATCTGATCGGCGAGCGCGACCACCGTTGCTTCGAGCTCACGCCCGACGCCATCGGTGGTACCTCGGAGGTCGAGCAGAGCGGGCATGCCTGCCACGCCGATCGCGACATCGACGAGCCCTTCGCGCCAGGGCCGTCCGAACGTGTCGGTGATCACGACGCCGAGATGGTCCCGGCCGAGCTCTCGCCGCAGCGCGTCGCGCAGCTTTGCCGCCGAGGCATCGGGATCGTCAGGCAGCCGGGTGAGCATCCCGCTCACCACGTTCGACGCGTCCACCCCCGCATTGGCACAGACGAGACCGTGGGACGTCTCGACGATGACGAGATCGCCCCGCGTGGCGACCACGCGGGCGGTGTCCACCTCGATCGCCTTGGCCCGATCCTCCTCCGGAACGAGACGACCCTCCGCTTTCGAGACCACCTTCTGGGTGATGACCACGACGTCGCCCTCGCGCACATCGTGGGATGCCAGCGCCGAGGCGACGATCTCTCCCAGGTCATCGCCGGACCCGATCTCGGGGAGGCCGAGTACCGGCGTGACGACGAGCGTCATCCGGCGAGCTCCAGCGCGGCGCGCGCCACCGACTCAGCGCGATCATCGTCGAGCATGATCGTGTCGGTGACGGCGCAGCGTAGACCGAGCGCCTCCACGGCGTCGCGGGACGGGGCGTCGACGTCATCGATCACCCAGCCTGCGAGCAGCTCCTGATACTGGCGCGCGACCCCGACCGCGCTCACCTCGATCCCGACCGCCGGCATGAGCTTGTCGGCCATGCCAGCGACGGGCGCCCCGCCGACGATCCCACTGACGCCCACCCCAGATGCCCGCCGATCCGCCAGGGCGCCGCGCATCCCCGGCACGGCGAGGATCGGACCGATCGAGACGACCGGGTTGGACGGGCAGAGGACGACGATGTCGGCCCCCTCGATCGCCTCGAGCACCCCCGGAGCCGGGGTGGCGAGATCGGCGCCCTCATATCGCACACCCTTCACTGGGTCCTTCGCCCGACCCCGGACCCAGTACTCCTGGAAATGAAGATCGAGGGCCTCACCCGAGTCGTCGACGCAGGCGATCCTGGTCTCGATGCGGTCGTCGCTTACCGGCAGCAACCGCGCTGCGACCCCGAACCGTCGGGCGATCCGAGCCATGACCTCGGACAGCGCCACGCCCTCCTCGAGCAGTCCGGTGCGGAACAGATGCGTGCCGAGATCGAGGTCGCCGAGCCCGAACCACGCGCGGTCCGCATCGAACGTCCGCACCTCCTCGGTCGCGCGGAACGTCTCGTCGCGACGTCCCCAACCTCGCTCCCGGTCGAACGTGTCGCTCAGCCAGTACGTGACGGAGTCGGGGTCCGGCGAGACGTGCAATCCATGGACCACGATGTCGTCGGCGACGTTGACGATCACGGTGAGGTCCTCGCCCGGAACGAGACGAGCGAGCCCGCGCAGGAACTTCCCAGCACCGATGCCGCCCGCGAGCGCCGTCACCTTCATATCCGAACAAGGGTAGTAGGCTCGCGCCCGATGGCCGATGCGTTCGCCGCCGCCAGCACCGCCGCGGCGCGACACCGGGCGCTCGCTCGCGCCGATGCAGGCAAGTCGCTGTCGCTCGAAGAGGTGACCGCGCTCCTCGAGGTCGAGGGCGACGAGCTCACCGAACTATGTGCGATCGCCGCGCGGCTCCGCGAGCTCGGATGGAGCGACACGGTCACCTATTCGCGGAAGGTCTTCGTTCCGCTGACGATGCTCTGCCGCGACCATTGTCATTACTGCACCTTCGCCAAACCACCTGCCAAGCTCGATGCACCCTTCCTCACGCCCGAAGAGGTCGTCGCGGTCGCCGCGGCTGGTGCGAGAGCCGGATGCAAGGAGGCGCTGTTCACCCTCGGGGACCGGCCGGAGGAGCGGTACGAGCAGGCCGCTTCGTGGCTCCGCGAGCGTGGGTACGTCTCGACCCTCGACTACGTTCGCGCGGCCGCGATCCAGGTGATCGAGCAGACGGGGCTGCTGCCGCACCTCAATCCGGGCGTGATGTCCTACGAGGAGCTGGCGCGGCTGAAGCATGTGAGTGCCTCGATGGGCATCATGCTCGAGACGGCGAGCGATCGGTTGTCGCAGCGGGGCGGACCGCACTTCGGCTCACCTGACAAGGTCCCGGCGGTGCGCCTGCGCACGATCGAGGACGCGGGCCGGCTCGCCATCCCGTTCACCACGGGGATCCTCGTGGGCATCGGAGAAACGACGACGGAACGCGCCGCCTCGCTCCTGGCGATCCGCGACCTGCATCGCCGCTATCACCACATCCAAGAGGTGATCGTGCAGAACTTCCGGGCGAAGCCCGGGACGGCGATGCACGCGGCACCTGAGCCTTCCGACAACGTGTTCCTCGCGGCGGTCGCCGCTGCCCGGATCGTGCTCGGGCCCCACGTCAGCGTCCAGGCACCGCCCAACCTCTCCGACGAGGACCAGCGCCTGCGCCTGCTTGATGCGGGCATCAACGACTGGGGCGGGGTGTCGCCTGTCACGCCCGACCATGTGAACCCCGAGCGCCCGTGGCCCCAGATCGGCGCGCTCGGAGCGACCACCGCCGCACGCGGCAAGGTTCTGCGCGAGCGGTTGGCCATCTACCCGCGGTACGCGTCGCAGCCCGACCCGTGGCTCGCTGGCCGGATGCGCGCACCTGTTGCCGCGCTCCTCGGCCCGGGGGATCTCGCCGTCGAGGGCCAGGTGCCGGAGCCGACCGCTTGGCAGGATCCGGGCCTCACGTACCGACCCCGGAGCATCGCACTCACGTTCGAGAAGGCCGAGGGCGCGGGGCTGCGTGCCGATGCCGAGCCCGTCTACGGGTCGTTCCGCAACGACAACCCGGTGACCGCGGCCTGGTACGCGGATGGTCCCCGCACCGCGGGGCTCGACGGTGCGATCCGATCGGCGCTCCGCAAGGCCGAGGCCCACCGGCCGGTCAGCGACGCGGACGCGCTCGCGTTGTTCCGGGCGGAGGGCGCCTCCCTCGATGCGCTCTGCCGTGTGGCCGACGATCTCCGCGCCGAGGCGGTCGGCCCCGACGTCACCTACGTCATCAACCGCAACATCAACTTCACGAACGTCTGCTACGTCGGGTGCCGGTTCTGTGCGTTCGCGCAACGGGAGGTCGATGCCGAGTCCTACACGTTGACGCTGGAGGAGGTCGGCGATCGTGCGGAGGAGGCGTGGCTCGCGGGCGCCACCGAGATCTGCATGCAGGGAGGTATCCATCCCGATCTGCCGGCCTCCTTCTATGGGGACCTCCTGCGCACGGTGAAGGCGCGGGTGCCCGACATTCATATCCATGCGTTCAGCCCGATGGAGATCATGACCGGTGCGGCCAAACGTGGCGTCTCTCATGCCGCGTTCCTCGAAGAGCTCCGCGATGCCGGTCTCGACACGATCCCCGGCACGGCGGCGGAGATCCTCGACGACGACGTCCGATGGCTCCTCACGAAGGGAAAACTGCCCGCCGACACGTGGGAATCGATCGTCCGCGACGCGCACGCCCTAGGGATCCGATCGAGCTCCACCATCATGTACGGGCACGTGGATGCCCCCCCGCATTGGGTTTTCCACATCCGTCGTCTGGCACGCATCCAGGCCGATACCGGAGGGTTCACGGAGTTCGTTCCGTTGCCGTTCGTCCATCGCAATGCGCCGATCTATCTTGCCGGCGCCGCGCGTCCGGGGCCGACGTTCGACGAGACGTTGCGCATGCACGCGGTCGCGCGCATCCTGCTCGACGGAGTTATCCACAACATCCAAGTGTCGTGGGTGAAACTCGGAGTTCGTGCATGCCAACGTATCTTGCAAGCGGGCGCGAACGATTTCGGCGGCACGCTGATGGAAGAGACCATCAGTCGCATGGCCGGCGCGCAGTGGGGGATCGAGATGACGCCGAGCGGTTTCGACGACGCGATCCGCGCGATCGGTCGGATCCCCACGATCCGCACGACGACGTATGAGCGCGTCGAGAGGGCCGAAAACGGCTCAGGAGCCCCGATCGGTCAACCTCGCTGACCGATTCCGTCAACCAGGCTGACCGTGGGGAAACGTGCCCGAAACGCTTGCGCTGCGCCGAACGACCCGCCACGATTGACCAGATAGCTCAGGTCAGAGGATGAAGGAGAGGCAGAGATTCCTTCGACGAACCCCTTGTCATCGGGGCGGATCTTCCTTCAGAATCACACGCGTGTGATTTGGGGGGAGTTGAGGAGTGCACCACTACATCCCTTGGCAAGAGCGAGCACGGTGTCGGGATCACGACCCGGAGATCTTCTTCCCCGAGAAGGGAGGCTCATCGAGGGAAGCGAAGAGGATCTGCAGCGAGTGTTCCGTTCGCATCGAATGCCTGAACTACGCGCTCCGGCGCGACGAGCGCTACGGAGTGTGGGGCGGCATGAGCGAACGGGAGCGCCGGCGCTTGAAGCGCATGGCGTCGTAGGGCCCGGAGCGAAAGCCCGGTAGGAAACGATGGAAGGGGGCAGCATGGCAGCAGCGAAGAGGGGCGCGGCCAAGAAGAGGTCGACGTCCAAGCGCAAGTCGACCGCCAAGCGCAAGACCGCGGCCAAGAAGAGCGCGGCGAAGCGGAAGACCACCGCGGCGAAGCGCAAGACCGCCGCCAAGAAGGGCGCGGCCAAGCGCAAGACGACGGCCCGCAAGCGCAAGAGCGCAGCCAAGAAGGGCGCCGCCAAGCGTAAGACCGCCGCCAAGAAGGGCGCGGCCAAGCGCAAGACGACGGCCCGCAAGCGCAAGAGCGCAGCCAAGAAGGGCGCCGCCAAGCGCAAGACCACCAGGCGTAAGAGCCCGGCCAAGCGCAAGTCGACGGCGAAGAAGTCGACGGCGAAGCGCAAGCCAGCGAAGCGCCGCAGCGCGAAGAAGCGCTGATCGCACCTCGCACCGGGAAGGGGGGGCCTTCGGCCCCCCCTTCCGCTTTGTGTGAGAGGCCCCGTGCTAGGCTCGCCGCCGCGCGAGCACCGCGCCTTGCATGACTTCCTCCACGTCACTCGCGCCCACCACCGCGCCGACCCGCGGCCCGTCGGTGCTCGCGATCCTCGTCGCCCGTTCGTCGAACCCCGCGTTGCGAGCCTGCCTGCACGCCCTCGCAGATCAGACCTACGAGACGCTCGGGATCTTGGCGGTCGATGACGCTGCTGACGACGAAACGCACGAGCTCTTGGAGCGCGCGCTCGGACCGTCGCGGGTGATCCGCAACGAGGAGCCGGTCGGCTACACACGCTCGCTGGCCATCGCGCTCGCCCAGCCCGCGGTCGCCGCCGCCGACCAACTCCTCCTCTTGCACGGCGACACCGTCCTCGACCCCGACGCGGTGGCAAGCCTCGTCGACGCGACGAGTCTGCCCGGTGCGGAACCCGTCGGCATCGTCGGCGCCAAGGTGGTCGACCTGGAGCAGGCACGCGAGCTGCGCGACGTCGGTCGGTCGGTGGACCGCTTCGGCCACGCGATGTCACCGCTGCAGCCCGGCGAGATCGATCAGGGTCAGTTCGATCGGGTGCTCGATGTGCTCGCTGTGGACGGGTGCGCGATGCTGATCGAGCGCGATGTCTGGCAACGCGTCGGGCTCTACGACGAACGGCTCGGGCTGGACGACGTCGATCTGTGCTGGCGGGCGCGCGTCGCCGGGTGGCGCGTCTTGATGACGCCCCGCGCCCGTGTACAACACGGGCCGGCGCACGGCGACATCGACGAGGAGCCCGCGCACACCGAGCGGTACACGCAGGACCGCGATGCGCTTGCGACCGTCCTCAAGAACTACTCCTGGCCAACCTTGCTCTGGGTCCTGCCCCTGTCGCTGGTGCTGACCGTCGTCCGACTCCTCTTCTTGGTGATCGGTCGTCGACTCGAGGAGGCCTACGAGCTGCTGGCGGCGATCGGCTGGAACGTGACCCACATCGGCGGCACGCTTCGCCGCCGCCGTGCGGCCCAGCGGAGCCGTGCCGTGCGCGACCATGCGCTGCGGCGTTACACGGCGTCGGCGGGCCTGCACCTGCCCCGGTGGTTCCAGACCGCCGAGCGGATCTTGGAGGAGCAGCGCGAGCTCGGCGGATCAGAGGTCGGTCGACCGACGAGCCAGCGCCTCCGCCGCCGGACGGCCTCCTTCGTGTCCGTGCATCCGGTGCTCGTCGCCTCCTTCCTCGGTGCGATCGTGTGGGTGGTCGCCACGCGGTCGCTCGCCTCGCCCGCCGTGCTCGTCGGGGGCGCGCTGCCGGTGTTCCCCGCCTCGCCCGGCGGGTTCTTCCGCGAGCTCGTATCCGGGTTCCGCACGACGGGATTGGGGGGCTCTGCGGCCGCGAGCCCCGGTCTCGCCGTCCTCGGCGCGATCTCCTCCATCACGTTCGCAAGCACCGCGCTGGCGCAGAAGGCGATCGTGATCGGTGCCCCGGTCGTCGCCGCGATCCTGTGCTACCGAGCGATCAGACGGCGCAGCGGCAGTCCCGGTGCCGCGGTCGTCGCGGCGGGCGCGTACGGATCATGCGCCGTGATGCTCTGGGCGGTTTCGCAGGGCCGGATCGCGCAGCTCGTCCTGCTCGCCGCGCTGCCACCCCTCGTCGAGCGGATCGACGTCGCCTTCGGGCGTCCGGAACCCACCGACGGGCGATGGCGACTCGCGGCGGGCATCGGGGTGACGATCGCCGTCGGCCTCGCGTTCGTGCCGGGGATCGTGCTGGCCGTCGCGCTGGCTGCGGCCGTGAGCGCGGTCCTCGCCCCGGCGCGACTCCGCGGGCTGGCACTCACGATCGCCGCGCTCATCGGCGCGGCGATCCTCGTGTTCCCGTTCGTCCCGACGGTCATCGGCGACCGAGCTCTCGGGCTCTGGAGCCCGATCGGACAACCCGATCCATGGCGGCTCCTTCGGCTATCGCTCGGCAGCGCCCCCGGGGATTGGCAGCCGGCGCTCGTCCTACCCGTCGGTGCCCTGATCGCACTCGCGTTGGCGAGCGGACAACGTCGCGGGCCGGCGGCGCGCACCGCGTTGCTGGGCGTGCTCGCCCTCGCCCTCGCCTGGCTGTCGGCCGCCGGCTACCTTCCGACCTGGGCGACCAACGCGCCGGTGTACGTGACCCTGGCGGGTGTCTGTTGCGCCTTCGTCCTCGGCGACGGCCTGGCCTCGGCGTTCGGCGGGCTCGAGCGATCGTCGTTCGGCTTCCGTCAGATCGGCAGCGTCCTGCTCGCCGGCATCCTGGGGCTCGGCATGTCCCTGCAGGCGCTCGCGATGATGGTCGGGAGTTGGTCGATCGGCGGCCAGGAGCAGGTGCCGGCGTCGTGGTCGGTCCTCGCAGCGGCGAGCACCGACCCGTACAACGTCGTGTGGCTCTCCGGCGTGGATGGGAACCCGTTCCCCGCGCCCGGCGGCGATCCATCGGGCGTCGTGGCCGCGGGTGATGCGACGGCGGCATACGGCCTGACCGGACGTGACGGCGCGCTCGCTGTCGACATCGGTCGGCCGCTGACCGGTGACGGCGGACCGGCATTGCGAGCCGCGCTCAGTGAGATCTTGTCCGGCACGACCGTGCATGGAGGCGCACTGCTCGCGCCCTTCGGCGTGCGATTCGTCGTGGCGCCGCAGACGGCGGTGCCCGCCGCCACCGAGCACTCCCTCTCGGCACAGGTCGACCTCGAGCCCATCCCCTCTGCCGGGCTGCTGATCTGGCACAACGTCGTCGCGGTCCCGCCCGCGAGCGTGCTGCATGCCGATCGAGCAACCGAGGCGATCGTCGCCTCCGCCGATCCGGACGTGATCCAGCGCCTCGATCCGAACGTCGCGGGCGCGCTCGCCTCTACCGAAGCAGGGTGGCGTGGCACGGGAGGCGGCGGCGACCTCGTGGCGTTGTCGTCGGCGTTCGACGACGCTTGGCGGCTCGCGGGCTCGGATGTTCGGCCGCAGCGCTCGTTCGGATGGGCGACATCGTTCACGAACGTTCCAGACGACATCGAGATCACGTTCGCCGATCAGTTCCCGCGCACGCTTTCGATCTGGCTCCTCGCGGCGGCGTGGGCCGTCGCCCTCTGGATCACCCGCAAGCCGGTGCGTCGATGACGGGCGCCGGTCGGGGGTGGCTCGCCGCGGCGATCGCCGCGATCGCGGTCGTCGGCGCGTCGGCCGCGGTTCGCATCGGCCCGGCCGCGCCCGCATCGGCCGTGCCAGGGATGGCCGTGTCCTCGACCTGGCTCTGTCCGCACGGGGGTGGCCCATCCTGGACCGTGACCATCGCGATCGCGAACCCGGGGACGGAGGCGATCCAGGCGCGCCTCACATCGTACGGAGAGCGCCAGCCGAAGGAGATCGCCGAGCTCGATGTGCCGGCGCACGGCGAGGTACTCCAGGAGGTGCCGGGATCGGTGCGTGCGGCGTCCACCCGGGTCGATGTGTTCGGCGGATGGGCTGCGGTGGGATGGACGGAGTGGGCCGGCCGCACCGGATCCGGCCTCGGCGCGGAGCCGTGCACCTCGACGCCCGGGCCCTCGTGGTCGGTCGTCGACGGCGTGACGAACCGTCGTACCGAGTCCTACCTCGTCATCATGGATCCGTTCACCGCTGATGCCGTGGTCGATGTCGCGCTGTTCCTCTCCGAGCGACCGCCCGTGCGGAGCGCCGAGTGGTCCGATCTGCCCGTCGACGCCGGGACGTCGATCGCGCTCGACCTCGGCAACAAGACCTCGGGTGCCCTGGGCGAGCGGATCGTCGGTGCGCAGATCACGGCCTCGGTCGGACGGGTCGCGGCCTCGTCTCTCGCGGTGGAACAGGGCGGTGGTATCCGATCGGTCCTCGCGTCGCCCGTGCTGTCGAACCGGTGGATCATCCCCGCCGCGGGAGGATCGGGCAGCGGGACGCTCTCGCTCCTCGTGCCTCAGGAGACGCCGGTCCGTTATGACGTGACGCAGCTGTCCGCCGACGCGGAGTCACAGACGGCCGCCACTCCGACCGAAGCCCGACAGGGTGGGACGTCCGCCTCGTCGGCGCAGATCGGCTCCTTGGGTCCATCGGCGGTCATCGTCGATGTGCGCGAGGGGGGGCCGGTGGTCGCCGCTCTTCGGGAGGGAGGGTCCCGCGACGACGAGGCGGTGACGGGCGGCGTGCCGGCCGCGGCGACGGCCTGGGTGGTACTGCCGACCGCGTTCGGGCTCGACCCGCGCCCGTCACTCGCGCTGGTGAACGACGGAGACCAACCCGTGTCCGCCACCTTGACCCTCTTGCACGAGGGTGGCGGCAGCCTCGGGGACACCATGCAGGTGACGGTTCCGCCCGGCGCGCTCGGCGTCCCCGGGAAGTTCCTCCGTCAAGATCACGTCGCCGCGGTGCTCGTTTCGGCCGACGGACCCATCGTCGCGCTCGGCGCGGGGACCGCCGGCTCGCGCGATTCCGCCCGGTACGCGATGTCGGTAGGGGTGCCGATCCCCGCGGGCGTGCTGTCCGCGGTGCCCTGAGCAGGGGGTATCATCGGGCGTCTTTCCTTCCCGGGTCTGGAGTGAGAACCGACATGGCCAACGGTCGACACGTGCACCGACGCAGGCGCTCCGCCGTCCTGCTCGCGCTCGTCGCAGCGATCCTCGGTATCGGCGTGCTCTGTGCGGGCGCGGCGTACGCCGCGATCCGCTACGAGCGAGCGCACGCCGATCGGATCATGCCGGGTGTCCATGTCGATGGCGTCGACGTCAGCGGTATGACGCGCGCCGAGGCGCTCGCCGCCGTGCGGGCCGTCGTCCAGGAGGAGCTCCGCAAGCCGTTGACCGTGACGGTGGGTTCCCAGCATTGGACCGTGACACCTGCGACGCTCGGCCGGCGTGCCGCGGTTGCGGCCGCGGTGAACGCTGCGATGGACGCAGGGACGGACCTCGGTACCCTGGACCGCGCCTGGCATCGGTTCCGCGACCAGTCGCTGGATGTCGACATCGCCGTCGATCGCTCCACGACCGGGTCCGGCATCGAAGACTTCGCCACGATGATCGCGAAGCGCATGTACGTGGCACCCGTGGACGCGGCGATCGGCATCACCGCGTCGCACGAAGACATCACGTTCGAGCACGCGAAGCCGGGCCGGAAGTTGAACGTCGGTGGGGCCGAGGCCGCGATCGGTCGGGCGTTGGTCGACGGACGTCGGCGTCTCACGTTGGAGACGAAGGCGGTCGAGCCGAAGGAAACGCGAAGCACGATGGGCCGCACGATCGTCGTGCGGCTGAACCAGAACCGGCTGTACCTCTACGACGGGTTCAACGAGGTCCGCTCCTACTCCGTGGCGACCGCGAAGCCGGGATTCACCACACCGACCGGCGTGTGGACGATCTACGACAAGCAGGAGAACCCGACCTGGCACAACCCGGCGCTCGATAGCTGGGGCGCCGGCTTGCCGGCCGTGATCCCCGGCGGTCCCGGCAACCCGATGGGCACCCGCGCGATCTACATCGACGCGCCCGGTCTGATCCGCGTCCACGGCACGACCGATGACTCCTCGATCGGGCGCTACGCGTCCCACGGATGCATCCGGATGCACAACAGCGAGATCGAGCAGCTCTATCCGATGATCGACGTCGGCGACCACGTGATCGTGGTCGGCGCCCGCCCGGCTGGCGCTCAGTATTGGAGCGTTCCGCCGGCCTCCGATATCTGAGATCAGCGGGGGCGCCTGCTTGAAATCACACGCCTGTGATCTAGGCTGCCCGCCATGCGAACGTGCGCGAAGATGCGTTGTGGCAACGACCCGATGGCGACGGTGGCGCTCCTGTATGCGGACCGGGCGGTGGTCGTGACCGACCTGCTCCCGGAGCGTGATCCCAACCTGCTTGACCTCTGCGACGAGCACCTCGGACGGATGACGCCGCCGGTCGGCTGGGTCGTTCGCGATGAGCGCGCCGCGAGTCAGATCGCGGTGTGAGGCCGAAAGTCTCCCTCCATCCGGCCGAAACGGGTCCCCCGCATCTCCGCATCGGGGAGCTGTCGGGGGGTGAGATCGCCGACCCCCGGCAGACTCAAGAGATGAGTGACGGGTGCTATGGTCACCGGACCTCCCCGGTCACACACTGGACCCACGATGCCTGAGAACCCCGGAACCTGTCCTGAGTGCAAGCAGGGCGATCTGATCACCATCTCGATGTCGCTGGGCGACCGCGACCTCACCTTCACGACCTGCCACATGTGTGAGTCCAAGTGGTGGTTCCGCGACGGCGAGCTCGTGCCGCTCACCTCCGTCATCGATCTGGTCGTTCGCAAGTAACCTCGGCCGCGTTCCCGCGCGCTCGGTAGGATGCGTCCTCGTGACCGAGCGTGACCTCAGCCGCATCTTCAAGGCCTACGACGTGCGCGGCGTCGTCCCCGACGATCTCGACATCGCGCTCGTCCGCGACATCGGCGCCGCCTTCGCCCAGATCACAGACGGGCGAGCCATCTTGATCGGCAGGGACTGCCGACTCTCGTCTCCGGACTTCGCTGCGGCGCTCGCGGAAGGCATCACGTCTCAGGGCTCCGACGCGATCGATCTTGGTCTGGCGTCAACCGACCTCCTGTACTTCGCCAGCGGCTCTCAGGATCTCCCCGGGATCATGATCACCGCGAGCCACAACCCCAAGGAGTACAACGGGTTGAAGTTCTGCCAGCCGGGCGCGCGACCGGTGGGGGAGGACACCGGGCTCCGCGACGTCCGTGCGCTCGTCGAGGCAGGCATCGAGCCGACGCCGGGTCCTCGCGGCTCGATCCACCAGCGGGATCTGCTCGACGCGTACGTCGACCACGTCCTGCGGTTCGTCGACGTCGATGCGATGCGCCGACTGACCGTGGTGGTCGATACCGCGAACGGCATGGGTGGGCTCGTCGTGCCCGCGGTGTTCGCGCGCCTGCCGATCACCGCGCACTACCTCTTCGCGGAGCTCGATGGCACCTTCCCCAACCACCCGGCCGATCCGTTGAACCCCGAGAACCAGCGTGACCTCAAGGCGGCGGTGCTGGAGCACAGCGCCGACGTCGGCCTCGCGTTCGACGGCGATGCCGACCGCGTGTTCCTGGTCGATGAGCACGCGGAGGACGTGAGCGGCTCCTTGCTGACCGCACTCGTCGCGGCGTCGATGCTCCGCAAGGAGCCCGGGGCCAAGATCGTGCACAACCTGATCTGCTCGTGGATCGTGCCCGAGACGATCCGCGCCAACGGAGGCGAGCCGATCCGCACCCGGGTGGGTCACTCGTTCATCAAGCAGGTGATGGCTGATACCGGGGCAGTGTTCGGCGGAGAACACTCCGGTCACTACTACTTCCGTGAGAACTACCGAGCGGACTCGGGTCTGATCGCGGCCGTGGTGGCGCTCGGCGACCTCTCGGCCTCCGGGGGCTCGCTCTCGACGCTCCTGGCTCCGTACCGGAAGTACTGGGACTCCGGAGAGATCAACTCCGTCGTGACCGATCAACAGGGGAAGATCGAGGAGCTCGCAGGGATCCTTGCCGACGGGAAGCAGGATCGGCTCGATGGACTCACGGTCGAGTTCCCGGACTGGTGGTGCAACGTGCGGCCGTCGAACACCGAGCCATTGCTGCGGTTGAACATCGAGGCGCGAAGCAAGGAACTGCTGGACGAACGCACCGCGGCGCTGCTCGCGGTGATCCGTGAAGAAGGAGGCGCCGCATGAGCCTGGACCCCGAACTCGTCGCGATCCTCGTGTGCCCGAACGACCGAGGCGAGATCGACTACCTCGAGCAGGAGCAGGTGATCGTCTGTCGCACCTGCGGCTATCGCTACCCGGTGCGCGACGATATCCCGGTGATGCTCATCGACGAGGCGGAGAAGCCCTGAGCGCGCCGATCGATCTCGACGACGCCGGCGCCATCCGGGCGCTGGATACGGGCGACATGCTCGGCGCGGTCGCCGCGCTCGGATCCCACGCGTCGGCCGGCTACGAGGCTGGGCGGGCGACGAGCGGGTTGCCGTCGCTCGACGGCGTGACATCGGTCGTCTTCTGCGGGATGGGTGGATCGGCCGTCGCCGGCGACGTCTTGCGGACGACGTTCCGCGACCGGCTGTCCGTCCCGGTCGACGTCAACCGCTCGCCGACGCTGCCCGAGTACGCGGGGCCGCACACGCTGGTGATCGCCTCGTCGTTCTCCGGCGAGACGTCGGAGACGCTGTCGTCGGTCGACGAGGCGATCCGGCGCGGCTGCCGGATGCTCGCCATCACGTCGGGCGGCCGACTCGGGTCACTGTGCGAGGAGCGCGGGATCGCGGCCGCGCGCGTGCCGGCCGGCTTCCAGCCCCGGGCGGCGCTCGGCCACCTCGCGTTCGCGACGCTCGGGGCGCTCGAGGCGGCGGGCTTGTTGCCATCGCTCGAGGCCGACGTCCGCGAGACCGTCTCGTCGATCGACGGTTTGGCCTCGGGGCTCGGACCGGACGTTCCGACGGCGGACAATCCCGCGAAGGAGCTCTCGTCGTGGCTGGGCGACCGGGTGGCGGTCATCTGGGGCGCCGATGGTATCGGCGCCGTCGCCGCCATGCGATGGAAGACGCAGATGAACGAGAACGGCAAGGTGCCCGCATGGCATTCGGCGATGTCCGAGCTCGATCACAACGAGGTCGTTGGATGGGTCAAGCCGACCGGCGCGTTGCACGCCGTGGTCGCGCTGCGATCCGATCACGAGCATCGCGAGTTCGCGGCGCGCTTCCCGTTGTCGGAGGACATCGCACGTGGCGCCGGCGCGGCCGTCCGCGAGGTGACGGTGCGCGGTCGTGGAGCCCTGGCGACCCTCCTGTCGCTCATCACGATCGGAGACTTCGCCACGTGCTACGTGGGGTTGCGCCACGGCGAGGACCCGACGCCGGTGAAGGCGATCCAAGGGCTGAAGGCCGCGCTTGCCGCGGCGGAGACCGCCCCGGATCCCGGATGACCGGCGGGCTTCCCGGGCCCCCGGATCGAGCCGCGGACTCCATCGTCGCCTCGATCCGCGAGCGCTCGACGCTCGTTCCGACCGTCGGTCTCGTGCTCGGATCCGGCCTGGGCGACGCGCTGGGGGACGACTTCACGATCGAGACCTCGATCGACTACGCAGAGCTGCTCCCGATGCCGGCAACCACGGTGCCCGGGCATGCGGGACGCCTGTTGCTCGGGGCGATCGCCGGCGTCGCCGTGGTCGCGTTCTAGGGTCGGTTCCACCTGTATGAGGGGCACGACGTTCACGTGCCGGCGTTGCTGCCCCGCGTCGCGCGGGCGCTGGGCGCGCCGACGATCGTGCTGACCGCCGCGGTCGGCGCGGTGGTGCCGGGCCTCGCGGCGGGAACGGTCGTGGTTCTGCGTGACCACCTGAACCTGATGGGGGCCATCCCGCTGACGGGATGGCGGTTCCCGGACGGCTCCCCGGCCTTCGTGAACGCGACGGCGGTCTACGACGCAGACCTGCGCCGGCTCACGCTCGAGCGAGCCACTGAGCTCGGGATCGACGCGACGGAGGGTGTCTATGGCGCGATGCGCGGACCGGCCTTCGAAACGCCCGCCGAGATCGAGATGCTCTCGAGGTTGGGCGCAACCGTCGTCGGGATGTCGATGGTGCCAGAATCCCTTCCCGCGCATGCCCTCGGGATGCGGGTGCTCGGCATCTGTAGCCTGACGAACGCGTTGGGCGACCACGTCAC